>Ga0065711_1000091_pt1 | contig 110382 bp, 43 predicted proteins | sample Hoacrofraction12_FD_59098 | JGI IMG/M metagenome (GOLD analysis project Ga0065711, IMG submission 59098) | Hoatzin crop microbial communities from Cojedes, Venezuela - Epithelial fraction 12 v2 (version 2) | ecosystem: Host-associated > Birds > Digestive system > Esophagus > Crop | place... | reverse complement strand
CCCCCACGCACACACTTTGTTGCTTTCTCCATCTTTGTGGAAATGCAGTGCCATTGCATGGACAGAAATCAGATAATAGTGCTTTGTACTCTGATAGTTAATGGATGCAAAGGGAAGATTTACCATTGCTTTTGTAACTCCCTCTACAAAAGTTCTTGAAGCAAGAAAGCCCTTTCCAGCACCTCCTCTGCTGAAAGCAATGTGAGTATGTTCTGTTGCTTTTAAAGTAACAGAATTTATGAGGCTCTGAATCTAGTGAGGCTTTACTGGAACAAAATCAAAGGGTTCTGTGACTTTTTTTTTCCATTCATGGTGTAAAGGCCCTTCATGGCTACAGAGCAATGGACTGTAGCACTCCCATGCTGTATCAGTATATCGGTAATGCACTTCATTGGGTTCCCAGAATTACTTAATTTGTGATCTGAAAATACAGTTTAACAGGGTTCAAAAATCTGTTGTGAGAGTCTCATCAACACACAGTAGATTAGCTTAGTTGTCTGTTGTTTGACTGATTTCTTAGTAGGGACAACATTATACCAAAATCAACACTTTTGCAAAATTAGATATTCATTTTGTCTGGAGCCACAAGTGAGTGCAGAAGCTCAACTGAGAGCTGACAAGGACTTTCAGAAGCACCAGGATAAAATCCAAACGGATTTTCTGACTTGCCAGTCTAGTTTTTAGGAAATGCATACAGCAATAGGTCTTGCATTTACTGAAAGGGATGCTTGTTCTTCCTCCTCTGCTTATATCAAGGGGCGCAAAATTTAAGACCTTCTGTAACATGTAGTAGATGCAGCTTCACGTCCTCATCTCCCCAGGATCTTTCACATCAGGGAAACAGCTTAATGTTTGTGCTGTTAGAGACTAAACCTTTTTCAGTATCTGTATTTTCAGATTTCTTTTTCAGTACCTCCTTTTTTTTTTTTTTTCCCCCAGTATTTTTTCAGTGATGAGGAAAATGGATCTTGGGATTTGTATGTGCATGTGGTAGCTATAATACACTGCGTTCTTAGTGCCTTGGGAGCAGTGAACTGGTCTGTTCTAGCCTATGCCTATACCTCACGGAAAAGTATGACTTCCCATGGAACTTATTCAGCCTTTCAGAAAATAAACTGTGAATTCAAAGACTGAGTAAGAATCTATTTAAAATCCTAATGATCTGAGAAAAAGCTGGTTGCATGGGGGTGATATATGAGTCTTCATTTGATGTGTTTCCATCGGTCTTCCCTGCCTGGATGGGTCTGGCACCGGATATGCTTTCTGTGCCACACTTCCACCTCTTTTTCCAGCCCTGAAAGTCACTGGTACTTGCCTGCTCACGCCTGCCTGGCCAGTGGCTGCTGTATAAGAGGAAGCCCCTAAGGTTGGTGGTAGCTAATCTTGCTGCCTTTTCTGCCAGCGAGGACTGGGAAGGAAGACACTAAACTGACACCCTTACTTGGGTGTTGTAGCTTTAGCCAGCTCTACAACAAAGACTTAACAGTTGCATAGTGGTCACGAAATGCAGTTTGTAATTTCAGTTTAGGTGCTCAGGCTTCTGTCACCAAAATTTGTTGTGTTATATGCTGCAAAGTGAAAGTTCAGGGTTTGCGTTTGTAGCCAAAAGCATTGAGATAGGAAATGGCCAAGGAAAGAAGAACAGGAAAAAGAGAATATTGTTTTTGTTGAAAGCTATTTTATTTGTATGCAGTCTTTTACTATGAGAATAGTAACAAAATATTTATAATCCTATCTATCTGATGCATGTTCACATAGTGGGAAGGTATCTATCTGATGCATGTTCACATAGTGGGAAGGTATTTTTCTGTCTAAGAAGATGACAGGAGAGACAGAAACAAGTAACGCTTATAAAAAAGTATATCAGTAAGTAGGTGTATTTTTTTTAATCTATCTCCAGCATGTGAAACAGTTCTGTGTATTCTAGTGAGAGAAGCATTATCCATATATATATCTCAATATTAGAAAAAAAATGCCTATGGTGACATTGTGTTCTCTTATAAAACACGTTTACGTTATTGTGTGGTGGCTTGATAAAAGGTAAATTAAAATCAACTGTATGTCTAATTTATTATGTTATTAATTTCTGAGCAGTTATAGACTACCTCAGGGAGGTCATTCTCCTCCCAATAGTCTAATCATTTTCCTGTCTGCATGATCTCTTGGTCTTCTCTTGTCATGGGGCGTCCTAATGCAGTGTAGGAGATTCTTTGCTTGATAAGGAGCAGCCGCCCTTTCTCAGTGTGTGGCGCTCTGACTGAACTTAGAAGAAACAGTGAGTCTTCTCAGCCATTTATAATAAAGTTTGGGGTGCAGGAAAACTACAGATGATGCTAGCTATGCTGAGATGCACATTTTTGATATGCTGTGGTATAGCAGATGTTCAATAATATACTACTGCTTAAATTTTTTGTTCTGTGTAAATGCTGGTTTTAACAACACAATACTTCAAAAATAAACTCATAGTCATTTACTCTATAGCACTACAATGAACGAAGCCACAGGTGACCAGAGCAAGTCACTTGAATGGCTTTAAAAAGGCTTTAGAGCACAGCCCGAGGCCTCCAGCTGAGGGAAACGTTCCCCACCAGTGTCCAGAATACATCTTTGTTTTACATGTAGATTAAAGCTTCAGTACAAACTTTCATTTCAGTCTCTTTCTGCCATTTTTACTGTCAGTTGCAATACCAATGATGACATTTCACTTTTTATATTGTACAGCAGAAGACAGCTAAGCAGGTGCAGTACTACACGGTAACAGAGGGTCTTCTCATGAATTTGTTTTCCATGTTGGAAAAGAACATCAAGAAAATAATTCTGTTAAGAATTACAGAGTAGTAATGTCACTAGCAACCTTTTGATGGGGAAACTTCCCCATATTTATGTATTTATTCTTTCATTTTTATTCTGGATGTAAAGGAAAAAAAGATTTTATTTGAAAAAAGATCTAGTGCTGAAAGCAGTAAGTAGAATACATTTCCCCTCAAAGGAAACATTCATTTAGTGGTTTCCATGGGGTTGAGTTTTTGTTTAGTCTATTACTCTCTTGCTTGTGTAATGTGTATAGTCAAAATGATCTTTTCTAAATGTTGTTTATACTTGCTTTTTGACTGTAGAGCACCTGGCATTGAGAAAGGTGCACCAGAACAGGGTTCCTAATTTTATTCATAGTCCCATAACAGAGAGGTGTTCCACTTAACCTGCTCAAAGCCACAAAACATCTCACCCAGAAAAGTGTCCTGCCTACCACAGACAGTATGTATGCAAGTACTAGCTGTAGACTTCCCCTACCCTGCTTTCTGTTTAACTATATTAGTTTTCTTGGCTTGGCCTTCCCTTGCGTTACAAGGTTCATTACAGAGGGAGATATTTTAAGAAATAAACCCTCCCAAATAACATCACTTCCCAACAACCCTAGTGAGGCTGAGTGGGAAAGGACAATGAAGTGCCAACACAAATATCATTTGAAAGGATGGGACTCACAAAGGACTGAAATACCAGTCTGTAGCAAGACTTATAAACCAGATTTTTAGGCAATAATTTCTTTTGGTACTTCATTTTAAGTACCATCCCAAAAGGATCAGCTTCCTCTACCTTTAGTCTCATTTGGATAACCTGGGCTTTGTATTTCAATATCAGTGTAGATCTTTAAAATAAAAAAGCAATTATTGTTAGTTATAATAATTACCCACTTGCAACTGCTCCTGTTTTATCCTTTCAATGAATAAAGTAAGGCTGGAGCTTTTTCATTTCTCCCACTTCAGAGAGTGGATTGAGCAAAGCTCATTTGAGTGGCAAGCCAAAGAAAGGAGCAGATCTGAGGTTGACATGATAGTACACGGGGCCAGAGCATTCAAGAGCAAACACAGACAAAAGTGTAGCCCCAGGAAAGAAGCAAGTGGAAGCTAAGATATTATGGCTACTGGTCTGTGCTGCTCCTGTTGAATTGATAGTGCATAAAACATTCTCCCAAATGAAGTGACTATGTCACTCACAAAGTTGTTCATCCTCTCTTTTTCCTTGTTCGTCCCATCCTTTTTGAAGAGAATTTTAGAGAAGCCAAAGCCCATAATTTGCCTGCATTTCAATGTGTGAAATACTGTTTATAGGTTGGCTTTGTTTATTTTTTTTTTTTAAAGAGTAACATCAGGTTTGTGTTTTGCAACATTGCCCAGAGTTTTGTGTATATGTAACCAACAACCATAATCAAATGATGAAGGAAATGCTGCATGCAGTGTTAGTTGATGCACCGTAGTTCTTATGCAAAGTCTATAGTACATATTTCTGCAGGTTCTTTTCTTAGAGGGTCAAAACACTAGGCCAGTTAGACTTCTCTTTTCTAAAGTAATTTGCTACTTAATTTTGCAGTCTCACGGCTTTTTTAATACCAAAAATGTTTTAAGCTTCTCAGCTGCATACAGGAGCTTTCCATTAACAAAACATGTTATAATAACCAAAAGTAAATGCCTTTATCCTGATTTATCATTTTTCTACTGCTAATGTTTCTAAACCGCAGTACTCAGATGCTTAATAAAATGCACTAGGGCATGTGAATCAATGCAGTTTCCTAAAACATTGCTTGAGTAAGAAATGCATTTAACAGTTTTCTCTGACTAGGAAAAAGATGTCAGGATTTATAATGTTTAAACTTGAAAATGAGACTTGATTTTCATATTGTACTAGTAGAATGCTGCTGCTTCAGTCATAGCGAAGCAAACAAATCTGAGAAATTACTTGAGTGGATGTTGATGTGCAACTTATTGTGTCTGCAGGCTGAAAAATGAAGTTACATACACAAAGGGATTTAGATGTACCAGTACATACAGTCAGGGGCTCAAATTATACTTAGCTACTTTGTAATGTCAGAGGGCCCAGGTTCCTGCCTGCGTCCATCACCAGCCTGCTCAGCTGCGCTCCGCCACCCACCCGCAGACCTCTGTATTTCTCAGGCTAAAGCCACATGGCAGCAGTGGCCTGAGATAGCACATGGGTCCTGTTCTGTTTCTAGTGGATACCTTAGTTCTGTGCGACTTACTGTCTTCTGTATTAACTTGTGTTTATGTAAGCCCATGAACAAAGCTGACAAGAGGGAGGCAGCTGGGGCATTTTTGGGGGAAAAGGAGAGGAGACCCCATTCCCCAGTTAGGGGACCTGGCAGCTGCATACAGTTCAAATGATTTTTGGGACAGGATTCCTAGAAGGATTAAGGATTCTACTTCCCAGTGACTGTGAAATATCCAGACTCGGCGAGCATTGTAGTTATCCAGTTTTTCAGTCCAAAAATCCTGCCCCTTCTGGTCTTCTGAAAGATTAGACAGTGGCAGACAGTTCATAAAACTGGTGCTAAACTGAGTTCCTGTCATGGATAAGGCTTTCACAGCATCTCTCACCTGTCTTTGTCTACTGTTGTTCAAATCCTACGTAAAATAGCTCCAGCTGTTAAAGTGTACTTCTGCAGAAGGAAGACCTGCAGGAGACCAACATTCATCTTCCCTTTTACTACATGGTTACCACATTACTTCATATTAACTGCATTCTCAATATCGTGCTGAACAATATGTATATTCACAGTATATTTAGGTGTCTATCATTAATACTAACACTTGATTATCTGTAATTGCAAAAAGCACTTCAGGATAAAATGTTGGAATTCTGTTCCTGTGTAGTCTCTTGGGGACTGCAAATAAGAACAGGAAGAGTTACAGAGGTAAGCCTTGCCATGCCACAGGGACTGCAGTGAAGCCTGGGATGCAGTAGTCTCTTACGAAGTACAGTGCTTAGGCTTCTTTAGGTTCATTCTGTCTTGTCACTTCCAAATTGTGCGCCAGACCTAAATTTGTAAGCCAGCTAGCATTTGGAATATCAACATTTGTTTACCACTTATTTTACTATGTATTGTATACACAGTAATTCATAGGAAGGCTGTATCTATGCTGAAGAATAACTATTCTGTGCTTACCTAGATTTTTCACAACAAAACTGCATTCCTGAGTCAAACACCTTTTCCTGAGCAAAGTAGAAATTGAGTTTAAAACTTGCAGTGGCACTTCCACCATAGCTGCACATCTCCAAAAAGCACAGAAGATGTTGACTTTAGTATTCAGAAGTAACTTACATATCAGGTACACTAATCTGGAGGAATGCATAGTATCATATGAGATGTTCTGGCCAGCAGGATGCTGCCTTTACAGACTTATTCAAGCCACTGCCCTTCTCTTTGCAGGTTGGTGAGGAAACAGGCAGAAGACATCTGCACCTGACCTACGTTATACTGATTTCTGAACAGGGAGAAGGACTGATTTATATCACCTTTTAAAACACCAGTTCCTGCCAATGGCTCAAAGCTCTGGTGACCTGATCCACTACAGAAGTCTTCATTTGTCAGCTAAGTAATTTTTTTCTTTTCATGTTAACTTGGTCCTATTTAGTTTTTTCCTAGCTTTGCAGACTATGCTAAGTGGAAATGTAACTTCAGAACTGGGACAAACTTACCTACATTTTAAGAGCAATATTCTCAGGTATGGCTACTTACCTTCTAAGAATGACAGAAGCTATATTAAACATAACACAGACTTTCCAGATATTTTTTTCTAGGAAACTGGATCAGTAATAATCCTAGCAGTGTGGTTAAATTGAACTTTCCTATTTTCTTTTGTTATTACGTACTATTGAAACAGAAAAGAGGAAGAGCAGTAATTTTGTTTGAAAAACCAACTGCAGGCTCTCTCTTATGTGCCATAATTATTTCAATTTAAAACATTTATAATAAGTTTTGGGTCGTTTCCAATGTGATTCAAAAGAGAAGTCATTGTTAATAAATGAATTGGTAGAAGAAGGATCAGAAATGGCATAAGCTTCTTTACTGTATCTACGGTCATAAAAAACACATGACAAAAACAGTGTCCCTGGGAAGAACACTTAGGTTCTTCGCTGGGCAGGTTCTGCTCCATTCCCAATTGTTGTCTGTAATTTGTGTCACATCTGTTGTGTGCCCATTTATTATTCAAAATAATCATGTCACTGATGCTAATAGAATCTTCTTGAAGATCAACGATCAACATATAATGCTGCTCTGTGGGCAAGCCCTAGATAACAGTCCCACCAACAGTAGCTTGCCAAAGGTATTTCAGCCTGTCAATTAGCTACGTGATGCAGTACTCACTCTAAGGGCAGCTAACAACTGAACAGAGTATCTCACTGCGTCACTCTTTCTTTTCAGATGGTACAAGTCTTACTTGTTACCTTTCTAAAATGAGAGGGTTTACTCAGCATATACCTTGTTCTTATCGCTATAGCTACTAGAGTAAAAAATGCTGGCACATCACTGATTGTTTAGTGTCACAAGTAAATATTCATATTATCACACTTCTCAGATAATCTATGGCTGAAAGAAATTATGTAAGTGAAAAGCAGCAACAAATGTAAGACAGAATGAGGTTAACAAGTCTGCAGAGGAAAACTACCCAACACTGAAGAACAAGTCTTCACTGAAAAAACTGAAGAAGTGATGGCAACAGCCTGTATGCCAAGTCATAATAAAGCTGTTAAAGTTTAGAAGGTTGATGTTTAAGTACTGATTCTAGACCCTTCTTACCTGCCCTCCTCCCACCCAAACCCCAGTAAAAGTTAGAAATATCTGCTATTTGTTACTTTTTGAATGCTTATCAAGTTTCTGTAGGCTGTATGCCACTGTTTACGTCCACATAATTTCTGCAGACAATACATTATCACTTGTTCTTCTGGTCAGAGATTAAAAACAAAACCAAACCACAGAAATAGTATAAAGCTTAAATACTGTAAGCTGACTTAACTACTCCACTACTGCTCAACCACAAGCAAGTCTGAGCAACAATGTCCTCAAAACATTGTACGAACAGTATGAACAGTATGCATATTTTTATTAGAAAGCAACCATTTTCTGAAAGTGTAAATGAACCACCAGTTCAGATCTCCTTTTTTTGGTGGGTTTTTTTTTTTTTTTTTCTGTTTATTTGATAGGCTATGTATTATCACCCACATTTCACAGGGATCATTGTGATTTTTTCATGAGCAGTAACAAAAAGAATGATTGTTGTCTTTACAAGAAGCACTTCCATAGATGATATTTGTAAAACTGAAAAACAAACCTAATCTTGATGAATAAATGACACATGCTATTTCTGACACCTTAAACAGAGAAGGTAAAGGCCCAGAGCCCGCTTTTCACAACTTTTTCTGTCCCAGCTATTTCATCATCTTCATTCTTGTTCCTTAAACTACTTTACAGAGTGCATCTACAGAAGGACAACATACCCAGTTGTGCGGGGAGTGCCTTCAGCTTTATCTCAACTGGGCAAGATAACTACACCTAAACAATTCTCAAATACAAAGTCATTAGCATCACAGTGTGTGGACTCAATAGGTCCAGTATTAACATACCAATATGAAAAGCTGTTTTCTTATCATGTTTTAAAATTTAAGAACAATTTAAAATTAAAAAAGAGCTTCTTGCGCCATGTAAGAAAAGCAACTTTTTCTTTCTTTTCAATAAAACCTGGAAACCTATATATAATGCACCACGTATTTCCAAAACTCCAGATCAGATACTCCTACTGCCCTGTAATCCTCAATTTTCAGGGACTAGACCCTTGAGGCTAAACAGAAAAGAATTTAGACAGCCATGCTCCACACTGCAGCACATGTATTTTCTATGTTCTGCTACCTAATAAATTCATTATGCTTGACTGAGATCACATTCATGCAAGCCAGCAAGCTGGTTAAAATGGGAACTTCAAAAATCAACAGGTTAAGGAGGTAAAATACCCAACACAACGAACATTCTTGCTTTCAGAAGATAATGCACTTAATGGAGAAAGAGTTTTGTTTTTTTCTATTTTGTTCGCCCTCCAGCCCCAATGAAGAAAAGAATCAAGGTCAGCTCAGTCTTTTCTAAAGAAAACCTAAGGGAGGAAAATCGGTGCTACTATAACTAACCCCACCACTGAAGCTGCTAGTCTGACGTCCTGGACAACGAAATTAGTGGGGAAGATCTGTTTTTACCTTCTGCAAGATAACCTTCACTGTGGGACCTTAAAAGTCTGCAAAGATAGACAGCACACGTGAGACAGAGCTTTGAAATTGTGCACCAGACATGATAGGATCCTAGCCTTGGTTATGGCATTCTGATGCTTTGGCCAAAAGAGGGATTTTTTCATTTCTTGTTTCTTTACACTATTATTAAATGTGTTCAGTTTTACAGATAATTACAATAGTAGGAACAAGTAAAAATACTTGTTTAAAAACCACATTTGTTTGAAAGAAAAAGGAAAAATCACGACTTACTTAAGTGCCTAATGTGAACATGAAAAAGAATTTAGGTGTTTGAATTCAAAACAGAAATTTTTCAAAACCCTGTATTACTCTGCTTTATCCTGGAACCTGAGATGCCTTAGTCCTTAGCCTTCCCCTTCAAAGTTTTTTTCTGAATCTCGGCTTTTGAATGTTTCCAGGCACATCTTATCATCTTCAGGGCTGGGTTTCCCAAGGATAGGGGAAAGGAAGAAGAGAAAGCGCAAGTTAGATGATGGCATACAGATACTGAAGTCCAATGCATTAAATACAGTAGAGATGTAAAACCAGTAACCAATGTGTTTAAGTAACCAGGAGTCAACACACACCTTTATTTTTTACTAGCAAGGCTAAAGGGATGACTAAAAACATTCTGTAATTGAGCATAGCCAAAAGCATTGATATACCAACTGAGCCCTCTTGATTATTCCACATATGAGGTGACTTGGGATTCCCAGACAAGTTTTCCCTGAAGCTAAGACCCCAGAAGTCTGATGTGGTGTCTGTGGTCAGACCACGGATATTGCTGTGCAAAAATGAATATGGGGGAGGGCATTCTCTGTTAAGCTGTTGAGATGGAGTGTGAATGTTAGATGCACCAGCCTGAGAAATAATAGTAAGCACTGGAAACAAGAGTGATGAATTGTCATCCAGGAATGGTAGTGGTAAGAGCTTCTAGTCTTCAGCACCTGCTCCCAACACTAAATATGTTACTTTAAGCTACTATTTAATATGAAATGCTGACATAGTTTGGGATGGTCCCCATTTCAGACAGATGACAACCAATAAGGCAGTAAATTGTCACATACCTTCTGATGATCACATCTGGATTTACTGAACAATGTATTTTTTTTCCCAAGGCTGCAGGCCAGCGCAGCTTCTGAAAAAAAGGGGCAGAGTGCCCACTGTCCAAGATAGCCTGCATCCTTCTGGTTCAGTCACTCTTCAGGCTTAGGAGCAAATTCCCCCACCTGCTGGACAGATAGCCTAGTCAAGAAGGCTTTTAAATAAAAAACAGGTTTCCATTCTTCAAAAACAAGCTTCAGGATAATCTACAAAGAGAGGGTTCTAGGCTGTGGATTCTGAATGGAATAAAGACACGCCTAAGCCCAAGAGAAGCGAAGGATTAGATGCAAAGAAACAACAACGATAGCTCATTAACTGATGGCATTTAGGTACCTGTTTTGAAACATAGAAGTCTGGATTCCATTTTAGTCACCAAACCCTCTCAGTACTCTCCACAGTGTACATGGGTTTAAAGGCAGGCTTTGAAGCCAAGGGTTAGTTGTCAGAATTTCTATCTAAATCAACAGAGAAGCTCTCACAGGTTAATAGTTACCACTTATTTTCTTGGAAGGCACATCACATGCAGTCGTAGATATCCTCTGAAGAATCCTAATCCTTCTTCTATGTTTACGAATATTTTAATTCCCTTGTCTCTGTGCTATAAAATGCAGTTGAAGAATGAAATCTTAGGTACAGGGATGCTGGGTACAGGGGAAGTCTTTAAACTTCTCCAAAAACATTCCAGAATTCATAAATGTAAAGTTTCTAGGGCAAAAAAAGTACATTAAAACTAGTCCAAACAAATTACTGTGGCAAAGAGAGGGAGAATGACAGAAATCTTTAATATAACATGAAATTAGCATAGCTTTTTCTCTAGTTCTACATTACAACAGCTTTTTGTAGTCTGAACTTTTGGTTTACACACAACTATGTTATTATTCTAAAAATAAGAATCCATTTTAACTGACAACAGCATTTCTAAAATAGCCAATTTAAAGAAAAATCAATAAGCTTAATAGTTGTAACAGAAGGGAGAAGAGGGTACATTTTAATGCCATCATTCCTGAAAATCCTGGCACAGAGAGACTGCATGAACAAGGATGTCTTGGCAAAAGTAGAAATAAAATATTTGCTAGCACACAGATTTTTTTTTTGTTTGTTTACTGTCAGTATAAGTCTAGTGAGCATAAATGAGATGCCAGAACTGCACCTATTTGTCTGCCAATATAGAGCAGAGGTCCTTGTACATTGCAAGTTCTTCCATGGGCACATATTACTATTGTGTGTGTGTGTGTCTCTCAAAGAGAGAAAGAAAAAAAAAAAGAAAAAAAAAGGGACAGGCACACAGAGTTAAATGCAGAGACCATGTTTGAAATAAGAAAAAGAATTACTCAAATTACCACTACTCTTTCTGGCTCAATGGCAGAGTTCTTCACCTTTAGAAGTAGTTAATAAGCTAGCTTAACTGTAATTCTAATTAGAAAGAATATATGTCTTTTCATTTCCCATTTTCTCAGGAACAGATGCAACAGCAGTCAGTTTCTTTAACCACAAATCAAAGCCTCTTTATAGCTAATACTCTGGACTTAAAAACTGCCTCCCTTGGCTTCTTCCTAATGTGGAACTAAACATTTCTCTGACTCTTTTCTTGTCTTTTCTGTGTGCTCTCAGCTGCAGGATCCCAGCCCCTCTTTCTCCGCTGTCAGTATGCAATTGTAATTGTATACAAGTACGTATATCAGCACGACAATAGATTATTATTAACCTGTACAGCTTAACACACATAAGAGAAGACAACTGTTGAAAACATTAGACATTTACCTAATGGCAAGTAATTGATTATAAGCACCTAGTTTATGATTATATTATGCTCTATTATAAATTATTTGCTGGTACTATAACTGGGTATGTTTTTTTAGCCATATTACCATTCATGTTCAGACAGAGCACACACTGTACGGGTTTCACTTGGTAATCCACCCCCGCCTGCAACTGCATCCCACTGGATGAGATCAAGACTTACTTGTGGGAATGGAGCCTCATCATTTCCACTGGTAATTTATAATCCAAGCTGGTTGACTGGAGACATTGGTCCCAGCTGAAAGGCAGCAAGTGGCAGCAACCAAAGCCTGGCAGTGGTGGCTGTTGACGGTTAAGCACATTGCACTGTACTGAAGCTTGGAAAACAGAGACAGACAACTTGCCTAAGATTTTAGTGCCTATTGAGCAGTGCTAGTTGTCAGTCCTGCTGTTTTCTAATAGAAATTGGTATTAACTTCTTCATTATGTTCCACTTCATCAGCAGTTTCCAGCATGCGTGAAGATCCAGGCTCTAGCGTAGTGTAGTATAGATGTGCATAGTAGGAGATGCAGGCCACAGAAATGGTTTCACATAAGGAACAAAAGAAAAACTTAGACGTAACCTTTAACTCTTCCTCTGTATAATTTACGTTAGCATGGAGAGCAGAGGTGGAAGGCTGGAAGTAGAAGCAAGTGCTTTTGAGACAAAATACTCTGAAGTTTGGATGAAGGAGTCATCCATTGGCAAGCCACTCTACATACCTTAGCATGATGGGGATCTGAATTAATTGTCTAGAGTTTCTTGAAAGGCACAGACTCTTCAGTGGGGCCACAAAACACTGATCTGTAAGTGGAAGAAGGACTGAGCTCAGCAAGTTGGAAAGTGTATCATTTTCAGTTGGGTATTTTTTCCCTCTCCCACAGATATGTCTGCAAGACAGAATTAATTCTAAACTAGCATAGCCTTTTTTCTCCCTCCCTAAAGCACCACGTCAGTTGTCCAAGTTCCAAAATCCTTATTTCAGGGAAAATAGAAGTTGTTTCCATTTTCCTAAGTATATTTATCATGAAAAGTTTTGTTGTACTTCTTCATGGATTTAAATAACAGGACTCGGCATCCTTGCCAAGACAGAAAAAGATGGGATGCGGTTAAGTGGCACAAGCAGGCACACGCAGATGTCCCCTCACAGCTGCACGATATATATCTGATTCTGCCATATGCGTCTCCACTGTTCTAACAACAGAGATTATCTTCAGTGACCAAAATGTACAACTGTTTGTGCAGCAACAATATACACAGATTATTTTTAGCTCAGACATGTGGCACTACTCATTGTGCAGCTGCTTTCATGCATTAATGCATTGTGATACAAAATTCTAACTGCAAGAACCCAAATTAATTGCAAGAAACGAGACATTTTGGACTGAAAACCCCTTATGGCTACATTGGAATCAAGTTGTTGACGTTTCAAGCTAAAAGAGATATGAATCATGGAAAATATTTCATTCTTAACCCCTCAAAGTACCCAATATTCCTGAACTAATGCAAAATGCAGTTCTGTGTTGGCTTAGAAATTACAGCTTCTCTGCCAGAGGTTAATTTAGACTATTCATCCAAGATTAGTTGCAAGTTTTTTAAAACTGTAAATAAATTCTTGTTCCTAAACAGCTCAGGTTTTCAAAGCAGAGAGTATAACCCACAGCCTATAAAAGGAAAAGATTTAAAGCAGAAATGGGACATTTGACTTCTGCATATTTGGAACATTTAATCACCGTCTTGGTTATATGGAATAAGTTAGACTGGCAGCCTTTTCTTCAGCTCTACAGTGAAAGTACATTTCTTTAATAGAGCCTTAATGCTTTGTAGGGTGATTTAGAATCTAGTCCTGCAGCTTTTACAGACAATTGTAGAACTCATCTTTGTTTCAGAAGGGAAGAGGCCCAAAGATTCTAAGTGCCTGAAGCTATGGCCCATAACTTTTTCTCCCAGCTGAACAGTAGCATGCATCATTTTACATTCATATTGCAAGATATTAAGCGATATACTGTATGCATAAACCCGCTAATATTAGAATTAATAGGGAGATTTTAATCTCATTTTATTTGCTAGAGAGCTATGCAAAACTTAAGCTGTTTTTAGCTGTAAGCACAGAGAAACATGGTATGGACTTTCTCAGGACTTAAACTGCTATAAAGAAATGCAGTTGGGGAGGTTAAAAGTAATTTTTAAGAGACCTAGGTCTCAAACAGACAAGCTTTGGCAGATTTGGCTGTGATACTTCAAAACATGTTATTGAATCACCTGATATTGCTCTTTTACTGCAGACAACTGCCCACAGAAAATGAACATCCTAGGTCTGCCTTACACAGTATAATCTTGGCCCACATTTACATTCCCTGCCTGTTTAAGTCAATTATTCATGCTGCTAATTGCCATATTAAAATAAGCATGTGTATTGTTCTGTTGTCCTTGCCTGAGAAAAAAAAATGTATGATTCAGGTCACAAAACCCTTAAAACAGCCACACCCACATGCACCAGAGAATCTGGCATAATTTCATCTCATTTTCACATTTCTTTTCCACCTCTGAAATTTCTCTGGGTGCACGTGGGCAAACAAATTTTTAATCTTGTTTAGATTGTAAGCAAATGTGGTTTTGATAGGTTCAACTCTGACTAAAGTAATCAGAAGTTTATTATTTACAGTAAAATGGAAGCTTAAAATTAGAGACAATGTTATATTATTTAACACCTTTCTTGGCATCACCAGAGCAAATTCCTCAAAGCTGAGGACCCCAGCATTATAAGGCATAGGTGAATCAAGGACAGATGAGCACCCAAGCCCACTGGTAGGAACCAGTCTACACCACCATTCAGTATGTGTGCCAATGCGCTGTTGCTGCCAGGGGCATCCTTTGAGTTGAGCGCTTCCCCGTCAAAGAGTTTGGATAGATCTGTGCCTTCCCTCAAAATGGTGGCCTACTTCCAGTGCTACAAGTGGCTGAGATCTTGAAGAGGCAGGCGCTACTTTGCAAGGAGTCAGGGGTGTGTTTACAGCCTCAGAAGACCCTCAGGCAGCAGCTGGGCTTCCTGCAACCCCATTTGACCTCACCGCACAGAGCTGGGTGCTCACCCTTAGTTCACATGGACGATGCCTCTGGTCTATCACAGCTGGGCTTTAGTTAGTAACACCCTGGTGAACACACAGCCAGAATGTTGCCACCGATCAACTCAGCGCATTGTGTCCTCCACAGTAGGGAAAGCTGGTGTCTCCACAGCAGAACTCATCCGCTCCACAGACCTGCCTTCTGTCCACCTCCCGAAGACTTAGCCTGCATGACAAAAGAAGCACAAAATCTTAATACAGCTGGTGGAGAGCCTGATCCCAGACTATTTTCTTGAATGTACCTGTCAGTGATGGCCTTTGTTTTCTCTTGGTAGGCATTCGTTATCGCTCAGCAATATCCCAAAATAAGAAGCTCTCAAACAAGGAGTTCAGTTCAGAGGGGCAACAGACAGACACTGTTGTTTATTGCTCCCTCAGGCACCCCTCATTTTTCATCTAGCAACCAAATCAAAAGCTGTCTGTAGAAGAGTAACTTTCTGTCCAGCAGCTATAAATCAGAAATTGGAGAGGATAACCCATGCATAGCTATAATCAAGAATTCTTATCTGGTCCATTTAGCCTTTTTAGACCCACTAGACTATCTGGAGAGAATAAAGGACACTCCTGAACTTCAAAAATCCAAATGCCCATTTTATAGTCTCAGTGATCACATGGACCACTTCACTGAACAGCATAAACAAGACTAGTTATAAGATGTACTCTTAGAGTAGTCCTATGGAAAGTATCATTCTGTTGAACTTCATTTTGTACCCAGATGAAGCAGTTCTAAAATCTACTGTAATATTTTTAAACAGGTAAGGACTTTCTGTGAGGCTGCAAAGACCACAGCAACTTACCACATCCAATGCTTTTGTCGGATCAATGAAAGCTTGCAAAATATCAGCTTCTGCATATTTGCCTTGATAAATGTCTCGACCAGATTGTTGCCTGGGAATTTTTCAATAGTTTTCATCCAGTCTGCACTAAGATTCTGGAATTCTGCTTCCTGCATCACGCAGAAACAACAGTCTGTTGGTGGGAAAACCAGGTGGCCTGGGCTACTTAGTGAGGGTCTTTTGATCTTTCTGCTGTCTGGGCCGCAGTGCTCTTCCATTCTTACTGATTGTCACTGCATGTGACAATGTCATCTACGGAGTCGCACAGCCACAGCCTTTCCCTTATCCAACTCAGAACAGAATAGACTGTTTGAGTTGGAAGGGACCTACAATGATCATCTAGTCCAACTGCCTGACCAGTTCAGGGCTGACCAAAAGTTAAAACATGTTAAGGGCATTCTCCAAATGCCTCTGAAACAGTGACAGGCTTGGGGCATCGACCACCTCTCTAGGAAGCATGTTCCAGTGCTTGACCACCGTCTCGGTAAAGAAGTGCTGCCTAATGTCCAGTCTGAGCCTCCTCTAGTGCAGCTTTGAGCCATTCCCACACTTCCTGTCACTGGATACCAGGGAGAAGAGCTCAGCACCTCCCTCTCCACGTCCCCTCCACAGGAGGCTGCAGAGAGCAATGAGATCACCTCTCAGCTTTACTACAACACTTTTGCACTTCTAGCACATCCTGTGATAGAAATACTGTAATTATACAACACACAGAAGCAGCCCTACTTTCTCTTTCTGAATTCAGTAATTTCGGGATGTGAAAAGACCACCTGCAGGGATGGCAGTAGTGGTAATGGAAGAGAAGCTCTAATGGTCAACTCATCTGAGCTTTGGTAGGATTAATGTCAGCTATTAGCCTCTCAGTTGCTCTAGCTTAAGGTACCAGTACAACCTTGCACTAATACACCAGCTAGCGCTGGCCCTGCGTGGGATCCTCTACTACTTTCACTGCAATTAATTTACAGTTAGGCTTTATAGAAAGTGTTGGGTTTTGTTTTGGTTTTTTTTCTTTTATGCATTTTAGCCATTTTCACAAGCTGCCATGGTTTAGCTTGTAAACTGAGACAGTACATGATTACCAGGCAGAATAATCATAGGAATATGAGCTTAATAGAGACCCTATGGTCAACTACCACTTCAGTTGACAGAAAAACTCATAAGATAATCTTTTTGCTGGGCTAGTAAAGTTACCTGTAACTTCATGTTACTATCCTAATTGTTTTGGCAAACTCCTCCAGCCAAACACCAGGGTAGGAGGAAAAGAGAAAAGCGCTGCATTTCCAGCACCGACTCCTTACAAACCTTCTTGTCCTAGGAAAATGTCCCTTTCTCTAGTGTTATTTTTGTCACTATGTCCTGTAAACTTTTATTAATACTAGTGAAAATGAGTTTTGAGCTATCCTCAAGCATACTTATTCACATTTAATAGCACACACTGAAATTACATTCTGATAATTAATTTGGTTAGCTGTGTTTTGTGCCAAGCACTTGTGCCAACACTGTCAGTACAAGGGACCTGGTAGTCCATTCTGTAATACTGCTTTAAAATGGGAAACTCTAAAAATCCACTTTTCTCTCTTTTCTTTTACTCATACGGTGGGACTATTTTACTTGGATGGTATTCTCCTTTCTCCACTTACCCGGAAAAAATAAAAGCCAAAAAATAAGAGGTTGAACATTTTCAAACATTTCTTTACCTTAAAATCTTCAATGCATTTACCAACAATTAAGCAGATGTCCTCACAGTTACCTTGTGGTCTCTGCACTAAGCCACGCTCATCGTCTGCTATTTATATAGAAACAATTAGCAGTAGTGGTTGTAAGCTTTAGATCTTGCTTTATCCCATGCTTATTTTCTTTACCTCTGGGATATATAATTTAAGATAGCACTATTTCCCCAATCTTATTCCCCTCTAAACAAATGTGAGGGCTTAAACTAGAACTACTGTGATAATGTAAGCCATAATGGAGAAGCAGGGATCACAAGGAGAATTTAGCGGTTGAATAGTCTGATTTGTCAGCATTACTTTGGTACATCCAGGATGTCCTGAAGCACAGGGGATATTAAAGTACACAGAAAACTACATGAAGTGGCATAAAACTCCCTAGCAAAATGAATTTTCAGGACCAATTATTGTGTAAGTGTTGCCCAAACGTGCACTAAATAATCAATTCTACAGTTAAATTTGTGTTTTATGAGAGCCAGCTAAAGCGGCTCAGGACAGTCCTCATACACAGCATGCTTAGTCACATATTTTGTAGTCATTATTTTTGCCAACTTTTAACTTACTGTCATGATGTTGCATAGCAACAGGTTATTCTGTTATGTGTTTTCTCTTCTTTTTTAAATAGATAAGAATAGTACAATCTCTAACATCTCTGATTAAAAAGCCTTTTATCTGATGATCACCCATATATTAAGAACGGAATAAAGCACTTCTCTAGACCTGTGTTATCTACATATTTCTTTTTGCTAAATGATTGTTCCCCTACAGATTTGCAGTGTGCTTCATGACTTCGAAGTACTGCGTTTGAGGTCAGCATGACTGAACCATATTAAGCAGACTTCAGATATGGCTGAATCGCTGTGTGAGTGCACAAGTCTAGTGCAGGTTTTGTACTCTACAAATTTATATTAATTTCTTTGAACGGCTAAAGGTATAAAGCTTCTAAAATGAACGCTGCTCATAAGGCTTTTCCCTCAGTGCTACTGTTTATGTTACATCACTTGTTACTTCCTACACATTAACCAGCTTCAACAATCACTTACCTTCCTGGATTCTTCATTATCCATTTATTCTCTTCAATTACAGATTTCAGGCACTATTACTAGGAAATTCCTTTTCTTTTGGCTGTGCATCCAGCAGCTTTTCTGATCCACTCCAGATGCAAAGTGCACTCTACAGAATGGAAAGCACCAGAATTAGAGAAAACCCCCCTCCCTGCTAGGTCCAAAGTCAGTGGAAGCAGTTAAAGTTGCAGCTCCAACAGAAAAACCTGTCCTGAGCGAGACTGGAGAGGTAGCTAGTCTCCAGGGAGGGAAGGGAGGGCATAAGCAAACTGACTTCAGGGATCGTGGAGCTCAGATTTAACAAGTTCAGCAAGAACAAGCTACTGCTGATAAAGATCTTGAATATCTACATCTCATGGAACAGTAAATTTAAATGCAGATTTAGAGATTTTTTTCTACTACCTTCTTTCCAGAAAAATATAATCATGCAGATTGTAGGAAATGGTCTGGCATATGCAGTAAGATGCAGAAAAAAGCCTGCCCTCTTACGCCTCTACCTTGCCGACCCAAATCCTCAACTACACATGTTGATGCCAGTAGATTACATTACTGAACTGACAAAACCAGGCACTGCGATAGTATATGACGTAACCACGCTTTACTCAGAATACGAATGAGGCAGACTTTCCAAATGAAGACGCTCAGTCAGACTGGGAAAAACTGACTTTGCCAGCTCCTGTTCTGATACAAGCTTTAAAGGTATAAGATTAAAAACTCTGCTTTTGCTTATTGGCCTGAGGATTTTGCGGCTTATGCTCAGAGATAACTATGCAGTAGTACTGCAACCCACCAGTTTTAATCTTACTTTAAATCTTTCTACCTTAGGGATACGAAAGAAACACTCTGTGTTTGGGTTTTTGAAGGATCCATGAGAATTTACGCTGCAATATGTAACATCATTGTCATTTTCTCCTGTTTTCAAAACGTCTGGTAAATCAATTTTCCTTGCTCATGCTCAGAATCTTGAGCACTACTAAGGTTATCTTTGCTGATAAAGGATCAGAATCTTGCAGTACATTATGAAGATATGTAAAAAAATCTTAGTTGTTCTATAGCAACCATATTCACTTTAGAACTTGTTGTGCAGCAAATTGAAAGATGCGATACAGCACACTCAAATCTCCAAATGGAAACCCACGGCTAGGTTACTCCAAGGACCATGAAATAGGGTCCATCCACTTACAAGGTGGAGAAGAAGAATCTTTCCGTCTTTCAAACTTGCCCTTTTCTCAGTTCCAGGGTCTATCTAGCGCTTCACAGTTTCAAGTGTTTGTAGCAGAGACCATTTCAAAAGGTCTCTTTCTTCCTATGTTCCTTTCTGAAACAAAATCTAACTGGTTTTCCATTTTGGAAACCATTTTAACAACTTCAGAACTGCTGTGAGATCTCCAACACAATTCCATTTTCTGGGAAATTAAATGAAAAATTGCCCAAATTCTCAACTTCATCAGCTGAATGGAGCAGATTCGTCATGTGAAGAACACAAATAAGCTCAGAATTACATGGCAAACTGACGACAAATTCCCCTTATTACTTGCAGTCCATGCTTTCTTTAAAAAAAAAAAAGAAAAAAACAAACCAAAAAAATACTTTTTGTACGCACTTTTTGATTCAGGGGACTTCCACGCTCTCCTACCAGCTTTTTTGATTATTCTGTTTCCAGTCACCCTCCCCATTACATTCTCTTTGGGGATTTCCTTCAACTTCACTACCAAGTTGCTGACTGTAAAAGATGTCTTCAGCTTTACTCTATTGTGCAGAGTTTACAATATCTTTTCACCTCTTGATGTTTCTGCCTAAAGTCTGATTTTAATGCATATTCTCCAGAGATTGATTCAGTTCCCACATAGTCAGGGTGAGGAGTCTATTTATTGAAAAACACAGCAGAAGAGAAGTAAGGAGGAGTACGGAGATAAAAAGGGAAGGACTGATCCATTTGAGACTATAGCGTTTGAGGTCCTGACTTTAAACACTACTGAAAGACTTAGCATAGCCTGTAGTTCCGACAGTACTAACAGACATAGCACGTTTTCAGCAGATCAACACCATTTTTGAAAGAAAAATGTATGCCAGGAGGGCAGTAGGAATAGACAAGGGGCTGAGAGGATAGCTCTCCAATCTCAGCCACTGACCAAGCATTAGAAGAGCTAGATGGCACAGCAGAAGGAGCAAGCAGCACTACGGTACTGACCACCATCAAAAAGCAACTGTTACAAAACTGGTCAGAAACACCAAGCTTGCTCTTGGCAGCATCTCTCGCTGAGGAAGTCCCTCAAAGCACCTGTGCCAGGAGACCACATCAAGATGCACGGATTTCTCTGTTCTGTCTTTCTGGTGAAAAACAGACTACCTAATCAGAGCAGTTCAAAACCAAACACACTAACTGAACTCTAGTGTCCTGATGTATAGCTATATCATAACTAAAGGTCCTTGGAACACTTACTTTCACTCACACTGGTGATTCTTCGCAAATTTAGCAACAGAGAACATGGCAGCAGTCCCCCATAGGCTTCAACAGAGAGAGGTCTGAATTCAGGCCAAGAAATAGATTTGAATTTTCCTGTCAGTCACTTCCTGAAGAGTTCACATTTACATAGGTTCAGTCTTTCAATATTCATCCATCCTTGCAATTTACCTTTTGGGAATTAATTGCTTACCAGGTAACATCAGTGGAAATCCAGGTTGCAGTAAGGTGAATAATTCAAAACTTCAAAATAGGGAGGGAACCAAATAGGTGCATGTCTTCACAGGATACTTTAACATTATCCCATAGAATTCAAGCACACATTGAATACATCCTAACATGTCTGTCCAGAGCTTTTAATAAATTTTACCACTTAATCTGTATCAGACTGCACAGAGTTTTCCCTGCCACAGGCATAACTCTTAAATAGAGGCTAAGGCTCAGGTCCTCTGCAGATGCTAGGCACGAAATCCGATTCTACCATGCAGGCATCATAGACCTTCAGCAAGGCCAGTGCCCGTCCAAGATGCCACCTAACCACAGAGGAGGTGCCCCAGAGTTTAGGCTACCTTGAACCCCCTTCAGGCTGCACCTGTGAAGGTTCAGCTGAGATTCACAAGGGAGGTGTTCCTCTGCATGTCTTACTGGGGATATTCCTCACACCCAGACATATCAAAGCTGGCTGGAGACTCCTCGAAGAGACTGGTAGCAAAGAACATATACAGCCTGGTACTTAAGGCACTACCCAGAATCTGATAAGGCTCAATTCACTATTCCCTATAGACTGAGATTCTCACTGCAGAAAATAGGTTTACCAAGATACAAAAATAAAATAAAAAGTTTTGGACATACAAACTGGTTTAACGAACACTGCTGGGTTCAGAGACATGGAAACAGGAGAGCCATGGGAATACTCAAAGCAAAGTGATACCTCTTTCATCAGATGCAAGGCCTTAAGACTTCCTCTAGTACTATGTTCTTACATAACTCTATGCAACATCCTTTTATATACAAATACAGTTGTAAAATCTTGTAGAATCTTCAGAATAGTTTGGGCTGGAAGGGACCTTAAAGACCATCCAGTTCCAAACTCCCTGCCATGGGCAGGGACATCTTCCATTAGACCAGGTTGTTCAAAGCTCCATCCAGCCTGGCCTTGAACACTTTCAGGGAGGGGGCAGCCACCTGCTGGCCACACTGCTTTTGATGCAGTCCAGGATACAGTTGGCCTTCTGGGCTGCGAGCGCACACTGATGGTTCATGTCCAGCTTTTCATGCACCAGTACCCCCATGTGCTTCTCAGCAGGGCTGCTCTCAATCCCTTCATCCCGCAGCTTGTATTGATGCCTGGGGTTGCCCCGACCCATGTGCAGGACCCTGCACTTGGCCTTGTTGTACTTCATGAGGTTCACATGGGCCCACCTCTTGAGCCCGTCCCAGTCCCTCTGGATGGCATCCCTTCCCTCCAGCATGTTGACTGCACCGCACAGCTTGGTGTCATCAGCAGACTTGCCGAGGGTGCACTCAATCCACGTCGCCAGTAAAGATGCTAAACAGCGTTGGTTCCAATACCGACCCCTGAGGAGTGACACTCGTCACTGGTCTCCACTTGGACATTGAGCTGTTGACCACAACTCTTTGAGTGTAACCATCCAGCCAGTTCCTTACCTACCAAGTGGTTCATCCATCAAATCCACGTCTCTCCAATTTAGAGACAAGGATGTCATCTGGGATAGTGTCAAATCCTTTGCTCAAGTCCAGGTAGATGACAACAGTTGCTCTCTTCCTGTTCTGCCTTCATTTTGGCATTTCTTCATACTGAGTGCCTGATGCCCAGAAGACCTGACATTAACATAATTTTTTGTGTATATGACCTTGGTCCTGCAGGCTACTTTAAGAAGAAAAATCCTGCATCCCCATAAAACCTTACAGAGCAATTCTTTAGACTGCCTACATAATACACTTCAGTAGCTTCAGGATGAAGGATGAGCTATCAAGTTAGTATTGCAAGCCTTGTTCCTATGGGACGTGGTCCTTATTCACTGCTGCAGTAGCATGGCTCTATAGATTTCAGTGCAGTACTTACCTATACTAGCAGCAGAGCTGTCTCAGTTTTATCAGTGCAGAGTTATCAGACCGAAGTAAGCACAGATAAATAGCGAGATCATATACTCGGACGTATCCAACTATTTGCCAACCCCTGATGACACAATTCTGCACATAGGACATTGAACTGTGCAGTCTCACCTTGTCATTTTACACAAACCCATTTATATAACTGCAGCAAAATCAGAACATTTATACACGAACGTAAAATTTGAGCTACTTCCATGTTTCTACAAAATTGGAATCCAAAATTTTGAAGCTTAAAAATTTTTCACCATAGAAATACTTTCCTTCGAGAAACAAGGAGAGCTTTTTAGTTGGGTTGCTTGGAGCAGCTTTTCTCTAAGCCTCTTCCAAGTTTCCTAGAAGCTTAACCACCCAGTTGGTCAGATCTCCTCCAGGGAAAGGGTTTAAGTTTTCTAATTAAGAGTGAAAATGAACAATTCTGGTGCAGTTGCTCCCCTGGATAACCCTAGATTTAGGCCAATTCAAATAGCATAAAATATTTAGTATGCCCTGGTTCTTTGCCAGCAACAGGCCAACATAGCAACACCATCTTCTACCAGAAATCCAGTTTCCTTCTGCTGATTCTCTTCCATCTAAGAAATTAAAAAAAACCAAACAGAAGGTTTTTTCGGTTTGCTCTGATACTGTGAAGTCTACTTTCTGTGGTGGTGTAATAACAAGGGAAGATGCAAAACTTAGCTGTTTCTGTATTTAGTTTTGTTTCAACATGAATGAATGCAAACATTTCTTTCCAGTAACCTCATGCACTCAAACCAGGTTTTTACTGAAACCTGTAGTTATGTACCATGCTTAGAAAGCTGTTTTAATAAGAAAACTATGTTAGACACTGTTCTAAAGTCATCTTCATAATCTGATGAATAGTTTAGGGACACCCCAAAGAGATGGACATGCCATGTTTTTAATACTTTTCTGTTTACATCAAATTATACACCATGAGTGTTGTCTTTTTTTCTTAATAGCTCCCCTGCAGAGCATAATTATGAAAGCAAAGCTTACAGTAAAAAAATTTTCTTACCCTGAAATGCAGCTGATGCCTGAAGCATGCCTTGAGGAAAACTGCAAGATAGGAAGGAACACAAGTCAAAATCTAGTATAAATGTTAATGTGCTTGAGTACTAAAAATCTGGCATAAGCTGAAACAAAAAGGTGCAGCTTAGTTTCTAGGCCACAGGTCTGGATAGTTCTGTGTCGCTTTTACACATGAAATGCTCTTAGAAAAGAAAAAAGGATTTTAATCCATGCACCCCATTTCTCTTCGTTTGGCCAATTAACTCACAAATTGGACTGAGGTGATACATGCAGAATTTTCAAGCCTGATATTTGCCAAAATATTAGTTGTGTATAATTTAACTGCCAAAAAATATAATCAGGATGTGTAATGTGCATACTTGTGGCAGCTTAGCCACCTAATAGTTAAAAAAAAAGGAAGAAAAAGATGGTAAGTAACTGAGGGAGAAAGGAATCAATTATGACTGTTTTTCCAAGGCAAGAATTTCTATATCAGCTCTGCTTTTTACAATAGTCCTCTATGAATATGCAATATCCAACCTGGAACAAGGCAAAAATTTCTGGAAAGGGAACACAAGTAGACAGCTGTCTAAGAACAGTCAGGAAATCTAGATCTGATCCAAAGCAAGCTTTATAGTCTGCTTTCTCCATTAAACCCCTTCAGACCACCACTTTTTTTAATTTAAATTATCTTTATTTTACTTTCCTTCAGTTAAAATAAAAGATTGCCAAAAAAATTTTATGATTTTATGTAGGTTTTATAGGCTGTGGAGCAATTCTAACATAGTCTCCTGAGAAGTAATCTTTTCAAAGCTAGATAGTAGACAGCATTCAATACTTTCCAGATCCATATTTTGCTAATCCTTGCTAAAACTAGATAAAGTCAGATAAAATTAATAATGAAGAGAAGAAAGAATGATAGAACTATATATTTTTTAATACTTTATATATAAAATCATCTCTTACACAACCTTGCATAGTAAGAGCTCCTTTGATCCAGATGAATTTATTAAGTTCCATAGCTCTGCATTCATATCTATCAGGGCAGAGTGGGCTGGCAGCTGAAGCAGTCACTGGCCTGGATAATTTCTTGACTGTAAAAGATAAACAAAAACTAAACAACCCACTACAAATCTAGAAAAATGAGAATCAAGAATAGACAGTGTACTGTAGAGGCCTACAAAAGATTCACTAGGGAGTACCAACTTTATTCTGCAAGTATTTTTCAAAGTACGTATGCTGCTCTGGGGTTCAGCATTTATCTTAAAAGCAGAAAATGTACAGTAAGTCATGGCAAATCTACAGTTTGGCTACACAGAGGCCCAAATTCTGACTTTTCCTTCTTGGATGCACCTGAAAGAACAAACCAACAGCAGCTGCTACCTCAGAGAGCATGCGCTCAAGGAAACCGTCATGCAGCTGCCTGAGCTTCCTGACTGCATGGGAAAACCAAACTGCGCTGCTGGCAGCAACTCCTGTGTCAGGTGCATGTCTCCTGCGCCTGGAGCCAGGGCTCAGCTTTTCACTAGTTTGCCTCCTGCGGCGAGCGCTGCGGGGAGCGCAGAGCTTCCTGCTCTTTAACAGCTCCTGCTGCTCTGCCCTCCCACGGAAATACACCTTCTTTTGTCATATATTGGTACAAGTCTTGGAGCCCCAGCTCCCAGCGGTTGCACAGACTCATATCCTCTCCTTTTTACTGTAGGTGTGGTGTAATCACTGATCTAAAGGGAGGAACGGGTGCATTGCTCGCAGTGAGAGATGACTGTGGCAATCGAGGGAAAAGTGGAATGTGATGCACGCACAGAGACGGCAGCTGGTAGATGGCCCATTCTCAGCTTGCAATTACAGAATTATTTTCAGATATTTTCCTGACAAAATATACTGTGTGCACATACCACGTGATGCTGCAAGGTGGAGAATTTATAATGATAGCTACATGGTAACAGTGAACTGAGAGAGATGAGATATAGGTGTGTAAAATTCCCATATGTAGGTCCACTTTGTTCCTTTATCATACACATTTTGAATATTCAGTCTGACAGTTTACCAGTGATTCAGACTGCATAGAGGTACAAATACAATGTCCTGGTAGTACAAATACTTGATATTCACAGAGAACTCAAAAAATATTTTGTGTGGTTTTAGCAACATAAAAAACAGTTTAACGTAAGACGCATAGAACCAAAAAGAATCCCAAATAAACTTCTCTAATCTCATTCATCAGCTTTCCCAGAGCACTTGTTCTCATTTCTAGTGTCACCAGTGATGATAACAATTAAATAATCTTCAAAACAGGATTTATTTCATATGGTATGACTGGACTGCAAACATGGCTGTTCAGAGTTGTTTTTCCTCTTCCCCTCTCACCTGGAATAGAACAAGTTACTGATAAGCAGGACAATCAGAAGTGCTATAACATTAAAACTGGGATATTTATCCTCTCACTTTGAAATACGAAGCATCCAACTACAATGGTGCGCTATAAAGGCACGAGTTGAAATTCAGGTTGTCGAAGTGGTCTAGAGGAGGTATGTGTTGTAGAAGTAGCTTGCGCTTGAGTGCCTTGCTCCTCTTTGGACCTTAATATATGCAAGCTAGAAGTGTTATAAACCTTAGGGAAGTGATCAGCTGCAGTCTCTAGGAGGTTTGCATGACAATTCAACACCTGTGCCAGGAAGAAATGAATCTTAACTGTGCCTTCTGGAACTGACACTTATGGATTAGCTGTAACGGAAGAGTTCAGAGAAAACAGTAGTTTGGCTAAAGCCCTGTTTCTCATTTGTGGTATCAAACTGAAATTGAAAACAAATAAATACCCTCACCTCCACGAACAAAATCTTTCCTAGTTTTTGCAAATCAGATGTGAAAAACGTTCTGTTGCTTTCCCCCTTGGCGTGTTTTCTGCCAAAGGTATTTCTGGTCACCACAAATGTCTCTTACATGAATGTATTTATGAACATCTGTACCTGTACATTCAGCTTCACAAAGGAGTCTCTTCTGCAAAACAACAAGAATTTTCTCATATCTCTACAGAAGTTAGCCAACGATCCTGTTTTTATTGTCTTACGCAGCAGAATAGAAATGTGTGTACTACACTTGATCTGAAGAGACCCAGCAATGTGCGCTTGCAGGCCAGAGGCCAAGTGTATCCTGGCTTGTATCAAAAGCAGCATGGCCAGCAGGGCGAGGGAGGTGGTTCTGCCCGTGCTGCGCTCTGGTGAAATCCCACCTCGAGTACTGCGTCCAGCTCTGGAGACCCCAGCACAGGAAAGACAGGGACCTGTTGGAGTGGGTCCAGAGGAGGGCCACAACAATGATAAGAGGGATGGCACACCACTCCTATGAGCAAAGGCTGAGAGAGTTGGGGCTGTCCAGCCTGGAGAAGAGAATGCTGCAGGGAGACCTTATAGCAGTCTTCCAGTACCTGAAGGGGACCTACAAGAAGGCTGGAGAGGGACTTTTTACAAAGACATGTAGTGATAGGACAAGGAGTGAAGGCTTCAAGCTGAAAGAGTGTAGATTTAGATTAGATATAATCAAGAAGTTCTTTACCATGAGGGTGGTGAGGCACTGCCACAGGTTGCCCAGAGAAGCTGTGGATGCTCCTTCCCTGGAAGTGTTCAAGGCCAGGTTGGATGGGGCTTTGAGCAACCTGGTCTGGTGGAAGATGTCCCTGCCCATGGCAAGGGGGCTGGAACTAGGTGGTCCTTAAGGTCTCTTCCAAACCAAACCTTTCTATGATTCTATGAAATGGCTTGGGTAAAGAATAAACTATTCATTAGCAATTCCAAACACACACAATTTATTACAAAGGCAGGTAAAGCAAGAGTATTAGAAAAAAACATGCTAAGACTTTTTGATTGTGTCCCAAGGAGTTCTCTCACATCGTGGTACTGAGCTGTAAATCTGCTATGTTGTTTTTCAATCATGTAACTTTATTCCCTGTATTGTAAGGTCTTTGTCTTCAAGTTTGCCATCAGCAAGCTGAATCCCAGTTTGGGCATAAATATTTCTCCCTCCCAGCCTCCCCCCTTCTTTTGTTTTCTCCTCCTTTTCGAAAGCCCAAGTTCTCACATGGGGCTCCATAGGAGAGAGGGATACCTGCCTGAAAATGGTACCAGTTATTTATTCATGGAACAGTTTGAATTCTTCTTTGGAATATAAACCACTTCCACCTCCTTAGAAATGCTAATATCCCATGGCTGTACAGGCTGTGGTCATCTGCCGTCCTCAAGCAGATGTTTCACTAAGCTCTAAATAAATCATTAGCCCACAGCGAGATAAAATGCTCTTTCCTGTACCACACAGCAGTGTTCACATTTCAGGGTAAAGTCTTTCCACACAGTTCATCATGTATTTCATATGAGCATACATACTGAATCATATTTTATATAATCTTACAAACAGGATTAATGCACACAGCTTACTACAGGGTCTTGACTGACTTTTATTTGGTTTCAGTCACTGAGGGGCAGATTGGTCTTTCAAGGAAAATTTACCAGTGACTTTTTGGAATAACAGCCTGAGTATGAAATCCCACGTTAATAGCATATTTTAACCACTGCAAATTTTCCTGCCCAATGAAACAATCGGCAAATAGCTGAGCACGATGAGGCTTATGCATATTTCTAAGCAAGAGGGAAACTTAGAAATTAGCAGGAAATATTGGGAGTTCATTGTACAGTAGTAACTTGGTAGCCATAGTATTCTCCTCCTTGTCACACTGCTATAGTTACGGTCATAGAATTTTATCTTCTTCATTGAGAAAGCAGTAAAGTATGAAATAGGCATGGTTCTTACTAAATATTCAAAACCTGGGGGCACTGCACAGTGCAGACAGAATCCTGTGCTGCTCATTGTTTCAGATCCAGGGACAGGAGCACTTCAGGGTACAGAAAGAGCATGGAGAGTTCATTTTAATTCCTCTGTAGTATTAAACTTTGCTTGTGTATCAATATAGTTACAAGAGTCACAAATGACTACTTCTATTATGTCAAAAACTGTAAAAACTGCTTTCAAGGGGCAGAATTTACAGGCTTTGGCCCTGTTTGGCAGTGCTATGACAACTGTTTGCCCTCTACTGGAATAACATCACGACAAGTCTGCGATAACTATACAATGTTTCAGACACCATCAATAATTGTTCAGGTTCACTCACTGTTTTTTGTCCTTCTACTCTGCCAGGCAATGCATAGCTTATGCCATTTTCTGACCTGATCAGAAGCAAGTAGAACAAAAGAAATTTGCTCTCTATTTTTCTTCTCTCATCTCTCACAGAGTTAAATATTTACCTTCTAATTACTAAAGGAAAAGACACCAATAATTTGTTCCATCTTGGTGAACATTCAAGCATTTAATTTCTGTTTTTAGGTGTACTCTACCATAGAACTCTTTTCTACCATCAGAAAAGATATAATAGCTTCTGGTTTAAATGAACTGAAAAAATACTATTAAAGGAATCCATGAAGAAGATTATACTGAGATATCATTTTGAGGCAAGTTAGAAAAAGAATGAAAGTTTCAACATGTTTCTGCAAATATTTTGGCCCACAGAAATAATAAATATATTCTAACTGGAAAGTAAATTGCTTAATGCGCTTCTTCCTGACAGCATTTTTGTGTCAAACTACGTCAGGATTTTACTTTGAAGGATCTTTCATAAATGGAGACATATCAGGTTGAGCTAATCCTCACATACCATGCTCTGTTTACTGCACTCTTGAGGAAAAAAATAAAAATTTCTAACTTCACACTGATATGGGATCACCTCCTGTTAATCTTGTCTCTGGAAAAGGACTCATTCCATCGATTTATGCAAATAAAGAATGTATAAGCAAAAGACAGGTTAACTGGTATTCAAGTACATTGCATCAGTTTAACCTGTACATCTCTCTCATCTCAAAGAGCGTTCAAGTGCTGGTTAGGAAGGCATTCGGAAGTCTAACATCCTTCACAGATGTATGTTTATTCCATTCTTTAAACCTAGTCCTGTGCCCCATTCTGATTTCCCAAACAGTTGAAACAAAATTAGTTTTATTTTTATTCCTGCCAAGACCAGGTGGTAAAAGAGAACAGGAAGCAAAAACATTTTAAAAAAAATTGTTTTGGCAGGTATATGAGATGAACAATTAAGTGCACTCCTTGCTCAACAGTGCAAAGAGCAGTTAATTCCTGAAAGTTTTTGCTGGGAGGCTTCGTGTGGTATCTCCAAAGTATGTGGGGTAAGGGTGGGGGCGCCGGGGTCGGGAGTGACCCAAAGAGAGGTAGGGATTAGATTCCTGAGAGATTGCAAGAGTCATCTAGGGTTAATAAAACGAACAAAGTAAGGAGAAAACATTGCCTGTAATGAAGTCTATTGATTATGATACTGCCTCCAAAGGGAGTAGTGTTTGCCTTTTAAGAATACAACCAACCAAAGCACTAAAGACTGGCGTGTAAAAGGACACAGCTGTATTAACACTGAGTGGGGCTGGACCTGGGGAGAGTTTTAGCTTTTTTAATTTTTTTATCCATAGTGTGGTATTTGTGTACGAGTGCAAAATATAATAAATGTTTCTACCTGTCCCTGCACAAGAGTCAATGTCATTCTCAGCAGGTGCCAGCTGGTATAGCGGTTTACGTGTACAAACTACCCATCCCATCAACCAAGTGTTTGCAATAGCTACAGACAGACTCGGTGTCCCACACGAATTTTACTGCACTGAAATGAGACTGGCATGGAAAGATGTATTTTACTCCTAAAGTTGTAAACCAGTGAACTCCAGACTCCCCATACCTGAAATTGTTTCTCATAGGTTTCTTTAACCAGTCCTACAAATTACATTACTTACAGAAAAAAAAATTAAAAAAAAAAAATCCAGCCCCCACCGACTAGAGGGACTCATGTTTCTACATCCACCTAAACCAAACCAGTTTTTATTCCAATATACTCACAGAAGTTTCATCCACATAATGATCTATTTAATTCCTTCTAAAGAAACAAAAATAAGTTCTTGGCCTCTTTGGGAAGTCCCAAGGATTAATTCTGTATTGTAAGAGACAACCGTGTGGGTTTCTTTTCTGTTTTAAATAGAACCCGTACGTAGGAAGTCAAAGCATTCATCATGCTGTTTGAAATATTAATAGCTTTCTAGAGAGAAAGGGTAATTACTCTGTTCCCTCCCTGCATCTACCCTCTCAAAAAATACTTTAAGTCTACCCATTCTTTGACCCTTATTCTCCCAAAACATTTACTTGGGGATTTCCTCAGCAAAGATGTAGAATTTTAGCAGTCCTATGACCTACATCTTGACCAGAGAAAGCATGTTATACACAGATACAAATTAAATGGAAGAAAGCAATACCTAGCTTATTATTATTGTTTTAATAAAATAATCAACAATGTTAAAAAACACATTTTTGTCTCAGTCACAAGTGATCACAGCAGGGAAAAAAAAAAAAAATCTGAAATGCATGTTGTTGCACCTCAAGTCTCAGAAAGCTTCCCAAAAATGGCAGTGCATACAAAAACCTACAGGCCCAAATTCTTTCCTAATATACCTGTGGTGACTTCAATAAAGAAGTAGGTTCACTGAAGAAATCTTGATTAATCCCATGTAATTGTGTATTTGGTTTGTTATTTCAATATCATCATTCCAGCTACCATTCTACATAAGGTTTTGAGGGAATTCTCCTTCTCCAACCTCACTTTCATATATATATTGCATTACTGGTTTGCATCTGAAGTTTAAAAATCAGTGGTCTGCTAAAACAATGTAGAAAAAACATCCAGTTCTAGAATCAGATTTAGGGTCTCCATATCAGCCACACAAATTGTGATGATTTGCTACCAGAGCCTCAGAAATAAAACCTTGTTTAATTGAAACATTTCATATGAAGTTATGTTTCTTTGTAGGCTGCTAGAACGCAATTTAAAGCAACATTCCTGGCTTTATTTCCAGAGAATTATAGCTGAGCCTGTGGGTGTGCCATGACTGTTGTGTAAACTGTTAAAGCTGAGAGAACTAGTAAGATTTTTACAGATTGTTGAGAGAAGTCAGTCAGTGAAACAGTTTATCAAAAACTCTATGCTTATAATGATAATGAAATAAAGCAGCTATTTCAATAAAGTGACAGAAAAAGGTCTTATAACAAAATAATTAAGAACTTGTAATTCTCTCAGAGAAAAATATAAAACAAGTACCACTTGTAATTTCTCTGTTGCCAGACAATTAACCCATAAGTCAAAGAGGATTTGTACCTACCCGTAATAAAGCTTCACTTAACATCTCCAGAGAGCTAAATCCATTCCAAAACAAGAGTTATATGTAACTGCACTTGTTGCCTTCCAGTCACTCAGTAACTCTTTACAAATATTGCAAAACAGTGGGATTGGGGCAAAATAAAACACAGAAGACATGAATTGTGTAACTGTGAAGCATGCTGGTCTCTTATTATTGCTATAATCATATCAGGTCACCATTAAGTTTCTGCGTTGGAAGTGCAGATCTGATGATATTGCAGTGTATATTGATTCTGGCTGTTTGCTGGAGATACAAGTGAAAGCCTTGGAGAGATCTGAAGTGAACTAAGACCATACAAAATAATGTTTAAACTGAAGTAGAGAGATTTTTGAATCTTGGTTAATCATTGGGAGTATTTACACAGTATTGAGTATTACTAAAAGCAGCTCTTTTATATACTATCTGAATAGAACTTTGTTGCATAGGTTCGTGAGCTAGGTTTTAGTTAATTTATGGAGACAAAGACTTTCACCAAATACTGTTTTCCCAAAAAGTACAAAGCTCCACACTATAGTGCTCTGTTACATGACCTGAGTATCGTCTTCTGAGCTAATGCAAGGAGGAATAATTCAGTTTTAACTTTTCTCAAGTTCCAGCTCTAGAGTATCTCATTTGTGGCTGACACCCCAAAAAAGGGCAGAAGGACAGAGCATCACCTGCTGGCATTTACTATTCTCATTTTCCAAATAAGCACAAGTGGTCACTGCTGGATTCAAGCATTTTCATGCTTCAAGTCACACAGTCCCTTCTTCAGGCATACTTGAGCAGAGTTAAAGATTGCTAATACTTGAAACAACACACCGGACTGGGTTACTGAGAGCATCCCATCCCACGCAACAGTAAACAACAGCAAATAGAGTTTTCCCCAAGTTGAGGAAACCACGCAAACTTCTGTCTTTTAAGAAGAGATCAGGCCATGCATGCACAGCTGAAGGGTGGCAACATAGATTAAAAGAATATTACCTTAATGGAAACAAGAAAGTTTTTGTAACTAGAAGATAAGGCTCACTGTCCAATGTTCCTGAAAAAAAGTGCTGTCTAAACCTGGCAGTTCAGCTATAACAGAGCCTGCCTGGACTCCCTCCTTTATTCTGTGGTCTTTGTGGTACTTTGTGGTATCCAAGAGGAGGATGATATCACTGTGGAAGCAGCTGATTTTTCTCTCAGTGCCTCTATACAGGCAGACATTTGTAGAGTGTGCTCTCTTCTGGCAAAACTACTATTTTTCTTTTTTTCCCCTTCTAAACATGTTCCTTGTTGAAAGGGTAGGGTAGAGAGGCATTGAAACCCAGACTAGTAGTACCCATCTCAAGAAAACACATTAGACTTCAACCCCTGTAGTTCTTAGATATTCAACAATATTATTCCTTTAAAAAGAAAAAAAAAAAAACAACAACACAACAAAAACCAAAAACAAGATCCAAACTAATAATCAAAAAATAATGGTCTAGTTTTCCCCATTTTGATTGCTCATCATCATAAACAAGACAACTACTAGTGAAGTCAGTCTTGGTAACTAGATGTACTGTGTATGAATAGATACACGACCTAACATTAAAAGCAAACTCTGCAGCAGCTGCAGTATTTTAAGCAGTTACCACTAGATCTTTTTCAAATATATCTTCTGACTCTCCCAGTAATTACTAGCTCTATGCAACATACCATTTTTCTGTCTCGTTAAGAACCCAATAGTATAATTAGATCTCATGCAAATCCCTAAACTGTTTATTGCAACTTGTTATAAAAGGTATAAAAATAAAAATAAAACCTTTGTCTCCAGTACAGGACTAAGAAGACACACTAGGAACACACTTGCACAAATCAAGACCTGATCTCGTAAGCAGATCTCAGCCAAACAGTATGTGGCCAGGTCCGTTATCCGTGTTGACTGGATGACGCACAACCACAAAACAAATTTGGCGATTGTTTAGAAATCACAAGTTTCAAAGAATATGCATGTGGCCACATTTAATATAAATGAAACTACTAAGCCTAGGAAGTCAAAGTGAACAGCCACCGTGCAATCCCTCGAACTGGCTAAAACGTGAGCGGCTCTTAAAAACTGAACTATCAAGTCAAAAGAAGCGCTTCATGTAACTCCCAATAAAAGGTGCATCAGTTGAGGTTGCAGAAATCACCGTAAAGTACCAAGTTTTTCTACATCTGTCTGTCATTTTTCTTCATGGCAGCTCATCTCTTCCCTAAAATTTACCATGAAAGCGAGGAGTGGCACTGAAAGAAAATTCAGAAGCAACTGCAGCATTTGGGCAATAAAGTGTCACTGCCCACTGAATTCCTAGCACTGAGGCTGTGATAGAAAGTAGGTTAAGCAGCTACAGATCTGCTCTATAAAACACCACCCTAGCTTAAAGCTTTTCACATATCTCTTTGTTATCAATCCTTTACCTAAAATCCCAATTGTAAACACTTGTTAAATTGATCCTTTTGTTTGACTGTTAAGCCTGTGTAGAGCTAGGGTGGGGAGGAGGAGGAAGATGGGAGATGAATGAGAAGAAAGCTGAGGTTCTTAACGGTGTCCAGAGGCTAAGGAGTGTGTCCTGTCAAGGATCAGCCTGCAAAGAGCCCGGGTGGGACTTGTGCCGCCAGTGACAGCTGCTGGGAAGAAGCTCCCTCCGGCAGGTATAAATCAATAAATACTCTGCTGCAAAGGAAGGGTGGTTGAGAGACGTCGCAACAGTTCTGGGTGAACTTCATGTTATTATAACCTCAGGCAAAACGAAGTTGTCAAACGGTATCGCGTTCACTCCTAAATGGGTGGCACGCATCCAGGAGATCACACTAAATGTTAAGAACCCTGAAAGGAATGGGAACACCACAATTTATTTTAAAGTCTGAAACCCACCTCCAGTGCCTGCGCCTAGCCACTGAATGGGCATGGCTTATATTTTCTTCATGGTATTATTCCAGTAAGCAAATTTATTGGCAATAAAAGTGACAATCTTTAAAACAGTGATTAGAAATAACACAAAGTGATTTTTAATAGAGCACTAAAACTTGAAAAATAGCAACAGTAAGATCATTCACAATCTCTGCTCATATTACTTCTGCCAAAGCAATACTTGAATGACTGCAACTCAATTAAAATCAGCTAGTTGAAGCAGAGGAATATGCTATGAAGCACAGGAAAGAATTTGGAGGAGTTGGTAGCACAGTGCTGTACCACTGAGTTTCAAACTTCTCAGCCACACTGGGCTGATTGGACCTACTGGCTCTCAAGTTTCGTTGACACGATGCTCCTGCTTAACTTGTACGTTTAACAGTTTTGCTGTTTTCAGTTATTAGGAGACACCCTATCATCCAGCTGGATTTGAGTCATCTTTCTTCAAAGTCATCAAAAGCTCAACACAGAAGATAGCCAAAGCCCTCAGGAAGCAGATCCTTGCCTAAAGAAAAATCAGCATTTCCTCATGTCAGCAACTACCGCAAGGAACGTCTCTTCTGAATTGGACTTGCACACTACTTTGGCTTTGCCATCTCTCACACCCGCACAGCAGCATGTGTATGTAAGCCCTTTCAATCATACCTACAGAACACAATATACACCATTCTCTTCTTGGAGAGAAGTCCAGGAGGCAAGAGGGAAGTGAAAGGAAAGCATCATGTGAGAGAGTGGTCACCTTGAGCAACCTAATACTAGCAGATGCCCGGATAGCATGGTAGAACTTTCTGTCCGAAATGTGGGGTTAGGAAAGGAACCATTTTCTAATGTAAAAACAGCTCAGTTGAAACCTAGTTCTTTGAGAAGTCTGACTCTATATTCTTCATGGAATTACCTTCACAAGACAACTTACTGGCAGCAGATGTGATAGCCTTTAAAACACCTATTGGTGTGAAAAGAGACAGATTTTCAAGTTCTGATAGTACTAGAAATGCAACCATAGTGGAATAGTAAAAAATTAATTGTTCTTGTGTCTAATCCAATCAAAAAAAGTTTGCATTTTACTTATCTGATAATCACAAGTTGTTCAACTGCTTCAGAAAAATCTTCAAATCAATCCAGTTGTAAGCACGACACTCACTACAGAATTTCCCCACAGTCATCGCGAGTTCTGAGTAAGCCAGGCTGAGACTAAGCAGAAGCGTAGAAAACAAGAACTGCAAAAGTTTTCTTCATTATTTGTGCTGCCAGCTTTTGCAGCCTGTCCTGTTAATGAACATTCTTCATTTGGAAATTCTAAATAGGAGAAATATTCCAGCTCTAAGATGGCAGGAGCAGTATCAGCCTTCAGAGAAAGGATAACTGTGTTTGCCTCTCTCCACCCAACCCCAAAAGGCCTGGCATCACCAAAACACACCATAAAACTTGCTCTCAACTTAGCAGGAGGTCTAAATACATCTGGTCACTTGTAGGCTCTGGGCTTTCTGTGGGTCAAGCTGGAGCTGACTGGTCTCTGTGTGCCACTTTAGAAAAACATCATTTAAATATCTTTTTATATATACACACACACACACACACAAATCTATTTAAAATTTAAACACCATGTATCTTTGTTGAGGGTTGGATGGCAACCAGAATAAATGGGAACTTACATTACAAAAGGTGTGTGTAATTATGATTTTTTTAAACATCTTGCACAACACGGAGCACTGGAACAGGTTGCCCAGGGAGGTGGTGGAGTCTCCTTCTCTGGAGATATTCAAAACCTGCCTGGGCAAGGTCCTGTGCAGCCTGCTCTAGATGACCCTGCTTTGGCAGGGGGGTGGGACTGGATGACCCACAGAGGTCCCTTCCAACCCTGAACATTCTGTGATTCTGTGAACAAGAATTCCGGGACTAACTTAGATTCTGGTATACATTACTTGCAAAGCTTCACTATCAGCCCATATCCAGTTTTCTTAAATAATTTCTCAGCAATTTAGTAGCATTCTACATAGGTCTCCAGATTAAATAATCTACATTGACACTGATGCTTTCAACTTAGTTGTATTTTATCACTTTGAGAAACAAATATGCTAAGCTGAAGATAAATATATACATACAGAACAAAAATCCCTTTTCTTTCTCTCACTTCAGTGTGTTGGAAGTGCTCTCTAATATCCTATTGCTCCTGCTTGCATCTCAGCTTTCTTCCAGTGCCCTTCCACTTTAAGCTCAGGCTCGACATCTTCACTTTCAAGGCTCCATAAATCTCTGCCCTACCAGAATCTGTCCTTATTGCCTCATACACCACAGACCTTGCTTCACTTTGTTAAAACTTTCATCTCCTTTTCTTCACATGCTTTATTCGATGCTACTCTTCCTGTTCTTGAAGACATCCAAGTGCACCTATTTGCTCCTTCTCCCACAGAAATCCCTCCTAAAAATTATTTAAAACAAGACCAGCAAGACATCTCAAACACTAAATTCAGCACGCTTTCTTCAGTGTATCACCAGCCTAAGCCCATATTGGTTCCTCGTGTGGTGCTGTGAACCTTTTTCTAGGACTTGCCTCTTTGCTGGACATGAGTTGGGGAAAAAAAAAAAAAACAAACCTGGAAAGGGATTACTTGATTCTGTCTGAAAGTTGTTCTGTGTCCCCATTCTTCCCACATTTTAATTGTAGAAAATCAGTTCTGTACAAATTGAAAAGAAATGTTAATATAGTAATTATTAAAAATAGCTGTTACCATCTTCAGAAATGCTGTATTTAAGCTCATGCAAATTTGATGCATAGATGCAGAAGTTTCCCGAGCATTTGCAGAACGCCTGAACTCAAACACCTTTAACTCCCTCAGTGTTTTATTCCACATTCCAGTGTTTCACATTCTGAGTGCAGAAAGGGAAAGCAACAACACTGTTTATCCATTAGAATAATTGTTTTTTTCTAAAAAAATGGATACAAGTGGTAAACAGTCATTGCCGATTTGGTGCGAAGCAACTTGCTGCGTGCTGCCCCCAGCGCTGCTGCCACAGTGGTGCTCCCAGGCCGGCCAAAGGCTGCTCCTGGGGTGACACCCGGTGGCCGCAGCCCGAACAGCAAGATGTTCTCCTGCCCTCCAGCCACACTCCCCAGCCCCGGAGCCAGGAGCCCTCACTGGGCCACAGCCGGGCAGGGGCTGGGAAATCTTCACAGCAATCTGCAAAACACGGGAAAACCCTGCGTGAAATTCAGATCAATATCCATACACAATTTGAGTAACTAATACACAGTGTTTTATAAAATATTTGGGTGTTGTTTTTTTGTTGTTTTTTGTTTTTTTAATATGGTTGACTAAAAGTAATAGCTATTCAGAATTCTCAAAATCTCAAAATGAAATTTCTTGGTTTATTCCACAGAGCTTCACTCTGGAAAGAGCCAGCAGCAGGTGAGTGGCGTTGCCAGAGTATGGCTGTGCAGGTTCAGGATTAAGCCATAAACTGCTATCCCAAGGCAGGGAAGATTAGTTTATCTATTCTTAAAAGTCACGGAACTAAAATCCATTTATTCAGTTTAAGCTATCAGCTGAAGAAACCCAAATTAGAGACATATATTGTCAGGCTTAAAATAGCTTTGAACAAAGTCAAACAGTAACAGCGTTTCAATAAATCTTTGAGGTAGCAGCAAGGCATCAAGCTCTAGAAAATTCATTTGCAATTGAACATCAGTGAGAGTTAAGAGCTTCTTGCCACATATTTTATTCTGCTTGAGTACTATATGAGTCAGAGCACAGCTTTTCTTAAGTAACAGCCTAGCCAAAAATGATTTGATAATTTTTTCTAAAGAGTAAGAAGAAATGCACACTTTTAAGGGAAACCAGCAAAAGCGCTTCAGCACAGATTTTTGGTATTACATTCTTAGGACTTTTGGGAAGTGAAATGGAAAGAGAATATTTATTGCTTGTCAATTTTCATTTGGCACATTTTATTTCTCAGATCAGAGTCAAAATTCCTGGTGATGCCGTAAGCCTCTTCATACAAGCCAGGGATATCACAGAACACAATTGCCCTTTTTTCCTGTTGAGAAATACCTATTTTTTCTCCAGTAAGTACAAAGCCAAGTAAATAAGGCTTCCCAGACAACCTTGCACAATGCAAATTTTTAAGGCAATGGCAACTCTGTACTTCATTGGGTGACACTCACACCACGAGCCTCGCTGAGCACCAGTGTAATAGAGGGGGCGGGTAGGCACGTAGCCGTTACAACTCTGAGCCCTGAAAACTGGTTTACTGCTTTCTCATCTCAACTGTGCTTTAACATCTCTGCTTCAAAAGATAAGGGTTAAAACAGGATATTTGTTTATATAAGCATAATGAAATTATTCAGGTACTTTGTCTGAAGCAATAGTCTATTGAGATACGTTACCATACAACATCTAAGAGAGATTACCACCAAACACACAACGGCACACACAAGGCAAGCGCAACAAGCTACACCAGCCTGGAAACAATGACAAAAATGTGTCACTTATCAGTAAGTTGTACACGTGTGCTCACTGGCCAACCAAGTATGCAAGAATGTAAAGCTTGTGGCAGATCCAGCGACTGAATGAAATCTAAACAAGTAAGAAGCACAGCAATGGGAAGAATGACCTCCCACTGCATTAAGTTTAAAGCTGGATACTGCCAAGAGACACGCAAAAACTGTTGGAGTATGCACACAGCTAATCCTTGAGATACCATGGAGCCAGACCAGAGATAGCACTGGGAAGGCAGATGGAGGGTTAAAACGCAGCCGTGCAAACCACTGCCAGCTGCCAGAGCTGAGCTGGGATTCAGAGCTCTGTGTTCCAACAAGCAAGGCTGGGACGAGCAGCCTTCAGAGAGGGACCATTCCAAGCGCCTCCTTTGATCTTGTTCCTCAGTGGATGCCGTCATGTTGCAACAGCTGAAAAGTTTTCAATGCCTTGCATTTGTTTGTAAGTTCACTTGCTTTTTGTTCACTGAAGAATAAAAACTCATCATTAGCTGGGAAGTATAAATACTAATTGCCAACCTGCTACTACATTTTTGTACTCCCTCTTCCACCTGCTCCCTCATGCTAGAGTTCTGTGTTAAGCCAAATTACGATTTAAATATACTAGGATCAGGTGTGGGAAAACAACATTTTTATATGTCATTGTAAACCCAATATAAAGTACAGAAAGGCTACTGGCACAGCAAGGTATTTTAGACTATTGTATTTACACCCACATATACTACCAGTACACATGTGCTACCATCGTTATACAACTCCATGTATATGTACTGTGTCAGGGTTAAATAAGGTATGATTGCGGACTAGCAACCTGATTTGAGCAGGCTGAACAATCCTGTAAGGAATCAAGAACAACCTCATTAACAGTATTTCTGAATGGCGGTTTCTTTTCTGCATTAACACTAAGCCAGCTGTGGAATAAAACTTGTTCCATGCGATAGATATGCTGCATACACTTTATTTCAAGCTCTACCTTTCTGCCTCCCCCACACTCCTCCTTTGTGAATTTCAAAAGTCAGGTCTGCATTTTAGAGGAGAAAATTCCACATGCACATGCACAACCCTCCCGCCCTCCTCCCCAAAACCCAAGACAGACTCCCAAGTGTGGAAGCAGGGTAGTGGAGGTAAGCGCCATGCCCAAACCCACCAGAGGCAGGCAGGCAGGCAGGCACAGAACTGGCGCCAGGTACATCCCTGCTGCATTCTGAAGTCTAGCTTCCAGACAACCCAGAAATTAACCAGAAGTCATCACTTTGTAGCAAACATCCCATGCAAAATCTCTACTGGTGTTGAGTTGCTGGCTCATTAGATCACCTTTAACAAAATCCTTCTTTTCAGGTAATCATTTATTTTCCTCTAACAGTTTTAACAGTCACAACTCTCACATTTTATAAATTCTCACCATGAATTATCCTGATGTAGTATCTAAGTGAACTTCTGTGTAGTTCTGACAACTGTGAAATTTCTTACTCCTTTGTGAAGGTTTCTTCCGTTTTTGGCATGATATTTACATTCCCAAACTTGACAGACTCAATACTGGTCTTCGCATTCACTGCTGCGTGACTCTGGCTCGTATGTTCATTCATGTACTTTGTTTTAAAGAATTCCCTCTGGCCGTTACTGCTTTGCAGCACAATTTTGCTTTTAAGCATTGTTTTATGCCAAAATCCAAAATATTTTGTTACAGAGGAGTGAGATCAATGTATTTTGATACCTTACAGGATAATTCAGTATCAGTTATTTAGATTTATAGATTCCGAAAAACATTTTCTTCCCTTCATTTTGCTGTCCTCCTCTCACATTTACTTCCAAGTCTTGTCTTATATGATCACCTTCAGCTGGAACCCCTCTTCCAATCTGAAAGCTCACTAGCTCCTGCCTGTTAAAATATCTTCCCAACAGGTCCATGAACTCCTTCGTAATTCCAAGAGGCATGTAACCCCCCCATCACTGATAGTACGCAGTGGAGATCTGCCTCTATTTTGCCCATCGGGATATGTTTTCATGCCATGCTGAGCTGATGACATTGCAGTTACAATAGTTGATTAAAACAAACAACCATAACAACCTCTTTTAACAGGGGGAATAAAGACAAATGAGTCAAGTAGGGATAACAAAGGAGTAGTTCAAGGTCCGAGAAACAGTTGTAGAAAATCTGCAGCAGAAAGCCCTCCCTTACTCCACATGAGCGCAGCTGCCATATGTAGCTACCGTAAACATTGCAGGCAACTATTTATATGCATTTCTGTGAAGAGGCCAAGGACAAGAGAGATCTAATTTATGCAAGGCTGACCCTCAAGTAAATAGATATCAGAAAGTAAAATTCCTCTAGAATGGTACACTACACAAATTGAAAACTTCACATCCATTTGTGGGGATGACAAGAATATTAATTCTTCATTCTATGTTCTTCTTGTAGATGATTTTCCAGTATCACCAATTCCTACAAGTAAAATAGAAATGAACACCATACCTTCTATTTATTGAACAGAATTCAAGGCATTACTCATTTTTTAACTCTTAGATATTTTAGTCATAGGCTGTATCAAAATTTTACTACTGCATAAGCACATGGTTGTTACTGCACTGTAAGAAAATCCTTTGAAGTTATACTCATTTACAAATCCAATCATAAAAGAAAAGGTGAAATGGATTTTCTGCCTTCATACTCTCCTGAAGAGTTACGAAACTCTTCACACAGCCATTTGAACTGCTAGTACTCTGGAAACAAGGATGTCAAAAAAGTTGAAGAAACTAGCCTTTAACTAATTAGCAGTACAAGTCAAATGGAAAAATCACAAGAGTCAAGAGATGTTAGCTATATAGGAATTAATGTAGGAATTAATGTTCTATCAAGCATGTGGATTGTGCAAATCAGGGTTTATTTAGCAAATGTACCTGTTTCCCCTCTACTAGCAGCTCAAATGACTGCATAAATAGCAATTATTGGCAAGTGCAACTATCACCTTTAAAAAGGCCAGTGTTACCATGGCGACTCTACATGTGAAGTCATGGTTAAGCAGGTCAGGAAAGCCAGCTTTGCATTACGCTCATTTTCCCACAGTAGGAGAAAGGGGGTAACTGTGCCATTTGCAGATAGGCTAGAAACACAACTGGGGAGGGGGAAAATGGTAATAACAGGATGCTCAGCTGGCAAATACATGCATAATCCAAACGAGCTAGTGGAGGCAAAACCTCTTGGCTGCTATTGCTGGTGTAAATCCTGAGGACCAATGAGAAAAGCAAAACTTCATGCAAATTAAGCATGGGATTCTAGGATGGGGGCTGTCCAAACAGCCAACTGTCATCTGGGTTGCAGTGAGGGTGAATCTTGTTCTCGGACTCCAGCTATGCCATCACATAACATCATCCACTTTCCTTTGTGACGCCTGAGAAGTCCCTTTTCAGGATGGATACAACACACCAGATTAGCTTCTGGTTGGCATCTGGGGCCTGACTAGCTCAGCAGGTCTGCAACATATACAGAGTCATACTGAGCAGAAACACTCTCAGTAGCTTCAGGAAAAAAAGTGCCTTGCTTTCTTCTAATTACTTCAAAAAGATGCATAACAAGTCTCCAATTCAGGTCTCCCGAAAACCCTATTGAGGTTAAAAGGTTGTTTTCCTGAGGTGAGCATTAAGTGCCTTTTAAAGTCCATAGCCCTAAGTAATGCAATACTCCATATTGCAACATCCAGTTCTTTGGTGTCTTTGGTCCATAACAAACATTTCAGACATTACAGCAGTGCTACAGCTGCCCATAAAATTAATGGGAGACACTGCCTACATTTATATATTTAAAAAAACAAACCAAAAAATACCCAACAGAAAACCAAACTTGAAACAGATGCACTGGCGATCCCAGAGTCTCATCATCACTTTGACACAAAGTAGGCTGGTAGCACCGATGTATGTAACTAAAAACATACTTACATTTATGCTTTTCTACAGCCTGCCCCAGAAGTAGCCAATAACCTTATTTTTAGAATAGCTCCAGAGGTGGGACACTGATATTCCAGAACTCTGTCAAATATTTTAACCAGGACCCCTGCAACAGGATAAATTCCCCTTTTCCTCTTCATCCATCAAAAGGACTGGTTTTGTTGTCCACTGTCACCTCCCCCTTTCCTGAAGTATGAGGCACAAGCACATTGAGAAAGCTCCCCTCTCAAGCTAGGAGGCAAAGACGTTACTTAAACAGTTTATCAACTGGTTGGTAGTAGGCCACAGTGAAGGCACCAAGCTTCAAGCATAGCAGCACTATTTTTGAGGCAGTTGGTGATATCTAAATGGTGGCTGTAATCACTCAAGTTCCTCTGATGACCTCTTGAATGATCAGATTGACCTTTGAGTTAAGTCATTCACGTATAACTTCAGAATATGCAACAGGTCAGAGTGAACATGATCCATGTTTGTGCTGCTTTTATCGGACAGAAAACATCAAGATTTGTTCCAGGTGACTGATGCTGGACTTCAATGTGTTTTAAGGAAGGTACAATATTCCCATTCCCAATTCTGACACATTTTCTCGAAGATGTGCCAACTGTACACCAAGGTTGACATAATTAAAAAAAATGCTTGCTTCAGTCTTATTACACGTTCTTACTAGAAGTTTCCAAGTACATTTAAAACATGTTTATAAGTGTTTTGGCAAACCCTGACAAGGAGCAATAGTCACTTACTAATAAGTTTCCAGCAAACCAAGCTCTTTTCACTGTCAGGACATGAAATTGAATCAAGATTCTTACCTATTCATTAATTTTTCCATAAAGATCAGTGTCACAACTTTAAAAGGCAGAAATGGCCAATGCATCACAAACTTCTACTTCGGCTTTGTGATATTTTAGTCATTAAAGTACTAGCATTTTGAAAAAAAAAAATCCACACCAAGGCAACAAGATGTCATAGCATTTCTAAATAAAAAAAGAAAAAATCTGATTCCTTAAGATACCATTAGCTTTAGCATGGTGCTTTGACCTTTTACTAATGCCAAGATAAGGGCCCTAAACAGAAAGAAAATACAACAAATTGGCAGATCTTTGCAGACCCCAGGAAGGTTCCACGATACTGTGGATAGACAGAGCTTTATTCCCCATAAACATTCTATGAAAGTGGAGATAAGAACACCTGCAGGACTGTCTTCCTTCACTTTTTAAGTGGAAAGAAATATTACCTCACAGTAAGAAAGTCTTATGACTTGGCAATAAAGTGCACTTCCCTGACAAGAATTCTGCCATTTGAAAAATTCTTTATAAAGACTATTTCTCATTTATAGAGAAATGAGCTACTCAAAACGAGACTCCAAGGATTAATCATTTTCATTGAAATTTAGTTTTCAGGACTCACTTAAAAATAAACAGGCATCACACTAAGCAATATCAACTTGAGGTACTGCTGTAGTGCCTCTGAAAGATTTTACTATGCTGAGGGTGAACAAATCATAACACACTAACCAAAACTCACTCTTGCACAAAGTACCCAATACTGAACCACCACAGTCCTCAGGCAAAAGCCTCTCTCCTTCCACAAGAGCAACACTGTTGCAGGTATGACAGTGATCATTTCAGTATTCATCTAGCTTAACATATTAGAGAGAAGAATCGGGCATGGTGTCCAGAAGACACCACTTTGGGGAGGAGAGAAAGCAGAGAGGAATGAAAAACACACTGGATTTTTTTTCTACCCCCCTGGGTAGCTTTGGTGACAATGGTTTAAGGCAAGTGTGACAAATCTCCAAGCTTTGCTGAAGCAATGTCATTCTATGTCACAGCATTCTACATTTGACATTTATTGAAGTTGTCTTCTTGGAAACGAAGTAAAAGATTGCAATGGCTCACAAGAAATTGCACTCTTTAAAGGAAAAATACAATTAATTTTATTTTTACTTCTGAAATTAGGTCTCATGGCCTTTCAAATAAAAAAAAATTATACTGTTCAGTAAATAGTAATCCACATAACTCATTAATTACAAGAGACTATGGGCTTTAAAAAGCCTATAGCTTTGGTGAATTTTTAAATGTAAACAAAAAAAAAATCAGGCATGTTTTAAGAACACATTATATTAAGTAAGTATGTAGGCATACACAAGGAGGATTAATTTCATACATTCTCAGCACATGACCGAATCGAGAGGTTAACAGTATTTCTCTTTAAATGAATTACCACCTGGTCACAGTTTCACTTGTAGGAAATGAGTCATGAAGCAATGGTATCATGGTAATGGCTGACTATCATTCAGGTTATTTAAGATGCAAAATGCTACAAAACATATGGAAACATTATGCTTAAGTACTTGCTGATAAAATAAAATTTGGGAACATTCCAGAGTAGAGTCTTTTGTATTCCTCCAATCCCTTAATTGAAACACAGACAATGCCTACAAAACTACAGATTAAAAATATAGTGATGATCAGGCAAATCTATTTATACACAAGAAAGTGCACAAAGAAAAAAGGTAACATCTCAGACATTTGTTAAGAATACTACACTCCCTCAATAAAATCAGTTTCTGACAGTCCTATTTTATTTTCCAAATTTTAAATAATCAAAAGAAGTGTCTCGCAACTGATTAAAAATTTGACATTCAATCAAAGCCTTGAGGAGGAAAAAAGAGAATCCATTGTGAGTTAATCTTTGAGTTTACCAGTCCTGGTCAGGGTTAAGCATTCTGCTACTATAGCACAATGCATTATACAAAGCTACTATCTTATATATGCTATATATGTGCTAAACAGGTCACCATATATTGAACATTAAGAGTACTGCACCACAAACCCACGACCAAGGCAAAAATTACCATTTCGTTGGCTGTGGCCACACAAGAGTCTTAGAGAAACAGTTTAGCCAATTTCATTTTCAACAAAATTTGTTCAGCCTTATGTTTTTCAAGGCATCGATCCATTCTGGCTTCCCAGACTTCATTAGTCTTCCATACCCATTTTATACCAGTTCTGCTGCCTTCAGTTCAATTATTCTCCATTCATTGTTATACATCAAGCCTCAAGTAACTGTAAGTCAGATCAATGACTCAACCATGTAAATCAATCAAAGTTACACTGCAGATCACGTAAGAAGCCTGTCTTTTATGGTTCGCATGAGCTATGAAAACTATGGGAAAGAGAGAAGGCCAGTTACATTAAGACACCTATGACTTCCGCTGAAACCAATGCCTAATACTGACTACTACGAGATAATACATTTCATGCATGCAAACTGTGGTGTTCTGGTATTTTAGCTAAAGTAAATTCATACAATTTCACTGGTTCCCAGCTCAGGGGTTGGCAAGTTCAAACTCACACAAAAGAAGCTGTCAGAAAGCAGTTTGGGTTGATGTAAAAGGATTTGTTTACCACATAAGCTCTTGTAACTAAGCAGGTTATCTAGCATTTCTTTTTCTACCCTGATGTTACTTTCAGCCAGGTACACGCAGAATTACTACTATATTCACGGACCGCCTAGTAAGTAACCAGCCAGTATTGATTTCTGTACAATGAAACATCAAAAGAGAAAAATAGATTAGAAATATCTTCCTATATCCAATGATGTGCATATATAGGCACACACATACATACAAAGATACACACACACATCACCTCATTCCTTCCCACTGTTTCACACACCTCTTAGGAAATACCCCTGCAGGAATCCAGTTAATATAGATTACAAAAATATTATGTTCCTGCTTCCGTTTATCCTTTCTCCTGGAAAACAGATCTTAACACTCAGTCATCTTGCCTACTGAGCTCTTGATCTCTTTTTTCAAGTTGACAAAAGATACTGCAGTAACCGGGTAGACATGCAAGTGCAGAAAAGCATCCTGCATGAGGAAGCATTCCTGAGCCTTTGAAACAAAAACGCATTTGGGAGCAACAAACAAGTTCAGATTCCTTATCTATCCTGTTCAACTTCTGTCATGTAAATAGCCACCTATAGACACGGACTTGACAACAATCATGCGGGGATCTGCACAGTAACATACAGCAGTTACAAATAACTGCAGGAGCACATCTAAAATTTCTGAATGGTGTTGTAGAAGGTCAAAGGTTATAATTAAATAAAACAACATTGGACCATGGAATACAGAGTACTGTTAGGTAGCAGTAGCCTGCCGCATTGCGACTGGAGAAAATTGTTCACGTTATGTTCATTTTTCTTACTGCATATCTGACAATAAAAAGAATTAAGTTTCAGTGAATGTATGTTGTGATTGATAATACCAATGTTGGTACCCGCATATGAAGCGTAGTAATTGACATATATGACATGATAAAAGCAAGAGAGAGACACTAATATCAATCCAAGAACCATTATCACGTCACACAATGGTGTCATTTTCACACAGTATCTTCAGAGTTCAGGAGTAGATCCTAAGTACTTTGTTACAGAAAGTGAATTTTACTTCAGGAAAGACGTATCAATTATTGGGACACTTCCCCTTCCCCCCAACTTCCCACAGTTGTTACAGCTTGTGTCTGTACTATAGAGCATTTCAGCTAGCAGAGTTCTGAAGTGGACATAAGAATTATCTGCCGCGCACTTCTTCAAAAGTTATAATTGACCTTGCAATATCAACTTAGTGGATACTTGGTAAGACACTCTTAACAAAGCAAACTTTATGCAAGAACATCTATAGATGAGATGCACGAGTGCCGTAAGACACAAGAGATATGAAACACATTATTTGTTCAGATCTTGACTAGTACACTACAAAAAGACAGTTCCGGAAGAATTTAGAGTCTAAAAATAAAATCCCACTATGTGGGTAAACAGATCGGGGGGAGCAGAATAAACTCCAGTATATACTTATTTATATATATAAAGCACTTATCACCATATTGATAAACATTCTTTGGAACCACTCTGATGTCATAGTTAAAAACACACTCAGGCACGTGAACTTAACCAACTTTATTTGAAACACATGGACCTGTTATGTCCTTTAAATAAATCCTCAGGAACCATGGACATTCTTCAGCACAACTCATACAGCCTCCCAAATGTGTTTGTTAATGAACCAAACAACATACATTACGTCTGTAGCTATCCATTTTTGGTAGAACAAATAAGCTGAACACTGTCACCAAACAAAAGAGATCCCTGAAATATGGCTGGTTTCACGCTTTTAGCTCATTCTGCAGGCAGAGATAAAGGTTCACATAGTACATGGGAAAGGACACAGGGCAGAAACCAGGCACCACAAAGTACTACTACAGACTAAAACAGACTACACCAATTAACAGGAATAGGACACACTTTTTACTGAAAAGAAATGAGATATTATCAAGGCTATAATACAAGACCTCTTAACTAGGGCTCTTGAAAGTTTAACCCAGTGTGTTGTTAGAACAATGTGTTTGTAGCTGTGTCATTCACTTTGCAGTTGGAGAAACAGTTATTGGTGTAATTATTATTAACACATAAATACTTGTGTATTACCTTGTCCTGAGGTATCAAAAATAACCCTTCAATTTCTTAAAGGAAGTGATATCAGAAAGGCAGCTGCAGTAAGTCTGCCAGACATGCTGGAGAGAAACAATTTACCACAGAAAGCATGGAAAATTCCACCACCTTCCTCTAAATATTGATAATATTACTTAATAGGAAGCACTGAGTCACTGAAATTTATTTCACATCTAGAGAATGAGTCTGTGGTAAACAGGTAGGTCATCTGTTTACATAGCCAGACACTTCGGGGCGGGGGGAGGAGGGGAAAGTCCTCTAGAACTTGTGTGGCGAGAGTGAGGAGGTCAGTGTGTTCCCGGTACCCAAACTGCTTTTTCCAAAATTCATTATCAAAGACAAAAATAGAGTACTCCACTTCTGAGTGGAGTACATACCTAAAGAAAGCCTAAGTTCAGGCTATTGGTTTTGCTGCAAGAACTGTGCTCACAGACTTACAATGGCCCTTACAGTTCTAAAGAATGAATGGGATAAAACTGAAGCAGCCTGCCCCCTAAACTGAAAACAAATTAGAGGATGAGATACTTGAATATTTCTGTCTTAAGTATAACCTCTTTTCATAGCAAAGCAAATTAAATGACAACTTTCAAAACCAAGAATGCTAACAGATCTATTCAATATAGCTGTCAAGTCCTAAAAACCAGTTATAATTTAAAAGACAAATACGACCATAAAGAATTGATTCTGGCAAACAGATAAATTAGACGCAGTACATATATCCTAACTGCATAATAAACCATACATGTGCCTGTGCACACGAATCCAATAGGTAGAATCAAGGCTGATGGAGCAGTATGCTTCAGTCACAAAAAATAAAGTAATTTTTTAGCTTTGCAACACAGTTATCTTCAGGTAAATATAACGTCTACAAAACATTCTGAGTAGCATTTATTGGTGGTTAACGATTTTGCTATACAACATCTCACGCTGCTGAATTTCATGTGGCCCCTCTATTCCATGGGGTAATTTGCAGGAAGGGGCATGTTTCGTATCTATTGAGAAAAGGAACAGAGAGGTGGGTATGTAACATGAATAATTATTTTGCATAAATGGGGCACATAAACATAACATATTTTCTTAGTATATTTTGCTGTAGTTTAAGTGGGAAAGGACACAACAGCCCCTTCCTGTCTCCTTCCATTCACTGCTTTCTAGACAAGAAACCTGTCATATTTACCAGTAACATGGGAGAATGCCTTGGGGACAGCTTAAAGTGTTTCAATGACTGTGGAGAGGCCTCCACTTCCACACAGACATGGTAAAATGTCAGACTTGTAGGCACAGCAGTAACGAGAAATTTAGTACAGGGAAAGGTACAAACAAATAATTCCCCCATGTCATAATAAATATTTGTCAGAAAACCTTACCACAGAGAAGTGAAGGTTTCTCAAAGGACCGAGATGGTGCTACAACACAAAGTGCATAACAACAAGAAAAAGCAGATGCTGTCAGGGCATGGAACTGTGCAGTTGGGTTGGACCACAGGATGGGAAAAGACAAGCAGCGTAGTCCTGCAGCTGTTAAAGAAGGCACATCTGTGCTATGTCTCTAGAAAATCCCAGAAAAGAGAAATCTGAACTTTAGAAAAACAAATATTTACACTTTGAGGCTTAGTCAGAAAGCAACCACTTGTTAAAACTGAATTTGTTTTGCAAACAGGAACACTACAGGCTTCCTTTAACCAAATTCCATCGTGCACCTGTGAGAGAGACTGCAGCCTCGAAGCCCAGCCTCTGAGGGGAGAGCAGCTTGCACCGTTCACAACGGGAGGTGCTCTAGAAGGGAGTGCAACTTAACGTTCAACCAGTCCAGGAGAAAAACAAAAACCAATTTGGGCCAGTTTAGCAAGGCAAGACCCAAATATTTTCTTTTCACTTGTTGACAACAGCAAGAGGCTAACTAACTCTTTGAAGAACAAAAACAAGACAAACCCTTTCATCTTTGTTTGGGGGATGACTTGAGTTGACCACCAGTGACAGAGCTTCCAAGTTCAACTCAGCTCTGCCAGTGACACTTGCAGCACGTGCAGCAATAACTTCTAGAAAAGCATTTGTAGGTTCACTGTGTGCTTTAAACTACTGTATTGCATTTACAGTTTGCCAGCCACTCCAATCAAAACAAGTTATACTGTTGGCCCAGTATTTATTTTATTATTATTATTATTATTTTAAGAAAGTAACTGGAGTTACACAAAATCTAGCAGGAAGAAAAATGGGTATTCTTCTCCTAGTTACAGAATAACAACAATGGAAAAAAAAAAATTCTAGAGCATTGCATCCTGAATCCCTTCTGCCTTTCAGCCTCTCTTCCTTTATTTGGGTCTTAAATTTCAAACTCTCCTTTGAGAGAGTCTTGTGCCACAGAGGTGAAAAAGCCCCAAACCAACAACAACAAAGTAACTAAAACCAAACCAAACCAAACAAAACAAAAACCCAAGCAAGGCTATCAAAGGCTTTCCCTTTCTGGACAGACTGAACATTTCTTGTGAGCCTGCCACCCCCACCCTTCCAAATGGCCAAAAGTGGTTTCCAATGACACCTGCAATGAGCTTTTCTGGCCATAGTACTAGTGCAAAGCTGCATCAGGATTTTTACAAAACCTTATCTGATAACCTACAGTAAACAAAACATATTACATTTTTGATTGTGCAACTGAGTTAATTTGGACTGTCATTGCTCTAGCGTTTCTCCCCTTCTTAAACTAACGCTTGAAGAGTCTCATTCCTTACAACGTGCTCCAGATCCCCAATTTCTACAGTAGCTATTCTTCCTCATCAAGGAGTCTTGATTTGCAGAGCAAATAAATGCCATACTTCCAGCTTTGCGAGTCTGCCCTACCAAAAGAATGTATTCTCCCCACATTAAATGATTCCCACCAGACCTTTCTACCTACAAGCACATTTATTCCCCAGTTGCCAACACTAACACCACTTTGTGTCAGATTCTGAACTCTGACGCTGCATGGTTGGAAAGCGATCCTATGTATCCAGTGAAACAATACAGGATACAGCTAACTTGTTGGGGTTTTGTTTTTGTGGTTTTTTTTTCTCTCCTCTTTTATCAAGATTGGTGCATGAAACTTCATAAATCTCACCCAGCCAGCGCAGGACCTTCATACTTTCATGTCTTCCCCCTCCCCCCTCCGAGAGTCCAGAAGAGTTTCTTCATATTTACTTCCAAGTTTTCTATGATATTTAACCAAAATTCAGATTTATTTACTTGAAAAAAAAAAAAGTGACATTTATACCCTCAAATAGTGTCCTTAGTTTTATAATAGTTACTCAATGAGTTTGGTTAACATGATGAGTTCAGGTCTTATGTACCTGGATATAAACAAAACATTATTATTTATTAACATCCAGATTATTACAGAAAAAAAGAGCTGGATCTCATTTACTTCAGGGTAAATCTATTAATGAAGAATAATTCCACAGAACAAACCTGGGGAACAAAAAAATTCATACACCCTAGTTAGAATTTTCCTCACTGCTGAGAAGACTGTTCCTATTCATTTATGAATGCCTCTGCTACACAGCTACTGAAGACTAAATATACAGGCAGATCCTCTCACCTTCACACATATTTTCTTTCTCTTTAGACTACAAATAGGATTTTAGATATTTATCTCACAAGGATTAATGCATCTCCACTATAAATCTAGCTCCTGTACTGCACTATAAGTTACTCAAGTGCTCCATAATCCAAATGTAAGTATAAATTGTAACTGATTAATTCAAGGTGCAGAACTGGAGAATGGAATGCAAAATCCTTCCACAGATTTCAAAGTTATAGCCTTTCAGATCCACCCTGCTATACAGTCAGTCACATTGCAGAGTTCAGATTTAGATTTATTATGTGCTTATGCGCACTCAAAAGACTTACTCATCAGCTTTTCCTTGTAAAAGCCTTACAGCTCCAACTTCATTTAGATGCAGAGAGGACAGATCTTTCAGCAAGACATTTGCCTGTTTCTGATTCATCCATCCAAGGCTCTGAAAAGGCTTCCTATTCCAAAACCCACTTAAAACATCACTTAGTTCCCTCAGCTATCACATCTCTATGTCAAATGGTGGAAGCCATACTAGAGCACAGACAGGAGGATTTTATGCTCATATTTTTTATTCAGAAATTCTCTGTTCTGTGCCAGGGATTACTCCCTTCCCCCTCCCCCAAATTAGAGTGATTTATTAAAAGTTTGTACAGAAATGAGGAAAAAAAAAAAAATCACACATGTACATTAATTCTGCTGCTTTCATTTTTTTTTATTTATTTGTTAAAATAGCAAGAATGTTGACTTCTAAATCTCTATATTTCAAAGCCACTAAGAACTCCATCAGGACTGGTAATTTATTTTTCAGCAGAAAGCCCACAGTTTTTAACCAATATTGCGTCGAGCCCGGAATTCTTGGCTACTTTGTTGCGTCTTTGCAGAAACAAGGAATTGCAAGATGTAGCCCAAAGTCCCAGCGCCTACACTTTGTCATTCATCTAAGTTTACCTCTGAACTTCAGTTCCTTAAGACAGCAGTAGTAGTCCTGATGCCCAATCGCCAGCCTGTTCTCTGAGGCATCAGGTAGCGAATAAAGCACATGCTGTCAGATACCTTGGCACTGAGCCTTTTCTGAGGGAGAACACATCAGACACCCAACAGCTCATCTGTCTGGTCTACAGCTCAACTACACTGTGGCAATAGCTTCTGCAAATGTTTCTCCCTCCCTTCCCGGAGATATTACCAAGCTGTCTGTCTGTGTCCCTTCTGGAAAACCGCTGAAGATGGCTGTGCTGCCCCAGTGATGCGCCCTTTGCCTGCAGCACAACCCTTCCTGCCCCATGAGGGAAGCCACAACAGTTGTTACAAGAGTGGGAGATTATCCGAGTATTAAATAGTGTCCTATGAGAACAGAAACTAGAAAATTTTGCATTGAATTCAGCAGGGTTGAAAAAATACAGTTTGTTGAAAAAAAGGAAAAGGTAGAAAACCTAGTAAACTTATTTTTTTCTTTCATGAAGGTGATTTTCACATGCAAGTGGTCAGCTTCCAGACTTGAAAGTTTATAACCATGAGCAAAGTGGCAACATAAAAACCAGACCAAACCACAAACAAACCCCACAGCCCCCTCCCCCTGCCACACCTACACCCTCCCAGCACTAAAATCCCAGTAGTTTGCTACTGCCACATGTAAAATAATGAGCAAGTTCAATAAAACGGCTTACTAAAATGCTAGCTTTTGATGATCCCTCTTTAACTTGCTTTCTACAAGCTGAAGTCTGTGCCATTCTACATTGTCACAACGCTCAGATTAGTTATAATTCTCTGTCTTGGTTTCTGTTACAGAAAAATAAATCTGGAAGGAGAGAACAATTTTCATATCCTTCAGTGTATTTGTTTTGACACGCTTTTAGTTCTCCTTTCCCCAACACTGTCCACAAACACACAGGCTTGCATTGTCCTGCACAACCTTTTAGATTTTTCCACTCCTCAGATGTTTCATAGGTTTATTTTTAACTTGTTTTCACATCACGCTGTAAGCACTGAAGCCCTTTCATCATTACACGGCTTTCTTGTGAATGCTGCAGTGCGAACAGTGTAAATGTGACCACATGCAGACACTGCAGCCCAAGTAGCATGTGGCAGCTTCAGCTACTGTATACGAGATACTTCAGAAAGGCTTTCTAGCCGAGCGCATGCACTTTGTCTCCAGCTTCCAGACAACCTATCACATAGCACTCAAGGCAGCCAGGGCTTTTATGGGAAACACATGGCAAGAAAAAGTCACGACCTACTTTGTAACTACAGTGAAAAGAAACATTGAAAACAGTGGATCCAGCTCCTTTTTCAGTTCCCCCGAGAAGCACGAGTCATGCCACTGATACCAGTGGAACTACAGCAGTAAAATCCTACTGTGAACCCCAAAATTAAGAGTGCTGCACAGGCTTGGTAGTGATCACTGAATAAGGAAAACGCATATTTTGATTCAGTGAGCATTTATATGGACAGACCCATCAGCAGTGCCCTACCTGCAAGCCAGACGATATTTGGCCCCCCTGTAACACATCCAAGCCACAGAGGTTTTTGGCGGTTCAGAGACGTTATAAAACCGCTTCTGCATTACGGCTTTATCCTCTAGCATTCAGCGGTATCACACCTCCAGCAACGCTGCTCTCCCCGGCATTTACCTGTTACCACCCGTTCCCAGGATTCCTGTTCAAGAAATTGTAGTGGGCACTGGTGGCTGCAATAGATCTAAAGGCTGATTTACTCCAGAGAACTCACTGGACAGTCAGTCCAGGTTAGGGGAACACAGAGCAATCTTTGAAGTACTCTCTTGACCTAGCCTTCAATTTTTTTCCCTACAATGCATAAATTGTAAGCCTTTCAGGTAGAAGTCAGATTTTACATCTTCAAGCAGGCAACATCTTCTCACAAGCAATAAGCGTCAGCTTTTAGTTTGATCACTAAACACCCACTGAATATAGTTTGGTTCCCAAATTCTAGGTTGTTGTACCTCCTTGCAGGAAAGGCACTCTGTGCTTTACAGGCTTTTGCACAGAAATAACTACTTCAGAAACGTTGGAAGAATGTTCTTCGTAATTAGCATCTTAGCACAGATGACAGGTTGCAGAATAAGATATTTCTGCAAGTTAAGAAAAATAAATCTAAAATTAATTCTCTGCAATCCAATATTAGGTGATGATGAAATCATAGGTGGGGGCTGTCACAAGCAGAGGGGGAGAAGGGAACACGGGCAAGTGGAACTTCTGAGCCTGGTGAGAAGAAGGCTCTGTATTGGTACTGCCAAAATTCCTCCCTCCGTGCCACATCCTGTGCTCCTATCTGCTCGTGAAAACACAAACCAACAAAAAACCCCACAACGTGTGTTACTGGAAAAGGTCAAATACTGCCTGTGACCATTCTGTGGGGAGCATGAAACTTTTCACTTCCCCTGCTCTGGGGAAAGAGGAATGTAGACTCCCACCAAAACCACCAACTGCCCACACACAGAAAAGAAAAATCACTTCCAAACACCAGACTGATTTTAGTGTAGCAGGGCTTACTCAAGGTAATGCTTTGCAGAAGTGAAAAAACAAAGGTCATAAAAGGGCACCAGCAGCACAACCAATTTGAAAATGCCTGAAGCTTAAAACAGATTTATTCTCCTTCCCATCTTTATTCCCTCTAGCAGGCTACGCACTGAAGATTTGCATTTGAAAAGGACTTGCTCATCTTCCCCAGGGCATCAAAGCAGAAGGAAATCTTACTGCTGACTTTAGAACTTCTTTAGTTCCCACAGTAACAGACCTGTCACACACACCCGCCCCTGTCAGCTCCGGGAACAGCCTCACAAGCAGCCCAGCCCTTGTTTGTAGCGACTGCACGTTTCGGAGCGAAGCGCACTCCACACAGAGCTGCAGCAGGAGACTAATCCCTCTGGAACGCTCAGTACTTCCCCACACTGCTCACCCACTAGGAACAATCTACATTACTTCACCGCTAAGCATTGCATTTGAAATTCATCAGCATCACTTTGCAGGCAACAGAGTTCCACATCTTACAGAATGAGACGCCTTGAATACAAAAAAGTGATTAGAAATATTCCTTCTAAGAACTTCTTATCAATAAACATCACAACCCCACTATCTCTAGTCTCTGCAACTGTTGGCTCTCATGTTTCTTCTTCACCTTGTGTCCCTAAGGCTCTAGATGCTTTGGCCGACATGCATCAACCAGGTGAAACTGAAGACTATTTCTGTGTGTAAAATCATGATATACCACTTTGCCTTTTGCCAATGTTACAGAAAAGATCACAGCTGCTAACATCTGGTACCTTTTTACTCATTATTATTATAATTTTTCTATGAAAAAATATATTTGCACAAATAACGCTTTGAGGTAAATAATGTAAATGGTGTCAAGGAGGCAACAGCTTTGTCCCAGATGATCCACACAACTCACATTTGAAATAAGACAGACATGAACACAGAGTAAAAACAAACTTTCTTTGGTGTTAAATGTATGGATTCTATTGGTTAATAACATCCCTTGGAGTTGAGTGTCTTGGGCAGCAATCACATTTACTAAGCAGCAGCATAAAAGTACTTCAGGTAGTATAAAAATATATCAATATTTTTATAGAAATACTGCCCAAGTATGCAATCTGAGAGCACAGGAGGAAGGAAGAAGGCATATCTACTCCGGTATAACTTCTCTAAACAGAAGCCTTAGCATTTTTGTCTCTGTAGGAAGTCACCGATTACTTGCTCCTCTGAGCACAACGGTCTCCGAGGCTGTGGCACATGAAATATTTCAGGGAAATAGTGAACAAAAAAATTCAACGCCATTTCCTCCCCCACCTCACACATGCACAGACTGACATTTCCAGCTGTAAACAGACTCATCATTTTGTGCATATGCTCACGATGGATTTTTCTAAGTCACATCAAGACATATTTACACTGCCAACCTAACCTAATTTGTTCCTTTAAAATCATTTCAGTTGCTGGATGGTGGTGTGTTTGGGGAGACTAGATCAGATCTACTCCGAGACAAAGCAATCCATGGAAAATAAACAATACAGATAGCATATTTGATTTATTATGACTTACAAAAAGAATTCACTATCCTGCTTACTGATGCTGCGTGGAGCTGACTACCACAGAGAAGAAAAGATTGCAGACATTCTTTTACTGAAGGAGATCAGTCTGTGTCACCAGCCCTACCCAAACAGTCCTGTATGGAATACTGCCATAATTCAGCTCAGCTCAAGACAAGAAAATTCAGAAAGTAATGAGGAGTAGGAATTGAGGGGGAAGAAGGCTTGCTGGGAAACAGAACCATGCTCCAATTTTTATCCTAAGGCCAACATATTTATTGAAGTATTGTCACGTGTAAAGTGCATTTCTTTCACTTTTCCCTGAAACAGTTCTTCACTTATGCGTTCTATTAAAAATAGGAGGAAAAACATTATGTTTTCCAGTGATTTCAGAAAATGAAAAAAGTCAACTAGCATGTGAGTTCTGCTCTTGGAATGGAATGCAGGTTTATTACCATAGCCACAAGGTACAGCACTGAGATACTCTTACTACCAGGCTAGCTTGTTATCCACATCAGGCACCTCTGTATCACAGTCTAAAATGCTGACAAGTGGAACATGTAGAGACATAGAGATCTTTATAGAAAGAATTGGGATAATCGTCATTAACAATGGAAACCAAGTAAATTATGATATAAAGCAAATCTGTATCTCTTCAGCTCCTTCAGGCTCCTGGAAAACTACCAATTTAATGGGACTTCTGTCTGCATCGGATGTACAATTCACCAAAGCACTGCATCTGGAAAAACTACCAATTTAATGGGACTTCTGTCTGCATCGGATGTAGAGGGGTCACTGATTTTAAAGATATGTGTCTTCCAACTGATACTTAGTCCAGATGTCACGAGCCTGAATACACTATGCTTGAGACTATATCTCAGGTTATTTAAGACACATTGTCTTATACGGAACATTTGAGACTCAAGAAAAGCAGTTTTCAGATTGCAACGTCTGCAAAAGCACCAAATCATTTTCGAGCCTGCAGTTGCTTTTTTGTTATTCTACACAGAGTTTGAGGTCTCTGCATTAGCCCTGCGTTTGGAGCCACTTGGATTAAATCATAGATCACTTCTTCCCCACCACTCCACAGCTTTCCAAAACACAGTTTCTTTCTAGTAGTTAGTCATGGCTTTGCAGAGAGTGGGGAGGAAGAGATGGGCAAGGGCAACAACTGCTAATAAGAGTCAGAGAAAACACAGCTACTGGCTTCAGAACTGGTAGCTCTACAAAATGATCTGCCAGTAATTTCTATTTTCCTTTCAGAATATTTTGGTTCCATTTACTTCAGAAAAAGGTGATCTAAGTGTACGGGGTGATGGAGCTTATGTTCTTTACCAAAGAGCTGAGAACAACTGAAGAGGATGCTTTTTCAGTACAACAGTAAGCCAAATACTTGCCATGTATTCCATTTTTACCTTAAATCATGTTAGGTCTGTTAACCTACTCACCTAGAAAGCATCTTGGTGGATAATTATACTACTTTAAAATTCCCTCTCTTTTAACTGCTAATAGTAATGTAAATAAGAGCTCCAGTCTTTTATTCTATGAGGTCACTTGAAAACACCTCCACACACAGTAGCTACCTTACTCTCCAAAATTCAGAATAAAGTAGTTAACCCACATACAGTACAGCTGAAGTAATTTATAACTTTTTTCTCCAAAAGACTTTATAGGCCCCAAATCAAGTTATGTGAAATATATCATCAGACTCTGTGGGGACAGAGGGGTGACAGCAGTCAAAGAGCTCTGGGAGGAATGTGCAAAATTGCTGCTCACCATCCCTTCCCGGGCAAACAGAATCAGATATAACCAGAATCCTACTTCCACCACTGTCATTTAATATCCACATGGAAATTCAGTTACATTTCAAATGTTGTTCGCTACTGCCTGCCTTTTTTTTTTTTTTTTGCAAGTTTCATTCTCTTAGAAGCTTCATTGTCAGTCACTTTTGCTAGAGAACAAAAGGTATAATTACCACAAGAGGACCTTCAACCCTTAATACCAGTAATGAAAGTGTCTAAGGTTCTGCCAAAATAGTCAGTCTGCCCTTTCTTCTGAAGGAATAATTTTAATTCTTTTCTTCCTGTCACAGACCCAAACTTCTGACCACAGTCTGATTTGCTGCTCAGATGTTTATAGGGCTACATAATTTTATTGAACCTTCCAGAAAAGATTTATAGGCTCTGTGGAAACTAAAGCAGTTCAAAAAAGACAGACCAATGAGTAAAGCAGTGTAACATGTTTCCTGGTCTCCCTGCAGCAATTCTTGCTTACCCTCCTATGATATCCTCCCCAGACTGTGGGCATACCTCACCTATGAGTGAAAGGCCTTTGTCTTTTAATGCCTAGCGATGGGAATTTTGCCAGTCCTTTGTTGGCTTCTATCTATCTCATACAACCTGTAGATGGTCCACTAGAAAATGTATGCTTTTATGATTGTTCTATTGGTTTTGCTTGTATCTATCCTTTAAAACTGTGTATGACAAATAGTTTTCACTATGTTCCTTTAATCCAAAGTTTTTCTGTTTTTTATACCATAATAACACTTCTAAGAAATTTTACAGTGATGGCGGTGTTGTTTGGTGATTGGTTTGCAAGTCTGAAATCCAAAGTCACGTACCTTTAAAGAACACTGCCTGAAAGAGATATCAATTTGCAAGCAATTTGCAAGATGTATTTTGATAATGCAGATTTAAACTTGATGAACAGAAGAACAGGACTGTCAAGAGCCTTATTGGCCAAGATACTTAAGCTTCTCTGACTATTCAGTTGAATGCTATTATTTTTCCTTATAGTCAGTCAGCTCTTTTACCTTGTTTACCTCTGTATTTTGATCAAAATCTAGACGCCTCTTACAGTACCTCCATGGGCAATAGGCTGTGGAGTGGGCCTCCAGCATATCCATTTGGAAGTCTAGCCTGGTCCTAAATATTCAAATCTGCAGGCCTGCAGCATTAAATCTTTTCTCAGTTCTGCACAGAATTTACTAGGGTTCAGCTCAATGAAGCCTGTATTTAGTAACATACTTAGATTTTTCTCATGGTTTAAATTCTTTACGCACCAGAAGGTTACAATGGACTTGGCACTTACACCAGTCAAGCTCAGTTCAGTTTCCAAGCTCCCTGCATTATTTTCATGAAAATCTCAGGCATCACTGATATAATAACTAGTAATTCTGAAATAAAGTGCTCCCGATCTCCACAAACTCTCATGTCTCTGCTTAGGTTGCTTGTCATTAACTTTTTTTGGTGCAAGAACCATGACATGGTTTCATCTAGCAGTCACAAAAGCTGTTGCCATTTTAGGTGTTACACAAGAGTTTTGTATTGTAGAATCATACAAGAGTTAATACTATTTCTGTGTCTTGATTTGACAGCTCTGGAATCCAGTTTTCATGATGTTCCATTTCCACTCACTGAGCCCACTGAGATTTTCAATGCCCAACATCCTGATAGTACAAAGGAAAATTATTGCAAAGTGCAATCCTGTAAGAACATCTACCACTGTTGTGACAGTTCGATTCATGCTGCTGAAATTCTTTTAAATCTTCAGAAGAAAATGTGACCGGTTCATTCTTACATACTGCTGCAACGATTTAGACAGCATGAAAATTTTTAAGACTGTTCCATATCAGAGCCTACATATGCATTTGACCAAAAATTTTCATTCGAGGAAGTTTTTATAAACTTCTAAATAAACCTTATGATGTATTTATATTTGGTTATTGCAGGTAGCCTTGCTCTTTTATTGGTCCTTTCAATAAATGGCAATAGAGCTATCCATCCCTGTCAATCTGAGGAAAATTCATTATTACTATATGTATATATGCATGTGTGTAGATATATACATACACACACTACTATGGTTTTCTAGCAGTTTTGTATATTTTAACAAGGAAAAAAAACCCATCCAAAAGAACTAGCTTTTTCCCATTTTTCTCTCTGTTGTCAGACCACTTTCCTTTTGAAAGTTTTTCTTTTGTTCACCAAATTAAAAAGCCTTGATGAGCTATTTTAAGCATAATATGCTTCCCACATCACTATTAGAAAAAAGCACACAGTAATTAAGTCTTAGTCCAGAATGATCTCTAAAAAACATTCCCTGCTATCCAAAACTTCATTATTGTTCTTAGCAACCAGATACTGGTTATTATTTTCCTGCTATTACATAATGCAAACAAGATGCATAATACCTCATAAAGCAATAACAAACCCCAGTTCTCCAGTTTCTCATCATATGCCCAGATCAAGTAGTCAAGCAGTCTAGGAAGTCAGGGCAGTCTAAGACATCTTCTATAAGACCAAAAATAGAAACCAAACCCCACCCCAAAAAACCCCACCAACAAAAACCCCCATTTGCTCAACTCCAGCAACCTTCATGTGACTCGTCATCCTCACTCTTAAAATTACATGGCAAATACCATCTCCAAAAACAGAAAGTACCTGCCACAGAACCCTCAGTTTACTTTGCACAACCAAATTAAGATCAAACAATCATGAAGGATATCTGAAACTACTTTCAAATTCCATCCCAGATTCCCGGGCTACAATGCGCTCTCCCCTCAGTCGGTATTAATGACTGGGGCCACATTCTTTCTTTTCAGTGAGCCGTCTGTAAGCCATATCACCTCAACATGGAAAACACATGAAATAAACATGTCTGACTCCAATTGCAGAAAACCAGACTGACTGAGAAAGCTCCCTGGCAGAGAACCAAAGAGGAGCTTTGGGGGGCAAAAAAAAAAAAGAATACATTAGGGGGAAGAATTTCTAGCAGGTGCCTTCACTTACCAGCTACTCAAATTCTGTCAGATCACCAGGGCACACAGAGACTAAGAAACCAGAAGACACCATTCCTGCACTCTTTAAGATCACATTGCTTCCCCACGAATATGATCATTCCTTTTTTCTAATGCCTCTTAAAAGACGTTAAAGGAAAGCTATTTATTTGAGAAGGTTTAAGAAAACTGTGATTATGTCTAGAGGAGAAGTCTTGCAATGTTTTTGGCTAGATGTACTGAGTCACAAATCATACATATTACAGACAAAAAAATGTAATCTAACAAGCAGATTCTTCATTGATTTCAGAGTTTCACAGATCTGGAAGGGTATTCTTCATCTTTTTTTTTTTTTTACTATTGGTAAGGATTTATTGGGTGAAGTAAAAGGTTTACCAAGTAGCAAAACTCACAATGAAGCATGTGATTTACACTATGGAAGACAGGAAAATAAGAATAAGAGAATAGTGATTTTATGCTGGAGATTTTTCAGTTTGAACAGATTTTCTTTTGCCCTAACTCTCCCTAGTACTTCATTATTTCTAAATTTTCCAGGTGGAAAAAAAAAGGGAGGGGGGGCTAATAATTTTCTAAGATTCCATTAGCACAATGAGATTTCATCCAGAAAATTCAATAAAGCAGAGGAGGAAAAGCTCAGTAGTGCAATATTTGTACTATGTAAAATTATTAGGCAAATTATGTATAGGGACAACATTGGCTCCCCACACGGAGCCCCCCCAGACAACAGTTCAGTCCCATCAGAAGAACACTTTTGATCAGCTTTTCAGATGCAAGCACAGAAGAGCACAGCCAGATTGCCTCTTCTCCTTCTTTTAGGGAGTTATTCCTCTTTGCCACCTTCAATACACAAACTATTGAGAAAACACCGAGGTCAGCACAGAGGTCCAGAAAGTCTGGATGGGAGGAGGGCAAAGAGGTACCCGAGAAAATAAATACGATTAGAGGTAAACTGATTATTGCATCTAGATCCAAATGGCATAATCAAACTGCTGCTGGAGCTAACGTATCTTTACCTTCTAATTATAATGCCATCACTATATTCCCAATCACTAACAATACAATACTGTTAATAAAAGACTAAAGGCAGAAACAGAAAAGCAGAATCTTAGAAAATACAGCTGCATACAGAGTACACAGTTTTTGTGTGCATCTAATCTAATTGTCATTCTTCAGGCTGTGCACCAGGTGTCCTCTAGTGAAGAGCAATGCAACTTCCAAGGTTTGTTCCTGCCTGACCTCCAGAAAACAAAGCCCCTACTAGTTTTTCTTTAAACACCACTGCCAGTGACATAAATAAAAAATTTGCCTTTTGTACAGAAAAAGTGTTACAGGAGTACCAAAATACTCCTCTGCTACCCCCACCTGCCCATATTTTTATTTAAGCGGTGTACTTGCAAGCACGAGAAAAGTGATCACTTCACAGTACAGCAAGGGAGACACCAAGGATATCAGTTGACCGAATACAAGCTAACACACCCCACTGAGCAGAAAGGGAAGTTCTGGAATACTCTGTTGGAAAAACAAGACAAATAGAATTATGCCATCACATAAGGGTAAACAGAGACACAGCTTATACAGGAACAAAGAAATTGCTCTGCATTCAAACAAGCTGCACTTAGTATGGGAATAGTCCTTCATAGCTGGTATCCTTCAACCCTAACGATTTTGACTGAAAGCAGAATTTGGATCAGAACAACTCAATTTCACAAGGTATCACTTTTGTATACTTTTCGTATACAAAAGTATATGAAGGTTTTTTTAAACCAGAACGAGAGGCATACAAAAGCTAGGATTCCCATGTTCCAGCCAAGCTCCACTATTCCAGCTATTTACAGTACTGGCAATGCTTAAGCAGTACACACACCAAACCAGAAAGTCACTCTCCTCCAGAACACATCTGCCAAGTATAACCTAGATTTACCTTTCTTCTTACCTGTGGCATTTTTATTACAAGTCTTGAGATATCTCTCCAACACTGACTCCCTTTTTCCCCTTGCTTCCTAGGAAAAACATAAGCTGCTGCTGCTGCCACCATCACCAAATGTAGGTAAATAAATCAAACTTACGACTTTTCAACTGCAAACATTTTGATACCAAACTCTTCACTAGTGCTAATCCAAGAAGTGGTATAAAAGAGGAGAATGAGGGGAAAAGCCTTTCCCAGGTCTAGGCTGGAACAAACTAACTCCAGCCTGAAGCCTAAAACAGCAGTAATCACCATTAACATCTGGCACCTGAGCTTAGGCAGAATGGTAAATGAAAAGTTCTTTAACCTTCACATGTTTTTAAACTGCAGTATTTTTTCTACACAATTTCTGGTTCCTAACTGTATGAAAAAAATTAAGTTCAACAGCTTCAGGCAGATAAACTTAGAAATGTCTCTCACATTTCCATTGGGAAGTTACACAACACAATACTTCAAATTTACTGAATTTTGTGACGAATCTAGTTCACTTCTTAAATGCGAAGTATTCTTTTGATTTCAGTTTATAGCAAAAGCAGAGAGATGTAGTGAATGCTTTGTTATTTAAAAAAACAAACATGGAATCTGAAAGAAGAGATATTCAGGCTAAGGAAATAGCTAAGGTAATGCAGTAGGTTAAGATAAGCCTTAAGGTTAGGGTCAGGCTGTGGCGATAACTAACTTCTAAGAAAAACATATCACTAACATTCAGGATCTTTTTCACAGAAGTTCAATATCATAAATTCTAAAGGGAAATTTGATTCACTATTGCTTACTTAGGAGTAAATCATATCAATATTTTATCAATACATTGCATTACATTATAAATTACATTATCATCATATATTCACAAAGACTTTTTCTTTTTATGTTAAAATACAACAGCAAAAGACCAGACAATAGTTGTATCTACTAAGAGTGAAAAAGAAATGAGTGTAATTAAAAGCAACAACAACTAAAAAGTAACGTAGCAGAAATTTTATCATGATATTCAGAGACAAAAACTTTCACTGGAAATATTTACTAACTCTTAAGAAGGAATGAATATAAGCAAATTGTAGAAGGGATTGCAACATACTCCCCTCAACAGCAAAATTACTTTGCAGAGAAGTATTTATTATTTGGAAATCTCAGAATAAGGTAGAGCAACACCAGGTCCCAGGAGAGTTTTAAAAAGCAGCTTAATCTGGTAAACTAGATCAGAGCTTTCAGACTGGCATGCGCATAGGCAGGCAAGGGAGACTCAGCCTGTGTGCAGGAAACCTTCCTTCCTTTCTACCTCTGGAGCAGAGAAACTGGCACAGGTGAAGTCCTTCAGCCGTTACGAATACCTGTAAGATGACCCCTGCACATCTAATCACTGAAAGTTGAACTCCACATCTTTAGTATTACGTAGCAAGTTTCTAACACATACAGCAAAGAATAACTGCGTTATCTGGTTAAATATTAAAAAACTGTTATTTTCTGTGCTGATTTAGGAACTCTATTGCCACTCATGGTTGAAACCAGCATGCAATCACCTCTTTCACTTAATAACTAGTTATGGAGACACTTGTGTATCCAGGGACCTTTGCAAGCACCAGCTCGAATGCCAGCTGGGATACCTAATGAGATACAATGCTCAGCATCTAATGATTATACTGATTTTCATAAACCCTGAGTTCCTGTTTGGATACTATTAATGAGTATTAAAACTTCTGCAGCCCACGCTATCTGATTATGATACATTTTTTTCAATAATCTGCTTATTAATCAAGGTCTTTCCTTACGACACCTTTAGACGTGTAAGATTCCATAGAGGATGTCTGTACTGTTTCCGTAACCGTAGAACTGAGCCCTTCACAGCCTTTATTGCAGTCTTTCCTCACTACAGTCTTGTAAGGTTTGTGGATGCTTCTGAGCCAAGCTGCAGCGCAACAGAAGCTAAACAATATATTCAGGAATGCACTGGAGGTATTTGGTAGAACAGGAAATCTCATTTGTGTCTTGAGTTCTAGACAGAGTCCTACCCGTAGATTTTTTCTTTTTCTTCTCTGATTTTTTTGGCTGGTGAAATACTCAACAAACCTTTTAATTCTCTCTCTTTTTTTTCCAAAAAAAAGAGACTACCTCTGTGCTAACAATATTTGTAGAAAATAATAAGTAGTAATTTTTAAGTACAATTTTTAATCAAAGAGTTTTCAAATAAAGTTAAAGCATATTAGTAGTTTATATTATTTTAAGAAACACGCAAAAATAAGCCCCGATAAGGGGCTTATTCTGTCAAATACAGATATTTGACAAAATCTTTCTCCCAGTTTTCACAGCTTTTCATTTCCTATTAATTTGGCTCCTAGTGCTGTTTAAAACTTGCTGTATTGTATATTGACTCTCTTCAGTTAAGAACTGAATTTCACACATTATAGACTACTACATCATAGTGAACCAAATTAGAATAAAAAATAATATAAAATTATTGCTTTATTAAGTGTTTGGGAGTCTGTTTCTTTCCAATTTTCTTCAATATAGTGGCATGGAATGGATCAGCCACAAACCTATATTATTTCTTTCAAGTCACAGAACAGCAGCCTAGCGAGGCAGTTTGTTCCACTTGAGCACCAGGGTCAGCACTGCTTTTGCGGCATGGTAAACATACTTGAAATATGAATTTTAAAGTATGGATTGTGTAGTGTGAAGAGTGAACATGAAGATAAATGTAGCTTTCTATGAAAGAGCTAGGCAATGAGGGAAAATTAACCTTTCTTTTTCCGTGGGACTTTTTTGTTTTATCCAACCTGTGAGCATCTCTGTTGAGGGAAGTCTCATCGTCATGGCGTTGCTTATGGCTCCTATTCAGTGATCACAGTAGTGCTGGGAGAGAGCACCACAGTATGCCTGATTGGAGGAATTAGCATTAGTGCATTATTACTCAGCTGGGAAAGTCCGAATTAGAAAAACAGGCTCACAGCTATAAAAATGTCACTCACGTTGTTGCCTGGCAGCTGCCCTCATTTACTTGATCTCATTGCTTTTTGGCAACAGGCTTCTTATGCTACAGCTTCTCTTTTTCCTTTTGGGACTTTCACGGCAGGCCAGTATTTTCCCCTGGCATGACAGTTTACTACCAATCCATTATCCATTACCTTCTTGGCACGTGCAGACTTCAGAAAAACCTTGTCTGGGATTTGGCACTCTACCCAGTGACTGAGAAACGTTATAAATTTTATTCCTTCTCTTGTGGTGCAAAGTGGAAAAATATGGCATGCAGTTATGCCAGCAATACACTGTCCTCAGCCCGGGCTGTTTTTTACTATAATATCAGCCAAAAAGAAGCAAAATAATTTAGTGTCTCTAAAACCTCCACAACAGAAAAGTGGATAAAGAAAAGTGGCGGTTTTCTTGGAGATTTTTTCTTCTCGAACACACAAAAAGGGCTTATCTTTTGAAAATAAAGATCCTCATTCTAAAAACTTTGAAACTTTGCCTTCAAATTGGTAATGTGTCATCTGTTTCTGAGTAGACTGAACATCAAAACCAAAGAGGTTTCTTTGAAGACACAAACTTTGTTGCAACTTTGCCACAACTACAGAAAAGCAAAAGAAACAAAGATTAAAATACAAAATCATGAAAATCTGGATTATAGATTGAGGTGTCACTGTCATCATCTGACTAGACTGTATATGCACTCATTATAGGACACTTTTTACTCCAATTAGTTTGCTCATTAGGTTGTTCTGGATACTCATTAACAACCATATTTCTCCATGAATAAGAGGAAAACAAAACTGAAACCAATTGCAATAATAAAAGCTCCACTTAAAAAAAAATATCCTGCTGAATTTCCATAGGCTGATGCCACTCCTGAAAATCTCCTTGATGTTAATAAAAAGTGTGAAAATGTTACTTTTCATCTTTTGAAAAATGCATCTTAGCACCTAGAAGTCCCCCTGCCCAAAGCTATGCGTACTGAAGTGAAATATCCCAGAGCTCTCAAGTTGCCGGTTCTCTACAACAACAAAGATTGTGAAGACTTAGTGTCTCCAGTCCATTATCTGCTATGATTGTTTCCAGCATGCAAGCATTTGCTGGGTGAAGCACTTACTATCACAGCTAGGCTCTCCAAAGTGAAATTAGTTTTTTCTCTTGCTAGGAAGTTGCACCATTTTATTACCAACTATTGCAAAATGTAGTGTATCAGTCTTCCTGATCTGATCTTCAGCAATCAGCTTAGTTTAAGGGTGATGATTTATCACTTCAGCTTCTTTCTTTTCCCAGTAAAATCAATATTAGTCACTGATTTTCATAAGAATAAAATTTTAAGTGCCCTTTCCTGTAATATATGTACTGCATTATTTTCCCTTACGATTTATCATATTTTATTGTTTTGTGTAGTTGTATTTGGAGAAAATAACACAAAATAATTTATTTCAATATCAGATAGCCCAAGGTTAGTCACCCCATGTGATTAGAACAACTATTAGTAATCTATTACCAATGCATCTGTGAAGAAGGCAACAAGAAAACGATCCCCTCTGACTTAGTGAAAATTGCATGGATGTTAGTGGCAGGTTTAGAGAACAGGTACTCTGGAGGGTAAATACTTGAGTTCCCTGTGATCCAAAAGGGGTCTCTTTCTCTAACCTAGTATTTGCTCCATACGCCTTTGCACATTTGCAATTCTACTCACACTGTGATGCTGCTGAGGTGAATCACCCCAATAGATTTCTGTACTCTTCCATCCTGTTTTGTCCTGAAGATGCTCTGAAAGCATACTCACTAGTGAGACCTCCATTAAAAAAGCTTGAGATGAAAGCACATTTAGGAGAGACTTTGTTTCTTATTTTATGCAACAATTCAGTATTTTAGTCAATCACCCATCCTTTACCGTTCCTCCTCCGCCCAAGCTAAAACTGTTATTGAACGGTGAGGGCAGGAGGCAGATGTGCACAGACACAAACACCCACACCCACAAATGTGAGAAACTGATTCTTTAGTTTCGTGATCATGACACTTAATAAGGCCATGGAAAACAGAGGTTTAAAGCACCCCTGAAATTAGCATTTATTTCTCAACAGTCCCAGTCTGAGAGATTCTGAAATAATCCCCCCAGACTACCCGCTTTCCCTGCCATTTCTTAGGACATGCAAGACATAACTTCAAGCCCTTATCCTAAATCAGACAGAATGTAAATTGAGACTGGACCTCTTTTTTTCTCATCAATATCCCCACCACTGAACTTTTGTGAAAATTTGAGTGTATAGCTCCAAAGCACTGTAATAGCTTAACATTTCCTTCAAAGTCAACAGCTACATGCCAAAGTAACTGAGGTGCAGGAGACTGACCTTTTGCTGAAATCTCTTATCGCTCCCATTTCAGCTACTAGGCTACATCCATTCAGTTTACCGGTTTGTACAGATGTCATTCTGACGCACTAAATTTTACTTAATCCAAGATACTTGATTCTATGAGAACAACAAAAACAAAGTCAAAGAAATATTTTTATAGCTATGTTGTATCCCCAAGATGAATGCTACACAGGGTGTGTTAGAACACTGACAAGATTCTTAAGGGAGAGGATGCTGCATTCTGGTCTTCCACTTCGTCCCTTGAGCAACTAGGTACTCATTTTGTTTCTCTGACATTCTGCATGCGGAATCATCCACCTATCCAAACCTGGATATGCATGAACCACCCTGATCACCAGCAGAGCTCCAGCTGCTCTAGAAGGCTGGAGCGTGCCCACGCTCTGCGATTCAGAGCATGATTCCTCTTCTAACAAGCATCTAAAATAGGCAAAAGAAATTACATCTTGAAAGTGCCGCCCTCTCTCCTACAACTGTAGATGAATGTATTTAATTTCAATGCTCATGTCTACACAGTTGAGATTCAGAGTTATAGGAAATGTGTCCCAAACTGTTCAGGTCCATCTGATTAAACACTGTCTCACTAGATGTTTAACCCTCTGCTGAGCTGATATATTTTGAAAACTGAGTTATCTATAAACATTGTAAACATATAATAAGATTGCATAATGCTGTAGCATTTTTTTGCTTTCCTTTCATCCTGCAATAACAGAACATGCGAATTTCTCCTTGGCCCTCCTAATCCAAATGCTTCGGTCAGCCTATTTCTGTTTATCTTGTATTCTGTGACTCAGGAAGGGTGAAAGGGCATGACTAGTTTTGCATAATTTTGGAACAAAGTAATTTTATGGAAAAGGTAAAAAAGTTACCCAACACTAGTAGACTTCAGTAAAAAATGTTCACTGCAACATGCAAACCAGTATACCAACCCTAATTCAGAGATTTACTGGAGAAACCTAAAGGGAAACAAACATCAGGAACGTTGATCATTTGACTGGAATTAAAAGCGAGGTGGAAGATTCACAGCTAAGTAAAGATACGACTGTACCAGTAAAAATCAACCCAATAGCTGCCAAACATCCTGACACAAAAGGTAGGAAATTCTAAGTAAATCTTAAAAAGACACTGCTTAAAAAGAGAAAAAGAAATCAGAAAGGGATACATTTATGCAGCAAGATTAGACTATCTGGAACCACAGGCTCAGATATTCTCTCTGATTCAGCCACTGCAAATATTCACCAGTCAAAGGGAATAAATTGAATGTTGTGAATGCAATTGAGACTAAATCTTCCAGAATGAGAGCATGAGGAATTAAAAAAAAAAAAAGGTATCAAAAAAGAACTAATCTTTTTTAATGTTTGCATGAACATTAATGATTCAGTGGCACCCTTCTCAACAACAATGGTTTGCTCTTTGCCTCTGTCTAGCATTTTTTCATTATGCTGGCTCCTGTCCTCATTCCCAGAAGTGTCTGGCTTTCAAAAGTGTCTTATTTCTATACAGTGAAGTATTCTGGATGAAACTGCTACAGAAGGTAAAATACTGTCATTGTTACAGAACCTACCAGTCAGAACAAGACCTTCATATGAAATCATTATAGGAAAGATTATAAAAGTGAGAAAATCATAAATAGCTGAAAGTGAAAAAGCAAGAAGGGAATCTGTTGTATGTGGGGAAGTAAAGAGAAAATCACTAGTAATATCATGCATAGAAATGGACAGATCAGTTTTTTTCACAGCATGTTCTCATTATCCAAGATCTATTCACAGCTGCATTCATGACATTCAATTTATTCCCTTTTATCACAGGATTAATTCCATGGCCATGGTAAAAAAATAAGCTAACACAACAAATTTAACCTTTGTTTTCCTTTCAGTCTCAAACAAATTGCAGGTCTACCCCTTTCACGCTGTTTGGGACAAAACTATGGGAGACTCATAACGAATCAGAGCAGTTTTGCACGAGATTATTCAGAAAAACTAAATCCATGACTCAAAATAGAACATCAAAATGTACCAGGAAAGGTAAGTATGCAGCAATAGAGGGAATCAATAAGAAAGAAGATAAACATACTGAAACTACTATTCTAATACCCGTTTTCAAAAGCACCATCTCACATAGGTCAGCACCACACTCAGGATGTTACAGCAGAAGGGCTGTGCATGGGATTTAGCAGGACTGTAGAAGGAAAAGGTTTGTTCGAGCATTATTCCCCTCCATAATTGTATAGGGATCTAAATTTACTAATTTGTTCTTTTGAATATAAAGCAGCTGTATTGCAAGCCACATAACTTCACATATTAGATATGTCTACTATGTCCTGTTAAATTCCACAGTCTAGAATAAACTATTAAAATTATTGTTCTATGACTTGAGACTTTGTCGAGGTTTTTGGCTAATGCATAAGCATTCCATTAGGGTACAGAAATGTGTAGTCTCTTTTCATTTTTCCTATGCTCAAAAGTTTGTTAAGCCTGCCTGTCATATGTTTGCTGACTAGACTCAAATAGCTGCAAATTAAATTTTCATCCTCACATCACAGAAACAAAAGCAAGTGTCATTTTTTCTACAGTATGCCAGTCTACTTCAGAAACATGCCAGCCCTTGCAGAGCATGAAAATTAATAGGTACAATGAGCCAGTTACATTCCAGAGGAGAGTCCTTCTTGTCAACTATTTAAGCTGTGCCTCACTCATGACTTGCTGGCCCTACTGGTGCATTGTAGCACAAAGCCTTTCTCGGTGTGCATTTAGGATGACCACATGACTCATTCATGGTTTTGCCAATTGTGACTAATGAAAATTCATCCTAAATGAGTGCTAATAAAACCTTTATATCACCTCACACTTGCATGAATTCTCTATCTAACACATAGCATATTGGAGAGTAATATCTCTGTGCTTAAGTGATTTTTAGAAGAAATTGTCCAGATCCTCTGGATAAGCTGAGATCTATTTTCGGAAAGCCAGGGCTAGGAGAGGTGGTAAAATGGTGTTATTGCACACGCTCATGCCTCTCTGGTCTTGAGGCTGGTGGGTGCAAGCCCGGCTTGTGCCAGCTGCTGATATTTGTGCCAAAACAAGCCAGGATCAGCTTTTATGTCAGTGGGTGGAAATTGCTGTCAAAGGAACTTTTATAGCACTCCTTTTGCATAGTGGGATCCCATAAACATCAAGGAGTATCTTAGAGCCTGGATAAACACGGTGAAATCCTGTCTCCATTGGGATTTTTGCCATGGATATCAGTGGAGGCAGGAGTTTTCACTGCTGTGTTTAAAACTGCTTTGCTTCAGAGGCAGTAGTGTCTCTCCAGAGACTGTGATGGCCTAGCAGGAATGCCAGGTGGGAAAACCCCGCTCTCTTTAGTACGCTGAGGGATCTTTTTTGCTTCAAAGAACTGTGCCATTCTTGGAGCTTTTATTCACTGCCAGCAGCTAACGCTGCTTAGGTAAATGGCAGACACTGGCTGCAGTTGTCTAGAGCAGGCTGTTTCGTTTGGGTTATTTTTAATGGAAAGCTGAAACATAAGCTCCCAGCCTTCAGGAGGAGAGTGAAAGTAGCGTTTGGTGCTGTCGGATTGTGGGAAATTCTGAATGTTGTGTATTTTCTCTTGCATTTAGGACAGCAGTCGGAAAGACAGGTTGCTAGCAAGTAAATATTTTTGAATAATTTTTCTTCTGCCTTACAGAACTGCAAAATATTAAATAAATGGGAGAACTCAAAAAAGAACATTTCAAAACCCAGATATAAGCCCTGCAACTTTGGGAAATATATTTTGTTCTGCAGCATGAATATTACTAAAAGGCAATATAAAATTATATGCCAAATTTTGCTCTCATTTAATTTAGTATGAATCAGAAATATCTAAAAAATATTGGTAGAGTACTTAATTTATACCAATTCAACCATGAAGAAACAATAGCCGATATACTTTAAAATATGTTTTCGTATCATTATAATAAGAACACAAGAAATATTAAAATTCTTCTTTGCCAGATGGTCACTTTGACTTTAATAAGAATATGCTATACAATGTAGGCATAGTCATAGTGTTTTAAGTCTTCAAATAAGAAATTCCACTCCTTAGTTACCATAAATATGTAGGACATCACTGGCAGTAGTGACATGTCGTAAGAGTCCTTGGTAAAGACTGAAATTTAGACATTCTGATGAGCCATACCTGATGATATGTCACTTAACTTTTAAAATTAGGAATCAAGAAAATGACCAAAACTAATTTTAAAAAATTACTACAGCCTATTTCACTTAATTTGCCAATGTGGCAAGAGAAACCTTACATCTCTTTTCCGTAGCAGGATTATTTCCAAAAGGAAAACACTGGTTGACGAAGAAATATAGTAGCAAAACAATAGAGTATATTCTAGAAGAATGCTCAAGATGAACAAGTGAAATGGCAATTAATTTCTATTTTTTTATGACTAACATTAAGGTCACCCTTCTATTGATCCATAAAACAACTCATCTAATCTCAGTAAGATTTAATTATTTAAATAATGTACTCATGCATCAGGAATTTCAAGGAGTCATGTCATCTGAAACCTTGATATAGTTCATGAAATTACCGGGGGAGAAGGTGGAGATGCCCACATCAGTGTCACATAACGGTGTAAGAACAGAACACTTTTCTGAGTCACAGCAAATGTCCATCTAGTCCTGTATCTTCAGCCATAAGCTGAGGCATAAGAGAGGTGTGAGTACATAGAAACACTTCCCTGGGGTACCCTTCTAACTTCCCAGGAATTTTCTTAAGCCAAAAGACTACTTCATTACAGAATAAAGTCACAGAAACATTTATAGACTTAAATCCAATTTCTCAATCATACTGGTGAAGAACATATTTCAGTTAACTTTCAGCTAACTTTGTAATATTTCTTTTCAAACTATTTATGCAATTAAAAATACCCGCCACATTAATTGAGGATCTGATTAAACAGAGGACACCAGCACATCATGATCTGGTTGAAGGATCTGGGCTTACTAAAATAATAGTAGTAAAACAATACAGATGGAGCCATTATGCGTGTATACATGGTGGAGCCTAAGTGTCCTAGTTTATTTTAGGTTCACTAGACTTGCAAAAGATCACGTACTTACCCGAACATTGATTTAGTGTCTGAGCTTTCTCTTTAATTCCACTCTCATTGCTTTCATGGAAGTTCATTTTTATTTCCTTAAATTGATCAATAAAAACCCCACAGTTTTATTATAGAAGTGGAAAATCATGTAGTATATGCTGTTAATTATGTTATTGTTATTTTTACAGGGCAGCACCTAAGAGTCAGCAAAGGTCAGTGCCACTGTAACAGAATACAACTCGACTGACAGAAAAAAAGGCAGAAAATGCTCAAAAAAACACAAGACTTACACCAAAGGTCTTCCTAGTCCATATTCTGTCTCTGGTAGTGATCAAAAGTGGAGGTCCAGGAGAAGCACAAGAACAGAGCAAGTATGTATGATGCTTCCCCTGAGCATTCCTCCAGTCTCCAAATCTTATTCCTTCGATCCCAAATCAGGGACCTCACAGTTTCTGTGTTTCTGCATACTCTGATTACTGGACAATGAGAACAAAGATAAATTCAAAGACCCCAAATTTTCAAATCTCCAAGCTAAAATTTAGTCTTCTGCACATTTATATTGATGCCCAAAAGCATTTTCACATTCTTTTGGAAAATATTCATTAAAAGTAACAACTCGGTGTTTTCCAGACCAAAGCACACTGCAAAGTCATTGCTGATACCGGAACTCCACATCACATGTTCTTATTCAGACTAAATTTCAGGTATTGATTAATGAAATTAGTCAGGCTAAATGACTATTAAATGAAGTGTATCCGCACTATGCTAGTTTTGAGACTTTGTGAGGCTGCCGGAAAATGCTAAAGCCTCTCTAGCAGTTTCTTGGGTAGGAATAGCTTAATAGTTCCTTACTACAAACTGGACACATTATTTTTTTTGCAACTTAAATGGTGTTTCACATGAGATTAAATGTGTTTTTAATGTATTCAATAGTTCCACGCTTGTCTACCCCAATTTTTTTTTTGTTTTGTTTGTGTAGGTCTTTTTCACATACATCTTCAGGAAACTGAATGTTTTTAGATAATTTTTTTAACATATTGAAAGGGCTTAACAATCTGAGTCACTGAGTTGCTTTTGAAATATTATTATTCAGAATAAACAATAATTTGCATGTTGAGTGGGATTTTAGATAAAAGTAGCAGGACCTTGATTTAGCACAGAAAATATGTAATGTTTTTGATAACTCTGCATGAGTATGGCAAATCAGAAAAGCCACAACTACATGGCTGCGATGTTCAGACATATTTTATAGGTTTTCTAGTGTTTATCTGGACATGCTTAAACAACTTCAAAGGGTTCTTTCGTACTTTAATATAGACTGACAAAACATAGTATCTTTTATTACCAGAGTCTAGCAACATTAATTTCAGATATTCTAGTAAGATCACAAAATTGCAAGAGGAAAAAAATGTTACTGAGTTTGTGGACATGTCAGAGACTGCACAAGTTTGTGCAGCTTATTAGAGGTACCCTATGGCATAGTAAATTCATTTCTACCTGTTCTTCAGTATTTTCTACTGTTCATAAAGGTCACAAGATACTTAACTAGAGACTAGAACAGATGTGGCATACCAATCTGGAAATCACTGTTCCTGGTTATGAGCACTTCTGTAACTTGTCTCTTACTCTTGAATTTTAATAATGATTAGATTGTGAGACTTGGAATATAGCTGAACATGGAGATCAAATGAAAAGAACAAGGCTGTCAGAAATTAAATTGGACATAATACATACTGTAAAAGAAAAATCATACATGATCAACACTTTTTTCTTCTCCTAAATACCCATTCTCTTCTATTGCTGCTGGCAACCAGAGTACATATTCCCTTGCACCCTTCAGAAACTCCCGCTGCTCTGCTCTATACCTCAGGAGTAAGGTAAATGCATCAAAAGTATCTCAGTATGAAGCTGAGCTATGAAAACAGCCATTTCATCCAGAAATGCAGAGGCTATAGACAGATAAAATCCAGAAATTTAATCTGTCAGTTTAAAATACGGTCTTTTCCCTTCTAGGATGCTGTTTCAAAGCTCCTGTTCCTCTGTGTATGTGGATGTGTAAGTATATGTCTCAGTGCATGTGTGTCTGTTCACATTTCAGCGTATGAGCATACATTGAATTGGCATATGCAAAGAGGGTTCTAAATGAGGTGACTCCCTGGAGAAATAAACACAATGCACATAACTCAGCTCTGTCTCAGCAGGTCTCTCCATAAATCTGCAGAAAGCAGAAGAGCAGTCTCACGAGGCAGCATAAGCAGAGAATAAGGGCTTTTGCGGTGTCGTCACCTTTTAAAGTCAAGGACAAAGCAAGCTGTGCTAGACATCAGCTTCTGTGAACAGAGAGTAAGCTACAGGTAATCAGTGCTGCTTCCACGGGCTCATTCTCCAGACTTTTCTATATCTTTGAAGGGCTCATTGCTGGTCTGATTTCCAGCCTTCTGTGGATGAATGCATGAATTTCTTATGAGAACTTATATAAACTGTGGTTCAAATTTTATTGAAACTGATGTCTGCCAAGAATAATATTTTAGTGGTGCTAAAGCCTCTGATACACTGTGTCTTACAACCATAATTTATATGCATCACATAAGTGGAGTATCTCAGAGAAATACTAGATTTTCTGCTTTAATAAGTACTAAATCAGTGTTACAAATACAATCAGAATTATTTATTGCTTCTCAGTAAAAAGTTGCTTCTTTGATCTTTTAAAAGTTAGCCAACATATCTGGATTTACTTTGTAAGGTTCAAAGTCACAAAAATTATAAAATATTATGAACTAACTTTCAAATTATTTTGGAAGAAGAGACAAGGTTCTTGTACAAGAAATGCAAAGCATTTCTTCTGAACCTCAGGTAACTCGGTCATAGGCTAGCGTCAGACTGCAGCTTCAGAGCCACTTCAAAACTAATATAAATTTCACAACTCTTTAGTCATGTAATCTCGCTTTATTTTCCATCATCCTTTTTCTGTGTCTTGGAAGTTCCAAGACAGCTAGTTCATTTGGCATTATTTCCTAATGCAAAAATCAACATTTAGTCCAACCTTGTCGAAGCAGAAAAGACAATTTTCCCCTATGCAGACATCCAGAATTACTACAAATATACTCTAATTTTTCACTAAAAACTGCTAGGAAAAATACAGTGTTGTTTCTACCATAGTTTGCTCTGCTGTCAAGAGTTCTCTGATTACACTCAATATGCATATGTGTGTGTTTCCTAAACAGCTTTGGAACCCACAGTCTGATTTCAAATGAAATTAAAGGACATTGCTGTCACAGATTATTGTGTTTCCATACGTCCTGCAGAAATAGATGATCAAACAGAGGATTGAGATCATAGAAGTTTCTGGCTGAAGGAAAGGCTGCAGAAGGAGTTCATATTTTTTTATGATACCTGAGAATCTGCACGCCAGCACTTATAAATACTCAGTTGCAAGAAAAGCCTCAGGATTTTTGTACCTTAACCATCAAGGCCAACCAACCGCAAGGCACCAGTCCATAGGAAATGGGGCTTTATTCATGCTGCAGCTCTGCATGCCGCTTGTTAGTTGTATTACTTTTTCATTAGTCAGACATGAATTTATAGCCAGGTGGGGAATGGAGGCCGGTGTGTAAGAAATTTTAGCCTCCCTTATTAACACAATAAAGTGCTGTGAATTTGTCTGGGATTTCTGATACCTGAGCTCCAGCCAAAGTGTCTGATGTCTGGAAGCCGTGGCCAGTATCCGCACAATTCAGTCTCAGCGTCCATCCACACAAAGGCTCATGCTATGGGTTTACTGTAGAGTTTTGTACAATTACCCTGCACAGCAGCATATGTGTCTTTATCTACCAGTTAAGGTCAGTGGGGGTGGAATTAGTTTAAGCAAAAATTTAAGTAAGGAAAACAATCACTCATTTCCAACGTGCCACATACAGATAAAGCAGATAAGAGAGAACGTAGTTCTTCCCCGGTTTAGTGACTATTAAGAATGAATGCTATTTGAAGGTATGTTAATTGGCAGAAGAAGGTAATGTGCATTTTGCAAACAGAGGATGGTGGAGAACTCATGTACAATTACTATGTTCTACGTAGTGCTGTGATTTAGGTAGTAGAAATTAATCTATACTATCTAGTGAATAAGGGAGATTATGAAGCAAGCTGATAACTGAGAAAAGGTAAATTTTCTATGCATCTTGTAAAACATTTCTTTTTTGTGCCTATTATACAACTGATTCTGAGGCACTGAAACAAGTGTGTTATACCCAGTATTTTGATCACTTTGATCCTGTTAGCTGCAGCTGCTCCTGCAACTCCAGAAACAGTCAGGTCTTTCCATTTTGGAAACCAAGGGCAGAACTCCCAAGACTAGGTTTGAAAAGAAATACTTTTGTCTTCTTCAGGGATTAATGCTCAGAAAAATTCTCCCTAACAGCAAACTACACTGACAGTCCCTACCAGTGAGCTCTCAGCTGGTCCTATGAGGCTGTGCAAAGGATGGCACTGAGGTAGCTGGGACTTCATTGAACCGGCATGGGTGTCTCTGCCCAGTATTTCCCTGCTCTTCTCAGGCTAGTGCAACCGAAGTGAGTTCAGACCTGCCTGTACCTTCCAGTGCAGGCATGCCCTCCTTCACATATTTGTAATGTGATTTTAGGCAAGTTATAAACAGTAGAAAATGGGTGGGGCTGGAAAAAGGTTAGAACTTGTCTGGAATTTCTGGTGAAACATCAGGAAATTCTGATTCTTCAAAACCCTGCCTTTTTGTGGAAACACGTTGATTTTGAAATGGAAAATTCTCAGAATGATAGTTCAGATTGAAAGCCAAGAATACAGCTGAAAGCAAAGAAGGCCTAAAAGCCCAGATAATCATGGAACCAATAGATGACAGTTTTCATCTGGGATTTAGGCAGCCAGCTTCAGCAATCTTTGGGTTTTAATCAGTTACAGCAGAGCTACAAGATCCAGATCCTCATATTCCAAACGATAGTCTGATCTCCAGCCGGGATGAGGAAAGTAGCAAATGTAGTAATTATGGACTTATACAACACTTCAGCAGAACATCAAATTATTGTGTGTAAAAGCCCTATTTAGGGTAAATAGGGTTTGGAAAGTCAAGTGGCCACTATCTAAATTCACACATCAACTTTGCTACACAAAGATGTGTAAGGCTTTAGCAGTTTTTAAAGCTAGTGCAGCTCTAACCTCTACTGTAAGAAGCTGCTCAAGAACAGAGTCCTGCTTCTCACAGATCACGTATTCAAATCTCTTTGACTTGGCATGAGATGTTGGGCAGCCAGAATTTTTGTCTATGGACATACCCTCAGAAAAGACACATGTATCCTACTATCATCAGGATTTTATTCTTCACAGTAATATTCAATTTTAAAAAAATAATAATTTTAAAGAAGTTACTTGTGAAGTACAAGGAACAAATTACTCTAAATTTAATCTTCTTTTCCAATTCCCAACTAGAACTTTTAGTAGCAGTTCCCTGTCTAATGTGCAACATTCTTCTGTTAATTATGCTATGAATATTTCAGTGAGGCTATCAATATTTAACTGACATCAACGATGAAAACCGATGTCATAGCTATAGATCCATATAACTCATATAAAATATATACTCATATATAAAATATTTGTTCTCTAGACGAGCTTTGTATGACTCCATATACAGCCCAACGTTCTAGCATGACATATTTAGTTCCTCTATTGCCGAAGCACGGTGGTACTAGGAACCCATAATACTTAGGAAAGATAACTGACTGTGCAATATTTAAATAGACGAGAAGCAGGATTTAAACGGAAAATTAAGAAACAGGATTTCTAAAAGTACTAAATGAAGTAAATAAGAAAGGCATTCATTGTACCTTATTTTTTCTTATCACACCTGATGGTTTTGTTAATATCCGTTTGCATTTAATATTTTCATCCTGAAGTATTTTTAGATTGCCTTTTGTATATTTCCTTGATTTTATTACTTTTTAAAAATAACCTACAATGGTTAATTTCATGTTAAAAAATAGGGTAGAGATAGAGGGTAATGTCCAAAAGAGCAAAAGTCCTTATAATAATAGGTCATATTACAGTCAGTAAAAATCTTTTCCAAAACGCCATCACCAGTCATGCACATGGCAAGCTTCACATTTCTGAGCCCCACTTATTGTACATATCATATAATTTAAAGGAAATTTAGGATGGGAAATTATTTAGATTCAAATTCAGAACACAAACATGAAGCACAAAATGTCTGGGGATGGCATGAACAATGTCAATGAGTATTAGTTTTTTATCAGAAAAAAACATTTTGCATAGATTTAAGTGCAATGTTAAAGACTTTACTGCAAAGATTGCAGATAGGATTGAACTCTTTCTGTTATTCAGCAAAGAAGAGAGAGCTAATGCAGAAAGTTTCTGTCTAGAATTGTACTAAAGGCTACATATAGTGCCACCAGATTTACCAGCCTAAATGCAAAGGTAGAAATCTAGTGTAGTCTACATGCTTTTGTTGGATTGAGTTCTTAGCAGAAAAAAATCAACCTTTGGTGATTATTTTCAAATACAAATTTATGGGCAAGATGAATTTTCTACCAGAACAACCTAGAGCAATGCACTAAAGTTTGGGAAAAAAAATGAAGCATAAACACAACTCTCTATGTGTGTGTCTGGGTTCCTCCTCCATTGTACAATTGATCCTAGCTATGGATAACATTTAAACAGTTTCCTCAAATTTCTCAGAAAAAACATTTTCTTAAAATATAAGTTGACTCTCCAACACTTTGTTGACTTGGAAACCAAAATATTAGCAAGGATAATCAATGTAAGAGGGTGTAATCACAACAACAACATGTCATGAAGTACAGATCTGTGAAGGAGATCATGGATTTAGTCACCTTTCTCTAGGGGAGGATTCTTTTTGTTTAGAATTTAACATTTTTTTCCATATATTTATGTGATACTGTCCTATTCTACAGTCTTTTAATTCTGCTGTAGTTTACTGTTCCACTAAACCCCAGTGCAACTGAGATTCAGCCTTGTAATTCTTCTCAAAAGTACTCCCTCTAATTTTGCAAATTTCCAGTAAAACTGCATGCAGTCTTGAAAAAAGATACATTATATAAACTATTGCTTTAACAGTATTTTTGCTATCAGAGCACACTGAAAATAAATCCTCTTATTTTCTTTTCATAGACAGATAATCTGGTAGTAACTTTCAGAGGTCAATTCAAAATTTTCTGATCAAATATTTTATTATGTAGTGGAATAGTGTGCTGCTAATCATTTTCAGGTCATTGAGAGTAAATTGGAAAAAATTAATAAGGCCTTTCCTTAAAGCCCTGAAGCTGGAGCCAAAAGTACTTTGGCCAATTTAGTTAACTGCTGTGTGTATCGGTTCTACTACTTCAACTTCAGCTGAACCCTTTGCAAGCCCTTTGCCAGGTGACTAACGGCAGGAAAAAAGGGCCGGATACCATATATCAAGGGTCCCTTGCAATAGGTAAATAAACCTAGCTGCAGTCCACCCTGAAATGTGGGCAATCTAAATGCAAATTCTTTCTATGGCTTTCACATGTAAAATCATGAATGTAGTTATGTTTAAGAATTTTTTCAGATTATGAGTAAAATGCACATACACACATATATAGGCAACTAAATAGTACACGATACATTAACCCCTTCTGAGAATTCTTGCAGTCGAGCTCTAGTCCAAGACACCAGTGAGAATATCCCACAGGTACGGGTTTTGTGATGACGGTAATTCATTTATCCACTAATGTTCACTTCTAAATTGGAACAGCACACGGCAGGACTTGTAGTGCTTCTTTTCAGATCTGCTTCTACTCCTCAAAGAGCTTCTTGCTAAAACCCAGCCAGCGGCATCGCTCTCTTGCTGCTGAATTAAATTTCTTCCAGAGACAGGTAAGGAGGCAAGGCCCACAAAAGCACACAAGGCTCTTTTTAACGGCTTCCAGCTGTGTATAGCTCCCGGTATTATCTCATGTCACGTTTGTTCGCTGTCTTCAAATGACTCCTCAGCTGGAGAGCGCAAAGGAACCTGGGAGAGTTGAACAGAACTCCAGGTTGACACTAAACACCAGTATTTAATTTGTCCTTTGCCTTTACTCACTGGAAAAATGAGACACCCTCCTACCCCCAAGTCAGGACAAAACTACTCATGGGGCTTCCCAGTGTTCCTTGAGGAACTGCAAGAAGGCAGCCTATGCAAATGAAACCTATTACTACAATATTGCCTCTCCACTAACACAGGGAGTGATTTATTTTCTGGTACTTTTGATGAAACAGCTTACATGAATATGTGAAAATGGAGTAACCAATATTACACTAGCTTACTACAGATTGACCAACAATTTCCATTTGTGAGCTTGACCTTAAAACATTTAAAATTAAAATCAGATAATCATCATTATGCTTAACCAATCATTATGTCTAATCAAACATGTATGTACCAAATCAGAACAGGACAGAGCTAATTGGCAACCAGGGTAACTGGCGCCATGAATGTACCCCTTAGAGAACAGAAATGGAAATGTGGATTGTTCACTACCTGTGAGTATCAATAAAACTACAGAAATGCTGAGGAGTAACATTTTCTTCTTTGTCTCTGAAAGTACTGTATTCAATTCATCCAAGAAAATGCATGTTTTCTGTCTTTCCTTTTGTTTTCCTGTTCCTCAAAAAAGAAACAGGAACAGGGTTACTTCTGTCAAAGTATGATTACTCCTGATGCTATTTTTTCAAGTGTATCCTGAAGTTATTTTAGTGACAGGGCTCATTCTGGTGGAAATCATCCCACTGCTTGAACAGGTCCCCATTTCACAGAATCTTTCTAAATTTCAGATTAATCTTAATGTTCGTCCTTATTTTATTCCCTTCAGCACCAGCATAATAAGCTGTACAAGCTCTGTTCCTTTTCATGAACATTTTCTCTCATTTTCAGATTAACATATTTCATACAAGTACTGTTCATGCAAGCTATGTTTGTTTAATATCACTGTTTTGCTTCCTTCCTGTAACCTCCTAAATTTCCTATATGGATCTGTTTCCATGTTAACACATACTGCAGTATCAATAGACATTTTGTGTGTGTGTGAGCAAGAGAGAGAGAGAGAGAAAATCTGCATGAGAGATCTGTTCTTCCAGTTCTGTGCTGATGTTTTTTCTAGGCAGCAGTGCCCAGAAACAAGCACATGTCCAGCACTGGAAATTTCCTAAATTTATTTCAAGAAATGTAATGTTATCAGGAGACTGTTTCCCAAAATAGGTGTCAGATAGCAAGCTTAACCAACAATAATGATATTTTAATAATAAGCATACACAGATCATTAAGGTTCAGAATTCAAAAGTTCAGGGCATTACATTAATTCCTGGTCAGGGTTTGTTAGGTGAATCTGGCCCAGATTTCCAGAGGTGGACTGCTCTCCCGTTCAAAGCACGGGTGTCAGCTGCACTATGCCTTAACCTCACAGCCCTCTGCAATGGGATGTCCTTACACAGCCCTTCCTGGTGTTTCCAAGTTTGACACCTTCTTCCCACCTGCAATCTTTGACGGCTACATAGATACACCTGGCCGCAAGGCAAAACTATTCATGCTCTAGCTACTAAATATACATGCCTGCTGCAAATGCCAGCTGTGGAGTGGTGGAAGCGCACACGGTATATAGGGAAGGAAAGCAACAACCTAAGAGTGCCATAAGGCACTCACATATGCACAACAACAGTCCAAAATCAGGCTACAGCCCCCGCAGCAACCAGGACTGTAGCAAGTTCCACCTTCCCCTCCCCCAGCTATCCAGTCCATTTTCAAGATGTCTTAGCTGGTAGTTTACTCCAGCGGGAATGAAGTTAAAACTTATAGGGAATACAATAGCGAAAAGCTAGACTTCTGAACCCTGTCATCAACTCAGGCACAGAAGAATACAAGAAATCAAACCAAAAAATTACGCTTTGATCATCTTATGGCCTTTCATTGACCACACAGATCCTGCAGAACTAGTCCCTCAAACAGTTCTGTGACTCTAAAATACAAATATGAATTTCGATTTTCCTTCTACAAATTGACAGCTGAGATGAGGGAGCTTAGGAACAAGCCACTCACATTACCTCTGAATTATTTCAGGCATTTAGGACTTCTTTCTCACCCAACACTCTGGAGATCCCAACCCATACTTGCAGGAGGAGTCCTACTGACACAATGCTCTGCTTCTATTTTGAAAAGCGAAACATAATTAGAACTGACACTGGGTGCTCATGGCTCAGACTTTCTCACCTAGTAATCCTTTCTCCTGATGCCTATTTCAAATTCTGATCCTCATCCTGTGTAAAAGATCTAGGATTTACAATTAATATAATGAATTAATTATGTTTGTTAAATAATTTTAGAATAAATAGTCCCCCCTTCTCCTCAGATGAAGAACTTTCTCTTGTATAGCAACAAATGCAACCATAAAAATCCTTATCAAAAGGAAATTGCCTTTATTAATCATTTACTCAAATCCCATTCCAGTGCTAGTTTTTCTTATGGGATTTTTTCTTTCTGGATGAAAATATACTATTTCACGTAGCTAGTTAGATCTTTTCTTGCAAAGATGATGCAAAATGTGGCAAAAGATTTTACTTCCTACATGCTTATTTCTTCACAAAAAATCTTTTCTATTTTACACACAGAAGTTTCATAGTAGACATTTTCTTAACATGTGGAAACTTCAAAGGATCACTATTTTTATTCCTACTTTAACATATATTTTACTTTTTTTTTTCCTAATACTTATTAATGTGTGGAATATAAGTGCTGCAAAAAGAGAACTGCTGTTTATTCTTCCAGAGCGGCACAAGCTGCTTTTCTCATTCTTGCTGTGAACTGCTTTGAACATCATTTCCATTGGGTATGCCAACTTTTCATATTTTGTGAGCCAAGGACTCCTAATTTCATAGCCAGCTTGCATCACCATGCAAGTTCAATTTCTATTTTATACCTTGAGGATTACAGTGATGAAATCTGACTCGATTACCTTAGGGCTAAAAAGACTGAAGTTTTGATCAATGATCACTGTCAGCTTTAGCACACATTTTCTTTAATCCTGCTTAGCATGCTGGAGCCATTATGATTGCTTTTGCTGTAGTTAATTTGGGGTTTTGGACTGGAAACAATCCTTAATTTAATCATAAAAGTTTGTTCAAGTCAACCACGTTTTTGGATCTGTTAAAGTTTCATTAAATAAGTTGTGTGTTCAGCCACGTTTCGAGACTTACGTGACGCTGCCTAACATTCATAGAGCAATTATTTACCACTCTCAATTTTCTGTCAAGGTCCTCAGAAAATCTAGCTTTGAATATAAGAAATGCAAGGCATTCCCTTTAAACAAAAATAGGCTAAATGACAGTACTGCAGGAAATAACAACATGTAGAAATAAAAGTAGTGGAAAATGGACAAATTATTTCTAATTGACCCTGCATTCCAAACTTATCCATCTCCCCCACTGCATCTCCCATGCTCTCAAACACATTGGAATGTATACAAGGAGAAACTTAATATGTGATCAGTCCTTGTGGTCAATGAAGCAAAAAATAACCAGAATATCATACTCGGAGCTCACTCTGTGCTAGCACCTTTTTCAACAGAGCTGTTTCACTCTCATGCTGGCCTATAGATCATCCTGATATATTGTAAATCACCCCTTTTACCAACTTCTGACAAACTATTAACTGGCTTAGTAAAGCACAATAAAACCTGTTGAAGACCTGAGTAAGATTACCAAACTAATTCCTGCAATGGGGATTTTATTGGACTTAAAATGGGAGACCAGTTCACAGCACTGAGATATACTTTCATCAAACTTAACACCCATATTCAGCAGGTTGTGAGATTTCTTTACTTATTAATCAAGAATCCTGGCACAGTGCTGCTTACTTTTCAGTATTTCTTAACTTATTGAGGTTTTAGCTGTGTTTACAAGGACAACCCTGTTACTCTCTTTAAAATATCTCAGCTCCCTTAAAGCTGTAACGCCCCTTTGTTAACTTACCAACTACTGTAGGTAATAATTTCTAGGCAGAGTTTACATTTATTAAGGGAGCCCACGCAAAATCCCCATCCCTGCAAGACTGCACAAGGCTGGTAGTTGATTGAGCTGGCAGACACTCAAGCCTGTTATATACATGGCGGTTGGAGTGTGCGTACCAGCTTTAGTTCTGCCATAGTAGAAGGGAGTGGTGAAGAAAGGCTTGGAAAAAAAAAGTTTAAAAAAAGAGGAAAAAAAGGCAGGTTGGCAGGCTGTCCTGGTTTCAGCTGGGATAGAGTTAATTTTCCTCCCAGTAGCTGCTGTGTTTTGGATTTAGTATGAGAAGAAGGTTGACAATACTGGTGTTTTTAGTTGTTGCTAAGAAAATCAAGGGGTTTTTTCAATTTCTGTGTTCAGCTAACAAGCAGGTGTGCAGGAGCCGGGAAGGAGCACAGCCAGATAGATAGCCACGCTGGCCAATGGAAATCACCCATAGCATGGACGTCATCCTCAGTTTATAAATGGGGGGTGGCTGGGGGGCAGGAACTGTTTCCAGGAGTTCAATACTTTTCCAAGAGTTCAGTATTTTTTGTGTGTGAACTCTGTGAGTTCTGCAAAATTCAAGTTCTGCAAAACCCACGAGTTCCACAACTGCTGTTCGGGGACTAGCTGTGCAATTGGTCATCAGGTGGTGAGAAAAATTTTATTGTGTATTGCATGTTTTGCATATTCATTATTATTGTTTTTATTTCCTTTGTTGTCGTATTAAATTGTCATTATCTCAACCCACAAGTTTTACTTTTTGTCCATTTTCCTCTCCATTCCCCTGGGGCGCAGGGAGTGAGTGAGTGGCGGTGTGGTCCTAGTTGCCCACTGGCAGGTTAAACCATGACACAGGTATAAAAAGCAGGTATGTTGTTTCAATGACCCATAAAACTACCATGAAAGACCAACACCTTCTTCTAAAAGAGAAGTACTCGCTTAGGATGCTAAGGCAGCTTGGGACATGACCCCAGGTTCAGGGATAGCTGTTTTCCCTCCAGTGATTTCTGCCACCACACACCCCCTAAAATTTCAGCTCCTGTGTTTTCATTAAGTTGCTTAAGCTTTATCAACACATTGGTTTTTTTCACATATTATCATTTAAGTATGACCTTACCAAGGCAATGCCATCCCATAAGCTACAGTACAAATGTGCATGCAATTCACTAGTTTTGAATATGATGGAGGATGTTGATTTTATACAAATTGTGTTATGCAAGTGGGTGTCAATTTGTACACCACTGTGATATTTGGTTGCCTACAAAACTACTAGTATTTTTAAGTTTCTTAGCAGAAAAAAATGTGAAGAACGTTAATTTTAAAAAACCCAGCATGTCCTTCCTTGTGTCTTTGAAAATATATCCTGTGTCCTTTTAGTTGCACACAATTATGTATTAAACTTACTTTTTTTTTTTAATTACAGCTGTACTTAGAAGAACTTAGACTACAATGCTTCCGAACTTGCATAAATAACAAACTTGGAGCCAGATGTTCACATTATTGACTGAGATTTACAGAATCTGAAAATTTTTTCCCATGTCTCCCTTTTTAAGCCTGTATGTAGTTCCTTAATATCATTCCTTAGGCTATACCAGCACTCACATGTATATTTATATTTTCTCTAATATAACTTAATATTGTTTTTACTCCATAATTTCTCTTTTTGCTAATCTGGAAACAGTAGAGGTCATCTAAATCCTTACCTGATTAATGAACCTGATAAAAGATTAGTAGAAGCTTCAATATTCTACAGCTGGAAAAGCTTCATTATTCAAAAAGACTGTATCCCACACTCTTTGGTCCTCTACTTTCTGGGAACCCAATCTTTTTATCCTATTTCATCATAAGAACAGGTGTGAGTGACAAAAAACAGTTACATTACATTTCTATTCTTCCTTAAACAGACTAGCAGATGCTTTATTATTAAAAAACATTTGCACACCACATCAAATTCTGTTTGGTTTTAAGTATGGCATACTTAAGAAGGGTTTAGGAGACGATGCAGTTCAAGACAGCTTTCACACAGAGGAAAATACTGATATGTTATCACTGCAAGGAACAACTTTGTTCATTTTGCATTATGCATAACTTTCTTCTGCTGTTTTACTTACAACCACATCATTTAAACATCCTCCCACACACGTTTTTTTCTCACACTTAACCTGCAGCCATGGTGACACTACTGCACCCACTTACATAGAGGACAAACAAGTTCAATCTCAATGGAGCGGAAGTTTTTACAAGAATATTAAATAATACACAAAATCTCTGGTCCAGAAATTGCTTCCAAGTTACAGATACAGAGAAGAAAAAATGCATGCTGAAAATAAATCACCTTTTACCCAATTATTTGATTAAACTGAAACGGCATTTAAAATACTCTTCAACATTAATGGGAGTGAAAAGTCAGTACTGCAGCAAGGAGTCTTCCAAATTCTATTTAATTGCATGTTTATGCAAATAGATTCTAATAGCCTTTTAAACTGTTAATTGCAACAAAAGTAATCTTGCAACAACAAAATGGGTTTATTGCCTGTGGGCTGATTTATATGTAGGTACACATGTGCAAGCGTGTATTTATCGACTCATGTTAGTGTCCTCTCAGGACTAAGATATTTGTTTCTAATACTGATTGACTGATTTTCTCTTAGCTTGAGTACTCTATGAGACTATCTCAAAAACAAGGACCTTGCAAGAGCAGTCACAAACCAAGACATAATGTATTTTTCTCAGGAATACACTTCACATGAATTCACAGATGGCTGTTTTATAGGATATGGCAGCTCATTTCGTAAATACGATATTTCATAGGTGTGAACAGAAGTAGTGCTGGAACTTCTGCACCTATTCTCTACCACTGTACAGATTCAAACTGCTGGTTCTGATCTACAGTCTTTTAAATGGCCAAGGCCTGTGTACTTGAGATATATATATCTTAGCAAAGACACCCAGGCTGTGGAACTATAGCAGCAAAAAAGAGGGGAACCCCACACTTGGACCCAGCTCCTGCCCCATGGTCACAGACAGTCCAGTGTTTTTCCTCAGTTTACAAACAATAAAGTCTAAAAGTTATCTCTCTATGGTTACAGGGAGAAATTTGCTGTTTTGCTTCAGGTCTTGTTTGGCTACTTTCTGACTGGTGAGTGAGAGAGAAGACCTGCCCAACTGCATCACAACTGTTCCTGCAATACGTCACTTACCTGCCTAAACTAAACTACCACAGATAGACACCAAAGATAACTCATACCCCCGCACTTCTAGTCAGTTCTTTTTTGTGGTACTCAAATCCTTCAAACCACAATGCAGAAAGGAGGATTGCTTTATTCTCTATTTCTACCGTCTTCCTTGTCACACACCTGTAAGAACTGACTGCTTCTTCGAAATTTCCTGACTCACTCACGTTCTTCCTCCAAAAAGCTCCCACTTTACAAGTCACAGTCTCTCTGAAGCTACTCCTTAGCAGCATTTGCCTACATGCATAGGTAGTTTACCCGAGAATGTTACAGAGAGTAAATTCTATCACTTTTGATTGTCTTTTATTCACTTGTTGCCCCTTATTTCTTTCATTTTTTGACATCTAAATCTTCCTCAGAATTCCTGCCCCTTAGCAGGCTTTCACCTGCAGGAGACAGCACTTCGTATTATAATCACTGCTTGGCCTGTTTGACATGCTGAATTCTTTTCTATTGCTCCAAGATTCACTCAAGTATATGATACAGAAGGATGACACGCTGGAACATATTTCAGCTGTGCATGTTGTCCTGTTTTATATTACTCCTGTAGCAGTATTTATCTTGACATCAAGGGAAGGACTAAGACACCCTTACACATACATGAATAAGAATACACATATAAATTGGGACAGTATGTATCTCTAAGTGAATATATTTATGTGTCTATACATATGTACATAGTCATATGAATGTAGATCAAGCAGTCCCAAGCTTGCACAGTATTAGCCTACACACTGAATATAAAAAAGACTTTTCTCTACCTCTCTACTGCTTTCATTAATACAAGCCTGTGTGCTTTAAAGGTAGTCAGCAACATTAAAATGAATCATAAAGTTACAGTTTCCTGTCACTAATGCCTTATTTTCCAGTGCAAAGGTTCATTGTGGGGAATGAACAGAACTATGGGGATCAGGGAAGAGGGGAGACTAAGAGAGAAAAGACAAGTTGCAAGTAGGCAAAGTCTGGCAAAATAGAAGGAAGAAGGAGTGTATAAGAAGTGGAAGAGAGAGAAAGGTTGACAGAAAAGCAAAGGTACTAAGGATATGAGATAAATTTTTGTGAAAAAATGACCTCAGCAGAGAAAAGAAGATGGAGAAATAAAAGTCCAGGAAGGAAAATGAACAAGTGCCAAAGGAAGAGCAGATTTCATATATTTAAAAAAAAATCCTTTTCTGGTTTTTCTTTTTCTAAAAATACTTTGGGGTCACAACTGCATACTTCATCCCTCTGATGTTCAGTCCCTGAACATAACAATAAAAATTCATTAACACAAATACTCTATTAGAGTACTGATTGCCTACACCATAGGTTAATGAGTATCTTTCTAACTGGCGAATCCTGCATGTAAATGTGGAATGTGGATCTCACAAGGTTACAATTGCCGTCCAGCTGGATGCTGTGCATGTTACCAGTACAATGGTACTGGTAATGGCCAAAAAATTATTTTCTTTTTCTAAAAGCACAATTCTAAATAAGAAATACCTTTTTGCTAATAAAATAGTGAAAATCATGACCACAAAATTAATCATCTTTAAGAAAAAAATATTAGCCAGCTGAATTGCTGTGGGTTGAAGCTCCATCTTAAACACAGGCATACAATTTTCATTCTCAGCAGCAGTTGCTAGGCGCTACTTCTGTTTCCTAGCAACATAATTTTAACCTACTTTCCTAGTGCATCTCTTACAATGAACAAAAAGTCTTTTTAGAAGCAAATCTAGCTCTTCTATCAATACAAGTATATGCATTTAATAGGAAATCAAATATATTTCAGGAGGAGTTATTGAAAAATTATTTCTTTTCCCAAAATTAAGTGCAATGAATGTAAAAATGGTAACGAAATATCTCTGAAGAATTGCAGATTTTCAACGTCTGGTGTTCTTGTAATTTTGGACTTACTATAATCTCTTGAAAAAAAAGATTTTTTTTTTCTTAATGGAAAAATATATAATTTTAGGGGGAAGTTTACTGCAGAATTTGTGAAAAGGACCTAATGAAAGCATGACTTCTTAAAATAGAGATTACTTGTTTGATTGCATTGGGATCCTTGGAGTGCAATATACTGGATATTAAAGAATATAACACTTGGGCATATTTTGAAGTCTTATGAAGAAACAAAAACTGAATTAAGATCCCTCTTTAAAAATTTGTAAGAAATGACACATGTAAAGGGAACAAATTACACTCCCATTTCCAGTACCAGTACCATTATCATAACCATTGTTTAGATATCATCTTGGTAAAACTGAAATCCTCTGGGTTTTTTTCAGAAGTAGAGTGCTTCTTCTCTGTAGCTAATTAAACAAGAATTACAAAACTCTAGAAGTACAATGTTATTTACATGTTCATGGTTTTTCATTTTTGCTTCTCATCAAACACTAAATGATCCAATATCATAACCAAATCATATCCCACGACACAACAGGAGCATCACAGAATTCTTTTGATATCAGTCTGCAATGGGAAAATCATAGTATCTTCCTTCTGAGAGTTTGTAAACAAACCCTGTGCACCCCATGTAATTTAGAGAAATCAATCTATGCAATGTCATTATGTTTCTTTTCCAGCAGGAATTTCCATAACCTGTCAGCAAGACATACACTTTAAATTCAGACTAACTCAGCAGGCTAATCAGTCTGGGGTTCAAAAGAAACACAAGATCGCTTTAAACATATATCGATGCATATTTTGTCAAGCTAATACTCAGACACCAGAGAAGGTATAGGGAAGACTAAAGCAGATGGGTGACACAGGAAAGCAATGCTGATGTGTCCAAATTCTAAAGCATTTTTCCTACTTCTTCAAAAAAAAATTAATAAATCCTTGTGTAGATTAATAAATACTCATGATCTCAGTCCTGTTCTTATCTATCACTTCTCAGTAGAAAGATGACTACTGATTTATTAGTTCCATCAATGTTGGAAGACATTACTCAAAATTTTTGTGTTATTTGCTATTAAAATTATTTTTTTTTCTTCTTATTTAAACAGTAAAAAGAAAAATAATATCATGTGATACATAACATCATATACAACAAAGAAAACGTCAGCTCATCAGCAACACAGAAACCCAGTTTTTTCACAAACAACTGAAACCTTTATAAAGTTGTAACACTGCTCTGATATATTGGTAATTTAATTGCAATTAATGATAAATTATCAGGTCTAATATTTATAGAAAACTCTTTCATATGTAAATTTTTTTTCAATTGGAAAAACATTCTTGGTGATTGTAATTACATAAGATAATAGATTACTTCAGAAACTCTTCTAAAGTTATCCGTAAGTTTACCAACATCATGGTGCGCCTGTGTTGAAGGTAGACATGCTTGCAAATGATATATTGTTACTGATACATGGAATAACTCATGATTGTGGCACAGATATCGGACAACTTACTTTTTTGGTCGGTACCATGTGGTCTTTAATACGTTCAGATATTTCCTGGATATAAACTCTCATTCCTGAGATACTACTGAATCAAGATGTAGCAGTATGGTATACAACTATAGATGTAGAATTCCTACTCAAGTATTACCCCAGAAGCCAACACTGCTATTTTAACACAGTTACTTTCAGATGTGCCACTGGTTAAGAAATTGTACTTCAGCAGAGTTTTAAAACATATGCAATTCCCACAGTGGAAGGAACTGTGGTATACGCAATTCAGCGAAGTTCTTCCAAGCAAAGATATACCAACATTATGGTCATTTTATAAAGGTTAATACAGTAAATCATTCTGAGAAATTCTACACACACCTATCCCACTAGGAAATATTAAACACCAGTGTAACTACATACATAAAAAAATAAGTATGGAGTTTGAGAAGCGCTTAGTGTAGCTCTCAAACTTTATTAGGCTCATTGGTTGTATTTGTAAGTCATCACAAACCCACAGGGAGGAAGGTGAAAAGTCACTGCCTTTTCAATATTGATTTTTATGTTGCGAAAAACAGAAAAAAACCCTAACAGCAAGGAGACAGACAGGAATATAAAAATGTGAGAAACTTCAAAAGAATAGGGATGCCTAATTGCCTTCCAAAGCAAACCCCTGAAGATTAAAGGAAATGGTTTTGTAATACATGCCAAGTCTTGCCACAGAATCCAACATCTTTTATCCTTAATGTCGTCCACAGGAAAAGACTGAAATACCTGAGACAACATTGCTTTTACAGTTGTGTTATTGAGCACCTGAGGAAACATGAAAAGAAGTTGACTTTCAAAAACCACTCAGAGACAGAAAGGCATGGGGAAAGGTCCTGCTCAGAAGAGAACTGAGGGAGTTGATTTTTCCTTAACTTGATGTTAAATATAAGAACTTTTACAGTTCTTTCATTGTAGAAAAGGTGACATAGCTTTCAAGTGAAGAGAAACGATGGGCATTCTCAGAAACCTCACTATTCAGAGACTATGCATCAGTCAAAAATCTACTGAGAAAACTCTGAATGATATCAAGACGATATCATATGATGTCAAGATATAACACTGGAAATCAAACATTTAAAATCAGAAAGACAATCAATCACACACAAATTTTTTCTACCATGATTATGACAGCTTTTTCATTGCGGCATAACATTCATCTTCTGTCCAGGGATTTCCATACAGTACAACAGACTTGAAATAAAATTTCAGGGTATGTAGGTTGACTTGGAGGACTGAAAGTCCCGTAAGTATCTTCTGATACAAAATCTGGTCCACAAGTTTCAAATGTCAAGTCCAACTTCTGGGAATAAGTTCTTGTGACAAGGGGTTGATTTATGAAAAGAAGTTATATCACACCATTTTGCACAATAGAATCTTGGCACAGTGAATTATCACTAAGGAAGTCAGATACATGCACATATAGTATCTCTATAGTGAGACAAAATCCTTGTTATTCAATATTAATAGCTGCATGTTTTAATTATTTTGTCCAAAGCTTCCTACTTGACTATATTCATTTTTGGTGGATTTCAGTTAATACCATAACAACTCCATCCACTTACAATTATAAGATTTTGCTAATATGCTCCTTTCTCTCACACTCATTTAATGCCTATATAACTAATTTGGCCTTAGCATATTTATTCTTAGGTTATTGTGGTATAAATTAGAAAACTGTCACATACTGTGTCTTTCCTGGAACTTAGAATGATGCTTTTGTTTCATTTTCATGTCCAGTCACAGTTTGCTCTCATGTGAAGCATCTTTACTGATATACGAACTTCTTAAGTCAGTGGGCCCACTGGCATAAGAATAAATATGTTAATTTCATACCTGAATATCACATGATATCACGCTCATTTCATATTTCTTAGAAAAAACAGGAAATTCACTGAGCAAAAGACAGTGATGCTGGAACTGCAGAAGTAAAAACCTGCTAGCAGGCTTTAACAAGATAATTTTTGATACTCTGAGATCATTATTGCTATAGTAACACTTGCAACATTTTATTGCTCTAAAATCTTTCACTGAAGAAATGAGATTGCACAAATACAATTTAAGGAAAATACATGCATGCACACCCACACAATTGAAAAACAAATGCAGCCTGAACAAAGACTCTTTGGGCTTTAATTAGATAGAGCCTTTTGAGATATATTCTCATAAACACACACAATTTCAAATATGCTAGGAATAATTTCACTGTCATTTAACATTGATTATGCTTAAACCAGGCATAAAGAAAAAGGATATAAAAACTGTTTATGAATGTAAAATCTATAGATGAAAAATACTTCGCTATTTTTCCTCTTACTAGGCTCAGGACTTGCAACAACATGACTCGGTTTAGTAGGACAGCAATTAGACTGCTGCGATTCCCAGATGGCAGAGTAGACCCTGTGGACTGTTTATCCATCATCAGGAGTGTGACACTGCTGTCGAGGTACAACTGCACTGCGGTCAGAGTGCAGTGTTAGCAGGAATAAGCCAACCTACTCGAGCCTCACTGTAAGACTGCCAGCAGGAGTCAAGAGAAGGGTGTGGGAACAAGCATTCTGGCTTCTAGCCCACATCAAAATTTGTGCTGACACTGCTATTACCTACCCCTGCTGGTTTGATTAAAGATGTAATTAAAGTTCCCCAGTGCAGCGTAGACTTGCCTAAGCTACTCTGGAAGCAAAACTAGTTTCCACTTGGCCTATAAATTAGGGAAATGATCAAAAGGTGACATATCCTCTGAAACCCTCTGCAACCTCATCTAGTCGTACCTGTCCCTGCTCATTGCAGGGAGTGTTGGACTAGACCTTTAAAGGTCCCTTCCAACCCAACCTATCCTATGATTATGTGGTATATTTGAAATACAATGTCTGTTCTGTTGCGAATTTTCCAATCTGGTTAAAAGACTACTAAAAATCCTACCAAATACAAAGGAAGTCCCAGCTCATGGAACACTGTTTTTCTCGATCAGCTTGTGCTTCTGTTAATTGATAATAACTGTGAAGGCAACAGTTTCATAATCGTGCAAAACAATCTAAAATTATGGCTCAGAAAATAAAATTTTAAAAGACAATTAGGGCTTTTTTGTTGTTGGGGGGGTTTTTTGCTTTTCTATATGTGTCATTTTTTGTGCCCTGGAAAATGATTTTAGTTAGCAATAATGCCTATTTCCCCTTAATTCCCAGAATTACCATATCACACATGTATTTCATTCTTAGTCTTACAAATATCTATGCTTTGCAGTCAAGGAATCACAATTACAGATTATTTTTGCACAACTTTTGCCAAACTGAAACTAAAGGCTGTAAACTCACAGCTGCACCTAATTCGTATTTTAACACAGCAAAATTCCTTCCATGGCGGAGCTCCAGCATTCTAGAGACTTCTGTTTAATAACAAAATAACAATATTAAGAATATTGATGCAGAACGTTGATGTTAAAATATTTGGCTGAAAAGGCCAAAACCTACAATTCAGCTTTAAAAAATTATGTTTACTTCCATTTCCTTCTCGGAGTTTGTGGATACACTTTAGCAGCTCCTCATCTTTCATACTACAGCCCCAAAGTCATACATTTATCTTGCATACTGATTTTCAAAAATGTTTTTTTTTAATTATATTAAAGGCAGGGTAACTTGTTATGCAATGGATTTTTTTTCTTAGTGGGAGACATCTGTACTTCCCAGTAGCTGAAATACTCTATTTACCTGGTGATTTATGAAATGCTACTAATGTACTGAAGACTTCTGCACTGATTTTTTTTTCACAGTTACAGCTAAGGTTGTAGATTTTAAATAAATAACAGAAATGTCCTCTGAACTGAAACATCTCTTCAGTTTCTTCCAGTTAGTGATCAGGAGATAATATAGTGTGTGTTTTTCAAATTTATCTAATTATATGTCCTAAAAAGGAGCTATTAAACTATAAGTCTACCTTATTCACTCAATACATATCTCTTGGCCCTAAAAGACTATATACATTATGATTACTCATAACAGTTGCCTTGTTAAAGTGTAAATGTATGTGACGTATTGCACAAATACCTCTCCACTGAATATACCTATCACGTTTGCTATCGAGACGTGGATTATTGTAGTCTCAGTTTTGGTAACAGTCACCGCATGCTGTTCTTCTATTTTCCACAGTTGTGTTTTGTTCAGCTTCTTACTTCTTACTTCCAGGCAGCAAATTTGCATATTAATATTAACTCAATATGGCAAATTTTGGGCCAAATGTTGGCTCTTCTGTAAGGGGAGATCTGAAGAAAATGGTCTGGGTTCCTTGGAGGCTGTGGTTTAAGGGAGTATACAAAACATACAACAAGCCTTATTCAGAGCATTCAACAGTAAAAAAAATACCCATGGGCTTTACAGAAGCCCTGATAAGGCTTCTGATATGAGCCCTTTGGGGAAACTATTTCAGTGGCAGTGTCCAGAACAACCTCAAAACTGAACAGAATCTAGCATATATCTTTAATTAATTTAAATCAGATATGAAGCTAACCACAGATAAACTGAGATTGAAACACAGCTTTCAGTCTGTAACCCTTCTATGGGAAACACAGTCTAAATGCTTCCATTCCCAGGACCATGCAGATTATATTACATCAGTGCAGCTCTGGCTTGCCAAGTACCTTTATTCGAGAGAGTCTCTACCCTTAAACTATATACTTTTATACTCACAATAATCACTCAGGGCTTGAAGCAAGTGTACTACACCGCTGACATGCTGGCACCAGCATCTCCTCAATACGGCTTTCTGCAGGGCTCCTCCCTTCAGCACAAGTAGGCAAGAAGCACTGCAACAGCAGAGCCACAGTCTGATCTGGCTGCAACTCCACCTGCACTGCAAGCTTGCGTACTAGAAGAGAGACAGCTGGAGGAGAAAATGCCCTGTGCTCAACCGAGGTCTTACAGCTAGCTACAACATTACTGTAACTATTCCAAATGTGTCAGGATTAACTGAATTTTCATATTGGTAACATTTGGTGATACGTTGTGCAACTAGTTATTAAAAGTCTACTCCTGAATTCAATGTATGTAAAAAAAAATTAATCTTAACAAAATTCTGCCAGAATAGGGTTAGGGCTTCTCCATGCTGAGTTGGGCTACCTGTAATCAGCACGTCTCAATTGCTTAGTCTTAACCATACCTGAAAAGAGCACCTATAAAGCACAGTGTGTTTCCACCATTCCTGTCCTCCACTGAGTAGAAAGTTACGGTTCTTCGTATCTATTTTTCACAGGTTTTCACTTTGTTTCAAGCTGAAAATTCAGACTGCAGCCCAGCAGCTGAGATCAAAGCCAGTTACAACATTTTAAGATTTTCTCATTTCCGGTTTCATTTACAGCACCTGCTATTATTTTGAAATTGCCATTTCTTATCTTGCTGTTTAATCACGATCCTACCTTGCTGATGATTTCCACAATGATCTGTTTTGTGGTGGTTCATGCTGTAATACACCTTTTTCTTTCTTGCACTGTGTGATCGCAGTTTGCTACTAGTGGACTGGCTTGGAAAATGTACATTCTGTCTTACACTCGCTACTGACATGCTGTTTTTTAAAAAGGCTTTCAGAGCTGCTGGCAGCACTGAATTCAACAGGCATGACAGACGTACTGATAGCAGCAGTGTTTCTTCCTTTCTCTGAAACACAGCTCAAGAGGGAAATTGTGCTGGCAAGGTATTTCTATATCCTTGAAGGACCTTACTCTAATTCATAAGAGAAAAATGCTCTCCGAAAACTGCAAATACTACCAGTTACACAACTAAAAAAAAAAAAAAAGCTGTATGCGAATCAGGAATATACTGATCATAAAACCCCAGAAAAGTAGAAATTCCTTGTTAGGAAATTCTGACTTTTCTTGGCAGCAAGCTAGCTCTCAATGACAGAAAGCATTCTGGACTTGAAATATAAATGATGTGGGAAGCACCACCACTTACAGCTTGCTCCATGCTTTCCACCATAAGACCTTGTTTTGCTTTGACAGCCAAAACTTAACCACGTGAGTTGAACTTGTTCCTGCTAGACAGTTGTCTCCGGTTATTCTGCTTTCTCTACTGATTTTTCCCCAAATCAATGTCAGCTTAAACAGCATAACCATTTTTGAGAGTGAGGGTAAGGAGAAAAGGTTTATCCATATCAACAATTATATAGGAATATTTATGTAGAGAGAATGTAGCTTTTTTTTTTTATTAAAAGTTTGAAAGCATAGGAGCAGGAGACTTAGCCAGAAGACGCCCTTTGTGTCTAGCTTGTGACTTTTCTACTCTATAAATCCAGCCAACTTTCACCAAATTGCCAAGCCCCTGAAAACTGTTGATTCATAGTGCAGAGATGTGCCTTCCTACCCAGAAATCCAGAGATATCATCCCACTGGATTCCCTGAAAGTGGGAATGCAAAGTTCTCTGCAATTGAAGGACAGAGCTGGCAGACAGAGCCCAGAGCCAAAAACTGAGATCCAGATCTAACAGAGGCCTGATTTTTTACTCTATCAATGTTATTGAAGAAGAAAACTTAGTAACTTGAATGAAGACTGGACTACAGTTGGATATGACTGGCATGAGACACGCAACATGATATGACACATGCAAATGTCCTGAGTTTTAATCACTAGATACACACTCCACTGCAAAAAAAACCACAAAAAAAAAAAAAAACAAACCAAAAAATATAAAGAAAAAAAAAGAACAGCTTAAAGAAGAGCATGAAGGTAACAAATGGAATCATTCTAATACTTTAAGCACCCATAATATTACCTAAAAATCCCCAGTTTTTCAGTGGGTCTACTTTGAAGTTGAGTCAAAACCCTTTACTTTCAGTTCTTCCATTGTTCCAGCTAAAAGTACGACTTCTCTGTTCCTAGCTGCCTCTTGTCCCCTCTGATTCGCTGCTCAAACCATCACTTTCTCCTGCTTCCTTTTATACCATTATACTGAATATAGCTAATTGATTTTAAAAGTGGTAAAATGACGTGAACGCTTTCCCAGTCTACACAACTTATTTTTACATTTTTTATTCCTATCCCTCAATGAATCACAGAATCACAGAATGGTAGGGGGGTTGCAAGGGACCTCTGTGGGTCATCTAGTCCAACCCCCTTGCTGTACAGGGCCACCTACAGCAGGCTGCACCAAATTCTTCTAGCAGAAATCTGAACACTTACCTCCTTTTCTCCATCTCCAAATCCTCTTCTCCCATCTCAAGCATTTCCTGATTCTTTTCTTATTCTTATCTGTTCTCTCTGGTCTTTTTCTTGGTCTTCTCCTTCTTTTTGTCTCCTTTGTCAAATTAGGATGCAAATAAATCTCTTAACCTTACAAGCTCATTTCTTGCCTATTTCCCTCACAGTTACCAGCCCATTTCTTTATAGCTTTTAAATCCTTCAATGTTCAGCTTACAGCCACTATCAGAACCTCTCTTACTCCATCTATCATTTCTCCAGTTCAACTTCCGTCTCTTAGATTTCACAGAACAAAACTGTTCATATCTAAGTGGTCAATTATCAATCCTTAGCTAAAACTATCCCTAACATGCATTATCACAGAATCACAGAATGGTAGGGGATGGAAGGGACCTCTGGGGATCATCTACTCCAACCCCCTGCCAAAGCAAGGGTCACCCAGAGCAGGCTGCACGCCACCGCATTCAGGCAGGTTTTGAATATCTCCAGAGAAGGAGAATCCACAACCTCCCTTGGCAACCTGTTCCAGTGCTCCGTCATCCTCAGAGTGAAGAATTTCTTCCTCATGTTCAGCTGGAACGTCCTATGCTCCAGTTTGTGCCTGTTGACCCTTGCCCTGTTGCTGGGTACCACTGAAAAGAGTCTGGCCCCTTCCTCTTGTCACCCACCCTGAAGATATTTATAAGCATTTATTAGGTCCTCTCTCAGCCTTCTCTTCTTCAGGCTGAACAAGCCCAGCTCCCTCAGCCTTTCCTCGTAGGAGAGATACTCCAGTCCCCTCATCATCCTCGTAGCCCTCCGCTGGACTCTCTCCAGTAGCTCCTCATATTTCTTGAAATGGGGAGCCCAGAACTGGACACAGTAGTCCAGATGGACCTTCACTAGGGCAGAGCAGAGGGGGAGGAGAATCTCCCTCGACCTGCTGGCCACATTCTTCTTAATTCACCCCAGAATACCATTTGCCTTCTTGGCAACTAGGGCACACTGCCGGCTCATGGTCAACTTGTCCTCCACCGGGACACCCAGGTCTCTCTCTGCAGAGCTGCTTCCCAGCAGGTCAGCCCCTAGCCTGTACTGGTGCATGGGGTTATTCGTCCCCAGATGCAGGATCCTGCACTTGCTTTTGTTGATCTTCATCAGGTTCCTTTCCACCCAACTCTCCAGCCTGTCCAGGTCTCAGCAGACGGCAGCACAGCCTTCCAGTGTATCAGCCACATCTCCCAGCTTTGTGTCATTGACAAACTTGCTGAGGGTACACTCAACTTGCTCCTCTAAGTCCCCTTGTGCTCCTCAAGTGTTTCTGATTGAGTAAATCATCTTCTTGAAGTATTGTCAGCCACTGTTTCCCATGAGGCTGTCCTCCTTAGATTCCTCTTCCAAGAAATGCGTTCCTCCAGCATGTTATGAATGCTCCATATGCCTCTAAACTGATCACTCTTCCCTCTCCATAGCTTTATCTAGATCATCTCCTCTACAAACTACAAAGTCAAGTATTGACAGATGTAGTCAGACCTATTGCTTGCTATGCAAACACCATACCTTCCTTCTGATATCTCCCTGTAGGTGTGTAGTCACCAACACAAACAGATCTAAAGCAGAGCCTTTTTCCGTAAGCCTTCCTTGCTCCCTCCTCTTTTGACTGCTCTCAACACCATCAGTGAAGCTTTGTCCTTTCGGACTATATCAATGATTTGCATGTCTCATTTTGGAGAGAGAAATTCCATATACTTTTCATGGCTCACACATTAACAAACCCTTTGTTGATAGCTAGCAAGTGTTTGCTAATCAAGTGGGGCACACTGATAGATAACAACTATTTGATAAAAAAATGAGGCACAGACACCAGCACCTGTTCCTCCTTAATTTGTAAGATCTCTTTGAGGAACGTATTCCAACCTGCTTAAACAGTATCTTGCAGGTTGTTACTATACGGACTCTGGTTTCTCTATGGAAATTGCACAAGCTACTCGCTTTCACATTAAAAACCATTTGTGGCCCCATTACCTTACTCCTTCATTCACTGCCTGTTGGTGACTCCCATTTTTTAACAGCTTGTAATGGTAATCTCCAGCACACACTTGGTAAATTTTCAAACAAGTTTGCCCTATCCTGCTTCTCATTCTAGGCAGTAGCAATAGGAAGTAAATATCTACCATCTGTCCAAAAGGCTTTCTTTAAACACTCTGCGTGCACCACGCCTACAGTGAACCTGACAAGGGTAGGCACAGGAAGGGTAAGTTAGTCTCCTGAGATTGTTGTCTACCAAACTGAATATTACTCTAGTTACCTCCTTACACTCCTGATCCTAAATTGTACTTCAATCACAAGCTTTTTGAGGACTGACTTTTTGATCTATGTTTGTTTACATAATAGCATGCCACCCACAACTAGGTATGAAATAGTGCAGAAAAACAGAAAAGGCGGCATTCTTCTTAGGACCTCTTTCTTACCTATTATGTGTTACTTTTTTGTTACAGTGTCATGAGTCAGACAGAATATTGCAGTTATCAAAAGGAAGGGCTGAAGAGTCAGGCAAACATAAACCACCCTACATAATTAGATTTTTATTCCTTTCTCTGCCACAAAGTCTTTGTGTGTTTCTGGGCTAGTCACTTGAGGCCAGCCTTTCAGGTATGACCACAAATTGTATGTTTTCCCTTTTTTAAATCTCTGACCTGAAAACTTAATGACCTCATTTACACAACTCCCAGGCATTCTGATAACAGAATGAGGTGAAGGTCTTTTGGAAATGGAAAGTCATCATTATGTGTCATAAGGCTGTATCATAGCCAGAGCTGAGGAAAAATTATCACTTTTATTTAACTTGTGAACTTTCATCTTATTATTAAGCAAAACCAAGAGTCAAAATAGTAAATACTCTTGCAAAACTGAAAAAGAGAAATGGAATTTAACTAATAAAAATATTACATGTAAATACCTACAAAAAGTTTCAACTTGGAAGGTTTTTTTCATTTTGATAAAGTTTTGACTAAATTTTAAAACTAAAATGATTTGAGATCTCAAAATTGAATTTTTTTATTTTTAAAAAGAAAATTGGAATTACTCAAGTGCTCCTTTTTCACTTTAAAGGATATTTAAGACTACAAATACCACTGAAACAGATAATTTTCTGAAACACTCTGTTTCAAATAGAAAAAAAAACCCTCCAGGATTTGTAACCATAAAAAATACACATTTTCTAACTTTACAGTACTTGACTTTACAATCTGAATCTTTTCTTTGTACATGGAAATATAAGAATGTGTATGTGCACTTATACATTGAACACAATTTCTCTTTATCGATAACTTTTTTATAATCATTGCCTTCAATTCAGGGTCCCTGAAGTTGTATCGACACACAAGAAAATATCCTGGGGACCGTGCTCTGGTCCTGATGACAACTGGCATAGGAAATTATCTTACCTGCCTATCCCCAAAACAGAGCAGCTACACCTTGAATACTTATTGAATAGTGCCTAGGTGTTACATGGAAGACTGTTTATTGACTTAGGCCACTACCATGGCAGGGACGACAGAAAGAGCTGAACAGTCTGGACAACGATAAAACAGTGGTTGTGTATTAGCCTAAACTGAGCACAAGCACACATAAACTTAGCTTGTTTGTAAAATGTTATGTTTGTAAAACTTCCTTGTTTATCACTCCATCTGAAGCTGCATTGATACTACTTGGAATTAACTGCACTGATTCCGAATTAGATGAAGAAATCATTGAGAAAGACAGAGCAGAACATTGCTGAGTTGTTTTTTCCCTCGTCACACAGCTTTTTCTTAGATGGGTAGGATTTTGCTGTAATCTTGTCTATAAAAATATCTTATTATTTGTTCCACTTTGTTTAAACCAAGGGAAAATGACTTTTATATTTCTGTTGGAACTTTATTGATATATTATTTGTGCATACAGTTGTGATAAAGTACTTATTCCCACAGATATTGAAAATGTACTGTCATTCTAATTATTTATTAGTAAGGAAGGTAGTGGTTTGACAGAGAAGCAAATTATAAATTCACGTGTAAACTTTACAATAGGTTTGTTTGATTATAAATGGAAGTAAAAAGCTGTTGCTTAGAGTATGCCTCTTAGTTACACTATATCTAATGTGTTCACTGTCTTTAAACCAATAAAAAGCATTGTTTCAGAGACCACTAGCTCTTCATAGCCTTTGACCAATGCAATTAAATTTTACGCATTGCTTCTGGTTTTCCTTTTTGAAGCATTTGCAGGGCAAGAGAACAGGAGTCTTAAAAAGTGAACCAAAACAGTCCAGTGCACAGGGGAGAGAGCTCCCTTGGGCTAGCCAGTCAGACCACAGACATACATCTGAAATCTCAGTCCTGCCTAGCACTGCAACCATACTCCTATGCTCACTTGGGAGCTTGGGAGAAAAACAAACAAACAAACAAAAACCAAACACAAAAAACCTGAAAACCTATTCTGAGAATTCTTTCTGATAAATGAACAATAAGAAAATTATTTAGACATCATTAGCTTCTTAGGTTCTCTGGCCATTGAAAGAGAAGGTGGTAGTAATGGTGTCCATTTCAGTCTTTTAAGTTTGAATGCTCACTCAAGGAGTGGGAGACCTGAGTTCAGACAATTTTTTTCAATGTCAGACAATTTAAACACTCTTTTTCACATGAATGTCCTAGCAGTGAGCGTGTGGAGAATATTCACCACTCCTCTCCATAAAATAGAGTTCAAGATTTGCTACAATGCAATGATGCAGCAAGACTGAACGTGACTACGTATTGGATGTGGCAATCCCAGGAATGAAGGAAGAGCTCTGTATCTGTCCTCTGCTATAAAGACCATTTATTTGTTTTATCTAATCAATACTTGCTATGAATGTGTGTGTGTGTGAATATATGTTTATATATGGAACCATTAGCATCTGGATTCTAAGTAGTTTTAGTTGGGAGACAAACGCTAAATGGCTTACCCAAGGCAATTCTCAAGTTGCACAAAAGCAGTGAGAAGTCTAGAGATTTTTGTTACTAAAGCTGATACAGTGTTCAGTCACGTCAAAGAAGAAGTGGCAGCAGATAGAGTGGGTTTGTTGTTTTTTGAACTGTGTCTTCAGTTTATTCACCTTTACTCAGTCTCAGCACTCTGAGGTTCTTAAATTATTTAAGAAGCCTAATGATTGTGACATCTCTCTTCTGCCTGCTGAAATGGAGAACAGTGAGAAATGAATAATCAGTAAGATTCCTAGTCTTCTGTTCAATATATTTAACTCTGCACACTTTAAATTTAAGCTGACACAAAATACATGAAGCAAAAACTTAAATATACTCTGACTTCAGTTCATGAGTAATAGTTAAGTTATAAAATGAGAGGAAATGAAATGACTTCATCTAATATTGCTTCAAATTCACACTTCCAAAGGGCATTGTTCACTCTTACTATACAACAAGGGATTGCTTTGGCCCACATGGCATGGTGAGTGTTTCAGCGTTATGACTTGTACTGAGTGGTTAGGTTGTTACAGCTGCAATACTTCAAAATATAGTCAGCCTTGAATTATCCCTGACTAGTTATGCAAACTGCACATGTTAAGACTTCCAATTTGTCTCCGTACAGTGCCACCTTAGGTCCAGTTTGGTTTATAAATTCATAAGGTTGGCACTGTACTTTCCAGAAGATTTATTAGCAAGAGCGTAGTGCAATGCAAATACACACAGCCGGCCCAGGTTGCCTTCTTTCCGTGGGAAAGTCACTTGCATCACCAGTAGGGAAGGAAAAGGAGATTGAAGGTTTCGAGGCACTCTGTGCTAAAATAATATGCCAAATACAGAGACACTAAGGTTTGGCTATGGAGAAATTTGACACACAACTACAAAAGGCACAGACATACTCAATATAGCTTCCATCTAGGTAGCAGAGATAACAGCAATGAAGACAGAGTGGCAGCAGTGCTCCTGGGACCCTACATTTGCTAGCTTGCACAAGAAATCTTCAGCTATCTTCACTGCTATATCCACCCAAGCAAGTAATACTAAAGCCATGCAAGGACATGCTAATATGTAGTCATAGGCTCATCTTCAGCGCCTATTCTGCCCGCTTCTTAAATCTATATACAAAAAGGTAAAAGATTAAAAGGCTTTTAAGAGTAAAGGCATGTTTATTGCAGCACAATGTCTGCTTTATCAGGGATCCAGTTGAAATACCTCATGCTCCTGTGTGATCTTTACATGTAGATTTTCTGTCCATGGAAACCAAACCGTGGTGATGGTAGTAATCATTCACACTCATCTAAATATGGAGGCAGGACACTATCAGGCACATGCTTTGTGGTGCCTCTGAGTCCTCTAGATTCCATATCACAAAATAAGCATAGAAGACCAAAGAAGAAAGCGACTCAGGCAATACAGAGATTAAAGCTGACCTGACCTAGAACTAAATGCAGAATTCCTGCAACAAGTATCACTTTTCCTGGGGGTTTTAATTTCAGCAAAGCACCACTGCCTGGCAGGAAAGTGTTTCATATGCAAAGTCCATCATCAGCTTTTGTGAGAAAAAAACCCAGTTTTACAGATGCACACTTATACTTAAGAAACAGATTCATTTGACAAATCACATCCTCATCTTTCTTTGTTAACGTTACATACATTATAGTTTTTTGGCACTGCAGTGAGAGAGACTCACAAGATTCATAAGAATTATCTCCTAAAGTAAAACTTGTAAGAAGGAATTAAAGGAAACTATCATTAGCATTTGCTTTACATGACATATGTAAGGGCTTTAACAGGGGAGGGCTACGAGGATGATGAGGGGACTGGAGCATCTCTCCTACGAGGAAAGGCTGAGGGAGCTGGGCTTGTTCAGCCTGAAGAAGAGAAGGCTGAGAGGGGACCTAATAAATGCTTATAAATATCTCAAGGGTTGGCATCAGGAGAATGGGGCCAGACTCTTTTCAGTGGTGCCCAGCAACAGGACAAGGGTCAACGGGCACAAACTGGAGCATACGGTCTGAACCTGAGGAAGAACTTCTTCACTCTGAGGATGACAGAGCACTGGAACAGGTTGCCCAGAGAGGTTGTGGATTCTCCTTCTCTGGAGATATTCAAAACCTGCCTGAATGCGGTGGCGTGCAGCCTGCTCTGGGTGACCCTTGCTTTGGCAGGGGGTTGGAGTAGATGATCCCCAGAGGTCCCTTCCAACCCCTAACATTCTATGATTCTGTGAAAAATAGCATAGGAGAAAAGGAGGTACAGTGCAGTTAACACACAACAGGAGCAGCATCAGTAAACAAAGGGACCACAATGATGCATTCCAGAGAGAAGAACAGACCTATTATCAGCCACTGGATATTCAGGACTTTTAGGATTGAAAGACTAAAAGGAAAACAATTAAACAAAATTTTGTTTTATATAAGGGTTCATGTGCTAAAAAGAAGCCAATTTGCTCCAATAAACCTTGAAATTCACTTTAGCTTTCATTGAAGACTTGGTCTAACTCACATTTTACTTTTCAGTATATCTAAATTACTGCCATTTATCTTCTGATAGAACTATTGAGAGATATAAAACTATGCCATCTAAAATACACGTAAATTAAATTATGCAGATTAGTGATATGGATAACTACTGCTCAGAGGGTATCTAAATGTGTAACTGATTAACCTTAAAACCTAAATTAAATGACTAAGGTGGGATGCTTATCTCCACATAAAATTAACAGAGAAAGTTAAGATCCTACATGAGCTGAAGCCTATTGTAGGTACTTCGGTTTTGTCACAGAAATCAGACCACTGACATGGAGTTTGAATCTAGTGAAGATGCGCATTAGAGTCAGATACAGAAGGTCCTAAACTACAACCACAAATAAAATCACTTTTCTCATTCACCACAAAGGAAGATCAGGTTCTGTATGAGTTATTTTAGTTGAATGTATATAATCATTGGTGTGAATGCCTCCCCAGAAGGAATATCCTTTATGACTTAACGGTTACTTTGATTTTTTATAGACTTGTAAAGTTCAGTATTGCATGTTTTCTACTCAAACTAGAAAGCTACAAGTGGGCATGTGATGAACAGTGGAAGACAAACACGAACAAGCACATATTGTTCCTAACATCATATCCTACTGTGATATAACAATCATCACTGTACTTTAGTGCTACCTAAAAAGGAAAGAAGCACAGCAACCAATGATACGTGAAGCACTGTTCCACTGAGATCTGCATTTTTGCTGAACTTTGTCATGACCTTGAATGCAAATCAGTCTGGGACGCATGCATCCTAAAAATTTATTGCTGTGGTTTGCTCCAACCTTTTTTTAATAAACTGGGCTAAAAATAACTTAGACAGCTCATTAGTTATAGCACGATATATTTTCCCCTTAATTTGGGGGATGGCAAATATCTTCATTATTCTTAAAGTAACACATGCTTTGTAGTATCTACCATATCACAAAAATCAGCTAGTCCTTTATGTACCATCTGCTTAAAAAATAATAATCATCCCATGAAATATTTATCTCCTGCATCCTACCTTACACTGTTTTCTGCGTTGCAACATCCTTCACTGCAATAACTTTTGCTCAATCCTGAAATTTATCATTTCTCTCCGAGTATTATTTAGAGTTATTACTAAAATTAAAATAATCACCTTTGCCATATTTGAGTTGTCTACAATGTAACTGAAAGAAAACATTTTAGAGAGTTACCTCACTGGAAACTCTGTAGTTAAGAAAATACTTGTGGCATTAACATCAAATGTTCTCTGTAAAGGAATTGTTTTTCTTGAAGGAATTTTCCAGTGAATCGCTATAAAAATAGCATTTCTCTTGATGTTTCCATTCTATAGTAGTGTATCTTTGCCAGCTTTTTCTTTAAGACATTATGTAACATAAAGGCTATTTGTTGTCTTTTCTAATTCTCCATTTGTTCCATGCTTTATACCTTATCAGAGCCAATGATGGCTGTTTCATTTACACATTATCCATAAATACGCATTTCTAGTGGTAGCATTAGACTCACTAAGCAGGACTGGAATTGTTTCCGTTATCACCATGCTGTCTGTTCTTTGGAAACCATAACTCTGTACTTTTCATTACTCACTCTTCTCCCCCACCCAACATTCCACAGGCAGTAAGACAATCTTCAAACACAGCACAGGTAAGAATCTACATCTTTTAGCTACTGTACCACCCCAGTTACAAGCTAACTGGAAAGAACTTCACTATTAGAAGAACAGGAATTAAAGGTAATACAATTTACTAAAAAAAAAAAAAAAAAAAAAAAAAA
>Ga0065711_1000123_pt1 | contig 110446 bp, 66 predicted proteins | sample Hoacrofraction12_FD_59098 | JGI IMG/M metagenome (GOLD analysis project Ga0065711, IMG submission 59098) | Hoatzin crop microbial communities from Cojedes, Venezuela - Epithelial fraction 12 v2 (version 2) | ecosystem: Host-associated > Birds > Digestive system > Esophagus > Crop | place... | reverse complement strand
TCTGAGGGTGACGGAGCCCTGGAACAGGCTGCCCAGGGAGGTTGTGGAGTCTCCTTCTCTGGAGATATTCAAGACCCACCAGGACAAGGTCCTGTGCAGCCTGCTGTAGGTGACCCTGCTTCGGCAGTGGGTTTGGATTAGATGACCCACAGAGGTCCCTTCCAACCCCTACCATTCTGTGATTCTGTAATAGTCTTGCAGATTACTGCATTTATCGGAGGAACCAAGAGGGAAAGTATCTAGAGCACTGAATTTCTGATGAGTTAAACGAAGTGTGATATTCAGGGGAGTTTTAGATGACCTTCTCTGTTTTTTCATGTGCAGTGAGGCTTAGAACATTCAACTCTTACTGTAGGGATATTTATGTCAAAAAAACTCCTTAAATGTAGCTGTATCAAACCTGCAACGTGCCTAAATGTAGGTGGGCTCACAACTGATTCAGAACAAATACCTATACAGCTTTAAATAGTGCTTAAGTCAAAGGTGACCTATATGCCACCTACTAATCAAGATAGATCAGAAGACATGCAACAAAAATGACTGACTGACCAATCCCATGTTAAATAAATTGGAATATAAGTGATGATTTAACACGAAAACAAACAAAAATAAACTGAGGTTTAATTATGCTGATACAGAAAGACTATGGAGAATTATTTGAGAGAAAGAAAAGTAAATGCTACAAGAGCAGACATTCTTTGTCATTCCTTTGAGAAATATAAAAATCAGAGGTAATTAAACTCATATTACAGATTTGGAACATCCATGTCAACCCTGAAATATACTCTGCATTTCCAGAGACAAGAGTTTCCAAAGTGGTGATTAGAAAAATCTTTGAGTTCACTCTGGGCTTAAGTGGATGGTATTACTTATAATTTATATAAAATTTCCTCGATATTGTAGAAATGTGATGAAAAGAACTAAATCTCCATGTGGAGAAATGCACCAGCCATGTCAATATTGCAATTACAGTGGCTCTTTAGAATAGAAAAAGCCTGCCTATTTGTATGAAAGGCAAATGTGTTAAAATACTTTAAAATTGCAGAATAGTTAAAAAGTCTTATTTAAACCTTAAAATGTAAGTACTTTTTTATATAACCAAATACATACCTGCTTTTGAGAGAAGTAGACTCCAGTGAGTATGTCAGTTCAGTTATTGCTTGAAACATGAAGTTTAAGTTATTGTGGAAGAAACAGAAGTCCCACTGCTAAGTTGGCTGTTTTTGTTTCTTTCCTACTGGATTCCCTTGGGATGTGATTGATACAATCCTAGTGACAGGAAAGCAATACCAGAAAGGGCACAGTTCTAAGACAGTTGAATTATAAGCCAAGAAAAAAGAAATGCCAGTTGGCCAAACACAGGAAGTATAACTCTGTTAGTTTGTTAGTCATTATGCCTCTGTCACAAATGAAAGTAGTATAAAGGAAGTCTGCTGTTCCTAGCTCCTGACTATACCGAAATGTTGCTCACATAAGATAGTGTTGAAATGGTTGTCCCTGCTATATTGATGCTATTTTCATTTGACTTTGTTCATGTTTCACATGTAAATTCATCATTTTACATTCCAGCTTCAGTCATGGAGAACTAACATCTAAGCATGCCCATCTAGCAGTTAGTTATCCAGGCAATGTTACCGTACCTGACTTACAAGATTGTCACAGAAAATAGTGGCAGAGTGTAAGTGACATTAAATTATAGCATGGGTGCTACTGCTATCCTTGCTAAGAGGCCTGTTACTTGTCATAGGTGGAAATTAGGTTGGCCTGACCTGATTTAATCTTAACAAATGTACCTTAGCTGTTGCTTTTCTTTATTAGATCCTGGGTTAAATATCTTATGTGATTATTTTTGAGCTGATTTAGGCTGGCCAGCTGCTGAGTATGATGGTGTCATTACGTTACCAGAAGAAGCTTGGGCTAGGTTGTTCTTCTTCATGTCATTTGCTTGTTCCTTTTTCCTTGTGTGGCATTTGGATCCACACAGCCATATACCAAGTAAAATTAAGGATTTGATCCAGCAGAGCTAACCCAGATAGGAGGAGAGGGGAAGAGAGGGAGGTGGGAAAAATTTTCAGACAAATCAGTTCCTTGACCTGGCTTACCACACAGCTGCAAAAATGCCAGTGCTGGCACTGGGGAGATGGACAGATGTGTGGGACAAAGTGTGACTGCCCTGCCCATGGAGTACCTATGCATACTTTCGGTTAAAATGATTATCAGGTCCTCTTTCTCCCTGTGCAAACCACCATGGTGCTTACCTACTTCCAGTCTTTTAGAACCTCTTGTATCCTTGAGGTTACAAAAAAACAATTGCTAGTAGCTTTAAATTACTTTATCCACTTCCTTATAAGCTCTAGGTCATAGCAAATTGCATCAGGAGTATACAATTTAGAAACCCCTAATTTACCAAAGTAACGTCTAACTTCTCTTCCTTTCCTAGCCTGAGTTCTTGCGGCGTTATTTCTCAGATCGTGGGTCATCTCTTGAGGCTGCAGCTTCATGTTTGTTGGCTAAATAGTATTCCTGTCCCGGTTGCTCTGGTGATTGTCATGGGACATCACCCTCCAAGTTGTGCTAGTGCAAGTGGCTGGGAGTCAGCTTTGTGGATTAAATCGAGGAATTGATCCAAGTTGAAAAAGACATGTTTTATTAATTGTCTTATTTTAACCCAAATGCCCAAGGGGACAGCATCCCAATGAAAACAAACCAGGGATTGGGAATACCTTAAACCACTGACCACTTTCTATTGTGAAAACAAGCCCCTGCAAAGACTTCAGCAAAACAGCTTCAGACTTACATGATTGCAGCTGAGATTAAAATCTGGCCTTGATGCATCCACCATCTGTTTCCATCCCAAGAAAAGAGACTCAGCAGGAATATTTGTAATTCTGAGGATAGGATTCTGGTTTTACTCCTGTAGTTGTATATCACAAATAACTCTACTGATGGTGCTGGTGTTATTTTCTTGTTTATTCCAGTTATATTGTTTGAGAATCTACTCTCCAGAAAATTACAGAATGAAAGGCATGCTTTGGGGCACACGTGGATTTCAGTCTCTCCAGGTTTACACCAGCATATCTCCAGTGGAGTGGAGTCCAGCCATACCAGTCTAGCTCAGAATATAGCCTTTTTTAAGCAATATGAAATGTGTATAATTTTATCTCAACAACTTTAGAGGAGTGTACCTCATCACTGCTACATTGGTAGTCCTAATTAAATGTGACATTTTTTCACTCCTTAAATTTTGAAGTGACTTGCACAGGGAGTGTATAAAATCTGTGAAGCAAAAAACACATGGATGCCTGTATTTTCACTTTCTGCAAATCCAATTAAAAAAGTAGAAAATAGAAATGAAAATAGATATAATTATATTAATTTCAGTTAAAGTGATCATCAGTTGGGGATCTCGTCTTGCCGACCACTGTGTTTGCTAGCAGTTACAGAAAAGGTTTTACTTTTAAAAATATTGATAAGCATTTTGACTAGTTTGCTGAATTTTCTGCTGGTTTTTTTTGTCTGTTTCTATTACTTATGTCTGGTGCACAATGGCACCCACTGATTAATGTTGCCACTGATGGTGAAGTATATGCTTTGTTTCTTGGTGAGAATTAAAAAAACTGGGAACCAGTAACACATGCTGGAAGAAAATGTTACCTATCTGTTGACTTGATAGCTAGAAGAATATAGCAAATGAGCAGAGTGATAAAATGCCTTATTCTTTTGTGTTCATCTATGGGCTCAAGTTCACACAAAACATGATACATAATTTGGAATACCTTAAAAAAAGTTTAATCTTCTTGCCTGAAGAACATCAGGTTTTTGGTAGCCTCTGCTCTGGAATCCATATATTTGGGATATTTACAGGTGTTCCTCTCTCTGCTCTTTTCTTCTTCTCTGGCAGCATCGACAAGTCTTGCTACCTTCTCCTTCTGCATGACCACACAGGAGTCATCTGTCTCCCTTGCAGGCTTAGCTTCAGACTCTGCTTTGCAACTTCAGCAAGCGTATCCTTCTTCAGCTTGCAAATTTACAGGCTCAATTCTCCACTCTACCTGTAGAGGATTTCCTAAAAGACACCATCAGCAGAGCTGGCTTCTTCCTTCTTTATGCACCAAGGCAGATGCCTTGCTAAATCCCTGCGTGTCACTCAAGGACTGATGCTGTCCGGATCTCATTCTGAAGGAGGAAACTTCACATGGAAGCACATGTAGCATGGCACAGTGCTGAAAGAAGATATCACTAGTTAGTCTGTTAATCCATGGCCAATTTATTTTTTTTTCTCAAATATATCCTAGTACATTGTAAAGTACTACTGTTGTCAGGCACTTTTTTTTCAGACGTGAGTCGTGATTGTCATTTTTGCAGGTCATCCACTGCAATCCAAAGAAGAGAAAAACTGCAAGTATTACATTTAGTATTCAGCAGCATGTGTGGTGGCAACATATTTTGTATATGTGCTATAGTTCTTTCAGACAACTCCAGGGAATTTCTCAGTAGATATATGTGGGCTAGTGGGAAGATTGGATGTTCTTACCTCGTTGTGAATGTCTAAGTGGTCATATGTATAAGTGTTCATCTGACATTCTGGTCCTTAACCATGAGTCAACAGTGTGCTGATGAAGGCTAACCACATGCCACATTAGTAAAACTGTGGGCAGCAGGTTGAGGCGAGTGACCATTCCCCACTATTTGGTACCTATGAGATCGCTTCTGGAAGTCTATGTCCAGTTTGAGGTACTATGGTACAAGAAAAACAGTGACATATGGGGGGTCATGGGGGTCTATACTTGATAGTATAGACTGTGGGGCTCTATACTTTGGTAAGATACACATCTTACCAAAGTATGTGGGGGATCTTGCGAATGTATACAAATACCTGCAGGGATGGTGCAGTGAAGACAGAGACAGGCTCTTTCCAGTGGTACCCAGTGACAGGACTAGAGGCAATGGACAGAAACTAAAACATAGGAGGGTCCCACTGAACCTAAGGAATCATTTTTTTGCTATGAGGGTGACTGAGCACTGACATGGGTTGTCCAGAGAGGTTGTGGTGTCTCCGTCTTTGGAGGTATTAGAAAGCTGTCTGGACATAGTCCTAGGCAACCAGCTCAAGGTGGCCCTGCTTAAGCAGTAGCATTGGACCAGATGACCTTCAGAGGATACTTCTAACCTCAGCCATGCTGTGATTCTGTGACATGCAGGAGCAAATCCAGTGGAAGATCCGAAAGATTATTAGAGAAGCATATGTTGTAGAAGGCTATCGAGAAGATCATAGTGAGGGTAGGCAAACACTGGAACAGGGGCTCAGACCGATCAAGGAATTTCTACCCTTGGTAATATTCAGAATATGAGTGGTCAAAGCCCTGAGCAAACTGATCTAACTTACAAGTCAAGTCTGATTTAAGTGTTGATTCTTTAGGCAACCTTTAGGTTGGTTCTTAGGCAATCTAAATTATTCCATGGTTTTATGTAAAATTTAACCAAGACTTTCCCCTCTTTCCAGGTCTCGGTGAATGCAGTGATATTGAAAGCAGGGCACAACATAAGCCCCACACTGTTGGCAAAGATTAGATATCTCTGTTATTATTTCACAGTGCATTGTGGAGCAAGGACCACAGCAAGAACTGTTGAATGTGCTACATGGGCGTATGTGGTATGACCAATATCCATTTATACGTTATTTGACAGAAGAGTGCCCTGAAGATGTGACTACGAGAAGCTGGGGTGTAAGATGCTATACAACAGGCTGTTTCGGTTTAGTGTTAATGCCACAGACTTTAAAGATATGAGATGAGTACAAGTTTCCAGAGATAACTTGGACACTTCTCCTGCAAAAAAAAAGATTATGATAGATCCATCCCCTCCCGCTATTTCAGCTGATCCTTTTCTGCTCTGGCTTGTATCCACACTTCAGTAATGCATGTGGGGAGAGCAAGTTCCCCTGCACTGGAACAAGTTGATGAACAGAAGTGACTTTGCACTGCCTCCACTCACAAGCCTTGGCCACAAAATTCAAAGCAGAATTGATTGAATCAATGCCTTCTCATAAACCTGTGTTAACTCTAGATACTAGCTATCTACAAACCAAGCAGGGGAAAAGTAAGTGCTGAGAAGGTAGTTTGTGAAAGTTTCCTTAGGCTAAGATCTGGAGACAAGTAGTCATGTTGATTTTGTAAGAACTAATAAACTCGGGGCACCTGAAGTCTGCTGAATTAATACAAGGCTACTAGCACACACTGGCATCAGCAGTGAGTTGTGTAACTTGGACCACGTCCCGGGAGGTAGTGGCTGCTCTATGAAAAGTCTACAGGACTATATGCACACCTCATGAAACAAAGGACTCCCTGAAGGAGACTCTGGACAATTACCTAGAAGCCGTTGGTGCTTCAGAATGATCCTCTGCTTCCAAGTACACAGTGGGGATGGTCTCCCAGCTATTGCTTCACCTGGTAACTATAAGTGCATGTGTAAGTGAGTGTGTTATGTAAATAGGTTTCTGCTATCAATAATAACAACTTAATGGTCAAAGAATTATTTGTTATGATCAGCATCTCCCCCACTCAAACCCCCATCAGGGAATAGGGAATTTACAACACTTCTTGTACAACAAATTAGAAATACATTGAGGCAGAAAAGGGTTCTATGCTGCTGGTTTCCTTGCTTTTTCTTTCCAGTTAAAAATAAGTGGAAACATATCAGGCAGCAAAGTTTTAAAATAAAATCATTCAATGGATAGCTTCAATGACAATATGCACTTTATGCAGTACTAATTTTTATTCCAATAATTATCCATAGAAGTGTCTGGAGTAAATCAGATCCAAGGCACACTATCCTACCTTAAAGAGTAGCTAGGTACTATGTATATCAAAGAAAGTGCAAGAAGATGGGCAGTATATTGCTAGGGAGTTGGCTGTCTGTGTAGAAGAGTTTGCTTCCAACATCTCTAATTGGTGGTTGATGTATGTCCCTGAAATAATTATCTGTTATTTAATATTTAACATTATAATTATATATAATTTTGCTTTGTATGAAAAAGTTTCCTATTGCCCCTTTGAAATTGCCACTAAATTTGTTTCAGTGAATGCTCCCTTGTTGTTGTATTGAAAACATGTTATTTATTATTGTGATTCTTTTCTTGTGTCCCCATCTACTTGCTTGATGTCTAAGGCAAACACAGGAGAGTCTTTCAGTGCATTTCTACTAATTTTTATCTCAGTTTAATCACCCTATCTAAAAGGGGACAGAAGAATTAAGCTGTGCATGGTGTTCCAACTGACAAGTGATTTATTTAGTTAACTAAATTACAATACATAGACATACATTATTATATTTCTGTTCTATTACCATTATATTTTTTGCATAGCCCAATAACGGCTTACTTTTTCCACTATGGTTTCTTCATGAGTAGTGGTCTTTTTTGATCTATGTACAGTGTTTGTTGAATCTTTTTCTGAGATACAGTTTAGAACCCAGGAAAGTGAGCAGTTCTAGTGATTTCCTTTAAAGTGTGCTAAAGAGATTTGCCAGCATTTGGTTTCATCTGCCATCATATTTTCTATTCACTCAATTTGCTTAAGGCCTCCAAAGTTTTTCACGGTTTCTCTGGTCTTAATCAACTTAAGCAATTTTGGAATGTCAGCAAAATACTTTCCGGATAGTTGATAAACAACATATGCCCGAGCATGGAATCTTGTACCACATCGTGGATAACCTCACGCCATAGCAACCACTTCTCTTTCTTTTTGTTTGTTATTATTCACCTATTTCACCATTTTTGATCTGTGCAACTACTTTGTCTCCTCCTCCTTCTCCTCTTGCCTGCTTAGCTTCTTTAGTTGCTCTTTATGAAGGGTTTGGACAAAGGCATTTTGAGACCTTCATAAATTATGTCAGCCTTCTCTTGTACCTACTATACTACTGACTCACTCGAATAATTTTAGCAGATTGTATCCTTTGAAGAGCTCATAATGTATAGATCCCGTTATATTCTAAATATTTTATAGTTACCAATGCAAATAATTTATCAGCTATTGAAAGGAAACTGTTGGTCTGCAATTCACTGGATGACTGCATGCACTTTTACCTAACTACATGTGCAACACTGACTGTCCTTCAGCCCTGGATAGCGGTAGCTGATCCTGCTCTCCCACTCAGGAAAGTGACATATTGTGAGCATAAATGTACAGTCTTTCAGTACTGTGTGTTTGTATAAGCATATGGTATTATCACATTTAATGCAAGAAACACTGCAGATGACTGAGGCATCGGGTTATGCTGGTGTGATTGCATGTGTTGGCACTAACCTTTTACTCTTTGCATTTGAATCTCACAGTTTCCTCCCTTTCTTTCCATATTATCTTCGTAACAACTTTATACTCTTGCAAACTACCTGTACAAATGATAACACGTCTTAAGTTATTCCAGGCAGGAATTTACAAACACTAATTTGCAGCTGAGTCCAATACCTTCAGCAACTTTGTTTGCCAAAATTCTTAATCCCAAACAAATCTATGATCAGCTTCCTACTCTCTGCTCTTTCTGAGGGCCACATTGCCAGCTTGTCTCTTACAGCTTGTCAGTGTTTGCTTCTCTAGTGCAGATAATGTAATGTCCAGTCTCTCCTGACTACAGGGACTAATCTGTCCGTAAGAAAGCCTTATGTACTGTATACCAACCAGGCTGTATTGACTTCGGTGTTGTTAGATCAGTCTATAGCACCAGATGGCCTTCTGTCTTTTTGGCACTCTCACAAAATGGCCAGTCTTACTCTGCTGCTCAAGGGATGGTGAGTATTTGCACATGGGGGATGACGGCTGCACTCAGAAGTCTTTCCTTTTCTGCAAGGTTGTTTTGGATTTAGAACAGAGAGTCCTGGATGCTCAGGTAGCACACACTGACCCAGTCTGCCCTTTCAGACCAAAGAAGTATCCGTCAGTGCTACAGTGAAAGAATCTAACTTGACTTTTCCACTGCATCTGGAAGTGAGGCCGTAGAGCTTTCTCTTCCTTTTCCCACACCTAGATATAATGAAGCTCAGAATGAGCAAAGATGTTGGGAATGTGCAGTAAGCAAAATAAGGGGTAAAACTATGAAGAATTTGTTGCAGGCAGCTGGGGATCATTCAGCTTTGCGTGTTTTGATCTGATAGTCAATTACTGGATAAGCCAAATCTGCTGTCAAAAAGTAACTAGAATAAGCAGATTCATCCTCCTGGAGGATCCTGTCAGAGGCAATTGCTGTGACGGCTCCTGTGCAACTCTAACCGCAACCTGTGTCTGGGAGCCTAGAAGCATAGCTCATTGCCTTGCCCCCTGTGGCTGTCCAGCTGCAGCAGCAGCTCTTTGATTTGCAGCTGTAAGCAGTTAGCACAGGTTATAGCAACTTTGAGCCTCTCTATTCCACAGAAGTGAACTTAGCTCTGAAGAAGGCACTGCAATTGTGTATGACAATTATGGGCAGTAATGGTGACGTGTTCCACCTACATCTCTCTAAGCACAACTGAATATCTTTTTGAAAATTTTGGACATTTCTCCCTGTCCACCAAACTAGGGAGAGATGATCTCTCGGAAGGAACATAAATGGGCTAAAAAGGTGGAATTATAAGTCATGACAAGGAATTTGTAAAAATGTAGAAATCAGAGTGAAAACTTTAGTTTTCCCAGGAGGCAAGATCCTGAACTCTTGCACCTTGCCTCTTCAATGACCTTTACCTCAGCAGTCCTCCTTTTTCCAAAATGACCTCACACTCGTTGTCTGGTCACCTTCTGTTGAACGGAAGTGAGAAAATAAGATGGCATTAGATCTATTAACACTTTTTGCTCAAGTGAAACAGAGAAATGAGGAGTCAAGGCCTTGTCATGTTCTGCGCTGAGCGGATGCAACAGGCTGTGCTGGGGCCCTGATGTCTGGGCAGTACCTGGCTGGGAACAGTTAAAACTTTGTTGTCCCTATTTTTGTGCACTGCAGCTAATACGGATCATTTTGTGGCTTCCACAATATGTGACAAGACAAATTATTTGCAGTGAGCTGCTGCTATACAAGTGGTAAACATGTGTTTCATTGCAGAGCCAGGAATAGGATCAAAAGTGAAGACCTGGTACTTCATTAATTCACTTTCCTTCATGTTTGTTCCAGCTGTTCTTCTTATAATATTTAGTCAAATATTTAGTCAAAGAAATCTCTTTGCTGACTTTATAGAGAGATGACTAGCAAGGGATTCTTGGTCTGAGTGCACAGTATGTTAGTAGATGGCTCATCCTTGGTCTAAGTGTACAATGTGTTAGTGGATGACTCTCCTCGTGAGCTTCCCCTCTCCATTTTTGAAAGATCTTGAGGAGTTTATGCTGAAAAAAAGGTTTTCCTAACCTGACTTGTGGGTTGCCTTCTTTAAAGCTGTTGAAGGAAAAGTCTTAAAAATAAAATCACAGTTTTAGAAACTTGTTCTTTTCATATCATACAGGAGGCAGTGGTTCACTTCTCAGTTGAGTTATCTGAGATAACCCAGATGCTTTTCGAAGAAAAACACTTAATTCTGAGGGCTGTCTAGGTGAATTCATCCATCATCATGCATGGGAATTTCAAGGTGCCATAGGGTATTCAACACCCAAGTACAGGGAAGTAGCTATTTACATCACTTTTAAGGCTTTCTTAAAAACTGCATTCTACTCACAGCCAATGTCATCTGAACATTTTTTCCTTGAGGGAAGGGGCTCAGCAGAGAGACTGTGGTGTTCCAATGTTCTGAAAAGATCACTGAGTTATTTTCCCTCTGTAGAGACAAAGGTGCTGAAATAGCTTTATTTTAACATCAGTGCTTCCTAGATTATTGGAACATTATTCCATGGCCATTTTCTGTAAATATTGCTGTTTGCCTGTTCTTTCCTTTTTTTTTTTTTAATGCGTGGTAGACATAAGTTCAGTACAACCCAGGAATTCTTCTCTTTCCAATGTGCAAAAGCAGCTGTTTGAAGCTCATTATTACATGGCCTTAGCTTTTGTAGTGTTCTTGAAGAACACACAAAAAGTATTTGGAGAACTCTTCTGACAATGTGATCTTCAAAAATGGCCAAAACTCCCTCGCACTGTAGAAGAAGAACTGCTCATCCACTAATGAAACTCCAGGTTACACAGAAAGATAACCCGAATACTCTGGATTACATGTTTGAATGTGGCCTAATCAAGCCTCTTTCTTCAACTGTGTGTAGAAATAAAAAGGTTTACTACACAAGAAATTAAATAAAGACTTAGAAAAATTACACTAAAAAACTCTGGAATAAAGAAAGAATTTATTATTCTGCCAATCAAATGCTTCCTAGTAAAGACTCATTTGACTGACTGAAAAAAAAGGGATCACCATTGCCTTCAAATTCCTGTCGCTTAGCTAAAGCATAGCAGTGAATTGAGAGGACAGTGTTTGCATGTTGTAAGATTATGGAAACTGTGTGCAACAGAACACTGGATGTTAATGGGGTGAGTGAGTAGATTCTGAACAAAAAAGCATTGGTGTATGACAGTAGAACACAGCACTGAAGAGGTATCATGTCACATGGGCTTCTCTAGACAGGAAAGGCAATGTAGCTTAGACAAAGTCAAACAGACAATGTTTTTTGCTTGTTGTGATGTCAGAGGGAAGTTGCTGGTAGAAGAGATTTTTCTGAAGTACTCACAAGCTTGCTTATTGATTAATGCTAGATATTCACTTCTTCAGATAAAATCCCAGTTTGCTTTGCCTGGTAGTAAGCAAAAATTAAATAAAAAGCCATTTTACTCAAATCTAGCTAAATAAATATTTTTAAAACTAGATTAGTAGAGTTCCTATGCCAAGATTTTCCCTTTTTTTTTTTTTTTTGAACATTATGGCCAGCCAAGGATCACCATCAATAAGACGACTATCCCTATTTAGATCCACTGGCAAACATAAAACCCATCTGTGTGTTGCTTAACAGGTGCCATTTTAGATCCATGGGGAGCAAAGCAAGCTTTGTACAGATGGACAGTCATTCATTGCACCCTTGCTAGCATTAGAATATTTATTCAGTCACTGCTTGCCTACAGGCCCAGTATTTGAAAGAGCCAGTGAAAAATGTTTCTGGTGGAATATTTTCATGAGAGGCAAATAGGAGGAGGAAGCAGAGGAAATTCCATTAAAAATTGTTGACTTACATTCACTAACAGTCCCATTTAGATCAAGAACTGCAAGTTCTGGCGAGTGTTCTGGGGAGTCATTTGATGCTACCCAGAGGCTTTAATTAATAGAAATACTATTAAACTGTGTACTTTTCATGGAAAGGAGGGGACTTCGTTCTGCTGACAGCAGTTGCATAAATTGGAATGGAATCTGGCAACTCCCATCCAAGATGCCAGATAGTGAGAGACCCTTTTCTCCTCTAAGGTCATCGCTTCCTTTTTTTTATTTTACAGAAGACCTAGAGAATGGAGGGGAGGGTACATGAAAGTTTTGATTTGTATAAATAATGAAAATTTATGTGAAAGATGCCAGCGTTTCAGAGCATACTTTGCTAGATCTAGTGAAAAGCAGTCAGCCAGGCTGACTTGGTAGCGAAGGGGAATGCCTTTTGCTGTGGAAAATGCTGCAGAAATTCTGTGAATTACTATGAGTATACTGTGCATATACTGAAGTGATCCTCTTGTCTGCAGACTCACAGAAATTACTAAGTGACAAATTTATTTTGCAATAGCAGTCTGCTAATTTTTCCTCAGTCTATGCAGGGGCATAGGCATATATACATTTTATGCTGCTTAAGCTTAGTAAAGGCGTCTCCATGTAAATGGCAGTAAGTCTCCAGTATAGCAAGGCAAGGAGCATGTTCTTGGAGTAAGACTGCTGAAGTGCTGAACCTGAAGCTGTGGTTAGTACGACTTACAGTTAGGTGAGTACTAATTCAACCAGTAAGAAACAATCACTGTGGTTTAATAGCACCCTTGATGTTAAACAGCATATAGATTCACAAAACCTAACATCATTTGTTGCAAGATACACTTGCAGACCTGCCAGCTCTCAAGCACTGTGTTGAGCTTCCTGACCATGGCTGCTACCTTTTCTCCCACCACCATTTCTAACTCATATGAAAAAAGGAATGCAAGATATAAGCAGTGTATGTTTGATGTTAAAAAGTGGCTTATGAAATCTTGGTTGGGTGCCAGGCCTTGCTGAACAGGGGACACATAGCAAGATATTTATGTTGCTCTCAAAAGAGTCATAATTGCTTCAGGTTGCCCCTCAAAACTAACAGTCTAAATTTTAAAAAGTGGCATAAAGCCCATGATGACAGCAATTAAACTTTAACAAAAAAACAATTGTGGTGGACAAAATTACCATTTCTATTACTACCATGATTAAAGTAGAAATACTACCAAAGAAAATGAATTTTTTTAAGTTCTGAGGTGAAACAAAGGGACTAACCTTTGCCCATTTTATATTATTTCTCTAGAGTCATAGAATCATAGAATGGTTTGGGTTGGAAGGGACATTTAAATATCATCTAGTCCAACCGCCTGCCATGGGCAGAGACATCTTTCACTAGATGAGGTTGCTCAAAGCCCTGTTTAACCTGACTTTGAACATTTCCAATGATGGAGCATCCAAAACTTCTCTGGGCAACCTGTTCCAGTGTCTCACTACCTTCATCACAAGATATTTCTCCCTTAAGTCCCATCTAAATCTACCCTCTTTAAAACCGTTGCCACTTGTCCTATCGCTATAGGTTTTGGTAAAAATTCTCTATGCATGTTTCCTATAGGCCCCTTCAAGTATTGAAAGGCCACAATAAGGTCTCTCCACAGCCTTCTGTTCTCCGTGTGGAACAACCCCAACTCTCTCAGCCTTTCCTCATAGGAGAGGTGTTCCAGCCCTCTCTGATCATTTTTGTGGCCTTCCTCTGAACCTGCTCCAACAGGTCCATGTCTTTCCCATGCTGAGGGCTCCAGAGCTGGATGCAGGACTCCAGGTGGGGTCTCCTGAGAGCAGAGTAGAGGGGCAGAATCAGCTCCCTTGACCTGCTGGCCACGCTTCTCTTGATCCAGCCCAGGATACAGCTGGCCTTCTGGGCTGCATGCAGACATTGTCAGCTCCTGTCCAATTTTTCTCAAACTTCTTTTTTGTGCAAAGGTAGCATCCTGGGAATTTGGAAAAGAAAGACTTTGCATCGACATCAAGCTATATATAGTTCATAGAGATAGTATTTTCAGGTAAAGAAAGAGTCAAAAAAACCCCAAACAACCCAAACCTCCACTTTCTGGTTATTTCCAAATTTAAAAAAGGAGAAAATCAGATTATAGTAGAAAAAAAGGTCGTCTGTAGCCCTCATTTAGCTAAAAAAAGTGTTCGGGAAGACCATAGGTTTTGTTCTCAGAAGAGGGCATTCAGGGTTAAGTTTTGAAAGTGCCCAAGAAGACACAGTTCTCATTATACCATGAAGGGTTGCCTGCACTAAAGTCACTGTCCAGTCCAGTCACTGGTGTGCGTGCAGTAGTGTAGACTCTTAGCATAGATGGGCAAACTTTGCCTATGCTTTATTCCAGGTTTTAATAAAAGGCCTGATCAGAATTATAACTAACTGTTTATACAGGTGAGGCTGTTAAGAAAACAATATGAGTCAGATTTTATGATAGGCCAGCAAGTCAGAGTAAGAGGTAGAAAATAAGAGGCAAACAGAGGCGGTTATGTTGCGTTTTAGAAAAAGAACTGCTGAGAGTATCTGTAAAGGACTCAGCTGTGGCTGTCCTGTTTCTGAAATTACCCCACTGGGCTAAACCATGTGCATTCATTGGTCAGAGATAGAGAGGGGGAGGTTGAAATCAGCACTAAATCAACATTGTAGCTGCAACAGTTCCACTTTTTGATTGCGTTAGTCATTATTTTTACTTATGGGCTTCTCAATGGCATTCTAATCTGCCAAGCATCATGCCTACAATGCAGATAAAAGATAAAGATGAGTATGCACTAAAGTATATTTTCAGATAGTTCTGTCTTCCATATTACAAGGAAAATTGTTGCTTCAGATCAGCATTAGGAGAAATACAAACTCAAGAGGCAGCTGGTTTGCCCCAGCAGGACATTGCAAAGTGCCCTTGGACATCAGCACCAGAGAGTGTGGCCTCCAGACAGCTCTGCTCTCATCCTGCTTTTAGTGGCTGCGTCTCCTCAGACTCCTTCTCTTGAGTGCTGGTGAACATCATCCACGCAGTCCTGCCTTCCTATTACTTTGCTGTTTGACAGTCATCCATCTCCCACTGTGCATATGGCCTTTCTCCTGCTCCCCCTCTTGGCAGGTGTGAGTGAGCACTGATTTCCTAAACGCTCCTCTTAACCACTTACTTCTTTTTTCCAGGGCCTACTCAGCTTTCTTTTCCTTTGGAGACCATAAGAGGCTTTCTCAATATGCTCCATTGTATTTTATATCTAAGTTCACTTCTTATTCTGTATTATCAATTCATTTGTTTTCTTTGGGTTCGCTGAGTGCAGCTAGTCTGTGCATGGCTCATTAAGTTACTTCTAAACAGCTACAGCCAAACCTCAGCCAGAAGCCGCTGTTGAAGAAGTGGTATTTTTCTTGCTTGTTCTCTCTGCTCCAGGAAAGTAATCGTGTTTGTATAATTCATGTTTTAAGTTCATCCAATAAAAAGGAGATACTTCAACCTGTTTTTTTTATCCTCCAAGTGTGAAAATTAGATTTATCAGTTATTAACTTGTTTATTTTTTTAAGGTATCTATCTTTGTGTCACTGTTGATTTCACTATTTGCAAACTCGCTTTGTCATTTTATTGATAGCACTTGAGTGAAGAACTCTCTGATAATATATGCAAACTCACAGCTCTCAACAAGCTTTACAGCTCCGTTAATGAGGGGATTAACAAGAGCACTGCAATGTATTTAACCTGCGGCACTAGCTCTGTTTCAATAAGACTTCAACAGCCTATTAAATGGAGTGGGGGCTCAATTAACCCAGACAAAGGCCACTCTACAGAACATGGCAGGGAGGACCACAGTTAGCATCTGCCTAAGCAGCTTGTTCCGAGCTGGAAATAAAGAGGGTGACATGTTCTCGCCCCGAGCTATGATATAACTGAAATGGTGATTCTAGTTCATCTGGGCTGACTGAATAGGTGACGGCATTGAAACCCACCACTATCTCGCCATATGACAGTTTGTAAAATCAGAGTGCACTCAACGGTCACCCCAGAGCCTCCTGCCTGATAGGACAGAGGTATTGTTCTGAGGTTGGTTGGTGGGAGCATTCGCTGGCACAAGGCTGCCGTGCTGGCATGGTGTTGCATTCGGACAGTCAGGGAACATCGTGTCAGTAGATCTTTCAGAGAATGTTTTAACCATCTCCTGCTGGAGAAAGATAGGGCATAGAGGTGTTACTGGTCTTTGTGTAATCTGGTATTTCATTGGGGGTTAGTATAAGAACGGAAAAGTGACATGTAAGCAGGGTGGGAGAGAAGCATGATTTTTTTTAAAATGCAAATTGTACAATAGCAATGTGCCTATGTTTTTCACTAAGTTCTTGGTTAAATTTGAGGAGTTTTTTTTAAAAGGTGTTACTTGTGCTTATGGTTAAACTTGTACTGAAAATGCTTTGCAGGGTAAAGATTAATTCATCCCTTGTTTTTGGGATGAGAAGAAAGGTTTTTTGTTATTCTTATGGAAAAACTGCAGAAATTAGCTAGTTTGTGAATATTGGCTATTATTTTATTTCATTTCATGAAGTCTATGTTTAGTTTTCTCAATAGATGTTGTTACAAACCATACATCTTTATAAAGAAATGGTGACTGATGAAAGAATGTCATTAAGGTACTATCATGGTGCCCTGGTGTAAGAATCTAGAGGCCATGTTGCAATTATTTGCAAGATAATTGAAAATAATAGAAAATTGCAAATTTTTCTAGTGGAAAAAGTGGAAAATAACAAAAATTTCTAGCTAACAGTCAATCAAAAATGTAACAAGATTGCAGTTATCTACTGCAGACTGTGCTAGAGAGACGAAAACCAGATAGGGGACATCCATTTGTTCCTGGATTAAAAGTAAATTCTTTCAGAAAACACATCACTTTTTTTTTTTAACATGTAATGCTCCTATAGCACAGGTCTGCTTATAAGGGTGAGATGGTTTTTTTAATTTCCTGCTTTTGTTGAGGAATGCTGTGTGTTCATTAGAAAACCGCATACTCGTGAACATACATCAAGCAGCAAGCCTTCTAGTGGCATATGTGCTAATCTGGTGACAAGGGCCAATAAAAATACTTGCAGTATTAGCAGAATTAGTTGAGGAGCCAGGTCTACCAAAATAATTTGGAAGAATTGTATGGACTCTGTAGAGTACTCAAGTGAGTGGTAAGTCCATGGCTTGCCTGAGGACAAATGCATATAAATGTAACTTATCCATTTCTAGGTTGAACAATCCGAAATGCATCTGTTTCTCATAGATATTAAGCATGTGAATTTATCTACCCTGTATACAGTTATAACCATCATACTGCGTTTTCCCATGACCATTTATGCTAGTGTTCTGTATATTTGGTTCTACATGAGATTCAAGGCCAAAGAAACATAAGAATCCTTCCCTTTTCTGCAAGTCACTTTCAGGTTTTTAACTGTTGTGAAGTCTCGGGTCTCAAGTCTACCAAGGCAGAAAACATCTGCATTTCTAATGGGGAAAATAAACAAAAGACAATTTTTTGTATCCCCTCCAGAGATAATTAAGAGACACAAAAGAGTGGAGACCCAATTACTTTTGCTTTGAGGTCAGCTTTAAGTATTTCTGATTATCATAGCAAGGACACGTGCTGCTAATTTTATACTTTTGTGTAGAGGGTAATTTTCTTTCCTTGGATTTGTATGTTATTATGGTTTGAGGATAAAATAGGTGAATTACCATAGCAATGTACTGATTTCCTGCAGAGAACAATAAAGCGAAGTTATTAAAAGAACACTGGTTTTCTGTTGGGATGTATTTGCTTTACCTTTTTAAGTCTAACCTGAGGTTAATAGGGCATTATCACCTCTAATCACATCTAACTAGACATGCCTCATTGGTAGAATATATGCATTGTAAAAAGTTCTAGAGGTAATGTTGGGTTTTTTTAAAGAGGGGGGGAAAAGTGGAACAAATTATGTTGTCAAACAATTAGGAATTACATCATGCCTTCAGCAAGCATGTTAGGTAGTTTCTGTATACCTACGTGTACCTTCTTAATGTTTATTTTGATTCTTTGAGTCTTTGGCACAGAGAGGTCCCTGTTGTGCTGGGAATGCTACAAGCATGTAGAAATCAGGATATAGGATAAGCATGTAGAAACATATAGGATGAGCATATAGGATGAGCTGATGGTGTTAGTGATGGTCTAACCACACATGGCAATTCTTTGATCTCCTTTTCCTGCCCAATGTATTGTCCCCCACAGTGGCAATAGCAGATGCTATCTGGGAACAGCATGGAACCCTAGCTACTTGCGGTGGTCCTTTCCCCTTGTATTTCCCCACCATCCACAACTGCTGTTTAGAGGATGTTAGAAAATGCATCCCTGCCTGTTTATTTTAGTGTCTGCTTATGGACCTGTTGTCCATGAATTTATGGAACCTTTTTGAATGTGTTGATACCTTCTGCCTCAGCAACCTCCTGTGGCAATGGATTCCATAAGAGTTCATTCCTGCAAAAGAAGTACTTTAAAAGTCCTTTTCAGGTGGGTCTTCTATTTGTTGTGTGCCCCCTAGTTCACATGTTTCGGACTTGCTGAATGACCGCTCATCTGTCCATTGCCATGGTGAGCTTCTAAATCCATCCTTCAGTCCTCGCCCGTCAGCTCTCCCACTTAAGGAGTCCCAGCCCATTCAGTCTCTCACAAAGGAGAAGTTTCCTCTGCTGAACTACTTTATTTGCTATTTGCCACACTTTCTCTAACTTTGCTCTTGTCTGTTTTAGGTATGGAACTGCAAATAGTACTTAAAGAAGTTCCACAGCTAAAACAAAGTCTTGCCTATCAAGTGCATGCTTTTCTACTCATTCTTCTTTTATAAATCCTAATCATTGAATGATAATAACAATTTAATCATAAGAGGACAATAAATCATTAGGCAAAGTGATACAATAGGAGAAAAAACTGCTTAGCACATATTGCTACTGCTCCTCTTCGAAAACATTTTTTGTCATTAGGAAAAACATATGCAGTATGTAAGCAGCACATAGATCTTTGCTCCCTGTCGGTGCCATACTAGATATGCTGGCTTCCAGCCAGACCGAGTTAACTGGAACTCAGTTAGCATCTTTAACACTTTTAAGTAGTTATTTTCTCTACTTTTATTGGCAACTGATTCCCTGCAAGTTGAGCTGCACAAGAATAAAGAGGTCTGTTAAATTTTCAGCTTAATAGGTGGCTTTCAGGACAGGGCAAATATCGGTGTGGTATTGGAGGTGGATGTATGATCAGAAAATGGATGAGTATGTGTATGACAAATAGTAATATTACACAATGTCGATAATATACAAATTGAATAAGTATAAATCATAGAAATAGGCATTAGGAAATCCATCAGATTCACTGCTAAGGAAAACTATAAACAGTGTTTGGCTTAAATTTTTATCAAGTTTCAGAGAACAGGGATGCATTGGAGACTGGGCACTTGAATGAGGGGAGAAAAGAAAGAGGATGAAGGCAAAATGGAGAATGGTACTTGAAAAGAGGTACACAAAAAAACTGTCTGTGAAGATATATCTCACAGACAATTTATTCCCACAATTATGAATTATCTTTTGTGGAACTGAAACAACATTCCTTTATTTCTGGCCCTTCAGGTGAGAATTGTTTTCTACGAAGGATCGCCAAACCTGGTGAGAGCTTAGATTGTGCAGATTTCTGCTGTCACAGTAAACCAGGAGTTCAGGAAGAGACTGGGAAGCCTTTGAGCAAAGAAAATGAACATCTTTCTGGGATACTTGGACAGCTGCCAGCTCACACATTAAGCTCGGTTTTCCAAACCAATTGTTCTGTTGTTTCAAGTGCAAATAGTCTTCGTCCCCTGCCTGGACTTCTTGTTTTTCACAAAATGAAATTGCCAACCTAAACACGTGGGGTTTTTTCCTGTAACCCCCTGATATATCACCATTTACCGTGGTATATAGCTTTATATATCTTACATAAATAGGGGAAAAAGATGATAGGTAAGCTTTACAGAGATATTAAAAGGTACTCAGGAAATACTGTTTGATCATGGTTTTTGCTTCTTTTTGTTTGTTTATTAAACACTGTAGTTTACAATGAACATAACAGCTATTAATCATTAGCTAATGCTAATAAAACTGCAATCTGTTTCAAAGCTAAATACTGCTAAATTCTGCTAAATCAATAATATTAATGCCTGCCCAGAATTAAAGCTATTAGCCAATATGAAATCTGTAATTATACCATTAATCATTCATATTCTGAAAAATATTTGCAACAGATGCCAAACATGGTATTAGGTCTGTGCCAGTAAAGCCTGACTTATGGATGGTTTTCAAATGCTGTAAATTACTTTAAGATTATTAAAATGATGCACTTCTTAGAAAATGTGTGAATGAGCTTCAATCTTTCAGCCAAAGAAGTACAGAAATTGCTTTACTAGATCAGTCAGAGCACGATATCCAGCATCTGACAGTGAATGGCATTAAAGTATATCTTACCCTCTAATCATTAAGTTCTGATGGACCAGATTTAGCATCCCTTCAAGATTTTTATAATTAGTTATGATGTATCTGGATTCTCTTGATATCTGTGTCGTAAAGTCCAATCCCCTATTGCATCTTTTTGTGTTCTTGCTTCCTTCGCTTCCTGTGACGGTTCTACAGTCCAGACAGACCTTGTGTGGAAAAGAAATTGCCTTAATTTTTTTTAATTTTTAATATCTTTCTATGTAGATGAGCATTCATCTTTTCCTTGTAGAGCAGAACTTTCCTGTACCATGCTTTTTTTAAATATGCTTTTGTTTTTCTCTTGTCCTGGTTTCTTCAGTCACAAGGACCTGAATGTCAAATAGATAGTTCCCTGTACTTCTGAATATTATCTCTCTGCAAGTAAGGAGGATGAATGGATTAGGCTGAGTGTGTCATGGTTGTTTCTGGGATTCTAATCAGAGAATTTACTTAGGATTTTATCAATTAGCCTTGTCATTACAGAGAGTTTATGTCAATAGGATCTAGAATGGTGACCACTGACCTTTGCTTTTGTGCTTTTATTTGAGTTGAAAGAACTAAGATGGGAGAGAACCACAAAATATGTTCTTCCTCTTACCTGCATCGAATGATTTATGATCTTTTGTCCTCATTGAAACTCTATCCATTTTTTGTTCAGAAAGTTTGAAGTGTTTGAAAACATGCAAGTTCTGCATGTTTATGAAGAGAGACGTGAGGTATGTTGTACTTTTGGTCACGTAAGTGATTTTAATTCTTGTAGCCATCTATCTATTGAATGTGAGAATAGATGCTAGCCTATGTACGTTCAAATTAATACCTTAATTAGGCTTTGGAGCACTGAGCATAGTAATAATAAAAATGAATAACTCACAGCTAACAATTATCTCAGGTAATCTGATGGAGTGATGGTGAATTGATCCACTGGAGTATGATGTTTTCCACACATGTGTAGACAGGTACATTTGAGACCTCTGTGTTTCGTAAATCCGTAGGTGGTAGTGTTCCTTCTGTAACAGTTACTGTGCAAAGCAGCACAACAGGTCTAAGTCTCTCGGTCACCTCTTGTCTTGTGAGGATCTGGCACTGCCTTGTCATGGCCCAGTTTCAGATGAGCGTTACTTGCTGGAACCAGCCATTACTCCACTAGACTGAATCTAAGTCCTGCACTGTTTTTAGGTTGACCCACTCAAATGAAATTTGACATTGGGGGAAAAGGGAGCTGAGACAAGTAACAGCAGGAGGAAAAATGAGAGAAGGAAACATCTGTGATGAAATTGTGAGGCTCAGACTGTTTGCAGAGGGCAACTTGTTCGGATTTTGTAGGGTTTATTTTGGTTTATCTGCTTTGTGCTGCTACTACTGTGTATACTGCTGCAGTCTCTGGCTTGCTATGTTGCATGCATCACTGGTGAGAAGGGGAATTTTGTTTTTTTCAATAGGCTGTCCTGTTGGTCAGATCTGTGTACGGGCTTTTAGGAGCAAAAGCTTAGCACTTGGATTCGAACAGAGAAAATATAGCTTCTACATCTTTAATTTTAGATAAATTTCCTTGACTCCTGTAACAACATTTTGTGGTAACTGTTATAAAGGTAGTTTGCATATATAATGCTACCTCAAATTATTTCTTTCTGGCGAAGATGGATTTGTCCAACCATGTTGGCCCCAGAGTCTGCTAAGCCCATCTGGAGCTGCTAACTGCCAGTGTAATTTTGAGTGAAATGTCAGAAAGTTGGTTTATAAGTTCTTGAATTTGAGCAGTCCTAGGTTTTATTTTGTTTTGTTTCTTTTTTGGCTTATATAGACATATATTCACCTCTTTTTACCAGGAACATCTGCCCCTATAAACATTTCAGCAAGGTAGGGGTATCACTGATGCCAGTGGAAAGACCAGTAGTGGGTTTAATAGAGTTTGCTTAAAGATCTGTGTGAGGAAGTTTGTATTAGGCTCCAGTTCCTGTTAATATGTTTGTTTTTCTTTTTTTTTTAAGACATCAAATTCATCCCTGTGGACAACAATTCAGAATCTGGTACAAGAGAGGAGGCTTGTACTGGAGAGAACCTCCACTTCATGCCACAGATTTTTCTTGGACACAGAACTCTGAAGATTAAATGCTCCTTTGCTCTGTCTGTCGTTTGCTAACCTCAGTCCTTTCAGTCAGTTGTAAATAAAGGAAGAAAGGACTTTTCTAGATACTGTTTTGATCAAAAGTGTTTACTGTAGCACTGTTTCTACTAAGGGGAAATTGTAGTACTCATTTGGCTCAACAGGGAAAGACAGCAATTATAAACAGTTACTTGTTTTTCTTTTGTATTTGTTACAAGAGTAGGGACTGGGCCATCATGATCCTGAAAACACTGAAATACTGATCGTAACTGTAGTTTTCATACCCTTTTAGCCTTATAGGGTGGGGAAATGCAGATGTCATTTCTTTGTCATCAAGGGAAAAGAGACTGACACTTCATAATGTTAAGACAAGACTGTCAGACTCCACTGGAAATAATGAAGCTTGACAGTTCCTGGGTTAATACTGCAAGTACCAATCCTGTAAATTTCAATTAGCCCTGACAGCATTGGGGTTTAACGTGATGTTTATGTGAAGTGGTATGTTGGTAGCTTTCCTTCACACTTATAAGGAAACGGATCTCTTTCTCTCTCCTCTCTCTCCCTCTCTTTCTTACACACACACGCGCGCTCGCGCACACACACACAGAGTAGGGTTCAGCCTTCATCTTATTTATTTCTTAAGATGTCATGAAGATACTCTGTCTCAGACTATCTCTGTGCACAGACTTAGGACTCCAGCTATTCAGAACATATTTATCAAGCTTGGGTGCCTAAAACTTGCCACAAAATATTCACATTTAAGCATCTAATATTTTTGCAGATGCTCCACTTCCTGAGCTCTGTGGAGTGTTGGTGATGGCAAGATGTTAAACTGAGGCCCACCTTCCTGCATAAACCTGCTTCTAGTGTAGTCCTACTGCTGCCTTGCCCCCAGGAGATACAGCTCTTACCAGGAGTGGCTTTGCCAGCAGGTTGTCCCTCCAGTCCCTTCCCCTGTGGTATGAACCAGTCCAAGAAGTGTGCCTGTGTGATACGATGTGATCATACCTGTGCACCCGCTTGGTTTACATCACTGCTGATGTCACCCTAACTTCTATTAGCAAACCACTTTTTTTTGCTACGTTTTGTATCAGTTCCCAGAATGAAATAAGCTTGTATAGGCTTGAAGTAGTTTTTTAACTGTGTCTGTGCTAGCACTCTAGCTGACATGAGCGATGCTGCACTAAGATCACACCTCTAACCAACTCTGTGCTACACGCTGCTTTACCAGCAAAAGTTTCTAGTGCAGTTCTGCTGTCATGTAGTCCTCAATGTCAATTTGGTGCTAAATATAGGTGTTATGTGTGAAAATTTTTGCCTACCTGCCGTGCTTAAGAGAAGTCAACAATAAGCCTCAGTTGGGCTAAGGTTCCTCTAGCAAAGTACGAACACGTTACTGACGAAAACAAATCGTATCTACACTTGAGATGAGCACAGATATTCTTTTTTAAACAATAAGCAAATGAGATACATATAAAAGTCTGGGACAAATAACACTGAGACGGTCATAGAAGGTGCTGAGCAGTGTACTTCCATCAGTGGCTTCACTGTTAGCTGTCAGGACAGACATTTTGTGTGTGTGATCGTGGAGGGTCCAGCCTGGCCAGGACTGAGTTCCCTCTGCTACCACTGAGACTAGCAGGAGGTGAAGGTATTGAGTACCTTGAATGAAAGAAAAATAGCTCTGGGCCTGAGTTCTCTCTTAACAATTAAAGACAGTAAAAGTATATATTAAAGACATGTATTAAAGATAGCAAGAGCCTGAAAAGGGCACCCAATTTTTAAGTTATGTAATAGCACTAGCTGACCTATTGGCACCCTCTCCACCCTGCACCAGCTCTGGTTCTTCTGATCCCATGTGGCAGTGGATGAACTACTGGTCCAACAGAGCATTATGCGGCAAAATTATCAATAGTTTAGCGATGAACTTGTGAATCAAATTAGCTGCAGATCTGCTGGCACAGAGTGGGAGCGTAAGGCTGGAAGAAGAGATAGGGGGGTGGGAGGTACTGCTAGTGGTGGAGCAAGGAGGAAGCAGATCTCTGCTTTCTGGGGGTGGCAAGTTATTAAGGCATCTCAGATGTGAGTTTTGCCTGTATTTTCAGCAATCTAGTATGTAATTGTGCTCAAATCATATTTCAATAAACAATTTTATGAGTCACAAGATCAGGGAGGTACGCACAGAATTTTATGATAACACAATAAACCTAGGCTATATTATGGGTACTCTTCCTTAGATCTTGGGCACCAAATGCAGCTGTTAGTGGAAAGATAACTGAGTTGTTCAACAAGTTGAATTTTTATTTAACTGAGAAATTTGCCATTTTAGAATGACTCCTGCATGGATGTAAAATAATCGGAATGAGATACTGAAATTTAAGGAACAAATTTGGAATAGTCACAAATGGGAAACAGTGGGAAATGTAAGCATTTTGGATCTGAAATGATCTGATGTTAAGATAGAAATTAAATTTAAGGCTGACATAGAGCATTTTCTCATTTCAATCAGTTGAGGAATCAGTTGGATTTCAATCAGTTGGAAAGGTGGGAAGATTAATCAAAATCACCACTTGCATGTGGAAATTGTGAAAGAAATACATACTTCTAAAGGAAAAAAATTCAAATAGCTTAAACACTGATGTACATATTCATTATGGCATTCTGTGTATGGTTTAGTTTATCCTATAGTCTGTCTGTCTTGTATCCTTCCGTTCTTCCTCTTCCCACCTCCCTTGTTACTTGTTAGGTGATTTACTTAACGCTTTGCAAGTGCCTGTCTTGTGCTATGCATATTCAATTTATCAGAGCTTCTCAGAGCAGGTGTCCTCAGGAGAGGAAGTCTTTTTCTTCTGGCCACATTTTCTCTATACAAACAGCAATCTGCAGTAATTGCCTGAAGCATTTAGAGAGTCAGACAGCAAAGGCAAAGGTCCTCTTTTTTGCCTTGTCTAGCAAATGTGCTGATTCACTGCCATTACTTACTTCAGAGCATTAGTTCCTCTTCACACGTAAGAAAAGTTCCTCACTGGCAATAAAAAAAGAGGCCATTTTTTCTTGCTGTTTGACTGGGGACTCCTACTGCCTTGGCAGTCTCCATGTTGAATTTCTTTTAAAAATCAAATTTTCAGAAGTACACAGTCCTGGTACAGCTTTGCTCTGCTGAATTAATATAGGTTTTATCATTAGCTTCAGTGGGACAAAATCATTCCAACAACGAGTACACTGCAAAATCCAATCCTATGTTGTTTGTATTTTCACTACTGTTTTTCTGTGTCTCTCCCCCCCCACCCCCATTTCTGCAGACTGCTACCAGGAAGAAACAGCCATCAGATGGTAAAGTGGTGTTGTAGTGTGAGGGGAGTGTTCAGCTCAGAGAGAAATTTCCCTCTCTTTGCTTCCACCAGTTCGAATATATTTTGGTTTTCCAGCCTCACTTGCACCAGCATTGTGCTGCCTTGCAGTGCTGGTGTATTAGCATTACTCTTACATGTTTGTACTTTAGCCTCTGTCTCTGGCATGCCATAACGCGTGGTAAAATAGCTCGTGTAGGTTCCTGGCTCAGAGAAGCTTAATCTTCCACCCTTTGATTCTCGAGAGTCCTGTGAGGCATCTCACGGGAAAGCAAAAAGCTCTGTTGCTTTCTCAGCAGTTTTTGGAATGTTTTAACTTTAGATTTGAAACTTTGATACTTGTAAATATTTGCATAGTACAGGAGTTAATTGTTTCTCTCCTTTTCCTTTTTTTGTTTCCTTCAATAATTCCTTTTCATCTTTTTTGCACATTGAAGGCAAAGGAATAAAGAAAAATGAAAAGCTAGCAGGACGGAAATTGATCACAAATTTTACACTGCAACATTAATTTGCTTTTAATGCAGGAATACTTCTGTACAATATAGACCTCACAGGAGGAAGATAAGCCTCATAAGTTTCTTATATTGGATCATTTTAAAAGAAATCTCTGGTAGCTCACAAACCCCATATACCCTCTTAAATCATTTCAGGTACTTCATAGTACCCCTGTAGTCAGCCCCATGAGCTGTCCTTTTCTTTGTGTGACTCACACTTAGAGGGTCCCCTCAGCTTAGGCACACAAAAAGCAGACACTTAATGGTGCAGCTTTGAGAAAGCACTATACTGCAAAATATGCATGCATGTGCTTAGCTTGGCACAGCCCAAGTTTGATTCTGCAAAACAAAGAACGCTGCTTCTGATCCAAGAAGGCCTGTCCTTAATCATGTGTGTTAATAACATAGTTGTTATATATGTGTAGGGTGAGGGCTTCATTCTGGGTGAATGTCTGGACTGAAAATGGGACATGCCAGACTACAGGATTTGTGTAGCTCATAGTTTTTCTCAGAGCTACAGTGCATGAGCAGCTTTGAGAAACCAGTCTCCAAGTCCACATCTGGGCATGCAAAAATTTCAGCGTGGAAAATTGGGGATCACTTGTGAAAATGTGAACCTTGACTCTGCCATGTTTTTCAATGTGCTGTCAGAGCCAACTGGAAAAATACGTTACATACTGAAAAAGAAATCAGAGGTTTACAAAGTAACAGAAACTACTAAAGGGATTTGCTTATCATAACCACAGAAGCATTTAAAATAAAAATTGGTTGCATTTTCTGTCAGTGATGGCCTTTGCTAAGAAACAAAAATTGAAAGTAGCATAACTTGAAGGCAGTGAAGCGGTGAAGAAAAGAGGGTATGGGGAAAGCTTGGGACCTTTTGAGAGGTGGGCTCTGATGGATTTATTTAAAGTGATTTAAGACCCAAACACCTATTCTGCTCTTTGGCTGAAGTTTGAATCTCCATTTGTAGGTGCCAGAAAGGAGCTCTTGCTTGTACATCAGCTCTCCTAGGCCTCATTTCAGCATATGAGTGCCAGCTCACCTCTGCTGGTAAGAGAGCAAATGGGAAAGAATAGGGGAAGATTGAGAGATAGGTGAGAGGTATGAAGGAAAGTAATTTAAATCAGTACTGTCCTCCATCTGTCAGAAAAGAAGTAGAACAGTTTTGGGCTGTGAAGATGAAGACAAATGTGCGCTTAGTAATTTAGTTTCAGCATTCAGGATCAATATTCTTCAAAGTATGAGCAATTTAACAGAGAGAATTAAATGAAAGGCCAAGTCCTGTAACACAGCATTATTCTTTCACTTCAGCACAATCTGGTTTTAAAGGTAGATGAGTCAGTCCCACACAGATCTCCTGTATTGTTATCAACCTCTGCTGGCAAGGAAACAACTTGGTAGTGGTTTCTATTGCATTCAGTAACTGCCAACCTTACAGCAAGGAGAAACTGGTGTGACTGGGAAGCAGGGCAGTTGCTGCAGTGACTGACAGCCTCAGTGCTGGCCCTTATGGCTGTAGAAGCATGGCAAGAGTCTCACCAGGACTGTAGACTGTCAGGGAAATGGTCCTGCAAGAGAAGCACCCAAAACCAAGTGAAGTGGCATGAGCTTTATCTCATCCTGAACCAGATGGTTCACTATCTGTTTACTGAGTTTTGGTGGAAGTTTTGCTGGAGTCGGGAAGGTGGGACCTGGCTTCTTGAGCCCAGTCCTGGTTTGGGGAACATATCTGGCTTCACGCCGTTGCAAAGATCCTAATGTGCTTTGATTGACCCTGGTGATGTTTGTCACATGGGAATCTTGCAGAATTAAGCACAGTAATTTTTTTTATTAAGAATAGTCTATCTTTACTTCAGTTCTGTTTTTACTGCAATACAAGCCATGACGAAGTGGCAAGGATGTGAAGCTCTCACCTTTATTTTACAGTGGGAGGAAAGAACAGAGAAGGGGACAAAGAGATCCCCTGCAGCTGGAGACATTGTGTGGGAGAGAGTACTCGTGCTAAGTGAGGTTTCCCGAGTCATGTATTTGCTCAGGGTGGAATATCTGCCATGACACATTTTTCTCATTTGTTTGAGCTTACAAAATATGTTCATGATTGGAGGTGGGTTTTTTTGAGTGAGTAAATGTTTGGTAGAAAGATGACAAAACAGGTTTTGCGACAACCTTCTGTATTGTTACTTCAAACTGTGTTGACTTGGTTTGAACTGATCACCTTGTGCCACTTATTTGTTATGGTACTTTTCAGTATGATGCTTAAGCCACAGACAACTGCCGTGATGGAGTAGCTAGACCTCCCCTGCTCTTCCTTCACTGCTTCTCTTGGTCCATGCCCCTTCCCTTATTCCAGCTGTAGCAGTCATTGGCCTCTCCCGGGAGCCAATTTCATTCACTGAAACAATAGAAAACTGTCGGGGGAGGGGGGGGGGGGTCCTATTTCTTTTGCCATTTTGGTGAATTAGATTGGCATACATCACACTAGATCTGATGTGCAGAACAGCTGGTACAAAATCATACCTGTCTTGTAAAACCAAGCCCTAACAGTGTGTCCTTCTATAGAAGTCATTGAAATTAGCTTCACTTTATCCTGTACAAAGGAAGAACAGAAGAATAGGAGCACCAAGATTAGTTTAGGTAATCATCCAGAACAGAGGAGGAGGGTTAAAAAGCTCATAACCCCTTCTCTGAATCACTCTATCAAAACACTGTAGCAAAAACCTTGCAAGCTTTGGCAACAGGCAAACCTTGGTCACTTCTCAGTTTGAGACATTTTTTAATTGCCTTTTTATAAAAGTTGTCCAAGTCTCTCTGAATTTCAGAAATGGGTAACTCAAGGAAAATTATTGGTTCATGCAAGTTAAATAAAAAAGCCTGTTTTTTGCCAAGAAATTTGTCCATCCACAAATGCCTTTCAGCTTATGTCCTGATCTGCGAGTCCTGCCTCCACACTGCAAACATGTTGATGCAAAAGTTCCTCCTGACACTATTCAGTCCTACTTGTTCCAGTCCGTGCTGCATGAAAGAGACATTTTCCAGCACCTGTGTTCTCACTGGTGCCTTCAGCAAAGCCCTGCAGATGAACCATTAGAAATACATGCTGACCTTAACAAAGAAGGAGCCGACATACTTCACTCATAAAACTCAGAGAGCAATCAGATGGCATCCCAGTGACATTCGTCACTGCTGCTGGCAACAGCCTTTAATTCATCTGGTATTTAACCAGGGTGAAATGCCCTGTAGCTATATCATGTTTGTTGGTGTTAGATGAACGCAGCTCATCACCCGCTCACTAAAGTTCAGGATTTAACACCAATCCATAGCTTGCTGGCAGTTCATCTCCTGCACAAAATACTTGTCTCCTCTTTGTCCTTTATTATGTTTTCTGTTCTCTGCAGCTTGTTTTCTAAACTCTCCTCTGCTCACTTCCAACATCTAGTTGAATACCTTTGCCTGGATATGAGAACTATATTACATTCTGGCACAAGTGAAGGTTGCAGGCCGTCAGTGACATAATTAAGCCTGGTGATTACAGACAAATTTTCCAGCTTTCATAATTAAAAATTAAGAATAATCAAAATGTGAAAAATGCAAGTGTGTTTTCAAGGTTAAATCCTCAATTTTTTAGGTGATGTGGCTGGAGCATCCTTTTAAAATGATGGATGGGAATGGGAGCTAATTAAGAACAATAGCTCAAATAATGAATAGTTTTATGTCCCATACTCATTGACTACTGAGTCATTAAAGAAATTAATTGGGCTTGTTTCAGTGTGATTCTGATCCACATAAGTCAATGGAAGCTAATGTAGTTTTCCTCACTGGGGGCTAGAGCAAATCTAGTAGGTTAAAGCCCACTGAAATCTGGTAGGATTACCTCCGCTGATTTTGTGAGGCTTATGTCATGGCCTATCGCATATAGGATGTGTTCTAAATGAATGCTTTAGGATGTAAAGTTGGAGAAGTAAAACTTTCTGGATGAAATCCTGGTTATGTTGAAGTCTAAAAGTTCCTACTGAATTTAGTGAGGCTGGTTTCATCCCTGTATAACTCTAGGTACAAATCACACCAGTGCCTATGTAAGTAGGCAACATTTACCCGCCTCACTTATACTGCTTCATCTGCTCTGGATCTAACTTAGCTTTCAATAGCTCTAAAATACTTAAAAAAATATTTTTTTCTTAAAATTAACTATCTGTATAACAAAAAAAATCTTTAAAGACTCCTCCTTCATCCAAAGGCCAGCTTCATCACTTTCATTAAGTTATCTGGGAGTCCTAGACAAGTAATCTTCTTGATCTAGGAAACAAGAATACTCAATAACTGTATAGAAAACACGAGGAGGAAGTTACAGATCTTCTGTGCATAATGCTAGAGGCAGAAGAGAATCCACATTGCTCAGAGATAGAGCAGTTATTCTTGGCTATCTAAAATGTTCAAAATAATAAAGTACATTTTAAGGGTTCCCAGCATACAAAATGCATGAGGGAAGGTCCCCAAATCATTAGGTTTTAAGTAGCAGTAAAACTGGAGTACTTTTCAGGGCAATGGCAAGACTTGGTTTCTGCTTCAGACTTTTTTGTCACAGTGTTGAAGGGTGGAAATGTTCTCTTTTTATTATTTTTTCCAGACAAAAGAATATTGAACTTCCCAGATGATCACTTAACACTGAGAATTTGATACATGAACAGAAGACCAGGCAATGGTGAGATTTGTGTTAAACCCATAACAGGTAGCACAAATGAACACTGTTAAAATAGTAAATTAACTTCGGCAAAGTGTGAAGGGAACACAAAGTGGAAGGTAAACAAAAGAGAAAAATTAAATAGATCTTTGAAATTACAATGATGCTCAACTTAAAAGTATTGAACGATTTGCACTTCATAGAATTGGCTTTCTTAAGATCATGCTTAACTTATTATTCCTAATAATTTACTGTCATAAATTTAGCCCTTTTACCATTTTTGAATTGACAGTAAATTTGATTTTCCCACTTAAGTTTATTTTTAATAAGTAAATGCTTTGCTATCCAGATAAGCACATTCCTTCTGATAACGGAGTCTTAAACCAAACTCCACCTTGAGATTTCAAATATGTCTTGTGGCTGATTCAGTATGAAAGTGTGTGGAGTTCTCTGAGAGTCTTGATTGTTAAAGGAAAGGTTCACAATTGCAAGTTGTGGTCTTTAAATATCTTAATGAAAGGTGCCCAACTTCCAGGACGTCTTAGAAACATCTGCCTCTTGAAAGTGGAGAGCTCTGTTTAAAACCTGAAGGAATGATTTAGGTTCTTCTTTCTCACTGAGCAAAATGTCCACAAAGCAAATAGAGGTGTGACTGCAGAACGAGTGAGTGTATACATTGTGCTATCTTGAATCTCACTTGCGAAGGAACGCTCAAAGAAGACATGCGTCTGCTTCAGTGCAGGTTGTCAGCTTCACTGCTGCTGGATGCTCTACTGTTTAGCGTAGCTGTATCTGCTTGTGGTGCGTTTACTTCCAGCCTCAGTACAAAAGGTATACTTCTGTGTTCATCAGTGCTGAGCAATCACCTGAGACGCTGGATCAGGCACTGTCGCTCCTGGGTTGAATTAACTGGAGCACAAGATGTGGACTTTACGCTATTCATGGACATGAAGGGCTTTTAGTTAATACTGGGTGTCCTGGGACCCTGTGTATTGCTTTGTGTCTGCTCGCTTGGACTGTGTTGAGGCTAGAGGAGCTCCAGTGATCAGTTGATCTTTGTATACAGCAATGCAACTGAGGCCAGGACAAGCACTTTATAAACTGCTACCACAGATGAGATACTTACCTGAACAGACTGTCATAATCAGTAAAACTCCTGTGGTGTAAATGGCCCCTCATACAGTGCTAAAGGCCTAGATTGACACCCCCAAGGTGAGTCAGTTGTCATGGGTGAAAACGTTGTTGCCTGTGCCTTCCTATCCCTCCGCTGGAGATACAGCCCAGAGCAGGAATAATACAACAGGGCTTGCTCCTCAGTCTAATTCACAGCCTGCTGTGTTAACCTAAAGTAAACCAAGGGTGGATTGCAAAAATATTACAGCTCCCGTTCTTAAGTGGCAGTGCAAATCACTTATTGACCGTTCCAGCATCCATATGAGGGGGGCTGTGACCTCTGATAGGAGGGGAACATGGGCGATGGGGTGCAGTAACTGCTGTAGCTGATCCGCTAGAGGTGGAGACAAAAACCTTTGGGCCTCTGCCCTTTAGATGGAGCACTCTCTCTCCCCCAGTGCCTTGCAAACACAGGTCATTCAACACATCAGTAACAGGGAAAAATGATGTTGTTGTAGGCAAGATCTCTGCATCTATGGATTGGTGTATTCAAATAGTCCTTTTTGTGACACCCACACAAACAAGTTCAAGCTGATTTGAGTCATCAGATATGGCTATTTAATGCCGTGAATGTAGAACACGTAAAGCGGCTTCCTTGCTAGTATCAACCCTCCGCTGGTTGTCTGTTGACGCTTCCCACACTCCAGGATCGATGTTTTATTGCTGTGATTTCTTCTCAGTCTTGCTGTTCTGAAATGACCGTTCTAAACCTGATTGGTGCTGCATAAAATGATATTGAGCAGATCATGGGTTTGAAATGCACACACATTTATTCTCATATGTAGGACAGGCAAACTCAAATGAGAGAGAGACCTTCTTAAAATGTCTTTAAGTGCACATGTAAAAAGTATGTATAGTACATGTATCTAGGTCCTATGGTGTTTCCTACTCATTTGATGGCATATATGAATATTCTGAAGGTGTCACATAAATGAGGGGGATGCAAATGCAATGAAAGATGCTGCTTTTGTGGAGGTTTACTGTAGGTAAAGAGATGAGTGAAACAAGAAAAAAAACCTAAATGTCAGAGCACCTGTATGGAGTTTTTGAAGCTGTATTTGACATTTAAACCAGAATTGGTGATGGAGTTTCGTTTTTAAGAACCAGGACACAGCATGTTAGAAGGAGTTTGTGTAGGTGGTTCATTGGAGGTTCAACTTACCAAAGGTCCTGCTTCATCTTTGTGTGGAAAGCTAAATTGTATGGTTTTGCAATACCAAGAGTTCTGGAGAATCTATTAGTTTGAAGGACATTAGAAGGATATCAGCAGAAAATATAATCATTACCTTTGTCATTCCTATTGTGATTATAGTAATAAAAACAATTCCATGTTAAAATGGATTGACACATAGTGTTTCCCAATAATTACTTCTTTTTCACCATGTTTCAGCTTGACTGCTCTAGTTGCTTTGAGTTTTCTTGGTTTTGCTTTTTAAAGCTCTCATTATTTTACATCAAATTATTTTCTTTTTTCTGAAGTCAGGAGAGCAGTTCTGTCATCTCGTAGTTTCCTAACTATTTAGGTAAAAAATTTGATGAACATTTTTGAATATATAGAAAACAGAATTATTTTGTAATTTTATCTGAATAGTAAAAAGTAGCTACATTCACACAGAATAATAGTCTCAGTAATTAAGTCCACTAGCAATTACTCTAAATAATACAGCATAACTAACAAGAAGTATGAATCACACATCCTGCCTGAACTCACAGTATTTAGATCAATGTACGCTCCATCTAATGACAACAAGAAATTTTGTCCATCAGTGAATTCCCTCGTCATTTTCTATTCTAAACTTTCACTGGGATTTTTCTCTTCATGCAGCGTTCCTATCTTTTTGATGATCCCAGGTTCATATGCTATTTGCCTTGTCTTCAGTAACTTAGATTGTAACAGTGGGGACAGTGACACTGTCAGTTTTATTAAATGTTTAAAATGACAGGTACGCCACTGTGTTGTACAATTAATTGTTGTCATTAGAAATGTGGGCAAAGGTCTCCGTTTCTTTGTGCAGAAGGCCAAATGGTCATGGGCATTTCTACATGACAGCCTTCATAGAGAAATCCCCTGGGTGCAGATAGAAGTACATGGATGGAAGGGTATGGAGGCGTGTGGGTTGGTGGGTGTGTGTAACCTTCCTTAAGCTGTCATGACACAACGTGGGACAATGGCTTGAGCTTACATGTAAAGCTACACTACAACTCTGGCTCGGGGAAATTCAACACTAAGCTTTTTAGCCTCTTCTCCAGCAGAATCTGACCCCCACACCCCCTGGAGACCTTCAGAATATGGAACCCAGGAGTTTCAGAGAAATGGGGAAAAAATTAAAACCAACATGATAAATGTTTCCAAAAAGCAAGATGAGCAAAACCCAGTCAGTCCATTAGGAATATGAGCTCTCCCATGGACACTGGTCTGTGTGTCCAGTCATTATTATGGTCTAGAAAAGCTGACAGTCCCCACTCCCTTCAAGCACACCCAACGATCCAGTTAAAGTCAGTGGTTATCAGGGAGGTTTCCCCTCTGTCTGTCTGCTTGGGTGCAAAACGTTCAACTGTGCCAGCCCCCATTTCAATATGTAGCCATGCAGTCCAGCTTGGCGGCATCCATCCCACCGCGGCTGGCCCTGGGAAGTCAGCTCCGGGAGTCACTGAGCAGGCAGCGCTGTCACTGCTGCCACATCAGCTCTGATCTAGTCTGATTCAGCCTGCTGCTACAGAGTCACTTGAGGGGAGCCTTGTGGGGATACCAAAGCAAAAGCACTTTTTGCTTGTAGGATGAATATTTCTGTTTTGGACACAAGGATCTCTCCTTTCCTCTTGTGGGATTTCAAGCGAAGACCACTGCCAGTTGTACCACCTGCTGGATGGAGCTGCTGGAGGGTATCATCTCCCCAAACCCTCTTTTGTGCCATTCTACTTACAGTCTGGTAGAATATATATATACCAGATGTGTTCCCCGAAACCAACAAAATACTAAGTGTAATTATGGGAAAGCAGCAATTTATTTCGTGCAAAAAAGGTTGGCTAGGTCATTCCATTGTTAAGGAGGCACTCTTTTTAACCCAGGTGTGGCACATGAATAAATTTTACCCAGATGCCAGACATGTTGTATCTCCTGCATTCTTGCAAGATATCCTGCATTTCTTCCCACTGTGCTGGAATGCTGAGCCACAGCAGCACAAAGCTACCAAGGCAAAAATGACCCAACAGAGCTGAATCAAATGCACCACAGCTGCTTCCCAATATTGAACCTTAGATATCTATAGACTAAATTGCTAGTGGCCTAGTTTTCCTACTTTTTGATGTAGACTTCATCCCTGGGAGTGGATTGGGTGTTGTGCACTTTACAATGGCAGACAGAAAAGATTGTGGGGATGTGCCTGTTTGAAAATGAGTCATTTGCAAAGTCAAACTTTCAAGTTTTCTCCTTTCAGTTGTGATCCTGTTAAAATATCAGGGCAAGGGAATTGGAGTTGGTCATTCTGTTGTGTTTTTGTTTGGTGGTAAACAATTTGGCATTTTTGACTTGACTATTCAAAGTTTGTTTTTCCAGGAAGGATGTGCCTCCAAGGATGGACATTGCCTTTGAGTTAGATTTTGCAATTGTCATTGGCTGTGTTCTTGATTACCGAAATCAAGAATGGCTCAGACTCTTATCTAAGAAGTGCAGGGCAGAGAGCTAGGTAAATGTTTCTTCTCTTGGCCTATCTCCATTGCAGGACAGGGAGGGGTTTGTTTGCCTGATCAGTCTGTAATCTGAGGGTTTGTTTTGCAAAGGAGCATGTGGGGCTGGTTTCCTTGGGTTCCCAAGCCTGAGGCAATAGTGCTGGGAAACATCTAATTGGGGCCCATTCTTAATATTCATAAACAGGACATAGGCTTTTCTTTTTCTTTTTACAGGCAAAGGCAGTCATGCAGCAAAGCAAAAGTATGTCAGAAATAGGTGTTTTATTTATAACTCAGTGCATTAAAAAACAACCAAACAACCCCAAATATAGTGCAGTTCAACCTTTGTTTTGTGTCACCATGTTGTACTTGTTCCTCCTCATCTCAAGATGACAGACCTGGGATCTTGATGCCGACCTGTGGAAGAGTGATTCCCAGACAGAGCATCTGGCTCCTTGTAGGAGTCCTGAGGCAGTCGGTTGTGTTGGCGGCCATGGAGTTGCCTCTGGCTCTGACATGTGGTTGCGTTAGTCACTTGATGGGACTCTGTGGCAGCTCTGCCCTGCTGAATGCTGCCTCGTTTTGACTTTTCAATCTGAGTCGGTTTGCACTTCTTAATTATTGTTGTAGTGACGATTCCCTTTAGGAGGTATTACCCTTCCCTCCCAGCCTTTTCTATTCCTGCAGCTGGGTGCAGTAAGAGCAGTACTGTGAAGCAGACTCAGCCTGCTGAGGGGCACAGACTTTCCCCATGTTGTGTTCCTGAGCTCGTCTGATAGACAGAACTACGCTGGTTTTTCCTTCACTTTGTAACATAAAGCACAATTCTTACCACTCCTTCTTGTCTGAGGGGCTTTGAGAAACTAGACATGGGAGTAAGCATATGGATGTTGAAGGCATGGGTGTTTTTTTTTGTGGAAGTAAAGCAAGAAAGATTTAAGGAGTTGACTCCTGAAGAGTCTTTAATTGCTATCAAGGCCAGAGTAAGAAAATGCTCAGGGGGTGCTGTGTGCACTGACTTCTGCTGATCTGGTGTGGGAGTGGTAGACAGCACTGTACAGGACTAAACCGTCAGGGCTGGATACTGCAGACAGACCCACACTGGCACAGAACTAAACACGGACCTTCCCTTCAGTAACTGACATAACGATAGTTTTACTTGTTAATAAGATTAATGTTATGATTTATCTCTCCCTTATTGGCAGTCCCTAGACTGCCTCAAGAACACAAATTTTAATCCCCTTCCCCATCCAGCCTGAGCAATTACCATAGACCAGAGCCATTAAAGCTGCAAGTGCACAAGGAGGGTATGTAACTCAATTACAGGAGAGAAGGCTATACCCAGCTGCAACTGATGTGGAAATTGGGTATGGCTACTGCAAATCACTGTGGAATTATACAAGCTGGCGTTAAACAAGCAGCAGGGCAAATTAGCCCTGCACTGATCTGCATGCTGCTGTGCTTACACAGCTACTGGTGCCCGAGTTACATGTTTAAATGCAGCACAGCTATCTCTACACAACTCTGCATTTTGCGTGTGGCTATATCCAGTGGGAGACCAAAGAATAGGCACTGCTTAAAATAACTTGTCTGCATTTCTGCAAGTTTAGTGTCTTCTCTCGTCTCAAAGCCCAAGAGCCTATTCTGAAGCAGGGGAAAATCCTATTTGCTATCAACCAGCCCTGACTTGTGTCCGTAAGGCCACTTTTCTGCAGACTGCTCCCCTGGAGCTAGAGCCAAAAAGTGCTGCATTTGTGATTTGAAGTAGGGCACATCATGCAAATCCTTTATTTTTATTTATTAGAGAGTATGCAGCACTACCCCATGAGTAGTGGCATGGAACCGAGGAAGAGGCAAGAATTTCATGGCCTGGATTCAATTCCATTCAGTGAGGCTGGTACATGCAGAAAGAACACAAGAGGTGTGTGGGAGGTAGCTGGAGAAAGTCTAGTTAAGGATGCAGAAGAGAAAAAGGGTCTACAGGCAGAAGCACCTTTCTAAAACTAAGAAAAATACCAAAATAAAGCTTTGTACTAGGTACTTATAACACCAAGAAGGCAGATGATCGGGACACCCATTTTCCCTAAGAGAATGCTCATCCTTTTGCATAATGCGTAACCTTGATGTCTCTTTTTGGCAGTGAGACAGAGGTGTACTGAAAATTTTTTTGAAATTAGACCCTGAACACTGAAAGTTGTATCTTCCAGTTAGATGTACACAAGCACAGACTGTTTGGTAGCAATCACAACTAATGTTAAAGGTCCATAAATAGCAAAGCTTCTTGCCCAGCTGTAAGTAGCACTGTGTGGTTTTCTCTTTTGCTCCTTTCTCAAAAATCATTTACTTTAGAAATAGTTGTAAAAGGCAAAATATAAAAGAACTAATGACCTTTCTGTATGGTAATAATTGCTGGCAGGTGGCTTGAAGTTTAAATGCACAAAGACTTTATCAACAGCTACTTTGGGTTGGGCTTGAAAACTGTATTTTGCAAATGCACACGTATTCTTTGTCAAATGCTTCATTTTCATACTACTTTTGACTGAGCAGAGAAAGACCATCTTTAAGAGGCTGACTTGCCCATCTGGGGTCAGTGCAAAAGAATGGAACAGATTTTTTTAATAATTATTTATAAGATGTCTGCTTTCATAATGCTGTGCCTTGAGTGTCAGACAACCTCGGGGGCCCTTGGCCACCCCCCTCTGTGTGTTGGTCATCAGTAATGATTCATTCCTTGAAAAACATGGAGCAACTCTTAAATTCATGTGGGTTTCTGTCCCTCCCCATGTTATCGATCTTCTTTTGGTATGCTCCAACCAAATTGCCAAGGACGTGAAGTTTAAGATTTGAGGGTATCAGGTGTACAGCATTTCTTCAGGACTCACTAGGACTCAGATGCTGTTTTCAATGGAAACATCGTTTGCAATGCAATTGTATTGTTTATTTTGATCCTACAGCCCCACCCTGCCAAAAAGCTCCTCAGAGGTGCGGTCTGGGCATTGATACTACCTCACACAGAGTCTCATGACTCTTCCCTTCTTCTATAATTCTTATTCATAGTTTGATAACTCTGGTGGCCCCAGTCATTGTGCTAGATGCTGCACAAACCTTTAGGGTTTATCTAGAAAAGGTTTTACATTCCTAGTTTAAATGGCTTGGCTGATTGACTGATAATGTAACAATATGCTACACTGGACAGAGCACTGATCCTCATTCCAGGATTCAAGTGTTATTGGCTCTCTTTACATTTACAGTAAGTGCTCCAGAAATTGTTGTGTTCTGGGAGTAAAAAGTGCGGTGTCTAGCTCTTTCAAATAAATTGAGAACAATCACCCTCAGCTAAAAATGTAATCTAAACTGTCAATCTAGCTGTATCTTCCAAGAATTGGTAAGGTTTATAGTTTAAGACCATAGTTAATGGTCTTCTTGCAAGGCTGCCTAATGTCGTATAAGGTACCACCACCTTATCTCTTCATTAAAACTCTGTGCAGAGTTTGAATAAGCAGCTGCAGTAACACTCCTCTTCAGTTTCACAGTGTCAGCTGAGTCAGGCTCATTTGAAGAGCCTCCATCCGCGCTGACTTCTTAAGCTGCTACAGCTATACTTGCAAGAGAACACCTTGCTATGGTTTGAGATAGACAAGACAGGATCAGAAACAGCCACAGAAAGACTGGTGGTTTTGTCATTGGTTTTTGGCTGTGTTTGCTAAAACTAGTAATTAATGTGTTCCAAGAGTCTAAAGTAGTTCCCCTGTAAGGTGGGGGGAAAAGCTGCTTCCCGAGCATGCCCTGGTGAGTGGCAGCTACCTGCAGCAGGTGAAGTGAGGAGGGTGGGATTTTTGGCTTTCTACCCAATATCATGGAGTGGTAACAAGTTAAACACTGGATGAACACATCAGTTTGGTCTATATATGCCTCTGTGGCTAGAACTGTAAATACAGTGAACTACAGGCTGCTCTGTACTGCTTGGAGAAGATAAATACATTGCTTGTACTTAGCTTTGGTTATACCATTTTCCAGCTGCTCTACAGGAAAGCAGGGCCAGACAATAATCGCACCCAGAGGCAGAGCTGTATCAAGGACCTGCTCAAAGTTTTCCATCAAGCTCCCATCTTTTTGATTGATGGTGTTTTTGCTGGTTGGTATTGTCTGAAGATCTCTTGAGACCTGTCTTTTTCACAGGGCAGAATGGCTTGTTCCCAATTCTTGGCAAAGTCAACACACTTTGTCAGCTAGTTGTTGGAGATTCCTTCTTACGGAGAACCTGTCTGGGGAAAGAGGTCGATGTTGGAAGGGAATGGGTAGGCGAAGAGGGAAAATGTTTTCCAAGGAAGACTGAGATTGACAGGAAGATGCATCCTGTTCTGAAATCTGGAGATGATGTCACATTTGGTCAAGTTGGAGGTGCTTTTTATATCTTGAGGCCTACCGGTTTGAAAGGTCAGCAAGACTGGAACAGGGCTGTCTGATGCAATGTCATGCCTCAACCTGGCTTTACAGAGAGCTGGTTATATACATGATCCTCTCTCTTTTCTGCCTGCACTGAGATTTGGCTCCCTTACGCTGAGCACCGCAGAGGAGGGCACGTGGTCTTTGGTTTGGGAGCATCTTTAGGGCACAGCAGCAGACATTTAAAAGAAATAAGCCACTAGAGGGCATCTACACCTTCTCACAACCGTACCGTAAACCTGTTCACAACTGAAAAACAGTCAGTGAACCATTTACAGCTGAAATTATCAGGTACTGGAGCTCAGACCCTGCTGCATAAGAATTTTTTTTCACTGAACGCATTCTTGTGCTTTGTGTCCTCAAAAGAAGAATACACTGAAATGTGTTAATCAGCAAAGCTTAAGATGGTTTGTCAAGCCCTGAAGGTGACCAAGGTGTAAGATTTGTGAAAAATCATATTGCATTTAAAAAATGGATGTTTGCTTATTTTCATTGTGGAGTAAATGGGTTGAGAGAGAGAAAATGGTGTTTGAGAAAGAGAGAGAGGAGCTAGGCTTGCCCAGAATCCCCCATGAATACGCCTGGAATTCATCTATATACAGATTTTGAGGGAAGTCAGGAGAGCATGCTCACGCTTGAATACAGTGGCCTTTTCTGCTGTGCTTTATTTCTTCCTGAGAACTAAAGAATTGCCTCATTTACATAGTTTAATTTAGGTGCGCTCACTTCACAGGTTTTGTTGATTTGCCTTTGCTTTTCAAATGTAATTCATGGTGGCACACCAGGTTTTGTGAATGCTGGGGAGCTCATCTGGCAGCTGCAGAGCAGTCTCTGAGCCCCACCACAGCAGGAGGACCTGGACACAACTGTCTGGAGGTTAGCTGGACACAGCCCACAACATGTCGAAGCAGCTACAGATTTACCCCCATTGAGTTGTTTTCCCTTGCACGTAGACATTCTCTCCTCCCCTCTGAGAGACGGCCCTGCGCAGGGCACCTCAGTCCTCCTTTTCCATGCTGCCATCTCCAGACAGGAGGGAAAGGATTTTATTTCAAGTATCAAATAAAACTTCAATGGTCTCCACTTGGCAAATATGATTCCAGGTTAAAGATGATCCAACCCTTCCTGTCCAGACCTCCCCAGGCTTGCTCTCCGCAGCTAAGGGATGACACAGTCCTGCACTAACACAGGCTAAGCCTCCTCCCTCCCTCCACCCTTTCTGAGCAGAGATCCTCAGACAGCCATACTGTGCCAAATCCTTTACAGTGATTTTGTGATGTGAGCTAGTATCCGCTCGAGATGCCGAGCAGACATGAACTGGTTTCACAGAGGGCTCGACCTGAATTCCCTGAAGTGAGAGTCTAGTCCTTTTACGCACTGAGCTCCCTCTTTTTGTACTTAATCAAATCCTAAATCCTATGAAGTGAAAAAATGCACATTTTGTTTTCAGTGACTTACTGAAGCTGAATGCTTCTCACAACCAGCAAGGCCTATGAAACTAGTATTTATTAAGGATGAGTGATTTCTCACACTTATTCTGTTTCTATGCAAGACTGCCAACTTGGTCCACCTGGGTTTCAGAACTGAGATATCACATTTCCCATGTCTCATGCCTTCTCTATATTGCCCTACATTATTTATTACGGCATTGAGTGCTCCTGGGGTTCGCTGTGAGGCAGGGTCAGGCTCCTTTGGGCTCACCTCTGCCATGGCAGCGTTGGAAGGCTGCTGCACCAGCCAGTTTATTGAGCAGGCTGGTCCTGCAGCTGGTGCTGCGAACGGGAGCTTAAAAGCCACTCAGCGGAGAAACTTAGAGGAAAATAGGATTCAAAGCAGCAGTGAGGACCTGGAGCTTCTGACTCCTCAGGAAGATAAGAGGGAGTTTAACTGGCGTCTCCCTTAGAGCTGTTTTGGGTATCAGTTCTTTCAGAGCAGGCGAGGGTGCAATATCCCTGCTGGCAGTAACACCCTTAACGACCAAGTTGATCGAATCAGTTTCATCCATTTGGGCCTTTCTTGCCAGGTTGGGAATGCCGCTCATAAAAGGGTTTCAGCAACTTTTCACTCGAGGGGCTTCCCAAACTGGCTCAGAGGGGGGAAAAAAGCTGCTTAGTACTAAAGATTTGTTGCCATTTCTAAACTACTAATTGGCTGCCCCCTCCAAATCATTCCAGATCAAACATGTATGTAGTTAACTAAGGCTCTAATCTGGAAATTTGTTGTACCATCTTTTGTCTCAGTGAAACAAGAGTTGTGGTGGCAAGGCCTGCATGGACACTTTGTTTTCCTTGCACCTGCGATATTTCTGTAGCTTAGGAGGAACGGTGGCGGATTGCAATAGAAGACAAGGGTAAACAGACATTTACGACTTGGGAAAAGAAGCTCTAGAAAAGATTACAGAGCTGTTAGTTTTCACGGTGTTTATTTCAGAATAGTTCAAAGAGATATGCAGTGTAGCCCCAATGTCCCTGACAGTGAGGAGTGTGAGCTGCTCCATGGAAGCTGCTGTTTGGATGAGAGCTTTAACTACTGCTAGCAACAAAAGAAGATGGGGACATGTGGTTCATCCTTGGACTGCAGAAGAGAGACAGACACTTCCCAGATCCTGCAAGGCAAATTTCATATTTTAAAATTCTGGGTCACTTCTTTAATTAAAAAGTTATGCATTTCTAGTCAAATGCACTGCAACACTGGGAGCTGGAGTGGTTTTTTGTCTGAAGCCTGTATTATCTGTCAAAACGTGCTGCATGAAAACAGCTGGATCTCATGTTTGAGTCTTCATAACTGAACAGAATGTTTAGACTGTCTTTTTCCATCAAATGTGTGATTGAACAGTGCAGCAGTGGATGAATCTAGGACAGTCTCTCAATTGCAGATTTCTATACTAGCCCTCTGCAAAGTAAGAAGAAAAAGCAATGACAGGCTGTTGGCAGAAAAAGGCGATGATACTACGATATGCATACACCACAGTTTATGTGATGGACAGCAGTGCCTACTCCCATAGAAAAGGACTGGGATTCATGTGGGTTAGTTCCTTGTGGTATGTGCATAGAAATCCAGATATTGTCTACTCAAACATGTTGGTTGCCGTTCTGTTTTCTTCTGGTCCCTTACTAATATTAGAAGCGACAAACTGTGAAACTGAAGTTGCAGGAAGGGCATTGTGTGTTTGCAAAAATTTAAAGCCTGCGTGGGTCCATCCTGCAGTCTTTCCTCCTGCAGAGCTTGCCGTAGCCCTGTGTGTGTCTGCATGCGTGCCCACGCACGTGGGCTCCCAGATGCTACAAATGGCTCTGTCCCTTTTCTTCAGGATCTGTCAGAATGGGAGTCTGCACAATGTTCGGCTCTGCGCTTGACTGAAGGCTTGAGAAGTTAAAAGCTTTTAGAAGAGTCTCTAAAAAATAACAACATACACACATAACCAAAAACACATGAGAGATGAGAAAAAGAGAAATAATGCAGCATGCAGTAACATTTGGAAGCTTTCTCTCTTTTTAGCAGTATCAGAGAGGCTCAGCAAGAAAGGGACCCCTGTAATCCACAGGGCCTCTGTCAGAAACACAGGAACAGCTGAACAGTGCACGAGAGCTGAAGCTTCAGGGAAAACCTCCATGAAAAATGAAAGGAAGAGAAAGAAAAAGAAAAAAAAATGCAGTATTTTTTTAAAGCTCTGTACAGATGTGATGACAATCTGATGAGTCCTTCTGCTTTTTTTGCTTTCATGCAAATTGATAGCCTGCTCTTGGGAAAGGTTTACAGAGCTCGTGAGCATCTTATTGTCTGCTTGAAGTTAGAAGCTGACTGGAAAAGCTAAGAAAAGCAGCATTGTGGAGCTGGGAAAAGGTGCTTGGCAATGTCAGGAACGATATGTTGCTGATGGCACACACACTCAGAAGTAAGGACAGCAGGCAAGTTCACACCGTTAAGCAAAGTTGCAGTGGAGCCAGTGTAGTTCCAGCGCCAAGCACTCAAAAGACACGAAATTTTGCCTCCCAGAGTCATGAGACTATTATAAGACTGCATGGCTTTTTCAGGCAACAATGTGCTGTTGTGATTTGCTTTCTGTTTTTCTGACTGCTGTGGGTTGTGTTCTCATGGTTTGCCCTGCAACCACAGGGGTACTTTTTGTATTTTTTACATGAAAGCTGTTTCTTCAGCTTTTTCAAAAAGAAAATTGAGAATATGGCCTTGAAGAAAATGTTCAAATATGTGACAAGTGTTGCAGTCAAATCATAAACACTGAAACCATGTTTATTATGGTGATTTGGCTTTTTAAGGATAAGAAGACTCTGTTGCACTTTTGTTTTGCTTGCTCTCTAAGACCTTGCGTATATAAACCTTTCTTTCATCTGTCATATCAGCTCTTCTCTGACCCCAGAGAGGACAGCTAGACTAGCCAGGCATAGTGTAGCTAGTGTTGCCTCTGTTGGTTTACTGCCTGCCAATGTGGGAATGGATTTGCTGCAGCATTAATGTGGATCAACATCTGAGCTTAAGCTGTTGTAGAGGATGAGCAGTCACAGTGCAAAACCACGCACAGGCACTGTGTGCATTGCGAGGGCTTCTGAGGACTTGTCCCCTGAAATTTATGAGTGTGGTAAACTGAAGTGCTCTGTGATCCTTCCTTAGTCAGTTGTGAAAGGATTTATTGTTCCTGCCCATCTCATCACAGAGAGCTGCAGAAGATGTTAAAGGGCTACTGGCCACATTGAACAGTTTCGTGTTCACAGTCGTTGCAAAGTGAGGGGGTTAAGAGCCCTCTCACGGAAGGTTTCACTTGGGAGTTTTCACCCTAAGGCAAGGCAGGGAGGCTGGACCCCAGGTGTAACGTGGTAGTAGCTTTCTTGGTGGGGGGACATGCCAAATTACAGAGTGTGGGTTCATTCTTCAGCTGTGTGCCTGGGAAAAAGTGCTGGTGACCATAATTTACACTTTATTTATGCAGCTTCTCTGTTGGAGGATCACCGTATAGGTAGCAGAATGGTGGGAAATTTATAAAGAAAAACTTTGGTTGATTCAACTTGAAAGAGTATTTTGAACCTGGCTGTACAACGAAGTACCCTCATCTGTGTGTTTTGGTCCAGAGCGTGTAGAGTCTGAACCTCTGTTGTTCTGAGACAAATACGGTTATTTACACCTATGACAAGAAAGTGAAGGAGAGTGTAACATAGGACTGTTCTCTTGTGGTAGCATTTCACACCCACAGGTATAACAGGTGTAAGTGACTGTACAAGATGCAGGATAAAGGAAAACCAGGCTGGTTATTATTGTCCAAGCCACAACCTTTGTCAAGACTCTGAGCCTGTCTACCCTTGAAAACATTAATTGCTAGAAGTGTACAATAAAGTCCTCAGTGGAAACTCAGCTTATATTAGCAAAAGAGTTCCTTTACGAAACAGCCCTTTTCTAACAGTTCATTCTCACACATACAACAGTGAGAATGAGTTTGGTCCGGGGACCTGAGTGATGGCCCATCCTGATCGATTAAATATGTTTGAGGCCATGAATTAATCTGCTACTGGGTTTCTTCTATAAGCACACTAGGGTTTGGGAGTGTGGGGTATGACCGTCAGTTTTCTGATACAGAAGGTAGATGAAGTGTAGGTAATGTTGGCAAGACAGTTCCTTTGTGATTGTAGCTGCCCACATTAAGTTAAATAAGCTATGATGGCAAAAGGTTGGGAGTTCTGCCCTTTTGTTTTCTAGCTTTTCGCCAGCGTAGGTTTTTCAACTCTGAGCCAGCACAGATACACCAGCAAAGCCTTTCAGTGGGAACGAAACACATTTTCTTAGCCTGTGTAGACAAGACATCAGAGAAAGGCTTGCAATCTTTTGATCAGCAGTACAGCAGTCTGAAAGTTCACAAGGTGAGGAGCACTTCTCACCAAGAATATACGCTGCAAACTGTGTTTAGAAATAACATTTTTAATTAAAAACAGCATTTCTGATCCTGTTGGCAGTAGCTATAGGGCATAAGTGAGGATATCTTTTCTGACAGGAGATGTTTGGGATCTTGATGCAAGAGACTGCAAACCAGTCTCAAGCCTGCTTGAATAATCAAATTAAGAACTTCCCTTCTTAGGCATACATTTCTGAAGTGGCACGTGCAGCTCTGGCACAGAGCACTCATTATTGCCAATAACAGAGCTGACATCAAGGGCTTTCCTATGTTATGGAAATTTGTAAAGGTGCAAATACAGACCCTTTGTGTAGATTCCGGCTGTGGTTTCACAAGATGCTATTTTTGGTGGCACAACCAGCTTTGAAAGTTCCAGCTCCTTCTGGTTGCCAGAGCCTGTTCCTGTCTTTGTACTTTAGTTATCCCTCTGCTGCGCTGTCATACTCCTTTAGGATCCAGGTGAAAAACAAGCCAAACACTTTTATTTTTAGTCGCGATGATTTTACTGATCTATTTTGCAGTGCAGCCCCCTAAACAGTGATAAGGCATGTGTGATAGGTGGTAAACTGCAGCATGAAGATGGCAACATGTCATTAGGAGTGGAGTTGGATGTGGGTGGGATCATCTTCCACCAGCTTCACTCCGGAGGCAGGGTCTTGTGCAACTGTGCAGAACTGGGGAAAGCCTATCATTGCAAACCCCACATTGATCTCCTTGTCTCTGGGTATTGCAGTCCCGGCCCCGGAAACTGCTGCATAGGAGTGCCTTGCTTGGCCATCCCCAGGTGTAAGCCTGTCTTACCCACTGGAGAAACTGAACCTAGGTTCCATTGCTCTTTTGTGCTCTTTCTGTGAATTCAAGGACCCACCAGCTGCCAGACCCTTCCCAGTATAGCTTCTGCTTCTGCTGGGCTCACAGCATCACCTCCAGTGGAAGCAATGGTGCTTTTGCTATGGCCACCACAGTCACCTCTGCCTAGTAGGGTTGCAGCCCAGCTTCAGGCATTGCCTATGCTGAAGTTACTACACAAAGCCTCACACAGTGAAAAACAGAGGATCTGTGTGGGATCTGAAAGAGAAACTCATGCGTGTAGGAGCCGATTGGCCCATGGCTGCGACTCCTGTCTCCAGTAGTGACCAGCGGAGAGTAAGGGACCAGGGCAAGCATCTCTGCCCCGGCCGCTGATGCGTGTGGTTCAGCATCTTCCCGTGCTCCAGGGAGGTTTGTGTAGGAGGCAGAGGGGTATCTCTCTGGCACAATGAAACACCAGATGTAGGGACAGTTCTGGGGAAGAGAGGTCATCCTACCCCCAGCCACTCACCCCACATGGCTCCCCACATGCCCCAGCTGATGCAGAGGAGCAGAGAGGCAGCAGCAGGGTCAGGCTGCTCCACCAGCGCCACTGAGCAGACACACATGTTATGGCCTCGCCAGGCCTCAGCCCTTGCTATCCCCCCCTGTTTAGAATAAAATCATAGAATAGTTTGGGTTGGAAGGCATAGTTTGGGTTAAAGGTCATCTAGTCCAACCCCCCTGCAGTGAGCAGGGACATTTTCAACTAGACCAGGTTGCTCAGAGCCCCCTCCGACCTGACCTTGAATATTTCCAGGCATGAGGCATCTACCACCTCTCTGGGCAACCTGTTCTAGTGTTTCACCAGCCTCGTTGTAAACGATCTCTTCCTTATATCTAGTCTAAATCCACCTTTCCCTTAGTTTAAAACCATTACCCCCCATCCTAGCACAAGAGGCCCTGCTAAAAAGCCTGCCCCCATCTTTCTTATAAGCCCACATAAGTTCTTAAAGGCTGCAATAAGGTCTCCCCACAGCCTTCTCTTCTCCAGGTTCAACAGCCCAAACTCTCTCAGCCTTTCCTCCCAGAACAGGTGTTCCAGCCCTCTGATCATCTTTGTGGCCTCCTCTGGACCCGCTCCAACAGGTCCATGTCTTTCCCGTGCTGAGGGCCCCAGAGCTGGATGCAGGACTCCAGGTGGGGTCTCACCAGAGCAGAGCAGAGGGGCAGAATCACCTCCCTTGAACTGCTGGCCATGCTTCTTTTGATGCAGCCCAGGATACAGTTGGCCTTCTGGGCTATGAGTGCACATTGTCGGCTCATGTCCAGCTTTTCATCTACCAGTACCCCCAAGTCCTTCTCGGTAGGGCTGCTCTCAAGCCCTTCATCCCCCAGCCTGAATTAATAGCGGTGTATTGATATTGATGTTTCATGAGGGGAGCTTTGTTTGCTCGCCCTCCCTGATGCTTGGATGTTCACTGGGTGGCTTCAATGCCCTGGTACCTGGCAGCAGGCGTGGCCCCTCTGGCCTGCTTCCCAAGCAAGGGCCATTAGGACCTCCTTGTGCATCAGGCAGGCAGCTCAGGAAGGAAAAGTCAATATACATCCTTGCTGGTGAGACTGCCGCACTGCTCTCGTTCAGTGTCGCCATCTTTATTGAGAATTCATCTCACTTCTGTCACTGTAAATTGGAGATGGGTTTATTCCATTCAGCTTCCTATGCCTGATTCAGAAAAGCCACAACAGTCACAGAGAAACCTGAAGCTCTCTTTGCTCCTTTGGAGTGTGCCACCATAAATCATCCCAGCTAAAAGGCCATATGCCACTTTGTACTACATTCTGAATCTGTGATTCTCTCAGTTAATAAAACGCGTCAGATCTTAATGCTCCAGGGCAAAAAGATGAGTCTTGTGGATCATGCTTTATCTATTTCAGGACACCAGGTAAACGGATAGTGCTGCATAAATGATGATTGCTTCAACTTAGTTCACACTAAGGAGCCACTGAAGAAACAGTTAAAATGTTTTTGATTGCTATTCAATCCTTTCAGCCACTGGCTCAAAAATAATAAACAAAGGAGGATATTCAGTTAAAACTCACTACATTTTGCAAATGCATAAGCAGATGTGTTCCCTCCCCACACATAAACACAGACATATATTTACAAACCTAGGAGGAGTGCTTCCCTTGGGGTTTTTTAAGCCTTTCACATTCACTTTTTCAAGCTATCCTTGCAAAAGGTGGAAAAGTTACTTCATTGAAAGGACCGAGAGAGGACCAAAATCTCAATATAATCAAAGGATTTGGAAAATTGGTACTTAACAAGTAACTTTTTAAATCAGCCAATAATACTAGAGTATTTCAAGGTCTGGCAAAGCTAATAATATAAATAATTTTTACATTTGCCTTTTGAAATGAATCAGGGCAGACTTCATTTGTGTTGGATGCTATAGAAATACAGAAGAGGGCTGTTGCTGCTTTAAAAGATTCTTCTAAAAGAGGTAGAAAATGTTACCTTTGGCATCATTTAAGGAAAACCAGGATCTCTATTAGCTCAAGAAAGGCAGTCCAGGGTACAGGAGTGTTCACAGATAAGATTTCTCTTTCAGTTATACACTAGCACATAAGGCAAAGTGAAAATTAATGTAGGTCCTCCTGGCAGGATTAAACAAATATCTTTTTTATAGCAGTAGGCTCATTTTACCCCTGAACTATTAGCCAAAAGAAGTGACAGAGAACAATTAAACCATTCATCTCAGTTTAAGATCATAATGCACACCCGTGGTCAGCAGCGCCCGTGAGTTCTTTGTTTTCATCAGCATTCTTTTTTAAATGGTTTAATGTGGCCTCTGATTGCCAAGTGCTAAAATATGAATCTTCACACTTCTGAGTCACTGATGTAACTAAACTGTGACTTCGGCATCAGAGAGTTTCCTGGGAGTAATGCAAGCTGGGGCCACGAAAACATCTGAGTCACGATTTCCAGGGTAATTCAAGACCACCTTTGTCAAAACTGAACAAACTCCCACGTTTCCCTCTTCGCCTCACCAGCAACCCCCGGCAGCTCCCTTGGGCGATAGCTGGGTGGTTGGCCCCTTGATTTTGGTCTTTTTGTCATCCTGAAAATTGCTCACTGCTCCTGCCTCTTCTGGCAGCATCAACACTGGCTTCCATAAAGGCATTAAAATGCATGTTTTCCTTAGATAAGCATGTTCCTCTGAACTGAGCATCCTCAACTGATGGATGTACAGCTGAGTGGGAATAGGAGCAGCTACAGTGCTGCTTCAGGTCTTGGGCCTGCTAGCTGTGAACACCTTGTGTCTCACACTCCCTCAGCTAGGTGTGTGATGTAAAGGGCCATAGCTACAGCCTTAGCTAGACCTTTTTAGAAGTGAGGGTCTGTAAATAAGAAAATATGGAATCTATAAATCAGTAGACCAAAAATATTGTCTCTGGTGTCAGTGTAATGAGCTAATCAATCATTTTCTACTAGTAATAGGGAGAAAAATGAGGGAATATTTTGTCACATTGAAACAGACAAGCAAAACATCCCTCATCTTTCTTCCACACTCTTCAAATTTAGCCAAAAAGGAAAAAATCATCTGTAAAGTTGAAGGAAATGGCTTTCCTTTCTTTTGTTTTGATTTTTCTCTAGTCTTGGCTTCTGGAGTCTTCTAGGATTGCCTGGGCTAGACAGATGGCTATCTAGTTGACTTTGTGATAGGTTTTTCTTTGCCTTAGAGGTTTGGGAAACCACGAGGAGGGAGGAGATAGGAAGTGAAAGTGCAAGGAGGTGGATGTTGTCTTCTCAAGGGCCTGTCAAACCTCACAGTTGGGATGCAACACCTCCTTAGCTGTGGACGCTTTCTCCTGCAAACTCTTCTTCTGGAGCAACTGCTGTTAGCAGCAGCTGGGACTGGAGCCCCACAGCAAACTGCGGTGCTGTGGAGGCACAGCCCCTCTGCCCCAGAAGGCACGAGCAAAAGTAAACAACAGCACCCTGTTTCCCCTCTTCTTCCAGTCAGTCACAAGTTCCTCAAGGAGGTGCTCACCCAGATGTCTTCACCAGCTCTCACTGGAAGTTTTCTTTTGGGAAGGCAGACTTGAAGCGTTCACTCTCGAACTGGCATTCTTGCGTTCAGACTCGGTTTCTTGGCAGGGCTGTGGTTGCAGCCTGGCAAATTGACATTCCTATCAGGTAGGAAAATCAGGGAGGAAAATGTTTTTGAAATACCTTCTCTCCTCAACCAAAGATATATAATTGTTATTAACAATTGTAAAACTATTCACTGTCTACATTACATCAGTTATTCTTATTTCTTCCATTCTTTTCACAAGTGAGATATTAAATATATCTGCTTACAAAAAGATAATGAGCCTAATCTCTCCCACTTTTTGTCTGGCAAGTCAGGCATAGTACAATTATATTAGTACCAAACCTATGCAAATAATTGTGCAATTCTGGTTATTAGTATTTTCACCAGTGCCTGAAAATTAGTTGTGCTGTTTTCTGGAATTTACCAATACTCCAACTCTGCTGGAGGCTTTTCTGAGAGGTTTAGCCCCAGTTCTAATTGTTATTTGAGTCTTGCAGAACAAGTGACTGTAGAGAGAAATCTAAAATGAGGATCAGATGAGACAGGAGATTCTTCATGCTGAAAATAGAGCACAGAGTCATCTGTGTCTGATGAAGGGTTGTGTACAGCCTTGGTGACTTCAGTTAGACCATGTATGGGTACAGATACCTGGTTTTGTAATATTAAACATAAGATAAGGACCAAAGGGTTCAACAAAGCTTCCTCCAGGAGCAATTTCTAAAGAATACAGGTAAGCCTGTGAATCAGCTGGTCTCTCCTTTGCACAAAACAAGCAAGAGGTCTTTCACTGAGGCCTTCAGTGGTCTATATAAATCAGTATGAGCTCCTTTTCTTCATTTCCAAGGGCAGCACTCTTTTTTTGGTACTGAACTCCTTACTTTAAGTCAGTTAATTAATTTAAAAACAAAAACCCAAACAACAGCAGACATAAAGGGAATGATTATGCTGGGAGATACCCTTAACATTTTCCATGGTCTGACACCTACACACTGGCTGGATGAAGGACACCAGTAAATAATTTTTACTAATGGTGAACAAAATTTATGTCTAGTATTGAAGCATTTATTTCTCTGTGAGGGCTAGACATACACCAGAATCGTCCTTTGTGTTTTGATTGATGGCAAATTGTACAACAAATAGGTTAATAGCACAATTAAATTGGTTACACAGCTAAAAGAAGGCCAAATAACCGCTCTACTTAGGCTGCAAATCAAGTTATTCAGAATCTTCTGTGGACTTCAAGCGGGGCCGCAAATTTGCTAGATAGTTAAAAGTCTTTGTGTGGAGATGTTGGCCTTTGGCTACAACCCAAAGTGATGCAGGAGAACACCTGGAGAACAGTGGCAGCAGCTTTACCTTAAACGGGGTTAGGCATTTGCCTTTCAGAGTAGGCTGAGGTGATGTCGTGGAAAAAACAGGGAGCCTTTATTCCTCTGAAACTTTCCTCGCGTTTAGCACTGCGGAACTGCGTGAGAAGATAATGCTGCTTTCAGCGCTGCCGGTGGAAAACCAGCTTACACACGCTGTCTTGGCTGATGCTCGTACACAGCGGTCCCTTGGTGTGCGACTGTACCATCGCTTCCTGCCAGCCGCCTGCTCCTTTTAGAGTCACTTGCATTTAAATGGTCCTAACTTGGCTTTGAAGTTAATATTTCTTTGAGGGGAATGAAGTGATGTACTTCTGCCTTCAATTGTTTGCTGGGTGGCAGCTGTTTGCAAGACTGGCTTAGTGAGGAAGTGGAATTCGGGAGGTTTTACATTGGCAGTAATAACCCGCAGCACTTCTACAGCCTCCTCTGTCTTCAAAGTCCTGTGCAAATGCGAGCTGATTAATCACACTGATGAGCGCCTGATAGGCCATCGTTTTGGAAAGAAAGCGTTTTGTTCTGTACAAAACAAACGGTAATGAGGAGCTATTAAAAACACGCTATCCATTTACTCCCCCAGTGTCTAAATAGACTGAAGCTTCAAATAACTTACAGGCAAAACCAAAGGTGCATAAACTGGTGATTTAAGGAGTGTTCTTCCCTCTCGCAGTACCTCCAATGTCAGACTATTTTTCTCATTATCTTTACATTTCCTAGCATTTGAAAATTAAGAAGGTGTAAAGAAAAAATCCAGCCCAGGAATTCGGCTTCTTACCCACCTGGCTGTTAAGGTAATCACTGGTAAAAGGCACTGTTGTTTCGAGAGGAGAGCCAGACGGGCTGGAACAATAGCAGTGTGTATAAACTTTCCCCATTCACCTCAAAGGGCTTCGGTTCTAGCACCTCATTAAGATGGTTTAAATGCTAAAGCTGCCGTTTTGTTGTTGATTATCATATCAGAAACCTTCGCCGAACATATTTAATTAGTACAGCTACAAGCCCTGGCATGTCTTCGTGGAAGAGTAAGTTTCAAATTTCAGCTCTCTAAATACTGGAATCACCAGTCAAGTGCTCCTTAAGACTGGTGGTCCACAGCTGGCTTTGTCAATGCTTGTAGTCCTTCTCTCTTTTCTGCTTTTTTTTTTTTTAATTCTTGTTCCATAGACCTAATTTTGTTTTATACCATATTGAATTTGTACCCACGTAGCACCTGTCATTAGTATCACAGCTGTACCCCTGCAAGAAGTAGTAGTTAACATTTTCATGCAATTAGGTGTGATGTATACTTTTGAAGAGTGAATTTCTTCCTCTCTCTGTCTTTCCTTCTGAAGACTCATTGCTATAGGTACCGTTAACTTCTTCCTCTGCATCTTGTTAGTGCGATTTCAGCTCAGTTAAAATGAGGCTTTATTGGCACGACAAGCTACGCAAGTGTCACCGAAGTGTTAGGGAGAAAAGAATCATGCTACTCTGAGCATGAACAGATAGCAAGCGGCTCAATGTTGGGGAGCTGAGCCCTGGTCAGTCCCCAGCTCTGTGGATTTACTGGGGACCAACCTGAGGAAGCTCCTTGCAAGCGCCGAACGGTGCCCAGCAGTGCTGGGATCTGAGGTGGAGAGGGGAAAAAATGTGTTGAGCAAGGAAAATGCCAGATCCATAACACCTGCACTGTAGCTTGTGAATTCCCTGAATTGCAGTCAGGTACTGTTAATGTCAGTGTGTGACAGATGCCTAGGCAGACAGTTTAGGAGACACAAATTCATTAGTTGCCTTTAAATAACCAGATGGACAGATAAAATCTCCACCCCACTTACTTTGCCTATCCCGTAAGTGCTCTCTTTCTGGTTGGCCTGTCCATCTGCATTTCTACAGAACAGCACATCTAAGCTAGCATCTGGATGCCGTCTGAAGCTACTTATAATACCGGATTTTTACCACAATAGCTTGCCCATTTCACTGCTTGCATCCCCAAATTGTTTAGTTTGCATTCAAATACACGTAGTGCATTACCTCTACCTGCAAATGGCACTTAAGTTCAAACACCCTGCCTCTGGCTCAGAGAGTCCCTGCACTGGGCATTGCTGGAGAAAGGATGGCTGTTTTGTGATGCTTATACACTGCCTTAGGTAACCACCGCTGCCACGACTGGACAGGGGACACTGGGCTCAGTGGATTTAGGTCTAAGCTGGTAAGACTTTTCGTACATTTTGTGTCAGGGTAGCTAGTGCAGGTGAGCAGTCATGTCGTGCTGCTGCCTGGGTTAGTCACATTCAGCTGATGCCGATTTGACCACACCAGCTCCCGCCTAGGCCATGCGTTTGAAACAATGGGGTTTAGCACAGCTTCTTGGGGTTGTGCCCCAGCACTAGCTTTTTCCCATCTACAGGTAAGGTGGCCACCTGTTGTTAGCACTGGCTAGTTTATCTAGCGTAAACAGAAAGCAATTCTATTCAATCTAATGATCAGCTTGTCTGTTGATCTTCCGACAGAAAAACCAAATAGTGTCAGTTACCAAGAATATTTTTAGGGGGGAGAAGTGGAAGGGGGAGGAATGAAGCAGATACATGAGGTTCTGTACAGGGACCACAAATCCCTCTGACACTGGACACAAACCAAGCTTCACATACAAATGATCTTGTGTGTAGCTGGTTTCTTATAGTGGAAAATTACTTCTTGACTGGGTTACCCCATCTTCCTCTTCCCATAGGAACAATGTCAACCAAGCCCGAAAGGAAAACTGCTAATAGACTCGTTGTTGTCATGGTCTTATAGCCATATTTTCCATTTTCCCAGCTCACACTGACTGACTGTGGGCTGTAGTTTAAGCAATCAAGCACACATCCATCCACAGGCACAGCTGTGAAAGTTTGTGTCGTGTGACTGTGTCGTATGCTACTGACATCAGTCTCCTTTGAACCGAGTAATGTGGTAGCTGCACTGCTGAAATGAGCTCTGCTGAAGTGAACTCTTTTCCTATTTGAAAATATTCCTTCAAGCTCACCCCCATCTACAGCACAGTTTTCTCTGCACTGTAAGATATATTTTTACCTATTGGACTTAAGAAGTAAAGCAGTTCAGTGAGATCAGCTTACTGCAAGCATAAAACAAATGGAAAAAAGGCCCAGACGAGGCAAGACACTTGATTTCTTTAACCAGCTGCTGTCATATAAGTTGGAGGTCACCTACGAGAGCAGTTCTTCAGGAATAACCCAGGAGGATTTTTCTTATTACTGTTACTACTGTTTATATTTTCAGTTAACCCCCACAGACCTTGAAAGAAAGTAAGTTAAAAAGAACAAGCACTTTGAAATAAGAGTTTCATACATGAGGGTTTTAAGGACTGATCCAAAGTATGGTAAAACCATGCTTAAACTAGTTCCTAGTCATTAACACTTCAGGTACAAATTTCCAGTCCTTACTCATGTTGGGGAGCATCTGTGGGAGTAACAGCTTGTTTGACTAGAAGGGGTCCTTGGATGACTCAATACTCATCAGTATGACTAAGAGTTACAGTCAAGTCCCCAAACACTGAGGAAAGAATCTAGTATTTTTTATATTTCAGTTGCGTACACCACCTTCATTGAATTAAAAATGACCAACAGCTAATCCTGCAAAGAGCGCAGTTTCCACTGTGTAGGGTGACCTCTAAGGAGCTGCTTCTACTCATGGGGAATTGCCATTCCTCATGCTCTAAGGTACAGGTTTCTTAGACTAATCTGAGAACAAAAGCTGTTCCAGGAATGTTCAGACTATCAATCATGTTAGTTTATAACATAAAAACAAAGCAGGAAGAGCAGGGAAGTATAAAGCAGGCTAAAGGGATTTAAGATACATCTTTTATTGTATAGAATGTAATTAAGAAGTAGGTAATCACGTAGATATGGTTTGTTGAGAACAGGAGTACAATCAACAGAGGAGAAACATCTTTACACCTCACCTTTTTTTTAAATAATGACTTCTTGTAAAAGAGAGAGAAGGCCTAAATTTACAAAGAAACAAAAGAGAAACTAGGCTGAGCAACAAGATGGGGAGGAAGGCGAGCTTTGTGGTTATAACACTCAACAAGGACCAGCTCAGAAGATCTGGCTTCGCTCTCTTGATCTCCCAGAGGCTTCTTGTCTTTGGGCAAGCTGCTTACATCTTTGTATTTCAGTTCTCTGTGCAGAAGAGTGGAACATTTCATTTGGACTGAAAACTCTTCTGGGCTGGGCTCGCCTCTTCACCTATGTGTACCTGCTACATGTAGCACAATTGTTCTACAAATAATACATCCTAATATCCTCAGAGAGCTTTGATAAACTTGTACATGCTTTTGTAGAATTGTGGCCGTAGATCTACTTTCAATCATCCAGTAACAGCCTGACAGTATAATTTCTCGCCAGCCCTCAGTGCAGAGTCTCTCATCAAAATCGAGAACTTACACAGAAAAGGATCCATCCTGAAACAGATGGGAAAGCTCAGGAGGCAGAATAATCACAAACTGATCAGCAAATACATTCAGTTTTTGCAAGGGATGGCTCACTTATGCTTCTCCTGCACTCCCTGGAGCAGTTTTCTCCAGGTACCGATACAAGCTGTATCATTGTAACAGCTACACCTGTCAAGGTATAGAAAGGGAAAGCAACACCTTCCCTTAATGAACCGGTGGAACTGAAAGACAAGCTACATTCAAACTCAAATCACCTGGGAACTCGGCATAAAACCAGGAACAGAAGTTAGCTGTCTTTAGTCTGTGTGTTACTTTGTTCACTGAAAGTAGGTTTCAATTCACCCAGCTTTAGACAAAAGGCTGAAGAGTGTAGTTGCAGTAGGGACCCCCTGTGAATGATGGAAGGAGTTATTTCCCGTAACATCTAAATTGCTAGCACTGGAGGAGCATGTATCTCTCTACTGGATAATCAAAGAATCTCAATGAGATGCTTGAAGTTATGTAAGTACTTTGATATATCATTTAAATTTTTATTGCGTATTTCTTTTTTTCCTCAGAAATGTTCTTTGTCACAGAGCAGTGGTGTTAAATGGCACAATCTTGCCTTAGACATTAATGGTATTATTTCCTTTCTGATAGTTTAAATCACTGTTAGATCATTTGTTAAATCCCGGTGAAGAGACATTCTGAACTCAGGATTCTAGGCAAGTGAAGGAAAAGACCTTGAAATATTTGATTTAAAAAAAAAAATTCCCCTATGAATCCTAAAATATTCTGTTACATGCTGGGAATTATAAACACGTTGCTTGTGTGAAGCTGCTTTAAAATTCATAAATCATTAACAAAAATAGGGTGTTAGGAAAAACAAAACAGTGAGAGAGGGAGAACTCCTGATGTTACCAATGGGGAGGGAGGGAGAAATGAAGCTGTATGCTATGTACTGTCTTATGCTTCCATGGTGTTCTGTAGAGCTCCCTTGGTTTCAAGGCAGTCTAGTGTCAATAATTCCCATTTCCTGTTTGTTTGTTTATCTTACAATGGTTTTAGTTAAACTATAGTCTGTCTGCTATCAAAAACATTTAATTTCATTTTTAGTTTGTGGCATTTTTAACTAGGAGTTAAAAATGGCTCTGAATCACTGTGGGTGCAGGTGGATCGCTTTCAGTAGCGTATAGTCAATCCATTAAAAAAAAAGGTATTACAGTATTATATCTTGGTGTAGCTCTTGGTCTAATTTTTGTCTTCCATCAGACTGGTTTCATTCCTGTATGGGATCCCTATGCAAAATAAAAGCAGAAATTAGATTTCTATTGGAATAATGACATTAATTAGGAAAGCTCCTTGTAAATGGAGGAAAATAATGATGAGGGAGCTCTAAAATATTTTAAGATTGTTTCTCGGAAGGGTGAACTTACTACACAAATACCACAAGCAAAAGCAGAAAGCAAATAAATGCTGAGGGGAGGGGGGAGGAGTGAAAACTGGGTAGTGCTCAATATACTTACATGTATATTTCCAATTGCAGTAACCTTAGGTGTTAGCTAAGGCAAGAGTTAGTAAAACACCACAATTCCAACACAGTTCCATTCTATGTTTAATATGAAGAATTTGATAAGATTTTTCTAACAAATGCTGATGAGTAGCCAATAAGACAGCAAACTCATCTCTATACTCATATTACAAAACAAGAGGCAGGCTAAAACATCTCAGCTTCAATGACTTTTCACTACTCTGCATCCCTTTAGGCTTCATGAAGTATTGTTGCCTATATTTTTGTTTCGGCATAGGCTGAAACGAAACAGAGCTTTGAATGCATCTTTGACAGTGCATCTTTAAGTGCATCCTTAATGGAAGTAATTTACTGGTAATACTAACTGAAAACTCTTTTCCAGATTCTAGGTAATGTTTATAAATATGTTTTTCATTTATATATGAACAGTCTCCCTGTTGCCTCAAGTGTAGCTTCATAGTGGAGCCAGCTGTGGGCAGCTGTGACCATAACCTGGGCACTGGGCTGAACATTGCTCGTATGTGAGAAATCACACTAAAAAGCTAAGATGAATGATTTGCTTCTCTCTGGTGTTCCAAGGGACTTGTTCAGTCCTGTGGGGCTCGGCTGGTGCTTCCTGGCCCTGCAGGAACCTGGTCTGCTCTGGGAGACTTTGCGAACAAACTGCTGTAAAACAGGTCTGGTGTTGACATATGGGGAAGGTGCTGGAGGACTGTTAGCATTCTAGTGGGCAGCTTCACTGCAAAGTGAGCAGGTTGTGAATATGAGTGGGGAAAATAAAATGAAGCTTTAAGATTTTGAGTGCCACCACTAGCTGGAAACACCAAAAACACAGCTAAGGTTGGGTCGGAGGTGTCTGGGTGCTGATGGGGCTGCATGAGGGACAACAACGGAGCACTAGACTTGTTTAGTTCTGCAACAAAAATACATTAATAACACACAGAAAAACCCCTGAATTGTGACCTTAATGACTTCAAGCATCTTCTGTCCCCCAGGATAGTACAACAACAAAAAGGACAAATCCAAATGGTTGTAATAAAGACATGAGAAACATGAAAGGGAAACCAAACATTGCCCCATGATTCGTCTGATGAAAACAGTGTCATGTCAGTGCTTTGCTTAATTTGAGACACAAAGACCCAGAGGAAAACCTTTGGAGTCCCCAATGACACTGAGTGGTGTAATCCAACTACTTGTGGTCCTCTGTTGATTAAGCTGGCTTATCTTGGTTCATGTTATGTCTAAATATACTTTTGATATGGTTTCTGTGACAAGTATGAACTGGAATTTTGGGGTTACTTTGATAACTGTGTTAACGCCAATTAATGAGTCTGTCTTTATTAGACTTTGATTCCAAAGAACAGTAAATCCAATCACAGGGCACCTAATATGAGATTCACATGTTGTGCTCGCTCTGCAAGGTTTATTTTATTCAAAAAAGTGGCAAAGGTAACTTCACCCTGGCAAGCTTTATGCCAGAATGGATATTTTCTGTCATGTCATGGCTGGTGTGGAATCGCAGCCAGCAATTGCACCAACGTGCTACATTACCCCAGTGTCCTTTGAATTTGCCATGGGGTAAGGGTATGAACATATACAGCTGGTGTGGACTAGCTGATGAGCTTTAAGTCCACACTATAGTATGGGCTCACTGTTTTATATGTCCATGTTCTGTATATCACATGTTATTTATGTTTCCATACATCAAAGGTTTATATTCAGTGGGAATTATTCTGTTTTAAATGAAGATATGAATTGTAACAGTTGTAGTTATAAATATGTGAAAGGCTGTACAGACCCTGCCTTAAGCAAGGGCTATTCGAGGTTGGTGGAAGTTGATGAGAAGTAACTCTACTTCCAAATACAGCGTGAGCATGAGCATACCACGCACTGGAATACTGCACATCATTCTGCTGCCTACATGGGGACAACACAAAGGAGGCTGGAGAAAGAAGCTTCCAGTGAAACACTTTTAAATCAATATTTTATCAGAAGAAAAATCAAGAGCTACTTTGTAACAATGTGTATACAATAGAAGTCTTTAAATAACAATCAAACAAAAACATTCAGTGATTGCAAAGGAAAGCCACCTACATTCACTCTAGAAATCAGATGTGTTGGTTGGTTGAATTGTGAAGAGGGTAAATGACTAGTAGAAACCACCACCGGCAGCAGTTGTGGACCTGCAGTTTCTTGGTGCCTTCATACCAAGGCCAAATGTCTCTTCAGAAAGTTTTGGTCAAATGCGTGTTCTTGGGGTCAACTTAGGTGCAACACAAGTGAGACTCAAAGCAGTGTTATACAGAAAGTCAGCTTATGTGATATCTATAAATAATCTATAGCAAATACTTGTTAGCTGGATGAATAGCCTCATACTACCTTTTGCACAGTGCAGGACAGTGTGCAGACAGGTGTAAGCCAGTTTGGTTTTATCTCTGCAAAAAGACCTCATGAGCATATTTACTTCAGAGTGGGATTTGGCCAATGTCCTTCTGCAGTTCCGCCCCATGGGAACTTAAACTGCTGGATCGACTCTGGCTGGCAAAAGGCAGAGATTTAGCATGGTCCTGTTTGTGTATCTGTGACTGTTTGAAGACCCTATGAATATTAGGGTGGATATGGACATCAACGTTTAATCTGTTCGACAGGTGTATTACAATTTCCTGTGACAGTGTACGGACCCATTCCTGGACACTTTACTGGGTGACACCGGCGGATTGCCTTCCGCTCTGACGTGAACGTGCCATCGTAACCTGGGGCATCCCGGTGTATACAGCTTTATGTGGACCTGCATCCCTGTAGGCACTGTATTGCCCTGGGTGTTAACCGTCTATCAAGTGTCTGGCTTCTGCCGTCATTTTGGGCCGATTAGGAACTATATCTCTGAGGCAGAAATTTTAGTGATTAAAATATTTTGGCTTTATCTGCACCATGGTCTTATCCACTGCTGTTGGTGTACTGATGTCCACAAAAGGCATGTAAAGATGAATAAGGGTCAGGTGTTTGAGCTGGGCAGTGAGAAATGGGCAAATTTTGTTTCCAGGGAGTAGCTCAAAATAGAAATGAGAGTACGCTGCTTATTTTGGCTGCAGCACTGTCCGCTCCTGTGCCTTGAGGAGCTGACTGTACAGGCCCTCGGTGCAAGCTGAGGACTTGCATTCTTAACTTCTTAATCATCTTATTCTTCCTGTACAATGCAAAGTGTGAGCTGTACTTATTTTATGATCCTTCTTATGCCTTCTAAAGAAAGCAAACTTCTGGCAAAGGCCATGGAGATGGAAAATTACAATAATCAAGCCTGGAGAAGACAAAAGTGTGAATAAGACTTTCAGCAGAAGTGTGACTGAGACAGTGTTGAATAGAGGGCAATATAGTGAAAGTGTTAATAAGCAGATTTACAGAGACAGGAAATGTGAGAAACAAAGGTAAGCTCAGGATCAAAAAGAGCAGATGGATTTCTTTCTTCAGACACAAAATGGCAACAAATACTTAAAATCACCAACACAAAAGTTAATAACTTTTCCACAGTGGCCACCACTGGGGTGAAATGGGAAAGATAAGTTAGAAGAATAATAAGATTGATTTTTGCAACAAGGCAAGCAGAATCTGCTTAACTTTAATAAACAGCTAATGGGTCTAAACCTGCTTGTAGCAGAAATTGCTGAAGAGTTTTGAGCAATGGAAGAGTAGAAAGTTTCAGCAACCCAGCGGATCTCCATGAATAGTTTAGTAGCCACAAACTGGCATCCTGTGATAAGAGACATTTTCTAAAAAAAACATTCCTGATGGGGATTTGAAAATACTGTTGCGTTTTCTGGTCCATTTGCACTGCTTCAGGTCACAGTGAAGCTGCTGCAGTGTCTAGCAGTGCTGCCAAGGGCAGCCTGCACCATCAGCAACAGGTATATCAAAGCTGTCCCCACCTCCAACACCTCATTGACACTTCTGTGCCGTGCTTGGGATTGTGTTGGTATGGCTTTGTGTGCAGGAATGCAAATATCTGGATAAGGTCCTAATACAGCTGATGTAGCTTTTTTTTTTTTTTTCTGTGGGATCAGTTTCCTAGTCTGGTTCATCACATTGCCTTACAAACAGTATGTCAGTTCAGGGGGTTGAGGAGAGCTATGGAGCAGTATTTCTACGTTTCTAGCCCTTGCCTAAAGCAATTACTTCTCCCAGCCATGTACCTTATGTTTCTGGTGGCTTTTTCTGCATCTACCTAGGAATATCTGATTTTCCTCATCTAGCAGTAGTGCCACCCAATACATTCAGGCCAAACAAAGCTCATGTGCAGCTACTTTAATAGGCCTAAGTGGTTCTTCAGGAGCTACCTCGTGAGTGGATCAGATGGCTGTATTTTGAGGAGATCAACAAACAGTGGGATAGAGTGGACTGTTGAGAACAAAACCAGTCCTGGCTATTGAAGTTAAATTTGCTGCCCAATGTCTGTCATCATTCTCAGAGAAGAATCTGTTCCCTGGAGGTCCTTTTAATGGCAGTCATGATGTGGCTATCAAATTGCACTAATTGGTTAGGACGTGAAACACCCTTGGGATATCCCAGGTTTCCTTTAACAGAGGGATTGTGTGGGGGAAAAGGAAGATTTAAAGACAATCATTGAAAAAATTGTTATATGTGGTCTTGGAGACTGCTTTTACCTTCTCAGTTTAAACTGTTGAGGTTGGGAGTTTGACAGTCACATTTTCCTGTTTTTAATTTTTTTTACTCCTCTGTTGCTGTGTGAAGCCACGTGAATGGTGGGCAAAGCTGATGGAGCGGCTGGGGTGGGGGAACCAAAATTGATGGCACACAAAGTGCTGCCAGACCATGGCACACACAGATGGAAACCTTGCTTCTAACAGTCCCCCCTGCTGAGGCTACTATTCAGTATTACCTTTTATTGCTAGAAATAAAGACTTCCTTGAGAGAAAGTCGGCTTCAAGTTTCACAGCAGTTCGGTTTTTTTTGGTGGTTTTTTTTTTTTAAGCAGCTTAGGTGGAGATCACAGAGGAAGTATGTGGCCCTGGCAAGTCCTTTGACCTTGTCAACACAAGGTATCAACCCAGATAAAACCTAAAAAGGGCTGTGTGGATCCTCCCAAGATCCTCGTAAGGAGCAAGACTTAGAAATTCAGAAAAGGGATTTTCAGCTCAGAAAGAGACGAATGAGGAGCGTTATTTCATCACAGCCCCAGGTGCCCCTTGTACCCACTCTGTACCCAAGCAAGAAGGTACGGGCAGTCCCTCAGGTCCCAGAACTGTAGAATATTGGAGAAAGAATGAGTGAATTGTGATTGAATAGAGTAAGAATAAGATAAACATCCAAGGGTGTTGTGTCATATTATACTTGTCTTTGAGTTTAATCATGATGCTAGAGCCCACAGAGGATGGCAACTCAGAGAAACATTCCCTTCTATAAGAGGCAAGGTGAGGCCAGTACCTCGCTGGGGTCAGAGCTCAGTGCAAGGTGGGAGGCATAATTTCCCACAAATTCCCCTTCAAATATTGCAGCTTGAGGCCTAGCTCCATACCCATCCAAACCGTAGCTATTTTTCGCTATTCTTGCTACAGTCACCTGTTCTGAGGGACAGAAGGGACTTGTGATGTTACCTGAAGTCTTTTGTCCTTTCCAACTTACGAGCTGCAGCAGTCCCACTGCTGTCTTGTACCAAACCTTGCTGCATGTGGACATGTGAGTTTTCCCAGGAAAAAAAAGAATGTATATAAGGGTATTTTCTGACTCCCTAGGTTGGATTCTTCTCCTCATAGATTTCCACCAACTATGTTTTAATCTTAGAATGACTTTGACAAAAAAGGATTAGCTATGGCAATTACTTGAGAAGAAAAAAGTGGAAGAGGGGGCAAGCTCTAAGCTTCCTCATAGAGGTCTCCCTTCTGAAGCCTTCCTCCCTGAGAACAAAAACAACCCCAGTTTGGTGACCAAGACTTTGTAGCTGGTCCCAGTTTCGTACAAATGTCAATGCGCAGCAGCAGTGTATTTTTGTGATATGGTTTATACCTGGACCACTGGCATATCACCTGCCAGTTCCTTCTGTCTAAATTGGCGTTCACAGGTTTCCTCTTGGTTTATCGGTTATTTTTGCACTGTAGTTGTGGGATATGCACCTTGAGCCAACAGGCAAATATAAGTGCTGTTTCCTGTTGAGTTTAGCTCAGCTATGATAAGTATGACCACAAAAATGACTGCATTCTACATCAAAATAGTAACATTGAGTTTCCTATCTAACCCACAGAAGCCAGGAAATTCATAACCTGTTCTAGGTTATAGCACAAAAAGAGGATTAAAAAAAAAGGGAAGAAAAATAGAGGCACTACAAATACCAGTATCTGAATGTCAGGACAGAATTTTAGTCAAATTGTGTTAACAATAATTAAAAGGGGAGTGGGGCGGGAGGAAGGATTCCCAATAGCCATACTAAAGTACCGTGCAGCATCTGATACCTTACTCAGGAGATCTTTGAAATCAGTTGCAGTGTTGCTGGTGGGTCAATTGCAGTAGCAAACTCCCTGAAAGCTGCAGAGTAGTCCCAGGGCTGGACTGGGGCAGCTGGGGAAAGGCTGGGACTGCTCTGTTGGCTAAACTCTTAAGGAGGCACAGTCAACACTTAGCTCCCACTTCTGTCTGTTGTTTGTTTGGTTTTGGCATTTTGTTGTTACAAGAGCTTAAAGAATTTTTTTCTCTCTTTCCAATTCTTTCTTTGGGGCTGTTGACAGCCTTTGGTGCATACACATTTCCATTGTTTTCTCTGCTTAACCAGTTAGTCAGATTTGCCCATTTGTTTGCGGGTTCTTCAACTGGCAATAAAACAGATAATTTTAATACATTTTTTTAACATAGGAAAATGTGATGCAAAACCATGAACATTGAGGGGGGATTCAGGGACAGGTGTAGTGACTATGGCTGCCATTTAATTTGGTTTTGAAAAGGTCTATGAATGATTTCAGAATGAACCGATTTCAGCTGTTTGTTCTTTGTGTTGCTTTAGCGTATGAACAACCAGGAAGGCAGTAAGTGTTTCCACTTCCTAACTATAAATAGGGAGTGAACAAAATCCACTAGAGCCAAGCAGGAAAAGTATGAGGAAGGGGAGAAGAGGAAAAGACAGCCACTGTCCCTTCTTTCCAGTAGAGGTGGAGATTTCCATGGGGCCAGCCCTTCCATCTCAGTGCCTCCCACAGGTTTCTCTGGCAGTGCAGAACAGCCCAGGGGCTGATCCTGTGTAGGCACTGCTGTTTGTGTGTTTTGGGTAGGATGGTGCCTGGAAACACCTGCCAGTGCTGGTCAGAGATAGCACTGGGTGAATATGTCGGGTGATCTTGGAATAAAACCGTCCCTCCAGCCTACATGAGTTTGTTGACCGCGCTGAGACATGCTTGACCTGCATCTCCCTTGGCTTATGCAGCTGCAGCCACGGTCTGATCTGCCTGGCAGAGAGGAGCAGCTCGCTGTCATGTGGGGCCCCTTCATGCAAAGACTCTGAAGAAAGCACTGAATGCAGTCCCCTGTGACAGCTGGAATATCTTCAGTGGGTGACACTGAGGCTGCAGGACGGCAATGAGTATCTTGCTCGGAGATTTTCCACAGAAGTGAGACTGGGGCTCTGGGGCAGTGGCAGAGGCGTGCAGCAGACTGAAAACTGTGACCACTTTAATGTAGGAAGATGACAGAACGGGCAGGATGACTTTGAGTGTGCCCTGAATTGCCTTGCTGCTGTTTGCTGGTTCTCAGGCTGTGCAGGGCTCAGACAGGCTGGGGTGTTATGTCTCTGGCATCAGCATGATTTCTCAGCTGTGCAGAGCTCCCTGTGATGATGTTGAGGGGAGAACACGGTGGGGAAGATCCACCTCTTTAATACAGGTGTATGCGTGTGTTTAGGTTTGTTTGCCTTTGTGCATGTATATCAGACATTAATGAATTCAGCACAAATTTAGAGGAACGTCTAGTAACACATATCCCATTATATAGCAAAGCCTGGTAGCCAAGTATTGCGGGAAAATACAGGCAAGTGCCAAATTTTATGTTGTCTTGGACTTGCATGTGCTGAAACAAAACTATATGCACAACCACATCCATTAGCTAGAACGTGCAGCAGAAATTGCTACTTAAGCAACTGATCTTTGGGCGAGGGTGCTGGCTGCGTGCCTACCAACATAAGATGCAAAGCAAAGAGGGAATAAGTGGTGGAGGTACCAGGGGCATACACAGTCATATGTTCCTCTTTTTAACCTCAGTAACCTCTTTTCTCCCACTCATAGCCCACGTACCCCCACCCTCACCCTGAACAGCCAATGAGTATATGAAATGAAAACCATGTTTGTTAGTTATGTGGTTCATGATGACTAATGGAGACTTGGTTGAATAAACTAGTGGGCTGTTTTTTTATTGGTGATAAAAGTAAATTAAGAACTACTCACGAGCTGCAAATAGGGACAGTTTGAACTTAATATTACAGAAATGAAATTTATGTGAATGGATGAGCCAAAATGAAAACGATCATTTGGAATCAGTTTTAATAAGCAGAATTTAAATCTTAATGGCTGTAGGCCTGGTTATGTTAAATGAATGACAGGTGTGATGTGGGTGACGTTCTCGGAATGAGACTTGACAGGGAGAAATGGACAAACTAGGGAAAAAAATTCAACAGCAAAAAATTATTTTTTTAAAAAGTAAAGAACTTGCACAGAAACATACAGTGTTTTTTGAGGAATTATTCCTTTATGTTCAAGTAAAAGGCACCATGTCTTTTCTTTCTACATATTATGATATTTTTTCATGTAAATAACTTTTTTCAAAGAAATATTATTTAAATATGCATGATGAAGAGAAATGGGAAGACCGTTAAGGATTTCTGAAACAAAACAACTGCAGATTTCTCTCCTTCCCCCCCTGAATCTCAATTATTTTTCCAGTCAGGTTTTGGCTTTATGCTATTGATAAAATTTGGTCAAATAAAGATGACAAAAGTCAAGGTTCAAGCACTACATTGACTGCATTATAAACATTCTGGTTGCACTGTTTAATTAGAATGAGTGAATATGGATGTTTTATTTACTTTTCTTCGTCAAAAAAAAAAAAGCCAAGAACCTGAGCTTGTCATTAAGCAACATGATTTTAGGATACATGACTTTAGGAGATGTGCCATATTCACGAGACTTATGATTGTACAGGCTGACAACACCAAAAGTCAGCAGACATTGACTGTGATATGTAGACCCTGATGGACCAAAATACTCACTTCCAAGCTTAGGTTATTTGTCAGAGTACTAATATTTTCAGTTGTCTCTAAAACAGTGCTTAGATACCTTGGAAATCATAGTAGTGTACACATTTACTGCTAATACTTCATAATTAAGTGAAAAACAGTGTCCCTCATCAGAAGCCTGTACTACAGGGGCTGTTAGCTGTGTTCCTTGAAGTCCTAAGAATGTTGATGAAGTTGTGTACTGATTGAGCACTTCAATTTAAAGCCTTCCTATGGAGGACTTCCTCCTGGTCTGGAAAGGGAAACATTGATGTATGCAGAGAAATCCTGTTCTCATGGTGTTTCCTGCCTCTCTAGCAGCAACAGCTCACAGAAATTGTGATGTTCTTCAGTCTTCGTGTGTTGCTTAAGCTGTGAGAGATTGGGGTAGCCCTTTGGACAAGTGTCTCAGCACTCAGCCAGACCAGCCTCGGCCTCCTAATCGTATCAGCCCTGGTCATTGCATCTTCATAGTTAAGTGAGAGAAGAGCAAATGTTTTTGGTATTTAGTCAAAAACTTAGTGTCCTTGTGCTTCTGTTTTTAAAAAGAGGTGCTGGCAGGAAAGGGAGGTAGGATGGGGACTGCAGTGTCAGAAACAAATGCAGACAGTGAGGTTTGCGTTGTGCTTCTTGGTATGTTTACAACAGTGGTTTACAGTGAATGAGTGTCATTAATTGCATGTCATAACAGTTCCCAGCTGAAGACGTTTGGTTGTCAAATTGGCATTGGACAGAAAGTGATCTCAGGTTCCATCATGCACCTGCAAGGTGTTGGCCTGGGGAACCCAGTGCTGGCTTTTAGCTGTGTGCCCTTCCACTTCTGATGTTTGAAATTGTGTTTGATGTAGTCATCAGATGTTGGGGTGATCTGGAAACGGTCAGTGTTTCTGGAAACCAGGTAGCGACTGTGGGGGCAAGGGACTTGCTGACTCATTTCTGCGTACCGGCTGTTAAGCCCCGTGTTACATCCAGCTCGGGCAGGCGCTGCCGCTCCCCGGGAAGGAGGAGGAGGAGGTGTGTGGGCAGGAGCTGGCACCGGAGGGTTGAGATTGTGGCAGGCAGAGGTGCTGAACTCTTGGCAAGGAGGCTGGTGGTAGATGCAGCTTTGGCATAGCCGGAGGGGTGTGCAAGCAAGGATGGGCTTGTTACATCTAGATAAAAGGGCTGGCAGGCAGCTGGGGGCTCCGAGAGGCAGCAGCGTGTGCTTTTCCTTGGGGGTGAGTGTCCTTGGCTTCGGGATGGAGGGGCTGTGCCCTCATCAGCCTCCTTGATTGCCCTGTGGGCCTGGAAGGGGATCTGTTATGTGTTTTGTTTGTCATCTTTTGTTTGCAACTTGAAGCAATCCTGCAGAGGGTGAGTGCTCTGTTTGTTTCTGACAGTCCTAGCAGAGCATCCTCTGTCGTTCATCAGGCCTTGCAAGCGTGCTTGAAAACCTGCGCAGGGAGGCCACGCTAGCCACAGATCCCTTTGCCCGTCACTTCCAAAGCACAGTGGTGTGCCTGGACCGAGGGGAGTTGGGGCAATTCCCGGCTGTGCTGTCTGCCAAAACACCACTCTGCAGCTGGGGCTGGCTCCTTCCCTCCGAAGTGCCTCGCTGCGTGGTCACTGGGGAGGGCAGAGGATGACCCTGCCAGCCGGGTGCAGACAAGCCCGAGCTGTCCCGGGAGCTACGAGCAGCCCAGGGATGCTGCAGCTCACCATGCTGGCATTGCCGCCGAACACTTCATGCCATGAGATCACAGCCAGGAAAGGTGAAGTTAAGACCTAGCTCCGGGTCAGCTGCCGGGGCTGAGCCTTTATGGTGGCTTTGCCCATCCTTGGCTTTATAGAAGAAAAGGAACATGTTCCTGCTGGAAGTAACTTTTGGGGAAGAAAAGGGGCACCATGGGAAGAGCCAACACTTCCAGATGGCTCAAACTGCACACACTGATGCCCTGGGCCTGCTGTGGGACCATACTGTCCTGCTGCGTGCCCACAGGGTGCTCCAGCCTTACCTGAAACGTGAGGAGTGACGAGGTCACCATTCATGGCCCTAAAAAACCCCTCTCCTGAACATCGCATCACCCCTGAAAAGGAGGAGAGCTGCCAAGCACTGTCAGATTGCTGCACTGGTCACTGTGGACCCCGTGGCAATTGGGCAGCCACAGGGCCCAGTCCTGGCAGAGACTCCTGTCTCGGGCTTGCGTGGGAAGCACATTGACGTGTGAGAGGGTTGAAATCAGTCATGTCCTGAGAAGTAGGAGCTGCTTTCCAGTTTGCAAGCAGCAAGGTCCCTTTGGTGGTTTGCACCTCTCTGATTATTTTTAACAATGTTTTGATACACTGCCAGTTTAAAGAGATGTGGTTTCCGTCTGCTCTTTTTAATGCTGGGATTTTTGACATATTGATGTATAAATGGTTTGCATTTTGATTTAATGATTTTTCTCCCCACTTTGGTTTTGCCTTGCCTGTTTGGCACAGAACGGTGCAGCTCTCAGCCACACACCCAGCCCCACAGCTTTTACTCTGCATTGAAGGCATGAGGAGCATTGCTGACTTGCCAGTCAAAGAGGGCCTCGGATACTGCTTTGTTCATTCAGGGGCTGTGTGTGCCTAGTCCTGTTCACGTCACCTGGTCACAAAGACTGAATCTAATTCAGAGGGATCAGGAAGTAACAGGTTTGATATCCATACACATCATCCACAATGCTTGGAAATCCCTGTTGAACATAGAACTCACTATTTTTTGTTTTTTTCATTTTGTGCTAATATCCATCCCTTAGAAAGACACCTAGCTCAGATCTTCACAGTTTATTTTTGTGTCACATTAAGATGACTTGCAGTTTTCCCTATTTTCCCATTGCCTTTTTTCTCCATAGGAACACCGAGGGTGCTCTGTTGTTACTTCAAAGCATGTTTTAATGTGATCTTTCTCGTCTTAATTAAAGTGTTAGGACTGGTGCATTTCTAAGAAAGCTATCCTTTCTCCAAAGTGCTAATGTAGCATTAAAGCTATATAAGTATTAAAAATAAAACGTGCTAAATTGTAGACTTTCTAATTAAAGTCTTGTCCCCGGGAGTTGGGTGTCTTCCTTCTCCTGTGCTTCCTGTGATCAATTTTAGCAATTTGCTAGCCTCTAGGACTAGAAAAAGTGCATTTAGAATGCAGAAAACAATCAGAAGCTTTATTGCCTTCCTTTATGTATTTATTTTTTTTAAATTTGAAAACCCTTCAGGCATTCTCTATGGATAAAAGTAAGCGATGCCTTTTATAGAGCATGCTCATGAATTAGCAGATCTCAATTAACACTAGGTTTGTAATTTAGCTTTGTTTATTTTTAACAGACCCATGTAAAATTAAAAGGTAAAATAATAATAGCAACTGTTGTGAATACACGAAATGATATTGTTTTAAAACACTGTTAGAACACATGTGCCGGTATTAACTACCAGATCAAACCATATTCAGAGATTTTTTCACACAGTATTTTGCACTTACTATAAATTATTCTGAAGCTGTTAACTTGCACTATGATATTGAGTGCTATCTTCTTGTAACTCAGTGATGAAACTGTCATGCAAACAGTACATGTGTATTTATATTACTGATAGAGTTTATTACATGTAAATCTGGGGAAATGTTTTTTCACATGAGTTTGAAAGGGGAATAGGCAAATTCATAGCATATAAACTCAAATGCAGCTGTTAAACAGAAAGCCCCATCTTCTGGTTTACAAATCCCCTGCACTTCAAATTATTGAGAGAATAGTCTCAGGAAATACTAGTACATGCTTTTTCTCTTCTTATGTGCTTTCCTAATTGTCTACATGATATTGTCTAAATGCTGTCTAACCCAGGACAGGCTCATAATGTTCTTATGACATATTCAGAGAACACTTATTAAATCCTTTGCCTCGTGTGTGTATCTGGTTCCACTAATTTCCCAGTGATCCTCTAGTTTGAAAGCATCAAAGAGACATGAAGCCCAAGACAGACTTTCTTTTTTTCTCTACAGACAAAAAGTCAAAAGATGTGTAAGTGTTGATAAAGCAGACTGGATTTGGAAAGAAACACCTGTGATACTATGAGGGATAATGTTATATTCTAACTGATACAACAGAATCTGATTAGTTAAAAAAAACTACAGATTTTTTTTTAATAACTTTGTTTCTAATTTTGTTGTGGAAAAAGTCAGACTTGTCATGATCTGTATTTTAGCTGGACAAAGAGGCAAAATGAGAACCAGTTCTCTGAACTTCTTCAGATTTCTAAGCATTGTCTCTATGAGAAAATGGCAAACTAGTTTGGAAACCTTCAAATGGTTTAGGAATATTAAGCATCTACTTTGGTGCAGAATCCTTTAGGCAAGAGATCAATTTAAATTAAAAAGACTGACAATGGGGTACTTACTGGTTTAATTCTGTTTCCACATCTGTTTGGGTCATGTTTTGTAGCTTCTGGGAGCTGAAAACTAGTGTTTTTCACTGTGGTTTTGATTCTGGTTTAAATGCAGATAAAAAAAAAAAACAAAAACAAACACCAACAACCCGAACCAATAATTCTGCAAATTTTCCTCGAGATATAGGCTTTGTCTTGATAGAAACTGTTTTGATGTTGTGTTTCTGTTTTCCAAGGCAACTGCTTCACTGGTTTCACTGCCTTTTGAGCCTGAAAGCTTGTGGGAACAGCTAATTCCTAGCCCTGATTTTCAAATCCCGGTTCTAATTTAGTGCTAGTCCTGCTGTCCTTTCAGTCTGCCATCATGTTTCATTTTGCCTGGATGTGCTTTCTGAGCAACCTCTTGTCTTTGAGGAGGGACTGGTGATTGAAGATACCCACAGCTCTGAAGAGCTCTTGCAATGCCATTATTGCTTTTTCTGATGAAAATGTCACTTTGGCACAAAAGCAACCTTTTGAGACATAACTGAGGAAACTTGTACTTAGCAGCTCAATGAAGAGAAGCCATAGGACCTGGGAAGATGGCTTTTGAAATAACTGAATGATTGCTGTTGTAGAAACCCATCACTGTGCTTGATGCCATCAGAAAGTGCTTTATTTCGTAAGGGAGCTCAGAGATTGTGAGGGGAAGATGGGGAGGAGCAAAGGAGAATGGCTGGGACCTACTCAGAAATGAGCCAGAGCAGAGCCCAAGGCAAGTTGTCTCAAAGAGAAAGGAGGGCTTAAATGTGTCCTGTTTCACCTCCACTTCATTGCTGGTCTTTTTCCATTACTACTTTTTCACAGACGTAAAGTTCTTAAAAGTTTCAAGATCTTCTATAAAGCAATATATTTCTACTGGTTATTGCTGGCCTGAATAATGAAAGAAAAGGAAAAATATGGACTTTCTTAAATAGAACTTCTACACCCATATGTAACCTTTTGACTGAAACCAATAACATAACCTGTGAAAAATCCTGCTGGATGAAAATCCCTCCATGTCACCCCGCACACATTGCTGGGGCAGTTCAATTTCTGAACTCTCTGCAGGCATTTTTGTCTGGTCTTCAAACACTTCAGAGCTCTGGGTTAGAAGTCAAGTTCAGAAATTAGTATGGAGGGGCTGAGAGGGATCTAAAGCGAGGAAAGTTGTACTTCAGTGATCTAGTTTCTCCTGAAGGGGCAAGTTAGAGCAGTGCTGGGCTCATTGCACTTCATGTTCACTGCCAGCGATGTAGCATGAACCTCCTCAGTCATTACCTACAAATGAGCAGTTGCTTTTTCTCAAGGCATCTTCAACAAACGTATTCTCAATGTTGCAGTAACTGATCTAGCACCAGAGCAGTAAGGTTTCTCCAAACCTGCCAGTTCTCCTGAGAGTTATAGATGCTACATCAGAAGTATGTTTGTTTGAGGACGCTTCTAAATTTGTTTGAACTAGAACAGATTTTTCAGGTATCGTCTTGATTTAAAGCTCTGAGGAGAAAACCAGCACACTTTCAGTTCATTACCTTCCCTATTTCAAGGGTCTAGCCTGACTTAAAGTTACAAATTTTGCCTTTTGCCTGAAGGGGGGGTGGGGGGAGGAGAACCAAAACCCAATTTAAGTATCCCTTCTCCCAGTCTTTCACTGGTGGTTTCTGCCTCTTTGCTTAGCACGTGGCCACACAGCAGGTTGAAGCAGCTTTTGGCACAATTGAAGGAGCAGAAACTTCTGCTGCAGCATTGGGATCTACCTCCACCAGACCAGCTGGGGCTGGCATAGAAACCTTCTCCGTGGGCAACAGATCTGATTTAGACCCAACTCTCTACATACAACTCTAGACAGGGGACAGAGGAGGGCACGTGGCCAGAGGGCTCTTAATACTGTGATGAGTTAGCAGACAAAGCATACTGTGAAAGTGGACGATGGTAATCCAGTCTTGTTTAGTAGTATTGTACAAGAGCACCTTCCCTCCACGCTTAGTCTTGGCATGGTGTCATGCCTTTGCAACCTGATTAGAGCCCTCCGCTGCTAAAAATCTAGCTGACAAGGTGCTTAAGCTGCTGAACTGTGTTGAATATAATAAGGTCAATTTGTCTAGCTAAAGTAATATGCCTCCCTGCCGAGACTCAGGTCAGAATAAAGGTTGTAGAAATTCTGTAGCAACTCTGGTTGAGGAGAGGAAATGGCTTTTACTGTGCAAGATGTGTTTATATCACCGTAGCTGCATTTGCATATGAGATCTTCCCAATATATCTGTGAAAAACCAGACTCCTCTCCAGCATGGTTACTGCTTCCAGGTTTAGACCAGGCTTCAGAGGAACTGAGAGAAGACCTGGCTGCATGGACGGCTGTGTGGGAACCAGTTGCTGATCTGTGTGTCATTGTCAGTCTCTAGACCCTGGCCATTTTTCTATTGGGTTTTGCATTCTTTTTCCCTAGGCTGTGCATCCTTGTAACAAAATGGTTTCAAACAGCTGTGAAATAACGTCTATCAAAACTATGTGAGAGCATAACACAGTGTCAGTTTCAGGATGCATTTTCTTAAATGTGAACCACCTAAAGGTAGCAGCATTGGTCTAGAGTTTGGCTCTGCTGTGGTCTTACTCCATCTTGCCAGTGTCAATGCGCAATGAATTTGCCTTTCACAGTTACTTCATTTACTTAGGCCCAGACTGCTGTGCCTCTTGTGCTTTTAGCTATGCCATCAGAGTTCAAAAGCACAGTCATGACAAAATAGCCTAAACTAGCACTGTTGTAGTGACTCCCATCACTGATCCACTGCTTTTGAAATCCAGTGGTTGGTGTCCTCACCTGAGGCCAAATAAGGGGAAACCTGCCTCCTGCCACTGTGGGTGCTTAGGGCAAAATGTTTATCTTGAAGCAGGGATAAAAGCAGAACCCATTCCCAACAACATCTCCTGGGAGAAGTTGTGTGTGCCTACCAAGGTTCAGAGGCTGCTGCTGTCAGGCAGAGACCAAGGAAAGCGGCAGAGACAGCACCCAGGCTGCCTCATATCTGCTAGGGGCTGTCAGGTGGCTTTAGCTGTGTTAGTAACACATAATAGCTTCTCGCTTGTGCTTTTTAAATGTCATATCTGAAATCCCCTGCCAGAAGCTCACTCACTGGATACAATCTCTGTGGCTTTGATAGATAACAGTTATGCCAAATTTTGAGATGATTGTACTTTATCTCCATATCTGCACTTCTGTCATTGCTGCTGTTCTTCAGTGCCTCTGGGCCTGTACACAGTAGAGACAGAGGGGAGCATCTGACAGCAGTATTTCACCAGGACATGTGAAAAGAGTTAGAATACATTTTCTTGAAATATTTCTTGTGTCCAAGACAATGTGAGAGTTGCAGACAAGGTAAGTCCATGGAAATGGTGGTGAATACCCAATTCCTAAAAAGGCTAGTATCAGTCAAAAAGAGGCATGGATGACAGAGCTGTATGCTGGTTGTATCTGATGGTTGTGAACCAAGCTGTGCAGGGCAGGAGGTATGATAGCGTCCTGAATGGTATGAGTCTTCACATTCCTCTTCCATCTCTTTCATGAGAGGGTAAATTATTTAGAATGGCACAAAAGCCACAACTGTGATTCTGTGGTGGATATGAAGCGACAGCCCAAGGATGGGTGTTTTCAGGTGTGCCATCCAGTAGTGATTTCTCCTCTCAAATGTGGCTCAGTGGTGAGGTCGGCCTCATCCACTCCAATATTAATAAATGGTGAAGGAGCACTGCAAAGAGTAAAAGAAAGTACAGAAGCAGAAGGAAGCCCAAGAACACCTTAAATTTGGCTCAATTTTTTGCTGTTATTAGGTCTAACTGATCATTCTTAGAACACAAATGTGGATGTGTCCTTGCGTTTAAAACTTGGTTAAATCTGTGGTTGTGACCATGGTTTCCAAGAACAGAGAAACATCTTGTACCATGCAATTAACTTTTCAAACAATGGAAGAAAGGCACCCCCCAATAGACGAGAAGTATTGGCAGCAACATGGCCTAATTCCTCCAATTCCTGTAAGAACTCTGTAAAAAGCAATAGTAGTTAGGAAGCTGATTGGATCTGATATGCCCTCAGGATAAATCTGAGGCCACTGATTACTTGATTGAATGGCTCCATCACTGTACCTCAATGGTATTTAGAGAATTTATTTTGCTTTTGCCTTCTAAGTCATGCCGAAGTTAATTTTGTGATACTCTCTCACGATGTAGACAGTGGGGAGCTGGAGAAACTCTGGGAGACCTTCCAGCCCTGCTCTTCATTCCACATCTCTGCATATGCATCTAATGGCCACCTCCACTAGTACAAGCAATAGTTTGTGGATGAACCTTAAAGCTATTTCCTATCTATCTCTGGAAGAACTTTAGAGGGATGAGAAGATAGGGAGAACACAAGAATGAAGCTATTACATGGATATATATGGCAATGAAAACTTTCCAGCTGAGTGAGTATATAAAGCAGATTTCTTTGAGAAAGCTCAGTGTTCCTACTTCCCCTGATGAGGAGAAATGTGTCCAGTTTGCTGTTTCCCTCAACTCTTCGTTGAACTCTCCATGCAAAAACCAGAAGAGGAGCATGGCATTTCTCCTCACATGCATGGAGGAGAGCAAGAGCCTCCAGGCCTGCTGAGAACTGAAGGTGTCTAGGCACGAGCCCTTATGTCAGCAGAAAAAAATGAGGGCAAGAGGAGGCTGAGGAATCCTGTTATCTAATAAATATGAACTTAGCACTTAGTCTGCACAATGCTAAACATAGGGAAAGTTAGCTGTTGTTCACTGATGTGCTCAGACTTTTAGGATATGCAAAAACCCTGTCTAACAACCTTCAGAACAGAAGTGTAGTGACTATTTTGGGTTGGGAACATTATGCTGCAGGTAGTTTCATATGGTGCAAACAGGTAACCATATCCCAAAATAGGAATCGTTGTGTTCAGGAGGTATTTATTTTTTACTGTGAGAATCTTTAAACATGCAGTGTTTATTTATCCTTTAAACTGTGAGTGCATCTCTCCTTCCCAGCTAAAAATTGTCCATGTGACATTGTTATTTAGCACTTCCAGCAGTGTTGGTAATACAGTACATCTGTCATGAACAGGATTACAATTTGGTTTCACACCTGGTCACCTCTTACATCTTTAACAATAACAAAATCGCAAATTGTGGGCAGAATACAAATGTATTTGTTTTCGAACCATTCAAAATGTTTCAGGGTTTCCTAAAATCCCAGCATGAAAGCAAGACTCCTGTCAAGAGACAATAAGGCACCCATGTTGAATTAATTCTGATCTAATCAAATCTGATTTGATCTAATCTTATGTCTGTCCAACCAGTAGGACTTTGTTACCCTATCTGCAGATACGATACTCACAATGGCTGGGGAAGTTACTCCCTGCTTTAGCCATGCGTCTTCTGATAGCTGTGCTGGTTAGTCCTCAGTTTCTGGCTTCAGCGATTATGCCATGGAAAGGGAGGCAGATTGCTCTGACACTGGTATGAAGAAGTTGTATCATGTCTAAACATAGCAGGTTTGGTTCTTTTAGGTGATCCACTCCTCTGCAGAGAGCAAGAGTAATTTTAACAGCAGCAGCTGGGCTAGTCTAAGGAAAATAGCAAGGGGGAGGCAATACCTGTTACTAGCTCAAATGATAGTCAGAAAAAAGGGATAAGCTTTGGACACATTGCTTTTGTGTTAAGCATTATCACCAGCTGTCTTAATTGGTCTGGTAAAAATCATTACTTGTCCCTGCAGAGCTTCCCTTGCTTACAGTAGCTGTGGCTGTTGCATTCTTCTGTGGCTTCTCCATTTCCTCATCTCTGAAGAGTTTTCAAGTCACTGGGGGGTATGACAGACCTGCAGGGCCACTGTCTTCATGGTCAAAGCGTGGCAGGTTCTGGTTATATGCAGTGTGGATTTCATGACATGTACCACGCGTATGCTGCAAGGCTGCCAGTGGCAGCTAGAGGACCTGTGTTTCCTACTGGTCTTCCACTTTGCTATGCCAAAACACAGAAACAGGGCTTACTTATCGCAGATTTCAGCTGATTTATAGCTTGGCGTATGTGTAAATGCTTCACCACACTCTTCTTTGTGAAGAGTGTTTGCTGACCCCAGCCTATAGAGTCCAACCCTTCTGCGCAATAACCTAAGCGAAATAATCAGCGTGCGTTGCACTCCGCGCGGACACCTTGTCTGCGTCTGAGTCAAAAAACAGCATCAGGGAAAATCCCTGGGACGGGAACTCAGTCATCTGTGCCGGTCCCCAGTCCAAGCAGGCAGCAGCCCTCCCAGCGGGTTGCAGGCAGTGCTTGGGAGCCAGCACGGGCTGATCCCAGCGACCAGAACGGAGGCAGCCACATGGTTTTGGAAAAGAAGAGCGGTTGGTAGCATAGATGCAGGCCATACTGTGCTGGCTGGCCTTGATGGCCAAGAGAGTCCCCGGCAGGTTTAATTTAAAGCTGTACAAGTGCAGCTTTAAGGCTGAAATGTCTTTGTGTGACAGTGGGATGGCAAATAGCTTCTTGTGCCAAATATTGATGAGTATTTAATATACACTTTGGGCACATGCTGTGACTGGGGAAGATTGCCTACTGATGTTGTGTGAGTGCTCCTGATTCCTGCAGTGCTGTGATGCAGTATGAGCACAACAGAGGAGAATCACAAGTGTAAAGTGCTTTAAGATCACACTCTAGCAACTCTTACCAGAAAAATACTCTTGATTAGAAGTGTGATTTTTTTTTTTTTTGACAGTATTTCTATACTACCAAAAGCCCTTTGTGGATGTGGTTATGTTAAAGGAAAAGCAAAAGCTTTGACCACTACAGCTTATTTAGTCTGAGGTATCTGTGTAAGCTGTAGGCAGAAGCAGCTCTTCAAGTGGAAGGCACAGGTACACTAGCAAATGTTTCCTGGCATTCTTTTTCCAGCACAGCTGAAAGCTTCATCTTTTCTCCACTCTTTGGAGCACTACCGAATTTTCCACTATAAGCCATTTTTGCCAAAGCTTTCTTGGGTAAGGAGTTGTCTGGTAAGGAGGTGTCAATTCCCGTGACCCTCTCTGCCGACAGCAGTGATGGATATGGCCACGGCCTGAGCACGGTGAGGTGTTGAGGACTGCCGCCTGCCTCACCATACCTCAGCTCAACACCACCGCTCAGCTGCAAGGCATATGCCTCTTGCCTGGGTGGTGGGATCAAATCCCTCATTGAGTCTGCCCCAAGGGGTCACCTACTCTGAGTTTGCCTTGCAGCAAAATTGCATTGCTTGATTTTTTTCACTCTAAACTTGAGTATAATAGTTATTCTGATATCAGGCTGGACTGAAGACAAAAGTAAACAAAGTTAAGAGTACTTTATTGAACAAATAGGGGCCTACGGCATGATTTCTGAGCTAGAGGAGTATTTAAATTAAAAGAACAGTGTGAATTCCAGACTTCGTTAGATCATTTCGTTTACCATGTGCCCACACAGCCTTAGCTGCAAAGGTTGGCAAAACACTCATAATGCTGACTTTTCTGTTCTTTTCTTTTACCAAAGAACAACTTTTTTTTTCACTCATGGCAGCTGCTGATGGAGATGCATGTATAAGTGTTTCCTGGAAGTGCTGATAACACACTGCACCTTCTGAGTCAGACCAAAGCTCCATCCAGGCCAGCTTCCCATCTCCGCAGCAGCAGATTCCTGGGGCAGGTTATGAGACCAGGGAAAGCTGATATTGATCCTTTCCCAGGAGACTTCCTCAGCCTCAACAAATTGTCTCAGGCCCATCCCTAAGCCCAAGGTAGGGCCTTGGTATTTGTTTTTGGACAGGTATAGTGATGCTCAGAGATGGTCCAAAAATTGTATCAGACATCTTTTATAATGTTCAAGTTAGAAACAATTTGAAGTTTAAACAATTTTTTAAAAAACTCCCAGTTAGATAGATTGCTGCTTTCAGCCATAGAATAGCAAACTGCTTTGTGATTGATATAAACTCTAGTTGGATTTAAGAGTTCAGTACGGGTAAAAGTTAGAGTTCATCTGTGAGCCTGTTTCCGGGGAAACGTGTGATGGTTTTAATGGTTGCGCCTTATCCCATGTCTAGGAATGTCTTGTCTGTCTGTCTTCCTAATGCACTACTGTGCGTCTTGTAGAGGGAAGAAAAACTGCAGGAAGGGAGTAGGAAGGGGAGAGGGAAATAAAGGAATATGATAGACACAGGAGAATGAAGCTGAGAGAAGAGGCAGACCTTGGAGATCTTACAAATACTCAAATAGCATGGGAAAAGAGAAGTAAAGGTAACATTTCCTTCACCTAAGTGCAGAGGCACAGTTTGTCCTTACCTCGACCTGTGGTGTGCTGCTGAATGGAAAGGCCCCTTTCCCGCACCCTGTCCCAGATGTGGCTGCTGGGGACCCTGTTCAGCACACTCTGGACTGCCAGGCCCCCTGTGTGGAGGGGGCAGGTGGGCAGGAGTTCTGGCAGTTTTTTGTATACACATGCACACTCACTTATGCCTCTAGTATGAGCAATAGAAACTCCCATGCTCATATATATCTGGTGTGAAGCACACAGGGCATATAGGGAAAACTCTTCTGTAAGCAAATTTGTCAGTGTTTAGATCCTGTGTTAAAAACGCTGTAGGACTACCAAGAGGTAGGTGGTTCCAGGAAGAAAAACAACATGACTGCTGTATTTCCTACTTCTGAAAGGGCAAATTGATACCCCTGTGCCAATATTTCAGTGCCCGTAAGCAGGCAAACATCTGCTGCACATGCAGGAGATAGGACACAGCAGGGAACTTGACTCTGGGACTTAGAGGATTGCACATCAGCCTCTTCTCAGTGGGCTTTGCAAGCCCATCAAGGACAGAGATAGAAGAGAGGGGATTTTGCGTCCTACTGAGAGTCTGTGAGAGCAAAATGCAGCTACGCGAATGCTTTTCTCCTCTGTAGTAGACATGTTGCATGAAAAAAGAGTCTCAAGAGCAAATGGTAATGGGAACAGTTACCTGCCCCACATGAGATGTTTGCCCTGTGGAGTAACAGAGAAGCCTAGTTGAAAGGGTTTGGGCTTAATCATCTTTTTCTACATGATGTCTATATGAAAGATGGGTCTGTGTCCTGCTCACAGGTCAGGACTTTGCTGTATCAGCAGACTGACAGATTCCCAACAGAGGGACACTCCTCACCTTGGAGACCTGTGGTCTGACAGCCTCACAAGAAGCTCCGAACAGAGATGCAGGTATGTTGACCACTCAGAAACGGTGGGGCGTTTCTGCTCAGTGCTCTGGCTGCCTACTCGCCTGATGAAGAAGTGCAGGTTGGAAATGAATTTGTTGCTTTTTGCTGTAGCTTTGTGGAAATGCATCTTATCAAAGCACGGAGTCAAGAATGGCAAGGGTGAGTGCTGGGGAATTAATTAACCTGATCACACTCATGAGGGATGAAAGGCACGAGTCTCAGCAGTGACTGGATTACGAGTCCCAGGGCAGGTGATGACGTGTCTGTCCTGTGGTGGTCTTAAATCTGGGCTGGATGCATCTCAAGCATTTCACGTGGCTTAAATGTGTCCTTGTGCTGGGCTTGGGGAGGGAAGATGACTCTGGAGTAAGACCCATCAGCTTTGACATAAAAACCTGGCCAGGAAACCTGTCAATGAAATTGCAAATTAGAGAAGGCATGACTACAGCCCTAGCCTGAAGAAGGCTGCATGTCTGCATGGCTACCAGCAGGTCATGTAGAGCACTGGATGAGCAGCACAAGCACCTGCATGGCAAGGCTGCAGTGAGCTGCACTTGCTCTCACCTCTCCTGGCCATAAACCGCTAAGGTCTGATTCTTCTGGCTTTACACTCTGCGTAATCATTAACGCTGCTTCCAAGGGTTTGGTTAGTGGGTGTAAAATACTACCAATTAGTAAGGCATCATTCTACCACCACTTCACACCGCTATAAAATGAGAACACAGGCTATGAAGCAGCAAAGTACCAAGCCCCGAGTATTCACTTCGTTAAAGAATCAGTTGCTGTATGAATGGGAAATAACAAGGGCACATCCATCCCTGCTGGAATTACACAGGCTGCCTGAGCTTGGGCTAGAGGGCTTAATGGAAAAGCAGAGCGATAGGATAGAATAGAACAATTTTTGTATGATTATGCAGTGACAGTAGATTTGGAGTAGGGAGTGAGTTTTGCTTCACATTTTCTTAATCCTATGTAAAACTTCAAGAAACACCCTGCTCTCATGTGTTTCAAATAATTTGTATAACTATATAATAGATGCACATACAAACACATGTATGTAGGTAGTGTAAATATATATTGGGAGATGACACCGTTCTTGATCTATTTTCCAGGGTAATTCTGTTTGAAAGAAAAATAATTTTTCGCTTTCTTGTGGGTTCTCACACTCTTTGCATGCGTCTTGCCTGTGGAAGGTAGGTACTTTTTTTGTTTTTCCTAGTTTAGTTTGGTTTTGGGTGCTCTTTTTTTTTTTTTTTTAGGTCTGGTTTGCCGTAGGCCCTGAAAACAATAATAAAAAAATACTGTGGCAGTTGCTTCCATGTGGCTTGCCAAAGGGGTGTTGAGAAATTTTCCTGGTGGTTCTGTATGTGTGAGCTGCAAAGAGGTGATAAATTGCTGAAGGAAATTAAAGCGGGGGTTGAAGCTGAAGTTTTGTACTCTTCTGATTTCGGCAGTCCTGGATTACAAGCTGCTGGTTGTGTTGGAAATCAAAAGGTTATTTGCTCTCTCTGACTTACCCAGGAGTGCTGCAAAGACAGATTAATAGATAAAAACATCATGCAGCCTCTGGTGCTCTCTGTGCTTGGTTTGCTCTGGTGCTGGAAGAAGAAACCGTGGTATATCAGAGAGGAGCAGCTAAAGTGGTTAATCGTAATACTTTGGACAAGCAGTCATTTCTAATCGTGGAGATTCCCACAGACCGGAGCTCTGCGTGGCCCTCCTCTCGCTGTGGCGTGGAGGCACCCAGTGCCCGGCTCCTGCTGTGTTGCTTGCTAGCTGGCAGCGAAGGCGGTTGGATAACAGCTCAGAAGTTGTTTCTTGGGTTTTTTAAAGGCCGTTTGGCAATCGGTGCCTCTCCGTGAGCGACACTTTGCTGCGAGTGGGGAAGTTGTGGCTGCCAGGGTGCCGGTCACAGCTGGGTGGTTTTGCTTTGCCTTACAACGGCCTTAGCGCACTCACCCTTTCCAAAAGGAAGATCTTTCATTTATGCATTCATTTGTGGTGCTGTTTTGTAGGTCCACAAGACCAAGTCTCCTTTGCCCAAATCCTGGGCTGTTGCCATTTTGCCTTCAGCATCATGGGCTGAACAGCAGTAACGCCGGCTCTGAGCTACCGCGTTGGGTCCAGACATTTTGCAATGCCTCGCAAAGGAAGAGCAGTCTTGCCAGATCCGGGTTGAAGGTGGGGACACCCAGGTGTGGGGCTGTGGCAGGAGTAACCCCACGTTATTCAACAACAGGTGAGGAAGCCTGGGCAGGCTGGGTGATGGTTCAGAGCAGCGTGTGGTTGCACTGCTATCCAGGACCTGCTATGCTATCTTACTTTAAACCTGCTTGAAGCTTGCTTCAAACCCAACTCTGATGCTGGGCTGAGAGACGGGTGCTTGGAGAGGTGCCCGCAGGCATGTGCGAGGTCATGCAGGCTGCTGCTGCCCTACTCAGCTGCTCGGGGTGGCTCCTCGGCCGCAGCAGCGCTAGGTTGAGGCCAGCATCAGCAGCCACAGTTCACAGTCCAGCCCCTTTCTGCAGGCTGGTTTTCTCTGCCCTCAGTGGCTGAAACGTGGGAGCTGGTGAGGTGCAAGCCAGCATCATGCTGCCCGCTTTTGGGGTGGGGGCAGAAAGGCAGGGGCAGTAACCCCGCAACCCCCAGCGTGGCTCAGGTGTCCGTAACTCCTGACAGTCCAGCTTGCCTGTGTTTTGCTGGTCTTGCTGCCGGGACCAAAGAGGAGAAGTGGGATGTGCCTGCTGAGATCGGCTGGATGCAGTGCTGCAAAGGGGCAGCAGGTTCCCAGGCCAATAGGCTGGAGCTGCAGTGTGGATGTCCCAAGTCTACCACTTTCTTGTGAGACTATCACTGCTTGAAAGAACCATATTTTTTGTTTGTTTGCGAGTCTGTGAAAATACACACGTGCAGAAGCACACATCCGGGATGAGGCTGAAGCGAGACACTAACACTTGCCTTTCTACAAACGTGTGTGAGACTTCGGCAGCGGCTCACGCCTGTGCAGCCAGCCTGGCACGGTGTGCGGCAGAGCTGCCCCCAAACACTGCTGGGCAGGGGGGTCCTGGCCGCATTGGGTCAGCTCCAGCACATGGCAGTGTGCAGGCACATGCCACCCACCTGCAGAGAGGGGCACGAGGGAGGAAGAGGACTGCATCTCTCCTTTCTCTAGTGTGCCTTCGGCCTGTGAAACACCCCGCAGTGCTGCTGACTTGTGAGGAGTGGGCTGAAGACCTGGCGCGGCAGGTTGTGATGTCTAGCGGGTCAGGAATGACCCGTGCAGAGGTTAGGCACCAATGCAGATGCAGGCATCTCCTCCATCCCTCCAAGAAACAGGAATTACAAGTAGGGAATCACACTTTAACCAACATGCCCTGAACACCCCTGTTAAAATACTTATTGCAATTTGACAAAGAAGAGCACTCTATTAAGGCAAGCTTACAAAGCTATTCAAAGCAGCAATGGCAAAAACATTAAAACTGAAAGTAACAGCATGCTGCCCTCAAATAGTATCGTTTGCTTTTCTCTTCTGAACCATGGGCCACTGTGAAACACCAGCTGCATGGGGGGAACCTGGTGGGAAAGGGCAGAAGTCTCTGTGAGCATGGATGGTGCCGCGCTGCTGTGTCTGCTGCACTAGCACTGGACACAGTCATGGCCCATCTTGAAGCGTCTGGGAAGATGTGTCCAATTGTGGAATATGGAAAAAAAGGAGTGAAAAACCATGGTAATGTCTAATTGGATGACGTTAAGTCAGCCAGCATGAGTTGTAAGTACATGTGGTAACCAGTCCACTGGCAGCCCAGAGCTCAGGTTTTGCTCAACATGATTTATCCAACAGTTGCAAGTAGCAAACAAATATAGTCAAAACCAAGTTGTTCCTTCACAGAAAGAAGGAAGGGAAGCTTTGTTTTATTAGTTATGTATCACAAATATTGCACTCTGCATTTGCACAATGCAGTGTAAACACAAAATTGTGCTGGATCAGGGAGGAAGTCAGCTGTGTCTCGTTGTGAACTTGTATTTCAAATCCTTTCCTTGCACTGATCCCAGCTTTGATATGCGTTAGCAAACATTCATGACACCAACATTAATCCTGAGTGAGCTTAGTGATTTGTTATATTGGATACTAAAGAAACAGTTATGAGACCATGATTTGATAGTGTTATCTCAACACCTTGTGTAGAGATGCAAGGATGATTTGGTGACATATCATCCTTGACACATGACACATAGAGACCATGCTTCAATCAACACGCCGTGCCTCCGGGCAGCGTGGTGTTACAGCCTCTGCAGGGGAATGCCACTGCCTGTGAAACCGCCTCCCTTGCAACTAGTGGTGACAGCAGGGCTATGAAGACTCCGGGAAGCAAGAAGCCAAGCCTGGTATTCAAAAATCAAACACACCAAAACATAGAAAGTTTCCTGCATGATGAATGTTTCATTAATTGCAGATGTGTCTAAGCAAGTCAGAACCTGCTTTTTGTTTAATCATTTATTCTGCAAATAAATTCAGGAGTAATAATCCTAGTAGCTTCATTGGCACTAGGTCTGGGTATAAGCCTGGCATAATTTGTGTAATTTAATTTTAATTCTGCCTTAAATCACCCTGTTTAATTAAATTCTAGTTGTCCTGATCCACTTAAGCATGGTATGCCCATGCAATGTATCTCAAAATTCATGATGGTAATGAACAAATACCAATGGGGTAATTTTGCAATCAATAAAATTGACAGGTACGAGAAAAGGTGGTTATTATCATTTGTTCAGAAGTAGTGGGGTCAGAATGTGTTTTCATAAACAGTAGTTCTATCTGGTTTTGCTGCACGCAGGATCTGGCCTTAGATGTCCATTGGCAAAGAAATGGCAGATTTCATCGCTGCCCCGCACTGATGTCTTTTTTTGTTTGTTTTTTTTCCAAGATGGAGATACTGACAAACCTTTCCTGGTGGTAAGTGCAACCGGTTGTAACATGGCAGCTTAGCAGAAAATATTGGTGGAGGTGCTTCTTTGAAGAAGTAAGACTTCAAGATCCTTTTCAATCTGTTGAGAAGATCACATGTTTTAGTGATATGGATGTGCCTGTGATGTGAGGTGAGCGCTGACTTTTGGCTATACCCATGGTAACAAAGGGTTACAGAAACACTGAAACTCAAAAATACAAGCACAAACATCAGGCCTCCAGCCCACCCACTGGGCATTTCTAATTGTCAGGTGAATGGATGAGAACTGTCATGATAAATGTCATGTATTTTGTGGGTTGTTACACCACACCGAAGGGGAAAAAGGGAAGGTGCAGCACGGAGAAAGCCAGGGCTGCCCATCTCTGCTTGGGAAAATAGCAAGCCTTTCATTAAAAATGCCTTTAAAAATATTACCTGGAATTTGTAAGAAGACATGATTGGTCCTGAAAATACTGGGTTTTGATGCATCACAGGTGAATGTTAGATTGCTGCCAGGGCTTTGTGCACACTGAGGCGTCAGGCATGGTGGCAAACAGCCAAGAGCGCAGGTAAAGCCTGGGCAGGTGGGAAGGTGTTCCCATGCTCAGCCCACACCAGTTACTGCTGGCAAAACAGATTTGTGTCCTTGTGGGCTTTGATTCACAGTCCCTGATGTTTAAATGCCAAAATAAAAACCATATCTACCACTACTGCATTGATCAAAATACCATTACCTATGGGCAGCAGTATTAACACAAGGTAGGACTAACAGCCATTTCATTTTGCTGGTTGCAAACTGTGGTGACGAAAGCTTGCACGCAATTCCCACCTCTCCTAATGCCTCCATATAAAGGCAGACAACAGCAAACCTTCTAAAACACCCCAGAGTGACTTGGAGGAGCTAACGAGTCCTCAAGAATTTACAGTGTGGTATGCAGACACTAGAGTTTGCAGAAGCAACATTGATCCTGTTAGAACAGTTGAATTAGGACTTTGGATCTACCTCATTACGTGACATAGTTTTATACCTTTGTGACTATTTTCATGTGACCATTTTGAGGGGTTCCCTTCTAAAGTCTCCTCTAATGCCTCTTGCCACCTCAGGGTAGCAAAAACCACCCCGCGGCACAACAGCAGCATCAGCTGTAGCTCGATATGTGTGTGAAGGCTTTGATTAGGTATGGTGACTGTGGTAAACAACAGCAATTTTGCTAACACTGTGCTACTTGTGTACATGCCGTGGGAGTTACTGTGAGCTATTGCCGAAATCTGCAGTGTCATGGGTAGAACTTACACACCCTTCAAAGCCTCGTGTACTCAGGGAACTTTCAATGGTTTAACTTAAAACAAGTTTCATGCTGGGGAAAACCGTACAAGTACTTGGTTTCAGTTTAAACACAATTTATCTTAATGTCATCTCTTGAGGGGGGGGGTGTTGTTGTTTCTTTTTTTTCCAAAATAAGTGAAATGAAATGTGAGGTGTGTGCCTACATGTAATGTGCTGGATGCCCTGGCACAGGTGTCGGGACCTTTGATTTGTGTAGAGATGTTGTTTTTCATTAAAGCCTGTCAGTCGGTGTGGTAGGAGGTGAGTTCCAAACACACTGTAACATCACAGCATGAGGAATTTGTCCTCAGGAGCCAGAGCTGCAGCCACAGAGGGGAAGAGCCAAGAACAGAAGAGTTAGATTAGCTGTACCTAACCCCTGAGGACGTGCAAAAGCTCTTGTTCAGAGACCCTATCTCCAGCATAGGCATCTTAAATTAAATCTTCTCGTTTTTGTATCCAATCTGTTCATTTACCTTTTGTGTAGCTCTCAGCCATGAAGCTTTGGCTCTGCGGTACGATATTCCTGAGCTGCTGCATGTAGAATGAACTGTACTTCGAGGCTGTACGCACTGGTGAGGAAAGCTGCAAATGCTTCCCTCGTACGCGATGATTTTTTTCCATATCCGCTATTGTCTTAGCTTTATTTTCATCACTTCACACTTAAGAAGAAAAACTAATGGATGTACAAAACATCACACAGTGAAGTCAAGTCAACAGCTGAAGTAAGGACTTCCACTGCCAGTACAGGTTTGTCCCTCCAAACTTTGACCCTGTGTTAGAGCCGGTATTTTTGTAATGTACGTTTTAAAAATACATGCAATAGCATCTTATGGCTTTGTTAATATATTTAGACGCATTCTACGATATATACAGCAATTGCTTTTCAGTAACGTCCTAGGTACATGAAAGATTCAAAAAATGGAAGATTTTTAATTGATGGCAAGTTCTAAGAAATAAAAGATGGCTTATTACTTAAAGGAGAGAAAAGGCCATGAAATGGGCATTTTTATTGGGCAAAAGAGAAGATTTTTAGTTTCTAAATATGCAGAAACACTATATCAACTATCACAAATGTGTGCTGGTGATGCAGCCAACAACACTTAATTATCAGTTCTACAGGAAAATTAGGTGAGAAAATTACTTGTCTTTTTATATTCATTTTATTTATAAAAGAACCCAAAGACGATGACAATTCTCTCACTACAGTACATTAGACATAGACGGCTTGTCTGTCTTGTTCTTCTCTCTTGGTGATACAGATTGATAAATTCCTGCAGTGTACACAATTTAATTTATGTTACTCTTCTACAAAGGTGGTTTTTTTCTGCAGTTTTAAAGGAAACTGTTTTGGTAGAGATGAAGTAGTCTGATCTTTTATGGTGTCCTAGATAAGAAACATTTGAGATATGGAGGCAAGAAAGCTATTTGGTCTAGTACATTGACCTGCTTTGCAATGTGTGGGTCATTGTTTTTGTGTGCTGATATTATTTGTGTAGGCATCTCGCTTCTTTCTTCCTCCAGAAAGCATCTGGTGCATTAAGCAATATCTAGACATGAAGATGCTGATCATATTAGCATGGCTTGATGTGTCTTTCATAGTTTGATTTGTGTGTATTTTTGGTGCCAATGATAAAGCAAACTGGTCTGGTCTATACTTATAATTTTTCTTCTCATTTCCACTAAGAGCAGATGTGTGCTCTTGGGTGATGGTTTTACACTCTGGTATATGTTAGCATCCCTGCTTTAAGTTATTTCTGGATTATACCCAGCCTGACTTTTTCTTCCCAGTGCAGGGGCAGAGATAAGGAGCCACAGTTGGAGAGAAAAGGAGGGGAGAGCATGGATGGGACCCAGCAGTTTTGTTGCCAAATATTTTTGTATTGTGAAATCACAGCCCTGTGGAGCATGGGAACCACAGGAGACGCAGTTTTCAGGGTTATATCTGAATTTGATCAAATATTTAATTCTGACTATACTAGCCCCGGACTATGAAAGAAGAATTTCACCCTCTGAAGACGCCTTAATATGTGATTATTTTCATGTCTCAGGTTGGGCTTTAATTCCTTCGTGCCCAGGTGTATAGTAAAACAGGAGACTGCCCACACATCCACAGTCTAGTCTGTGTTTGATGCTGACTACTTCTTCTGTGGATGTCCCCTCTTCCCAAATGGACAGAGGTCAGCTAAAACGCACTGAAAGTTTTTGTGCTAGCAAACCTGGTTTGCTACTAAAGGAACTCTAGAGGAGAGGACTTATTTATTTTGGGTTTAAAAAGGTAACAAATGGCAATGAAAGAAGCGTCTCAGCCTGAAAAAGTACCAAAGCAGTCAGGGGTGATTCCACTGGTGTGTTGTTTGGGTTTTTTTCTCAGCAGCAAATCGGGCTGCAGTGGCACTTTATTCCCCTCTGGCTGCCTGTTCCTGCCCTGGAGCAGCTCTCTTGGTTATGACCGAGCAGCACTTTGTCCGGCCATGCCGCAAGAGGAACCTGGAAGCTCATCACTCCTCTGGGTAATCTTTACCTTCTTTTTGCTTAGTTATATTTAAGGTGAATTGTTTTCTTTGTCCAGGGGGCCATATGCAAACAGGGAGATGGTGTGACACAGGGGGTGCTGAAGTAGACGCTGCAAATGAAAGAAGTGTTCTTCAAATAGCAGCCTCTGTCCCATGCTGGAAGAGAGTCTCTGAGAGAGCAGCAACAGCTACTGTAACGTGTTTGTTTCATTTTCCTCACCCTGAGGGATCCCAGGTAACTGCTGCGTGGAGCGAAAGAAGAGGCAAGGTGAAGTGGAAAAGCAGGAAGAGAAATCAATCTTTGAAAATCAGGGTAAGAAATAAACTATCAAGGACCAAACTGGTTTTAATTTTGTCTCTGGTAACGTAGGACTCTGCACATCTGTCACAATGGCCAACGTAGCTACTACAGAGGAACATGACAGGAAAAATCTTCGCTAGAAAGATCTTATTGCATGTGTATGATGGAAGATGAAAGAGAAGAGAAAAGCGATGTTGAGAGTGAACAGGCACTTAGGTGTCAGAAGTCTGCAGGTTTCCATCCAGCATATCGTCCTACACCGGTGGTGACTGCTTGTTCACCGGCGGTAAGGGGAGAGTGCCCTGGGAACGCGTGGCATTTCAAGGGAAGCAGATCATGGACAATGTCCTTTTTAGAATGGGTTTGGCTGTTCCTTGTGTAAAACAGGAATAGTAAATGCCGAGCAGGAGTGTAGTGTTCCCAAGGGTGGAGAGTAAGGGAAGTCGTTCAGAAAATGTTGGTCTGTCAATTAGAAGGACTATGTTAATTTGCCCTGATTTCCATCAGGTGCCAAACCATTAAGAGCATATCTGATGGATTAAAACTGGAAGAAGTGACAGAAAGAGGGAGAGGAGCAAATTTAGCAAGGGAGGAAATGTAAGGTTTCCTTCCAGTAGCCTTCCCTCTGGGGTGCTGGGGTGAGCTGACTGATGAGCCAAAGCTGCTGTTCTTTCCCGTAAAACCTGGTGACCCTCCCAGCAGCATCCTTTCAAGTCTGCCTGGCCTACAATGTCTGGACCATTCCCATGCAGCATCCCAGCATGTGGAGGAGACCATGGCCAGAAAAGGAAGGGGCTGGTGGGCAGTGGGCAGCCAGGAAGGGTGGGCTTGTGGTACAGCGAGGTGGCTCCAGGTGGAGTTATGTTTGGTGGTTTTTTTTATTTTTCCTCATCATTTGTTAATAAACATGTAAGCAAGGGTCTAGCTGGCTGTTGGAACTGGTACCAGTTCTGATACTGGTGTGTCCAGCTAATTTCTGTATTTTCTAGGAGTGCACATGCCGTTGCAGCCAAGGAAATCATGCTCTCCCGGGACTCAGATCTAGCAGTGTCTAATAACAGACCTGATGAAGAGAAATTTCTGCAGATTTGTTTTCCCCTGGGAAATTAAGCATTGTACACCACAGTACGCATAGCATATGGCTGCCTTGAATCCAGCCCCTGATTCAGCAAAATGCTGGAAGTGGTGTTTAGTTGTGATAAAGGGAACTTAAGTGCAGCTCTAAACCTGGGCATATGCTTAACTGAATCAAAAGCGTTTGCATTTTTGCATAGACGAATGTAAACCACTAGGATTTGTATTGTGGCCAGAAGCTATTTTTTATTTAGGCAAGCACTGGATCAAAAAATTGAAGTGAGCGTATTTTCCAGATTCATTCCATGTATTTTAGGTGTGTGTTACTTTGTCTCTTCATCTTCCAGGTACCACTTGCAAAGAAGAAGAAGGTAGGCTCAAACTGATTTGCAAGATTAAGTGCACAGTCCACGTAGTGCAATGAGTCTTCCGTCTGTTATCTTAATTACTGCTCTTATATCACCCTGCTTTGGCTACAGGAGAAAATAGCCATATACCTTGTGGTGGAGGGTTGAGGAACTGTCAAACAATCGACTAGATTTGGTTTTTTGGCTGATCATTTACAAATTCGTTTATGCTTTAACTTTGAAGTATTTCTATACTGGTGTGTCTCGTTGTCTAAGAAAGCAAGCAGTGACGATGCCTGCTACTATGTGTCTAATTCCTTTTTTAATGTTAATGGTAGGTTGTAGCAGAGAACCCTAGTACAACATTTTAACTCTTAATAAACATAGTGTCCTTAGTGGTTTTCAGTTATTTCCTTCTTAATCACTTTGAAAATCACTCTTGCATTAAAAAAAAAAAACCACCACTAATCTGTTACATCATTTTTCTAAACAGTGATACTTCAAAAACAGAGACCTGCTGCTGGGTGTCATTCTAGGCATTCAGATATCACCATGTTTCTTTCGGAGATTTTGGAGGCTCAGAAATTTGTAGGCAAATACCCAATAGCCTTTTGCATTGACCTCATTAAAGTAAATAAACATTTCACTTTAAACATCAATGCTCCCAGACAGAAGACTTGAAGGTCTAGCCTGCTTATCTCTTTTCAAACAGGTGAATCATTACCCTCTGAAAAACTGGAATATAAATCCTTCTCTCACCTTTAACTGTTACAGCCTGTGATGCACAGTGGGTCAGGGCTCATTCATTCTCTCTCTTCCTTTGGTGATTATTTGGCCACTAAATTCAAAATGTGCTCGTAAGCATTCATGCAGTCTTTCTCAGAGTCTCCAATATTTTCATTAATCTCCTTGTTCTCCACTCTGCATTCAGTCTAGAAAACTCTGCAGAGCCACAGCAGTGAATCCAGGGGCAAAGCAGCAGTGGCAGCCGGACAGACACCCTGTCCGTGTACATACAGCTCTGCTGCAGTCGGGTCACCGGGCGGGCCTTCGTACGGCGGGAGGTTTTATGAGGGGATGAACAATGCGGGTACAGAGCGGGTGAACAAAGGACACGCTGCAAGGAAGAGCAAAGGGGTGTAGTGCTAGCACTAAAACAAAAGATTGAGGTTTTGTATGAGGTTTTAAAAGCAAAAATTTCTCTTGGCGTCCATGGAAGAAGCATGGACTTTGCGGAGAGCAAGAAGCAGAGTTGGGACAAGACTTCTGGACGTTACTTCTTGCTTTGTTGCTGGCTGTGGTGAGACTTTGTATGTGCCCCCATTTCATATTTTTAAGGTGAAGGTTGTACTTGCTAAAATGGTAAAACCCAATGGCTCTGCAGGAGCTTTTGCTGATAGACACAGAAGCTACTTGGGATCTCTTCTGTAACTTGTAACAAATAGTAACTACGCCTCTTTAAAGTCACTCAGCTGAAGACGTAAATGCCCGAATTAAATAAACTAAAAATTTTCAGCTACTTTTTAATACGATAGCCTTTAAAAACAGTGGGACCTACCCAGCATTTGTTCTTCACCCAGAAGTCTTTTTTTTTTGTGCTAAAATAAAATATGCAAGTGTAAGGAAGAAGAGAGGAGAGACTGTGCCCCCTTTCTCCTCCCTCACACTTGCAGCCGGCAGCCGAGATTCAAATGCAAATGCCAGTACTCTCTAACTCTCCAGGAACTTTTGAGTCTTGGTGTCTTACACCTGTGTGATAACTTTAGGCTAAATTAAAAATCAAAGAGATTTCCCCTGGAGTAAGGTATGGCTTGTCACAAGTGAGGATATCATAATCACAGCTGCCAGGAGGTTTATGAACTCCACTTGCCAAAGGAGGCTTTGGGACTGTGAAGCACCAGAGTCTGTATTTTCTGTCTGGAGTCATCCCAGCTACTGCCTTCCCTGAGCCAGGTGTGTAAAACCAAGAGATGTGCTTCAGATTCCATTTAAATGGCGATACGCCCCTCTCTTCTGTGTGAACTTGATGGAGTTGAGGGGCTGAGGTTGCGCCCCAGCTCTCACCCCACTGCTGCAGTAGCTCCTTGGTGGAGTGAGAGGCTGGTCCTGGGTGCAGATGCCCGCTGCCAGGGTGCTGTGCAATCTCCTTGTCACATCTCGTCTGGCTGGAGCTGCGTGATGTGACAGGTCGAGGTCTCAACTGCAGCTGCCAGTCTGTGCACTTTAAAGCTTTGATTCCCCCCTGCTTTTCTCTCCCCCACCATCCCCTAAGCACACACGCACATCGTAGCCAAGGTGGTAAATGGGGGGCAAAAAGCTCTTTGGTAGTTTTATTTTAGTCAATCTAGGATGGGACATTTTAAGCCAGTAGCAACATCAGTAGAAACACAGAGGGGGTTTAATGGCAGAGGAAAAATTTGGTTTGATCTTTTTATCTCTGCTTTTCATCTTTGCCTTTTCTCAGTAACTCAAATAACACATTATTCTTCAAGAATACTTTATAGCTGGGGATCACATTCAGGTTTTGTGCTATACGTGAAATTTCAGAATGACTTTTAATCTAAATCTTTGCATAGAAAGCATACTGTACCTCTGCTGTGTTGATTTAGTCACAAGAATCATGTGTGCGTGTAAGAGGGAGAGAGAAAAAAGACCAATACTATTTGGGAAAGAGCATAGCTATCAAAACTTGATGGGAAAAGCTCCAACGAGTTTTGTAACTTCTGTAAAGTAGCAACTTTTCAGCTTTACTTGGCCTATGATATGCTGATGTTTCTTCATTACAAAGCAAGGTGGTTGAAGAGGAAAAAATTCTCTGTGCAGGCAGAATGTTTTTTCCATATTTGATAACGTTTGAAAATTGACCATTTGGGGCATGAAGGGCAGTTGTAAACATAGAGAAAGATGGTTTTGATTTTTTTTTTCTTTAAGGAGAATCTACAGAAGGAATAAAACTCCAAACAACAGCGAGATAGTGGTGAGGACCACATTTATGAATTTGCAAAAAAAGAGAAATATGATTTTGTATGTGATATTTCCCAGGCAGAGTTTGATAAGTTGTATGGGTCTTTCTCCAATTTTAGTTGCTGGGAAAACTTGCTTTGGAGTCAATTCACTATTGACTAGCACCATGCAATAGACATTTTTGAAGGCAAATAACGTGTCAAGTGCTGGCATTTTGCAACTGGCATTCACTTTCACCCAGTGCAAATGACACTACACAAGACAGCACACAGAGAATCCAGTCCTATGACACTGAAGGCCAGTAAGCGTAACCAGAACACCTCACTGGTGGTGTTTCACTCTGGCCCAAGTTAAAGGCTAACACAGACCTGGGATTTGGGGGATTCAAACCATATGTAATTTTTCTTTTTTAAATGGATACATGTGCATACATATTGCTGGATCAGTCCAAAGGTCCATCCCTGCTCTCTTTTGCAGCGGTGTATGTGCCACGCTGCAAGCAAGGAGTGCTTCAAGGGCTCCCGAAGCTGCACGAATGTGCTTGGCAGCCCCATGTGAGTGTATTTTACTAGGGCTGTTCCAGACCATCTCCCCAGCACTTCGTCACGGTGCGTTATCACCGTTTTTGCGATTATCGTAGCATTGTCTTTCTGCAAGTGAACAGCGAGGCAGCTGTTTTTAGACAATGTGAAATATTTTACCGTAAATGTTTGTTTTCTTGCACTGTCAAATCTTGTGCCTGCTTTTTTTCCATTTTCTATTAAGCTCTCACTGTTACTACTCCAGCACCTCCGCATTGTTAGTCATGAATTTCAGGAGTGCCAGTGCGGGAAGGCTCCATGTACAAACACCAGCACTCTCTTTCTATTTCCACCCAGTAACTTCTGTGTTGGCAACAGGTTACAGATTTTTTTTCGGTTACTGCTAAAATCGTTCTTGAAATTAGAGGAGTTGTACTGTCTGGAAGAGAGAAAACAAGGGTTAGAGATGCGTGCTTTGTGCAGGAGAGTTTGCTTTCAGTCCATGCTGCAAGGTTTATTTTTCAGATCTCACAGAAAAAAAAAAAAAAAAAAAGGACATTGGTGCTGGGATTGTCCAGTTCCATGAGAACATCCCCATTTAAAAGGACGTCATGGATTGCTTGTTAATCCTCGGGCAAAAACTTAAGTAAGCAAAGGCTAATGTCTCTTTACTGGTTTAATTAACAACGATTACTTGTCTAAAGATAAGGTATTTCCAGTTAAAAGGCATCTCCTTCAACTCCAGATCAGCTGCGAATAGTTCAAATTAGTTTTAGGGTAGGGTCAAAGACCAGAATTTTCAGGGTTTGAAGTTTTTTAACTGAGCAGATCAACACGTATCTGCTGGGGAAGAATCCACATCTAAGTGAAAAGCGGGAGGCTGGGACTTCCATCTGCATGAAAGTGGATTGTTTGGGGGTTTTAAACAAACGACTTAATGAGGTGGCACTGGTGCAGACATCTGTCCTCTCTGGGATATCTGAAGTCTGATCCACCATCGCATGGTCCATTTTGCTGTCATTGGAAGGGGCGTGAAACTGGAATAAACCAAACCAAAGCCTTACAGAGCGCTTTGCAGGTTCTGGGGTGATTGGGCACTTTACGAATCTGTGCAACCAGGGGAAGAAACAATGTTTAGAAGACAAGTGGAAACATGCAGGCAAGAGAACAAAAAGAACAGGGCGAGCAAAGCTCTTTTGTGCTGCACCGAGCAGAGTTTTGGTGCAAGTTTTCTGCTAGGCAGCAACGAGGTCCTCCTGCAGACACTGATGGTGGCAGCCCTGGTCCGAGGGCACTGCTTTGGCTGGTCTTTTGGAAATCCCCAGTGGGCAGCACCGCTGGGGAAGAGCTCATTTTGAAAAAGTATAAATCCTCGCTCTGATTTGAATTTTATTTGTTGCAAGGAGGAGCCAGCTCCCAGGGCACCCCTCCATCCCCAGGACACAAGAAGTGAGAAGTGACTGCTGGCATCGTGCAGCAGCCTGCGCTGGCTGAAGGCCTCCTGTCAGGCAACAACCCACCCTCTCTTATCAGCAGGGCCACTCAGCTACTCATGGCTGGGGAGGGTTTGGATGGATGAAAACTGTGTAGCGCTCTGCTTAAGCTGCACCAAGAAGCTCACACGTTGCCTGAAGTTCTGTAGGACCTAAAGCCTGTGACTGCATTTGTAACTCTCCTCTGTGGGGCAAGGAGGAGGAAACCTCATCTTCCCCAAGACACTACTCAGCCTCCACACCCTGCTCTGGTGTTGATCTCAAGGCCCAGGATCCACAGACCTTTGTGCTTCCTCCCACAGATGTTTCTGGAGATGTTTCTGCAAGAGGTGATCTTGAACCCAGCGCAAAGCTCCTACTGACCTGCATAGCTATGGACCAGCAGAACAGGGACAGGGACCATGACTCTTGCACCCTAACCTTGTGCTGGTTCTGGTTTATTGGCTTACCAAGAGCCCAAAGTGATTGCTGAGGGCTCACCCCCCTTTTTTATAGGCACTTCAATTCAGAGCCTCGAAAGTCCTGAGGCACTTACCTTCTATCACCTTAGGATTTAGATAATACAGTTTTTGAAGTTTGGTGCTGGATCACTTTGCGGATTTATGTGCTCCATTCTCCCACTGTCCCCTTGTTCTCCTTGGCAGCGCTGCTCATGGTGTGTGTGCTGCCTCACAGGTCTGGGAAGAGGATCTGCCATGACACAGCCTCCTCGTGATGCCAGGGTCAGGGCTTACAGGACCACAGGCTCCTTTCTGTGTCTTACAGAGGTGAGGGCAGTGCACAGGCTGATATTGATAAGACAGTCTTTAATGGCCCATCCATAACTTCAGCTGGCTAGCCACTGGTCTCTAAAGTATTCCTTGTTTAAGGAGAAAAAAAAAAAAAAATCTGCTCCTGTTTTATTCACCCTGGTGCAGGAATGGGGAGTTCATGCTTCCATCCTGTATCTTGGCCACTTGAGTCCAACAAATACAACTATGCGAGGATATGGATTCTGGATTTTTCAATTCAGCATCTTTGGCTTGACCAAAGTCTGCTCAGACCACTGCGAACTGTCTGTACCCCTCATCCTGGAGAAACCCATCCTGAGGGTGGCTGTGCTTTGCAGTCTGTGTGGCCCCAGGGGGTCATTTGGGGAGTCAAGGACCTTGCACCCTTCACTGGCCGTATTTTTTTGTGCTATAACAACTACAGAAAACGCACCCAGAAGTTTCTCGGCCTTTCACCCACCTCTGCTTAGAAAAATGCCTAAAAGTTTTTGCCTCCTTTTTTCCCCAGTTGTATTAGGCAAAGCCATAGACAACTAACCACGAGTAAAAGAGGTAGGATATAGTTATGTGGCCACCTCTTCCCCTCACCACTGGCATGGTCTCTGGAGCCACCTCAGACTGAATTTACTCTCTGAATGCAGACCCTGGGGGTTGTGCTGGCGGTGCTGGAGATTCGATGACCTGCCTTCGTGTACAGAGCTGAGCTTGCAGGCAGAGGAGCATTTGACTCGTGCGCAGGGCAAAAGGAAAGGAGCCCTTTTTCTGCTTCTAGTTTCAAGTTGGCTTGACCATTGTCTGATGCTGTTCAGTGAAAGCTGAGCACTGGGCAGGGAAGCGGCAGCTGAATACTCTAACAAGTGGCTTGTTAGTGAGGAATGTCCTGCGGTAGGTACGGAGCAGCCTTGTCACTTCTCAGCCAATCCTCCGAGGACAAGAAGGAAGGAGGACAAAATGAGTGCAGCCCTCCTGGGCCTCCCCTTAAGAGTTTAAAAGCAAAATATTGATTTTGAGTTACCCTGCTTCAACTCAGCTTCACTCTCCCGATATTTTTATTCCCTTGTAGATTTCTGACTCCATTTGTTTTTTAAAGAAATCACTGGTGAAATTGTGGTGTGTCCATGTAGCATTCCTGCGCCTAAAAATATGGTCAATTGACACCTTGAAGGTTTCCAGGCAACTCTAACCATTTGTGACATCTTTAGCTGCATCCCCAGTATGTTCAAAACAGATGAAGTGAATGAATTGATTTTAGCTGTATAAAACCCTTGACAAAAATCTCTTTGTGGCCATCCAGTTAGTCTCTTGATGATTTGTAGAGTATTTGCTTATGCCATGAACTCGATCCTTCCCATCTCTCCGCTTGTTTTTAGCTGGCTCTGCCATGGATTCCCCGCTCCTGAATGCACTGCAGTCACCTTCCCAAGAGCTCGAGCCGAGAGCCAGTTGAACAATGCCGTACCTACAGCCACAATGTCGTCAGGTCAGACCTGAGCATTATATGTGCCATAATGTACCATATGAACAGCTCTTGACAGTTGCAGGACAAAAACAAGCAACTTTGTTAGGTGTTTCAAATTATTGCAACACCCAATTCACCCAATAAAATCAGCAGATCTGTATAACTTGACTCAAAGCCCCAGCAAAGTCACAATGACTCTTGAACTTGCTTAAGGAGATGGTGCATAGAACAACACAGCAAAAACCATTCTCTTTGTCCCCCCCCAAAAAAATTGAATATTTGCATGTGATGAAACATGCAGTAGGCCAGGAATAAATTAAGTGCAGAATCTCAACTCCTTTAATCAAATAATCTGCTAAACTGAAGTTTATGTGTGTGGTCTGAAAGGAAATTCCTTTGAAGACATATGGTCTTTTCACTGTACCCTACTTTGGATCAAGTTCCATTGTATTAACAAACATATAGATAAATTGTTTTATGGGCTTGATTATTTTGGTTTTTTTGAGGGTGGCTCTGAGTGCTTCTAACCCCAGGGATTCAGGCCTGTCCAAGTACAAAGCACAGTAACCATGCATGATAAGCAATAATTTCAGAGCTCGACATTTGGTGTCTCCGCTCCCCTTGACAAAAATAGATGACTGAATCAGAGACAGGAGCCTGCTGGATATGCTACTGATGGGGCTGGAGTGCTGATACGAACACATCCTTCAAGAAGTGTAAGATATTCTTGATTAATTAGAGACAGACTTATCTGAATCCAAGAAAAACAGCAAACACTTCTGGCAGTAAGAGGGTGTGAGCAGGACACCAAGGTCTGGCTCTGGCAAAGTATTCGATGCCTACAGAAGAGCTGTGCCCATGCCTGGTGCCCTGGTAATAACCACTGAATGTCTCTAACCTGGCTTCTCTGCAACACGAGCCGTAGGATTTCTTCAGCGACTCCTGCATCAACTCCAGCCTTTCTGGTTGAGCAAGAGCGTTTTCTGAAGGAAAGCATCAAATCTGAAGGTAGAGTGACAAAGAATCAGGTAAGCTGATCTTCTAATGTTTCAAATAAAAAAAAAAAAAGTAAGAAAGATGCTTCTCTGTAGTATCTGTTGTTAGAGGAAGTGAGGTGATGCAACTGAGCTGATCTCTGACATCAACAGGAAGGTGTTCTGTTCGCTTGCCCTCATCCCTGCTCTTTTCCAGATGCCCAGTCTGCTCCTCAGACCCTGCTGTGACTCAATTCAGTGGAATATTAATCCAGAGAAAATCAAGATTTTCTGTGAATGGCCACAGGAAAATCACACGGATGATTCTCTGTCAGCTGAGGGAGTTAAAGCAAAGGGCCACGTGAACACTGAAACAGTTTGAGGTGGGAAGGAGGGCTGTGAGCCAAAAGTGGGGAAAGGGAGGAACGGGGATCACCACTTGACACGGAAACTGGAGAGCTTCAGCTTCTTTGGAGACTTTGTTTTGAGGGAAAAGAGGATACTTGCACAATGCACAGAAACACGCGGGAACCTGTATGTTCTGCAGGTAGCCATACCAGTATGAAAGGTCTACCTCCTCTCCCGCTGCACATCGTGTCCGTATTACTGGTTCCTAATTGTACACGAGGAGGCAAGACCCTGGGATCTGCATCCCGCAGGGGTGCCTCTGCCAGAGACCCAGCGTCGGGCGAGAGCTGCTGCAGGGTTTGCTCTGCTCACGGTGGTACCGTGCTGTCCTCCTGAATGCGTGGCTGTCCCGGGGCACACGGAGACATGTGGGAGGCATGACATCGGTGTGTGACAGCCCGGCCAGTGAGGGACAGCTGAAGGAGCCTTTCCAGATGCATTGGGAGCGAGAGTAACGTCAGCCATCCGCAGATGCGGCATCTGATTTATTCTGCATTGCGGAGGTGCGAGTAGATTCCCACTGGCATGGTGGCACTGGCTCAGGTCAGGGAGGACCTGGCACCAGCTCTGGTTCAGGGAGAAGCTTTATCTGAGAGCAAGGAACAACGCTGCAGCGTGGAAGGGCAGTGTGCAGGGCTGCTGCAGGTGGGGATGGAGGGAGGGAGAGTCCTTGACAGCCTGTGGGTTCCTCTCGCCGCCTGCACCATCACCCGCAGCTTCGCCTCCGGGGCCGAGGGGTGCAGCACCATGCCCCGGGTTTCTGGCTGCTCTCTGGTGCATGTGTGGCTTCCTGTGGAGCTGCTCTGAATTGCACTTGTTGGGAGCCTCTGCACCAGCCAGCGGCACGCTGAAAAGCGTCATCCGAGATGGCTTGGCTTTTGCAGCATAAGCTGGTTTTTAAAAGCTGTGATCGTGTCAGCAAACACAGCCTGTCACGTTCCCCTTACCCTCCTGCTGCAACCGCAGCACACCCCGCGCTGACCACCCGGCACGAGCGACGGCGTTTCCTCCAGCTACCCATATCCATGCTTCAGGAAGGCCCCAGCAAGCCCCACTCTCCCCTCAGCCTTGGCCGGGCAGGCCAGGGGTCCACCGAGGGGCCACCGGCAGCAGGAGCTGAGAAGCAATCACAGCGTAATGCTGCAGGGCCGCTGGGTTTGGGAACAGGCATTGGAGTCTGGAAGGCTGCTGGGGCGGGCAGGGCGGTGGGATTTGCTTTCAAGCTGTGCCAGTTGACTTCTGAGGCTTTTCTTTCTCAAGCCAGCTGACGCGAACCAGGCAGATTTGCTGAGCGACGGCGGCCAGGGGAGCCAGATCCTGGGGGATGCTTCCTCCCCGGTCCCCCACAAGCAGGAGCCTCCCCGAGGCTCTTGCAAGGGTGAGGAGGAGGCCAAAGAGCAGCTGTTTCTGTTCATTGGTGGATTTCTGGCAGGGCATCTGCTTGGAAATGGCGGGGCAGAGTTTTCTCTCCGACTCCATCCCCGCCATGGGGGAAGGACGAGTGGGGAAGCCACAAGCGAAAGCAGGGCAAAGAGAAACGGGCTGGTGCTGCTTGCTGACGCTTTTGGTTTTGAGGGCTTCACAGCCGTAGGCTTTCTGCAGCTGGCTGGAGCGTGCGTGGGCAGGTCAGGCAGGTTCGGCCCCGTCTGCCGGGGCGAAGGGGGCAGATGGGGGTGCTGGGTCCTCCAAGGCAAACGCCCGCACAGCAGTGCAGCCCAGGCCCCGGGTGACACTCTCCTCTGTCCCAGCTATGGATGCAGTGGGTCTCCTGGGAAGTTTTTGCCTGGGATTTGTTTTTTTCCCTCAGCTGTGCCTTTGTACCCATCTCTGCCCTCCGGCCTGACGGAGGAGGTTTGGGTAAGGAGCGGCTGGAGCAGCCACCGCACTTCCCAGGGCACAGGGCGTCCCAGAAACAGAACGTGAAGCAGCCATCAGCCAGCGGTGCCCGGCTGCATGGGGGACCGGCCGAAAAAAGTGCCCAGGTAGAGTTAGGAGGTCATGCCTATAGCAAAAATAAGGGCTTAAGGAAGTTACAGAACAATATTATCGGCTAACGTGCCCTGCCTACAAAGATACCAATCTCTCCTCAGGCTATAAAGTCTAAATGTGAAAAAAAAGTTGATAAAGTAATTTCAGAGCTGGCTGTGGTTTTCCTAGTCAGGCACTAGCACGGTCAGCCACCCAACCCACCGCTCCTCAAACACAGTATTTTCTCAAAAGCATTTATTCTAAAAAGAAGAATGTTATTCCAAGCCTCCAATTTAAATATACAGAAATCCAGATGGGAGAAGTGTTAATTTGAATTTACACATACGATATCACAGCCTGTAGGGGTTAAGGAGAAGGAAGGAAAATAAAACCTGTACTTTTTTTCTTGTAAGTAAATTACATGATAAAGTTTTTTAAAAAAAAAATGCTGTATTCCAAATGCCATCACTTTTACGACTTCTGAAAAATATATTTAGCCATAAGTGGAGTGGAATGTCTAGTAAGATCTGTTCGTATTCCAGTCATAAGAAGGACAAATTATTTTGGTAGCCAAGCCAGGTAAGGTAGCCAAGCTCAACCTAAGACTATTTCTACACTTGTCCACTACAATGTAACATCATCTTTTTTTTTTAAGATTATGCATGTTCAAGTCCAGAGTGTCAGCATCGGTGTCAGAACCTCTTGATACGGCTGGTGCAAGAAGAGCCAGAGTAACACCAGGAAAGGGCAGATACGCAGGTGCTCAGGTTATTTAGCGCGGCTCATGGCCTTTGGCCATGCTGCACTTTCTAAAGACATCAAAGGTGAGTTGCTCCCATCCCAGGCACCATCTGCTCTGCTTTTTCCTCCAGTGGAAGTTTAAAGACCATAAAAAGCTGGTTGTATACCCCAGAGCACTCCAGTGCTGGCTGCGGGAAACGCAGCTGGACACAGACCGGCACCAAACCAACCAGCAGCTCCCTGAATGTCGAGTGCCGTGAGGTTGATGGGTGATTCACAGGTACCGGCTGTTGTGGGGTGATGTTGGGCTGCTCTCAGCATGCAGCCACCCTGGCTGTCCCTGCCTGGTGGGGACACACGTATGGGGCAGTGGGACATGGATCCAGAGCACTCCTGGGAAGGAGGGGAGCAGGTTTGAGCCTGGGTGCTGGGAAGGGCTGGTGCTGGTGCAAGACCGCTCAAGTCAGTAGCGAGGATGCCTACGCCGTAGACTTGCCCACGCTGAAAAATAAGAAGTGGAAAAGTTGTGGCTGGGGGGAGGCAATCCCCGGGGCTGCTGAGCCAGCGAGGGATGGAGGCGTCAGGAAGGGGCTCTGCGGGGAAGCATGGGGACGAAACTTACGGGAGGCGTTTCAGCCCTGTTGAATCTCTGCCGACTTCACGTGAGTCACAGCCGGGGAGAGCTGTTCTCATTGCTGTTGAGAAATATGATGAGGGGGAACCTTGTCATAATTTTTTTTTTTTTTTTGTTTAGTCACTGGTTTATTTTCCTGTGAATGGTAGTAACAGTTCAGCCTACAAACTGATGTAATTGTGAAACTTTTTTTCAGCTCAAATGCCCCTGCATGTATGCTTTAAAGCAGATTGCCCTAAAGGTATTTTGGTTGTACCTAATACTTTTACATAATCATTTTCTTTAAATTATTTTTTATAATGATGTTACACTAAGGATTTTTGTAATGCTTCTTGTTACAAACATTGTTTCCACCTCTCATTTTTTATAATTGTTTGCAAGCTCTATAAAATCAGAATTTCCAAAAGCAAGGAGCTATGGCAAGTCAAGTATTCAACCAGGATTTAATAGACATCGCCGTGCCCCTCTTTCCTTAGGAGGTTCTTCACCTGGGCCTTTCAAGGGTTTGCTATAACAGAGGTTGGTACGTTTTCCAGGTCACAGAGCTTTAAACATTGTCTATGAAAACTGCAACCTCTTCTAAAAACGGAAGTAAATGTTACTGGAGCTCCTGCAGTCTTGCAGGAGGTACTACGTGGCTGAACGTGCTTTTCATAGTCAAGTTTTGGGGATGCCTTCATTGTGTTAGTTGAAAACTGCCTATGTTTATTAAGATGTGCTTTGCATTAAGGCTTTCATGCAGAGAGACCTGTTACTAGATGTATGAATAGGCTGAGGCAAACTTCAGCTGAGTAGCGCTGTACAGAGTCCCCATCTTTGCAGAGAAATAAGAAGTCTCTGGCAAAGACTCGTATTTATTAGGAAGGAGAGGATGGGTAATGGGGAGCGAATCTAAAGACAGCCCTGGCAAAGCCTTTACTCGGATAACGGGCACGCAGCCCAGCCACTGAAGTTAGCAAGGCTGTGGTTTCAGTTGGGCATGCTTTAGCCGTCACGTGGGTTTATGGAGTTGCCTCGCTCCTCTCCTGTGGGTTCTGGCCCCTGTAGTACAGTGTATGACCCCCAGCACAGCCACGTGGGGATCTGGGCTATGAGCATGGATTTTAAGAGCCGATTGATGTTTCTGACTGATCCCAGCAGTGGCTGGGCCGGCCCAGCTGAAGGGTCACTGGCCACAGCTGGGAATAGGAGCGATGAAAAGGGCATGCCCCAAAGCAAGATGCTGTGAACCTGCAGCCTGAGCTGCTTTATGTTAACTGAGCCATAGTAAATCATCCTTCTAGCTCTTAGCCATATCAGATACCACCAGATTACACTTTGGTGAGACAGACAGAAAGTGCAACCAGGCTTGATCTGCCACTGCCTATTGTGATTCTGAGCTGGCAGATTTTGAACTCTGGGCTTTGTGTAAGTGAGCACAGAGGAAGGCAGGCAGCGGAGAGTTAGTTCAGAGAGGTGTAACTGCCTCTGTCCTGGGTGTTTGACATCGAATCTGGAGAGAGAAACCAGTGCTGGCTGCTTTAACTCTCTGACTGCTGCTCTGCTTAGAGCTGGGAGGGCTGACGATGTTACTGCCCCAGCCCCTGCCAGCTGCGCTGCGGCCACACCAGCTGCCAAGCTGCCAGAGGTTAGGGTGCAGCACTTTCAGGAAAATCGTTATTTATCTCCGTATGCCTTAAAATGCCGCCACGGGTCAGGAGCTGCAAGCAGATCAGACCATGGTTCAACAAATCTGGTTTTTAGATTCTTCATACTGAATCAGAAGAGCTGTGGCCACGGGCCTCAGATTGCTGACGGGTACACCCACGCCCGGGCTCAGATTTCTTCAAAACACACCGAGAGGTTGACTCTGCACCCGCAGCCCTTTACGCTGAACCGGGTGCTGCCTACTCGCCTGCAGCTGGCTAAACCTCGGTCGGGCGCGTGGACCGATTTGACAGAAACGTGACCACATGCCTGAGCCTAAACTGGGTCAGATGAGCATCGCTGGGCGCCCCAGCAGCTACCAGGTATACCTCTGCCGAGCGCGGAGCCCCAGCCCTCGGCAGGCAGGCAGCAGCCTGGCCAACATGCCCGGCTTGTCTGCCAGGGAGGGTTCGACGGGTGCCTGTGAAACCAGCGGAGGAAGTTTCTACCCCACAGCTCTTTGTTTTCGTTCTCGTAATGCTGCTTGTCGCCTTCATTGCGCTGATGCAGCTGTTGGTAGGGCTGCGCGCTGAACCTGATCCCTGCCGCAAGCGGGGTTAAAAACACGCTCTTTTGGGAGGGGGTGATTATTAAGCAGAACTACCTCCAAGGCTGGGTTTACAGCACAGCCTTCCAAATGCTCGTACAGACCGACCTGAGGGGCAAAGAGCTGAGCCGTAGCCGTGGGCGGGCAACTGCCAGGGAACTGGAGGCTTCGTTGTCCGGCGTTGCCAGTAAAGCCGATGCCTGGTAGAACTGCAGCCAGGGCCCTTTTGCTGCTGCTTGCGATAGCCGTTCTCCACCTGGCGTGCTCCACTTGGACCACGGGCCTTTCACGTGACGCAGGGCAGCGCTCTTGTACGTACTTCGTATTCTTCATCCGAGCTACATGTGCCACTTTGACTCCTTCGTCCCATGGGGCAGGATTTTATTCTCTTGCAGACCGCGTTCTCTCTGACACAGATTTCTTGCATGCAAATCAAGAAGTTGAGGGGAAGACAAGCTAATGAATATGCTAGGAGTGGAGAAGTGGTATATTGTTATGGTTACGTTACGGTGCATGTAAAGCAGAAAACAATCAAATACGAATATTGCAGAACCAAAACCCAGCAGTTCTGCATCGGAACGTGTGAGAACAAAGATGTGCCGTTGCAAGGTTTAAAGTTCTACTGAAAATCAGCGATTGTGGCTTAAAATCTTTACTGGAAACAAGTGGCTGTAATCTGTACATTGTTTAGGAAAAGAAGAAGTGATTTTCCATGTTTTGAACATCTCTGCCTCATTGCGGATTCCTTCTTTAGGATGCTGAGAAAGGCGATGTTCTATGATCAGGTTAGAGGACACAGGGAGGTGGAAATTTCAAAATAAAACTGCAGGAAAGGTTAGAAAATGGTTGTGTTTAGTGATTTTGTCAAGTCAGTAAACAAAGGCATAGTCACAGAAGTTTATCCCCTTGGTCAGCACAATCCACATTTCTCACTGCCCAGCCTTAAACACCAAGTATGTGAGTCTACCTCCTGCTTTATTCTTTGCTGCACCCCTGGGTTGTGGTTCAGCTGAAATATTCTCCCAGTTTGAGGGAGCTGGTGGTGGTTTGTCTCAGTATGTCCCCCTATAAGCAATGAGATAGCCATATCCAGAGAGTCGCCTGCTGCCCTGCCCTGGTTCTGTCTGAAGGTTTTCCTGCCTCACTGAGACACGGCTGCGAGAGTGAGCCAGGCTCATCTGCAAAGCAACCTTGGTGGTGTGATGCTCCAAGCATCCCGCCTGGGCCGCCCTCCTGGGGGAGGCAAAGCAAGAGCCGGGCTCGTAACTGGCCAGGGCCTCTGTGGCAGACGGGCAGCCACCCGCCGAGCTGGGCAGCTCCGTGCGCGGCGGCAGGCAGCCGGGGAACCGGGCTAGGGACAGCTGCTGGGGTGTGGGGAGTTAGGTAAAGGCTGAGGACTGTGGATGTTCGTCTTGGAGTCTTAACTCTTCCGCAGAGCCATTGCAGGAATGATGAAATCCACCTTGCCAGCTTGTGGTAGCCCTGGATGTCACCACTTTTTCTCACATCTTTTCCATAAGTGCCGCCTTTTCTCTTCTCTCGGCCTCTCAGAGTTTCTGGAGGAAAAGAAAAGGAAGGCTGTTACAAATCACAGCCCAGAGTGCAGCTTCCATTTTGAGCTTTCTTTGGTATCAGCGGTGGAGTGGTTCTCTTCTACAACACAATGTGCCTCACCAAGAAACCCACTTCTGCATTGTCACATGATTTATATGTATTTTGTCTCTTTTTTAGAAGTAATTTCTAATTAATTAAAATGAATTCATGTAATCATTAAAATAACTTAAAAGGCAATGAAATCAGATGGAACTTGCAAAGCATAGCAGCCTGTCCCTCTCTTGCCTGCAGCCTTTCAAAGAGAGGTGTGCAAGACACAGATTATTGCTTTTCTCATTTCTTCTTAGTCTTTCCCAAAAACATTCTCCTAATCATTTCTGTTTCTGTGACGCCAAGTCTCTTCTTGTACTTGGTAACCAAATTTATTGCTTTTTTCCTAGGTGATTCCTATCACATCAAAACTGATAGTAAAATTGGATTTTAGTGGGAGTTTTGCCTGAGTAGGAACTTAGAGCATTTTGGCCACCCCGCATTGAAAGAGAGCCTGTAGATCTGTGTGTGTGTGTCTGTGTGTACATTGTATGCATACATATATTATGTGTATATATATACAAATCTGTGAAAGCGCATAATTTCTTGGCTCTCATCCTAACCTTTGTGCAACTGGGTGCTGGGATCTGGATTTGCAGTGTGCTTAGCAGCACTTTTTAATGAAGAGGTGTTTTCTCCCTTGGAGCTGTCATTCTCTGCCACATCACAGACTCTTTCAGACAGAAAAATAATTGGCCACTTTCTCCGAGCGTGGAATCGGAGAGCCCCGGGGACCGGCCAAGTGCTCAGCAAACTGGGACAGCGGCTCAGAGTGGCACCCACTCATGTCCCCCTAACCCGTGGTGGGACTCCCCACGCAGGTCCTGCCCTCTGGGGCACCACCCACCCCTCAGTGCTTGAATGAGGTCTGGTAGATGGGGCCATGAAATGTGACAGGCAAGACCCAAAACCCCAGAGGGAGGAAGGTGAAACAAAATGGACAATTATTTCCAGAGCTGTTCAGCTACCAGATGGAAATGCAGACTTGCTTTGCTTTTTTTTTCTTTTCTGAAACCTGTGTATTTGCTGCCTGGTGGGATGGTTTTCCATGTTTGCAGTAGGATTTTTATAGTTTTGCTTTAAAGCTGAATTTTTAGCAGCAATTTTTCTACTCAGGAATTCCTAACATCCACCTTTCATCAAATATTCCCCAGAGGTGTTAGCCTTCAGAAATAAGAAACACAGTAAAAATTCGCCCCTTGGGACCGCCCACCTACTACATGGCATGTAGAAAAGTGATGAAATAAGTGGTCGAGGCATCTACGTGGTCCTCAAGCCACGGGTGGACATGAAGAGCTCTTGCCTGGCAGGAACGTGGCAGCATCCCACACCACCCCAATGCTGAAAGGCAAATGCAGCGCAGCTTCCCCTGTCTTGCACAGCAAGTTACCCCAGGTCCAGCTCTGCCTCTTGCAGATCACTGCTCACTGCCCTGACCGCTCTCGTTACGACAGCGCAGACCGTGACCCAGGGGCTGGCAACCCAAGAAAGGATGGCCCGTGCCCTGCATGGCTGCTGGTTGCCATCTGCCCCCCTGCGTGGAAGGCTCCTGCTCTCGTTGCTGCCTCCACCGAAGAAAAAGCGCGTCCTTCGCCTTGCTGTCACACCTCACAGACTGACCGCTTAGCTCTGACTCCGGGTAGTTTAGGAGAAAAATCTGGACAGTGAGCTGGAGCAGCAGAGGCAGGAATTTCTGCCGGGAGCCAAGGATGGCCGTCGTGCGGGTCCCTGCGTGTCCCCTGCCACCAGGCTGGCACCAGGAGCATGGGCTTAGGAAGACCCCCGCGGGATGGAGGGGCACAGCCCCCTGATCTCTATCATCATCGTGCTGGGGCTCTGTGTTTTACTCGCCCCGTTGTTCCACAGCTGTCAAACCCTGCTCCTTAGGCTGTATATAGGGGTAATTGGAAGGTGGGATTTTAGCTTGAGTAGGGCTGAATAAGGTGTAAACTAGGCAGAAATGTTGCCATGATAGTATTACTTTTATCAAGGCCTCACCACCTTGTGGACATGAGGGTCTGACTGCTCACACCAAGTCCCTTGCTACTTTTTAATGGGTCATACGAAAGGGGGTTGTATTTTAATTCAGATCAACACCTAAAACAAAAGATCAGAAGACTTTTTTTTCCACATCCTTTTCAAATTCCTGACATCCATTCCTTTTCTGCCCTCCAGTCCATAGCTGTGGGCAACAGGAGAAGCAGGAGCTGCCTGAAACGCGAATAGTGGAGAAAGGAGAGAATACAGTCAAAAAAAGGAAAGAATGTGCATTTGTGAGATGGTTTAAAGCTGTGCAGTGATGTTGCTCATTTGTCCGTTCTCATCTGCATAACTCCAACTCTTCAAGCTCAAATTTTCCCTCGCTAATGTGCTAGGAATCAACACAATCATCTGTGCTAGAAAAAAACGGCGCTCGTAATTCACTCTCTGAAGTTAATGGGAGAGAAGCGGTGCAGGGATCCTTTCACATCGCCCTTGTGTCACCGGGGAGCAAATGCTGGTGGCAAAGCAGCTAGCCGTGCTGTTGTGAGGGGCGGCTGGGT
>Ga0065711_1000452_pt1 | contig 110491 bp, 47 predicted proteins | sample Hoacrofraction12_FD_59098 | JGI IMG/M metagenome (GOLD analysis project Ga0065711, IMG submission 59098) | Hoatzin crop microbial communities from Cojedes, Venezuela - Epithelial fraction 12 v2 (version 2) | ecosystem: Host-associated > Birds > Digestive system > Esophagus > Crop | place... | reverse complement strand
TTCTTTTTTTTTTTTTTTTAACTGAGAACCAGTGATCTTCACTAGCAGACCTTGGCCAATAAAGTACATGTACCTTTCTCAGTAATTCTTTTTTGGGTTAGAATATTAGTTTGGTGGGCTTGAGTGTGCCAAATGATCAATGACAATCCTCAAGCAGAGTGCAGCTAGGGTTGCAAACACTGAGTCAGACTTGCTCTATCTCTCCCCGTGTCTCAAGCTCATAAGAAGAAGGAAGTGAGAGAACGTCGCCAGGTTACCAGTGTTAGACCAGTGGATTATTGTGAGCTTTGGTTCCTTTCCAGCTGCTCAGGACAGAGCATCTGGTGGAAGACAAATGTGTGTGAAGTACAACCTGGCTGATGTAACTTATTTATTTACGCTGCATTCAGTAACCCTTAAACAGAGCTGGTCACAAATTGCACAGAAAAACCTCCTTCAGGAATCTCAGACCAAACAAATTCCTTCACCCCAGAGAGCAAAATGAGTTACTAGAATGAAAGGAGAAAAAATCTGCTGCTGTTTGCTATAACTGCCTGCAAGCCTCCTATGTTGCATGCCCTTGAATGCCGCAGGACCTCATAGGACAATAACCACCTAAGGGTTCCTTCCATAATACCAACATGGCGGATTTCAAATCACTAAGCAAGTATGTGAAAGAAAAGAGGAATCAGTAAGGTATTTCCTTGAATTTTAATATATTATTTGTGGAAAATGGGGAGGAAGTTTGCAACAGCAAGAATTGTGAGAATAGTGAAAATAGGAAGACGCTGTCTATAAGTATCTAAAAATAACGAATTGCTCTTAAGGTGTTAGTTATTTTGAGAGGACTAGTTCTGTAAAAATAGTTTGGTGCCCAGAAAATTAATCTCCTCTCCTCACTATGGATTTCCCTGACCTGAGACAGTGTCCTCAAACACTTCACTGTAAGGTTTCACTTATTAGTATTATATTGATAAATTATTAGGTATTAAATATAGGATTTGATATTGTGGAGTAGAACTTGTTTCTCATCTATTTCTATAAGTTGAAAAAGTTGGTAGTGACATACCTTGGTTAATGATTAATAGTTTATAAACTTTTTTGTAATGAGGCATTAACATAACTTGTGCTTGTTCCAAACCTTTGACAAATATATCCATACAAAGTACACAGCACGAAAAAAAAACCCCAACAACAAAACACAAATCAAGTTTTGTGCCTAACTGGGACCACTTTTGTTGCAACATTATGTGAATGACAGCTTGACAAAACCAGAACATGTTTTGTGACTGCGGGTCACATCTGATGAAGACAGATTGTGTGGCTCTGCTAGAGGTCTGTAGCTAGTATACCTGTTCTGAAGGGAGGAAAGGCCATAAACAAAGAAGAAGTTGCAGGCAAAGGAGAGATGAGGAAGTAGGCTCTGCAGAGGGATTCACTACAGAATTAATGGGTCTATAAAGGAAAGATTGAAGGTTCACGAAGAATAAAACTGGAGTGTCATCAGTTCTGCCTAAAGCAAGAAGGTTGTTGGTGATACGCATGTCAAATTTGGCTTGGTGTTTAGGCACTCACCTACCTATCTTTTTTTACTTTCAGCAGCAGCAGCTCTCTTTCTAGAAAATAAATGGGCCTATTGCCTTCCAACTTTCCCTCAGTGCCTTGCAAACCTTCAAGGGTTCCTTGGGCTTTGGCTAATTCTCTTTACAGGATCTGATGGCTCCCTGAGCCTATAACCCAGTCTAAATCTCTAGCTCTTCACCTATCTCCTTGCTATAGCCACATCTGCAAAGTACCATTCTTGTAGCTGAGGTAGTTCTTTGCAAATCAAAGAAAATCTGGAAGCAGAGAGCGGGGTGAATTTTTTTTCTTGGTTGGGTCACCGTGAAGAGTTGAAAACACTGTTTGCTCCTGTCTGCTCCCGTTTTACCTCAGAATGGCCTTCAGAGCAAGCTTTCACATCAGTGTTATTACTCAGTGATGAGACTTGATATTAGACACTGGGCAGCCCGCAGCAGATGTTCATAGTATGGCCTCAGGATGCACAAATTTGACTTCAGAGTAAGAAGAGAATCAGCACCTTTGAAAGCCTTTCAGGCACCAATGACTCCTTAAAACACAGGAGTGAAATCCCTAGCAGTATCGAGTGAAATTCTTGAGAGAAGAATGTCATACACCAACAAACACAACCTTTTGGTTTAATTAAATTTTCTTCCAAGTTTTCTCATTTGGTCAGTGAACAAAAAAAGTTAATCCTTATTCTATAGCAGCCTCTAATTCTCTTTTAGTTGAAATGGCAAAGGCCTTTGTTTTGGGAACTAATAGACCTGACTTCTATCCTCTTTGCTGTACGTGTGTGGTCTGGTTGGTGGCAGAGACGTCTGCACCTACGGATGCAGTACAGCAAATGTGCTACGTATCGGTGCCAGATTTCTGGGGTGGGACACACGTGAGCCCAGGTGGTCACAGAAGCGCTGGCTGGAGCATAGCATGTTCTGTCCTGGAAGAGCGCATGGGTCATTGTGAATACAATCAGGCATTAACACCACACAACTGCTATAGAGATACATCACATATCTGCACAGCTCTCAAAAAAACCCCGTAATGTTTGAAAACTAGGGCCATGTGTGGATGTGAAAGCATAGCTGACACCTGGATGCAGCAGAGCAAGGGCCAGATGCCTTTGATGTTTGTGTGCCTGTGAAAGGAAATGAACTAATTTGGCAGGGGTGAGATGCCTGAGTTTGTCTGGATGCCCTAAAGCATGCATGATCCACAGAGAGGGCTGGACCAGGCTACTGTCTATCATTGCTGGGGCTCCTTCCTCCAACAAACAATACTTCCAGGAGGGAGAGGCTACAGCTATTTTTAGTCCAATTAGCAAAATTCATGCCACAATTCACCAATTTATCTTTCTCAGATGGAAACATTTCTAGGAATCTTCTGCACCTGGGGTACTAGATATCTTGCTAAAGGCCTATCTATTTGCAGCTGACAATAACTATGGTGTCCAAAGTAATTGCTACTTTTCTTTGTTCGCATAGCATGCTTCCAGAAGATTGGAAACTAGTGCGCAGGCAAGGGAGTGGTATCCATTTTAAAAGCCTTTTGCATGTTTAAAGACAATTACATGAATGATTTCACAGTGTGACTCCACTGCCCAAATAGTAGATGCTGAAACTTTGAAATTAATATAGTTTATATTGGCAGCACCCAGAGGAACCACCAAAAGTCACTGACATGCAAAAGGTCTGAGTCATCAGAGGTTTAAAAAAAAGAATGAAAGAGGAGAAACATTAACAAAAACCACCATACAGTTTTGCAAATTGGAGAGATATCTCCAGCATCTCTAGTGAAATTTCATTAATAGTAGCAAGGGCCACAAAACTAGCTGTTATCTGGTGTCCAAAGATATTTGAACATCTGTTTGAATGACTGGATGTGGTAAGAGCAGTGGGGAGAGGAAACAGGGTCAGGAACTTGAGTTCCCCTGTGAACTTCTGGGTTGCTTAAGTTGTACACTATGGGCAATGTACATAGCTTGTATGCACACACTGTTCTGACTGTGATTTTGTTATTATGTCTAGCACAGTAAGATTTAGTTTCAGAACAGATATCAACATATAAATAAATAATTCTGGATAATGCTGCATTACAGGAAAGACATTGTAGTCTCATTCTCCAGCATGAAGTCTAGAAGCTGGTGGATTTTTGACATTTTTGAGCAACACTGCAGCTATTGAGTATGGACAACAGAGGTGGATCTGCATAAGTCTAGGGCTGCACAACATTCAAGTATTCAGTGAGAACTACTGATCCCAGACAGATACATAAATCTCTCAAATTTTACCCAGGAACGGCTAATGAGTGCTGGTGTTGAGCAAAAATTGTAAGCTCCAAAAGGTATGTTAATTTAAAGCTTGTTGTCAGAGTAGACGCATGATTTTCTCACCTTTTCCCTTTTCTGAACTATACTTCAGTTAAAAATTGAGGTTGGAACAAAGTATGCAAGAAATTTCAAATGTCCTTGTTTTCACTGGTAGAATTTTGGTAGCAATATATATTTTATCTTAATATTGATATGAGAGGTTGAGTTGTACCAAGTTGTGTTTAAATCAGTTGGACTTAAATTGTCTTCACATGCACAGTAGTACAATAGATTTGAAAGGTGCTGAAAAAGTAAAATGATGCATCCAATCAAACTACGAAGTCAGGAGCACAGTTTAAAATAGGATTCTGTAAACTTGATCCATACATATGTATTTGCATTATTCTGTGCAACTATAGCAAGTATTGCTGCCTAGCACCTTTATTTCAAATATTTCTCAATTGATTTGTGAAAGATATCTGTGCCTTCCAAAACTGGAAACAGCAATCTGGCTATTCTAGGGAAAAAGATTAAATTTAATTTTTCGAAAACAAAGAACCAGAAACTGAAAGTGTTGATCAAACAAAGATTTTGTAAAGTATTACACTTCTACCCACTGCTCAAGTTTTCATTACAATAATCAAACTTATCGAAACAAACCAGCTCCATACTCATTTTCTATTTCAAAAGAGAATACTCCATATGGTACTTCAGGCCACAGGAAATTAAACTTACAGAGTGAAGTTTTGCATTGACTGCAACACTGTAGTTGAGTACAGATAGCTGGAGGTCTGTGCTAGAAAAGATCATTGACATGGAAGGGGCTGACTGGTGGAAGCAGAAGATGGTGTACAAACTCTGCTCCAGCCAAAGGACGGCATCAGATTTGGGCTTGATTTTGTATATTCAATAATAAGAGCATTATTCTGTAGGGTAACTTCCAGCCTCTTAGGAAAGCGGAGACTGGAATAAGATTTCCTGGCAGACCTGCATACTTCTCCACGAAACATCTGCCAAGGCTAAGTTTGTTCTTCTCATGCTGTCATTTGTAGTTGTATCTAAACCAACTCCAATATTATTTACAGGAAATAATACCAAAGCAATCCTCTTTTATTCAGCAGCCATTAATGGTGTCGATGGGAATTCCCCAACAGCTATGCCCCAAAGGCTCTCGTATATTGAGCACACAACCAGAAATTTCCCCCAAAGGTTTTCAGAGCTACTTCTGTCATGCTGGAAAATTCAAGTTTGCCTAGCAGAGGTATTTAAAAACTCCATGTAACAAAGAATTAACTTTGCTGTTCCAAAGAAGCTCATAACTTTTTCATTTTGATTTGTAAACCTGGCAATACAATTCTAGACTTCATGACTTGTGGGAATAAAAGAAATGTATTGTCTGGGAAAAATCATGTTCATAAGATACACCTCAAAATTTTCATTTCAGTCACAGTGGAAAGACACCAGTACATTGTCTCCAGCGGGTTCACTCATGTCGTTTACTGTTCAATTAATGAAATATGGAAAAGTTTCCTTGGAAACAGATTTCTAGGAAGTCCCTTTTTTCCCTAGTGGTAAATTGCTTTACCAGCTTTTGGTTAAATTCAGAGCTGGTACAGACAGGTACACCTCTGCATAAAACCTTTCCTACTTAGTAGTTCTCTGATATTTTTAGTCCAGACCAGTATACACAGTGCCTGGAGAGAGTAAGAAGAAGTGGCTGAGCAGCTGACCTCTGAAACGAAAGTTTCATGCCTTGATTTAAGTGTTCTGTTATAATTGCTAGCAAGGAAATTTTATTCTAATATTCACGTAAAGCTAAGTCATGGCCTATATCATGCCATTTACAGGAAAGCAGAGAGAGCAATCTTTTGTGATACTTCCCTATTTCTCTGCAGAAAATACAAAGACTTAAGTGAGATGATGCATTCAGACCACTTCTTTCCTCACTGTATCACAAGCACAGGTGAGGAGAGGAACAGGCAGTGGCTAGACCCTCTGCTTCACCACGTACTTTCTTCCCAATGCAACGATCTGTTCCCATAATAATCAACCAGAAGAACATGAGAGAAGATCATGGTGCTATGAATAATCTTTTGCAGGACAATGATATGCCCAAACAATGCAGTAGTGTATGAGTTTAGTGGTACTTATCTGTAGTCCTAGTGTCCAGTCTCCCTGTCATACTCCTTAAGGGCATTATTTGTTTCACAGAAAAGCTCATCTTTCTCCAAACCTGATAAAGGGGAACTTGAAGCACAACTCTAAATACAGAAATTAAAGAGAATATTTTGAAAAAATATTCCCACTCTGTTCTGTTGGCTAGAAAGAGAACTGTGAAGTGAGACACCTAGGAAACTTCCCTCCTTACATGAATCCAGTTACCAGCAAGCCACCTCTAAAGAAAAGGTACAACCAGAACATTGCAGTTCTGTCCTTTAAGTGATCTCCTTGTAGTCCCTAATCTCCAATCAGCGGCACAGACTGACGCACACATAGCACCAAATCAGTCAAGTAAGCATATAGTTTACTACACAGCAAGATAATGTATGACTTCATATGTTGACTTCATAAGTCAATTGACTGAAAAACAGAATCCTGCAGTGCATTTGAAGAAACAAGCAAACAAAACCTCAACACAAAATCTGTATCTAGTATCGAACAGGAATTTGTAAAAATCTGTGGTGATTTAATCACATCTCTACCTGTTTTCAGAATTATGACAATTATTCTGTGGATCATCTGACTTCATTTACTACTGTTATATTCCATATATCATTGCAACAGTGACCTCATCTGTCATGACATCAGAGATCATCAGTCAGGCAGTCAGAAGACCTACATGTTTGTATGTGATGTAATTCAGCATAGATCTATGCTAGATACTAATGATTTTCAAATAAAGATTTATTAGCATTTCACAATCATCTTTCTTTTAAAGGTTAGGAAGTGTTGTGTAGAGCACTAAGTTTCTTTTAGTTCAGAATAATTATATGTGGCTTGTTATACTGTCAGTCAGCGCAATGTTGTTATAAAAATCAGCAGGAGGGCATATTTGTGTGTAACATACTGCATTGCACACACGCAAGAAAAAAAGGCTATTTAATCTTGAAGAGCAAAGAAGGCTCCGACATTAGGAAATTCTGGAAATAAAGTCATCTACACAGCACTTGCAAACAAATGGCAAGAAAAAATGCAAGACTAAACCACACATTTGAATTCTAAACCAAACACAAACAGTGTGTACACAAGAGATCCTCTAAAACTATGTCTATGAGGGCACATGTCAGCTTTGTTCTCTTTCATTCAGAAGGAACATATTGCTCATCCCTCCCAATTATAAATAACAATGATTGGTTAGTATCCACAGATGAACTAAGTATTTTGGAGTGCTTCATCTTAGATGACAGCACTATACTACACAAGACTGACTTGCACTGGAAATAGGTGACACAGGGGAGTGTCGATCTCACAGAATGTGCCATGTAGGTCACTTGTTCGTTCAAGCTGGATCGCAGAATTCTCCAAGATGGGAGGTGGTTATTTAGAAAGCATATTGAGACATTCCCAATGGCTAAAATGTGTTATTTCAATCACTAGAAAACATGAAGTCAATCAGATTGGTCATTCATTTGGTCTTTACAAAGTCCTTATTCCAACCTTTGACACCTTGTACAATCCCACCTCACTACTTTCCAAAGAAAAATCACAGTTGTGTTCAACCATGTTGACAAAGCATTACAGTGGTTTCACAAATTTTTTCACTGCTCTTGACTGTGAATTCCATCATTTGGTGATTAAAGAGTAGTTTGTAGCTGCATTAGGTTGAATTTGGTCCTCATCTGTCTGAAAACTGTGATACAAACGTGGTTGTGATCATGTCTCCAAGTGTTCTTATCCAGTAAGGAATGACTCAAGACAATGAATTCGAAAGCTACTATTTTAATGATTGAGAAACAGACTAAGTGCAGCACAGAAAATTCTCTGACTTTCCTAAATAATGAGTAGTTCCCTGACACAGAAAGAGTCCAACTCTTCCTATATACAATGTCAAATCATTCACTTAGCTTTCCTGTTATCATCTTTAAGGTATGCTGACTTTTTCAGCACGTAATAGCAAGCTGGGTTATTGCCCCAATCTACAACCAATGGCACAGTGGTCGGAAAGAGTTTAGCATTTTGATCCACTGAAGTCATTACGTTTGTTGGTTTGATTTTCAGAAGTGTTCAAATCTGCCCTTAAAGCTCTCTAACAGTGGTCTTTGTTGCTTAGAGATATAATCCAGAGCCTCACTCCTGATTCAGAAGTGCTTTCTGTTTAGAGAACAAGCTTAAAAGAAAAAAAAAAGATGGTTAAAGGTAACCTAATATGGGGGTGTTTATTGTCAGATTTTGGCAGTATATTGTGACATTTTAAACTTCTACAATGATAGAGGTTTTAAGTAGCTAGTAACCTAGTAAGTTATTAGATCATGCCAAAGTTTTTTGGATAGTATCAGACACAGTGTTTTCCATACAATATCTTCACAATGCAATTAATTTCGTCCAGATATCTTTAAGTCATTTGCAGGGCTGTTGTATTTTTAAGGTGCACATATCTTGGATCATCCAGTTCCAACAGATTTTGATTTGGCAAGAGCTGTTACAAGCACGTGAACACTGATAATAGAAAGTTCAACTTGCATTTGGTTGTTAGTTATGGTTACATCTTTACATGCAGCTTTATTGGCTGTTTTTAGTCAGTTCTGTGAGAAGTTCTCTATTTTATATCTCAGATAATAAGTAATTTCACATTTTTTCAGCTAAATTTGTCTCAGTTATTTGAAAGAGAAGAAATAAGAAAATGTTTCCTGGTGTACCCCCACAGAACAGTTTCCTTGAAACATAGCTAAAAGGAATTGTCAGCTTGGTCAATATTTTAATATCTGCATCAAACTATTTAATGTACAAGAAGTAAACACTTGCAGTAGCTATTCCACCCATGGACTAAATATGAAGTCAAAGGCTTGTGCTTCCTTAGGTGTACTTTCTCTCTCTCTCCCCCCCAATTGCTAGTACTTCATGTCAGGTAAGGCCATCACTGGAGCAGCCACAGTGCCCTTGTGGAAGGGTGGAGTTTGCATGAGGAAGACAACGGTTCCTGCTACCACATCCTCAGGCATTTCAGATACTAAGTACATGACAGAAACCCCTGCTCCTATGAACAAAGTATCATGAAATACCAAACTAAAGAGTAAAAGCAGGATGGAAGTTACTATAAGACTAATGTTAACATTTTGGTTTTGTGTATCAGCTAAAAAAAAACATTTTATGCCATAGGAAGTGACAGATGTTTATATGTACTTAGTATCTGAAATGTTCTCCCAGTGCCTGACTATGAACCTAGCTTCCATTACCACACTGAGTGTTTGATGATGTATACAAAATAGATGCTCTAAAAACCAGAAAAAAACCAGATGACTGACAAAGTTTCTCTGTAGCTAGCTGAATTCACAAGGAGATGCGAAAGTTTACTGAAAAAGTCTGCATGCATCTGAAGGCAGAATTTGCTCTGCAGTTATAACAATCCAGAGTTTGTATGGAACCTGGAAAGAAATGGAAAAGATAACCTGATAGTGTTGCAAACAGATCATCTGGAAAAAATTATAAATCCGATCAAATATTTTCTTCTGTTTAACTTCTTAAGTATAAATTAAAGTTTTGAGGGAAGAATGTGGTGTGGAACAAAAAGTGAACATTTAAAAGAATAAAAAATAGTATTTGGCAATTTCAACGCTTGTGTTGTTGAGAGGATCCTTCTCATGAAGGATTTTAACAAAGGGCATATACTGACCAAATGTTCTGATGAAAATGCCTGGATCGCTTCTATCCAGAATGCTCGAGAACTGTGGCTTGCTACCCAGGATTTAACAGATGAAACTTGTAAATATCATTCTCAAAGTTACAAATAGGATGAACTGAAGTTGTCCTCTCTTCTGCGCATCTCAAAAAGGACTTAATAGGCTCTCCATCCCGTCCTTGGAGGAATCTATCTCAATCCTGAATTTTAATCAAGCAATCATCACAATTTCTAACACTTTCCCCTCCTGTGTTCCACGATACGCTTACTCAAGAGGCATTGACTTCCCCTACTCTGTTGCAAAGAGGTAGTCTTGTAGCAGTAAAGATGAGAAAATTCTGTGTGGTACAAAAATCCTGAACTTTTAGATATGATGTCTGCATATTACATTTCTCCAATATATCAAGACATGACATTTCAAAAGTATGTATTAGAAAAGGACATCAAAGTGTGTTCGAAATTGGGTGAGTAAAAATGTTAATTCACTTAAAACACATTTTGGCACTCTCCTTGCTACAGATGTCTGTTTTAAGTTAAACATTGGTCACCTTCCAATACAAATTTGTAGCAGTTGCTTTGATGGAAAATTGAATGATGCAAGTGTTCCGATGATTACCAGATGTTTTGCTGATAGCTAGGTAGGTAGGTACTGTAGGCAAATAGCACAGAGACCACACAAATAAATTTAACAGAAAAAGCCAGACAAGCAGAGGTATTCCAGAAGTTCTTTGTCTGTGGCACATTATCTCTAATGAACAAAATACAACTATCTGGAAAAACAGTAGACATGTGCCTGAAATTGCAATACCTTTTGCTAGTTCTTATTCAAAAAGGCATTAATAAAGCAGTTTTTCTAATACAAAAATATCTAAAACATGTCAGCTAATCCTTCACTCTGTTAGAAGCATCCTTCTTCCTCTACACCATCCTGCTCTGTTGGTGTGTGTGGAGACCACCAGCTTCAGCCTCCTCTTCAGCATGTTTCCCTCTGTAGTTTGAAGGCTGTCTGTCTACGTGGATTATTTCCAGTGTCTGGGAAGAATTAGCAGATGAGGAGCAGCTTTTTTGCAGCTTTCTTCTCCCACACCAGTGTAGTGGCAATCTCCGTTTAACTGTTAGTGTGGCAGATTTTCAGGTCTACATGCTTTCATATCAGCTTTTAAGTTTTGAAAAGGCTTGGAGTCTTGATTCAACTAAACTCTCAAAGACCACACTTGAATGACTATCTATGTCTATGTGTTGCAAATCCCTTCTTCTATGCTCTTCCCAAGTTATTAATCTGTTTCTTTTTCAATTCTTAAATTTTTCAGTCTCCAGGATCCTCCCCTTCGTTCTGTTACCAATGCTAAGTCTTTATCTTAGATGCAGTAATAAAAAATACTGACTAGGACAAGAGTCTTGGTATGATAGGTAGTATATAAACATAGAATTTATTATTCCCCTACTCAAGTAATCTTTTATTGCATCTGTTTCTCTTGACTTTCTATCCCTGCAGGATGCCGAAGCATCTAAAGGCAAAAGCAAAGTCTCATCTTCAGTCAGCAAGGTTTAGAACTTTTGTCAGTGCTGGAGGGATGAGGCACATGGAAATACCACTCTTGTGATACAGTAGAGTTCAGCTGCAAATTCTTGACTCCTCTTCCCAGTAGGTGGGCATTGATGTAACTGTTAACACTTAACTGCCTCATCTACACTACCAAGAACAGATGCTGGCATATTTTCTTGTGTTGCAAAGAGTGCACAAAGCTATCCCCCCCCCCCTTTTTTTTTTTAATTATTTCAAGAAAAGAAAGACTATTAAGTGGTAATGATGCAGTTGCAACAAGCAGTTAAAAAAAAGGCATTTCTTCCTAACTAATTTAAGGATTGTTTGGCGTCAGGTTTTTCAGTGGATTCACTGCAACTCACAGGACCATGACATATCTATTCTACAATTCCTTACGGCATATCCTCTGTAACAGAACTGCCGTGTACATGGATCACACAGAAAAAGGGAAGTTTCGACTCTAAAGCAAAATCAGAGTTTCTGCTACCTTCTGCGATAGCCTCTAGTGACTTTTCAGAACAAATGGAAAAATCATTCTTCCTCCAAAAGTAGGACACTTCTGGCTACTCCACTTTCACAAAAACCAAAATACAACAGGGAGGAGCATTTCTGTGGTATTTAAGTGGAAACATCGCCAGGGACTGCTTTTTTGTGGTATTTCAGTTGAAGACAAGTAGGTTGTTACTGTGGTATACTTGCACAGCACACCTCAGTTCTCCTTTTAAAAAGGAAATGCAAGATCTAGTTATCAGTGTATCAAATAAAATTACGAATTACAAACCAGCCTCTTTACAGGACAGACATAAATTTTCCATACACCCCCTTTTTTAAATACTTTTTTGATTCTCTGCTGTAACATTTTATCATTTCAGTGGAAAAGCCAACTGGAAAACACCATGAGGTGGACACTATATTTAGTCCCATTGCCTAGGACAAGCATTCTTTAAAAAGTTTATCCTTTTAAAAAGGTTGCTTTTCTTGCTAATGTGATGCACACTCATAAGTTCATGATTTTTTTTGAAGGATTCCACCAATCTGCTGGACGTTTTGTAATAAAAATTTCCCATAATTTCAGTAAGAGCTGAATAAATGAAATTTTAATGTCAGAAATTCTCATAGCTGTCGTTACTACAGATAGATAACAACTTGGGTGCCTAGTGAGGCCTCCTTCCAGGATGCCAAATGCTATGTCTGTTCCTAATGTATCAATATCTCATTAACACTAAAACTGCAGACATTACATGGAGGTTCACAATGAGTTTCCTTCCACTCTCCATTCATACCACTTTTTAAATTTATCTACAGAGCTGTTAATTTTGCCTCTGGAATCTCCCTATGGTCTGTCATCAAGTCCTTATACAACATGAGTGGGAGATATAGTTACCTAAATGGCCAAACTGTTATTGAGAATAGAACTGGCTGCTCATGGTTAGGATGGATGTATGCTTTGTTGGATAAAGAACTGGCTGAATGGCCGATCACAGAGAGTGATGGCGAATGGAGTTAAATCCAGTTGGCAGCCGGTCACGAGTGGTGTCCCCCAGGCTCCATTTTGGGGCCAGTCTTGTTTAACATCTGTATCAATGATCTGGATGAGCGGATTGAGTGCTCCCTCAGTAAGTTTGCAGAGGACACCAAGTTGGGCAGGAAAGTCAATCTGCTTGAGGGTAGGAAGGCTCTGCAGAGGCATCAGGACACACATTTGTATTGATGGGCCGAGGCCAACTGTACGAGGTTCAGTAAGGCCAAGTGCCGGGTGCTGCACTTGGGTCACAACAACCCCATGCAATGCTACAGGCTTGGGGAGGAGTGGCTGGAAAGCTGCCCAGTGGAAAGGACCTTGGGGTGTTGGTTAACAGCCGACTGAACATGAGCCAGCAGTGTGCCCAGGTGGCCAAGAAGGCCAGCAGCATCCTGGCTTGTATCAGGAATGGTGTGGCCAGCAGGAGTAGGGAGGGGATAGTGCCCCTGTACTTGGCACTGGTGAGGCTGCACCAGGAGTACTGTGCTCAGCTTTGGGCCCCTCACTACAAGAAGGACATTGAGGGGCTGGAGCTTGTCCAGAGAAGAGCAACAAGGCTGGTGAGGGGTCTAGAGAAAAAGTCTTATGAGAAACGGCTAGGGAACTGGAGTTGTTTAGCCTGGAGAAGGAGGCTGAGGGGAGACCTCATCGCTCTCTGCAACTACCTTAAAGGAGGTTGTAGTGAGGTGGGTGTTGGTCTCTTCTCCCAAGTAACTAGTGATAGGACAAGAGGACACAGGCTCAGGTTGCGCCACGGAAGGTTTAGACTGGATATTAGGAAAAATTTCTTCACCTAACAGGTTATCAAGCATTGGAACAGGCTGCCCAGGGAGGTGGTTAAGTCATCATCCTTGGAGGTATTTAAAAGACGTGTAGATGTGGTGAGCTTGGCAGTGTTGAGTTTGGGGTTGGACCTGACGATCTTAAAGATCTTTTCCAACCTAAATGATTCTATGATTCCATGATTCTGTATCAGGGAGCAAACATCTGTCCTAACTTTGGAATATCAACTACCAATGTTACATATATCCTGTTTCCATGTAAAGCACAGTGACAAACCACAGAGGAGCCTTGCTTTTCAAAGTCTGCCCACTAATATCTCAGAAATGCTAGGTAAGCATATGTTTCTTCAGTGGTAATTTCTAGGTGCCATGCCTAGATCTGAAGACCGTATTTAAGCCTAATGAACTCTGACTTCTTTTTCAAAAAAAGATGTATGCTTTTTCAGAGTCAAAGTACTTAGAAAAAAGATTCTTTGAAAGGATACTTTTCAAAATCTCGGAAAGATTATTCCTGTATTAATAATAGATGTCTTGACAGTTTGCATCTTCTTTGCAAAATAAACATCTTTAAGATAAAGCTTAAGTTTTCTTCTAATTACTAAATCATAAATTTTTGCAATTTTTACATGGTAAAAAGAAATACTAGAGACCACTGCTTTATTGTAATCTCTTTACTGATGTTTCAGTTATTATCTATGAAACTAAGTACTGGAAGAGGACAAATTTGATATGTTATTTATTTCATAAGGATTTAAAACACAAGCTATAATGTGCATTAATATGCATTTAATATGCATGTTAAACGTTATCTAGTACATTTTAACTAGCTAACAGACCAGAATTGATAATACTTTATTTCCAATTATTCCTAGAAGGGTAAGTGCTCAAATTCTGAATAACTCAATTTTTTGGGTGTGCCACTTGTAAAATTTCTGGATATGGTCACATCAGCACCTTCACCATTTAAATTTCCTTAGCATTATTAGGCTTCGCATTATGTCATATTCTTTCTGAAGAGTAAACTTTTCACATTATTTTATTTCCAAATCTTAGCAGCTAAAATCTTGAGAGTCAAAACTATAATGAAAAAGTTACAAAAGAGAAAAATTTTGATCTAGCTCTCCGGCCAAAAAATAGTATCAATAACAAATCATATTTTAAATATGGGCAAAATATTGAAATATGAAACACTTAAGCATTTAAAAATCCTATTCCAGTAAATACTTTTAACTCCTCTGTGAGACAATGATAGTTCCAAGATGATATTTAATCAGCAAGGATGGATTTCTGGTTTGGATATTGAAACAGGACACTGATAATTTGGTCTTGTGGCTGAATTCAAAAAAGAATTTAGGTGTCTGACTTCCAGAGCAGTCAGAATGGCCCGGCTGGGAATTCTAGGAACTGTTGCAGACTGCGTAACTCAGCATAAATACCTCCTGTTTGCAACCAGCCCATAGAAGGGCTTCTCTGTCCTGTTGGATCCTCCAAGAACATAAAAAGTGCTTTATTTTAGAATTATCTTATATTAAACCAAAATATTCCTTGGAACATTCATTCAGAAATAGTTCAGTGCCTTGCTCTGCTTGCAAAAGGAACATGAAAGCCATATCTCAAATTAGCACCAGGGTAGAGATGACTCCTGCTGATGCTGCTTCAGCATTCAGGAAAGAGAGGAACCTCAGGTGAAGGATGGCACTGGGAATGTCTTCTCATTTCCTGAGTGAATGCTCTAATCAAGAGGTGTTTAATGATAAGGTGGACAACCAACCAGCTCTTCATTAGTCTGAAGATAAAATACTCTGCTATTGAATCTGTTTAGTTCTGCATAAAGAATTGAGAACTGAATTTGAAAGAAGTAAGAGGGTGAGCCAAACTGCAACTTAGTGGTGAGAAATTTAGTGTTGAGGACACTCATATATGAAGGACAACTGTAAGGTCCAATAATCTCTTGGCTCAGCAAATGTCTTGTTTTTAGATCTGGCATTTATATCAGGGCCTCTACATGCTGTTACAATTCAGTTAATAATTTGGCCTCTTGCTTACTTGTTTTACACTTTTTACAGTACTTGAACTTTCTGCTGCATTTTACTATAGTTATTGGATCAGTTAGGGCAGTATGACACACGGCAGACTGTCCGGGGAGGGCCAGCAAGTTGGTATGGCACTTCAATAACTCTAGTTCTGTCCTTCTTGGTGATAGCAGAGAAGCAACAAGCTTCCACTTCACCATCTTAAAGATAAAAGCTTCCAGCTACTTCTGCACCTCCTGGAAGCAACAGAATTGCTAGTTTGCAGAAACTTTTGGATGGATCCCCAAAACCAAAGGACGGCCCATCTCAGCTCAGGTGACATAGAAGCATTAGAGATTAAATCAGTCTTTCCTCTCAAGGTAGATAAGAGATTGAGGCTCAAAGGAAGGCAATTATAGTAGGAGGTGAGTAAAATCCTAATGTAATACTTCAACTTCATCAGAAATCTGGGTATCACAAGATTCCAAAAGTCAGGCAGAAACTGTGAGGGATGATCACACACGAATCAAAATCAGAAAAAAAAAAGAACAGCCACCTCAATAAAAAAAGGAAAAAAGGAATCAGTGAGAGTTTGAATCTGTTTCAGAGGAAGATTTTTCAGAAATGGAGAAAGGAACATAGATATTGAGTTAATGAATAGCTTTCATAAGTTAATTAACACCAGTTTTTTTCAATAATTTATCCTCTCTTTTCTCCTTTTTCTAAAGCAAAATTAAAGAGGTGCCCCAGGCACACTCCCAAGAAATAAATACAGAGTCCTATAATTAATATTATGACATCAGGCACTCAAAGATCTGGAACTTCTGAAGCAAGGTGTCCTGTCTACTTCACTCATTGTCAGTACACAGTATCAAAGAAGTAAGATACATATAAGAAGTCCTTGATCCATTTTTTCTTCATCAGAAAAGAGCAATTGCTAAGTGCATAATAATTACTCTAAAGTAAGGTCCAGGAATGCCTTCTGGAAAAAAATAGCTTCTGAACAACCCATTCTTCAGAGGATGTATGAATCAGGAAGTCGTTTCTTTGCTGTGTATGGGAAGTTCACAGCCTATTCTTTTACCTTTCCATTTTGTTAAATATAAACCTTCGTACATTGTTTTCCACAGAGAATAAACAATATGTGATATGACTGACTTAATGCTAGTGAAGAAAAATGAATTCTTAGAATTTGCCTGTTTCTGGAGTGTTCAGAATCAGAAAGTCACTATTGCAAAAATGCTACATTCTATGCAGTTGTTAGATCAAATAAGCTAATTGACAAACTGGACATGTATTGTCTACTATATTCTCAGGATAAAATCTGAAGTTGCAGATAATTTAGGTAAAGCTAAGGGAAGTTACTCAATCATATACATGTGTGATGATAAGCACTGTAAGAAGAAAGCACACTCTAATTATAGTCCCCATTATTGAACTTGAGACCTGGTAAATCATATCAAAATCACGGAACTCCCTAGGTGCTTTAAGTTTGTAAACCGGAACCTACTGCAAAAATGGCTACACTAAACTTATTAGGCAAAAGTTTAAGGAATTGTTTGTTTTTCTAATTATTCCAACCCTGGACAGTAGACACAAAATCATTGCAGTACTTACGACTTCTCCTTTCTGTAGTATAAGTATTCCACGTATTAGCTTTCACAAAAGTCATGACTGCATACATGATATTGCACTGAAGCGTTCTCTTTTTTCCTAAATCCCAACTGACTTTCTCCTTTCTATTTTGCTTGGTTATGCAAAACTCATCAGTAATTATGAATACGAAGTGAATCAAAATACAGCATGATTTTGCAGTGGAATTCTTGATATCGAAGCCTACATTGTGAAACTTTGGGAAATATAAAAAAGAAACAATTAGCAAAGTTTTGAAAGATCCATTGGATAAAAAAAAAAGAATATTTTCCAGAACATTTCCATAGAGAAAAGAAAAACAACAAATTTCCTAGAAAATTTAGATTTGGCAGCTGGATTTATTATGTGCACATGTTACTCAGCAAGAGGACTTTTTTGAACTGAGTGTACTCAGAAGGGGTATCCCGTAGAGCAATTCATACTGCGAACAGTGTCAAGAAATACAGGGCAAGAAATAAATCTGGGCCATCAACAGAGGCTAGGATGTGTTGTTTTGGTACATCTGTTTCATCTCTTAGCTTGTCACACATTTAAAAAATAAGACTGTCAGGGTCAGATTTTGTTCCTATTTAAATGAGAATAGAGTCAGACACAAGTGGGAATGAGGCCTGTGCTCAAAGACCTCTGTTCCTTTCTGTGTGAGAAGAAAACTGCTAGTGTTCAAAACTAAACTTACAGCACAAAGTCCCTGCTGAAGACTGCAACAAAGTCCTACAGTTCTCCACTTGTTCATAGTGGAGAAGGAAGAAAGTGGTCAAGGACGGATCTGCACTGGTACTGGGAAGTCCCCAGTAAGCATAACCAAGGAGTAACTGAAACCTCCCCTCATGGTCTGGTCTAGAGCACAGGAACACGAAAGAGATGTGGAAGGGTTTTTCTACCCAGGCAAGGTCCAGCTGAAGATAATTGTTCCAACTGGGTATTTTTTTTGCTTTTCTCCCCACTTCTAATCTTTTGGGGCAGAAGACACCCTTGATCTTACTCTAGAGCATTTCCTGTATTCTTCGCCCACACCATCACGATTCATGCAAACAGAGTCTGTTTATTAAGCAAAGAGAGAACTGCACACCCAAAGTAACTTTCTTTTCTTCATTTTCTAAAATAAGCCAACTGATCAACACTGATATCATTATCGCTGGATTCCATCGAGTTTGCTGCTCTCCAGCTGCTTGGAGCAAAATTATTTTGTAGCAAGATTGTTTTAGAGACAACCAAGATGCTTCTGGGCTGTATGTGGCAGTTGATTATTGCCACATGTGTGCAGCCTAGAGAAATTAAGAGCCAACTCAGTATTAAGGAAACGGATCTTGAAAGACCACTGTATTTATTTGTTACCAGCCTATAAAAATCTTTCTCGTCGTGACCACCAGACACCAGCACAGAAGCCCAAAGGGACATGTTATTCTATTGGCATAATAATAAAAATACAGTGTCCATTAATCATAACTGTTTCACTGCCTCTGTCAGCAACATCATCGGTTTTGGAGAAGCCTGTGTACATTTTGCAGGGATTCTGAAGGCTCCATCACAATGGTGAATCCACTGAAGGGGCAAATTCTAGATCTTTATAGCTATGTTCTTTGTCAAAAGATGAAGTGAATGAGAGGAATTAAAGAAGAAAAATTACCTCTGGAAAACTATGAAAGAGGCCCCTGGGATAAACAGGACATGTTTAGGGCATAATTTTTGACAATTCTAGGAGCAAATATACCCCGTATCCAGTGGTATGTATTTGGACCACAAATCGCAAACTTCTGGCCCTGAACACTGGAGTACTCTCAGCTGAATTTTTTGCTAATTTGCAGTTTCCTCACTGAAAGGAAGGACAACAAGGTCACATAAAACAAGAAGCATAACAATGCTTGATATATCATTAAGCAGTCCTAAATACATACTCTGCTGGGACTAAGAATTACTAAATTTTATCCAAGTGCTCAGTACTTTACTGAATTACATCTCAGTTTTCATTCCAGGGACTGATACAAACTGAAGGTATTACTGGAGGGAGACATTCCTTTGTGACACTTAGCAGGGGTATCTCTGGCCACCATCAACCAATAATTGCAAGAAATTCTCGTGTTAGTCTTTTACTCTTAGATCAGACAGTGGAGCACAGAATACACATCTTCTGGCTTCAGAAACATGCATTTGAAATGGCTGAGAAGAAAATATTTTTGGCTGCAAAACCCAATATTGAGTTAAAACATGTTTCTCCTAAAATGTCGTAAGCTGAATCGAAAACTTCTATTAAAAATTTGGTAGTGTTCAAGTTGCCTGGTTAATAAAAAAAAATATTTCATTTTGAAGGTATTTTGCTAATCTAAAGCTAGAGGCACACAGGGTGTATTAACTTACTTTAGTGATCCTTTTAAGGAACTCATTTTACTGGAGGGAGTTTGAGTTTGCATTTGTAAGTGTTCACAATCGTGAAATGCAACATTGCTTATCTCTGTGCATGAGTGTTGTGCCTTGGTTGCCCAAAGTCTGTTTATCTCCCCTGAGGTGGTAGTTCTAGATGAGCAATCACGGCTTTGGAGAGAAGGCTAGAAATCTAAACCCTATCCAGAGAAATCCATTGTTTCTTGTTGGAAACCAAGCAACTTCACTGCTGATCCTCAAGTAAAGATTTGAAAAGAGAGAGGAGCAGAACACAGCCCCATCAGGGTTTTGGCACTTGGAGCGAGCTAAGAAGGTGGCTCCAGACTTCAGAATTTCCCCATGCAGAAAGGGCATAAAATGTTCAAAGGCAAAATTGAAAGCCAAACAGTGAAAGCAAATCTGGACAATGGTTAAATATGCAGTAATAAGCAGACCAGCATTTTGGACCTAATTCACATATTGTGGAATGTAGGTAAAAACCCTGAGCATAACCAGATGAAGTTGGGGAATTTTCTGCAGTGATGAAGCCTCCTTTACTAGAACCTGTAAGACCTTGTTGAGCCTTGCAGATCTTTGGCTTATCACTGTGGGCAATAATTTCTTTGTGAATAACTTCAGCTAGCAAATCATCACCGTGTCCTCTACAGATGTTTTTCATTAAGACTAATTAATTTCTTCTAGGGGACTAATGCCAACAAAGATGTTATGCAGGAATATATTGTTTCTTAATATCAAGAAAATACTTTCTGAACCTAGTAACGTATTTAACATCCCAACTCCTTGCCCAGCAGATTCTTATTTAGGGATAGCATCTCATTTAGACATTTACTATACAAAGAAAACATTCTGCTTGTTCTATCATTTGCATTACGGAGACACAAGAAGCTAGATCATCCTGAAGTTTAATTTGGATTTAAAACCAAAGCAGCACTCCTCCCTCAGCTTTTTTTATCTCTGCGTTTCAATTAAAGCTTTGAAATGAGATAATAACTAGAAACTGGTCAGGTGTCTCTGTTCATACCTGTGCACATTTTTATTTTCATGCCTCTAAGAGTGCTACTTTAAATAATAAGCATGGTGGTATCTTCATTTGCAAGGAAAAAAGTAGTTTTGTAGGGTGTTTTTAAAATTAATTTTTATATTCTTCTGCCAGAAAATTTAAGAATACGGACTGTTAGCTACATCCCATTACTACAGGTATCTAGTGTCTGATTCAAAGAAAATTCTCTATGCAGGTGTCCATCCAGGCATTTTTACAGGCAAGCACCTTCAAGCATGTGGTGTTGACAGGACACAAATTCACATTGCTTAATTGAAAAAGATGTCGATATCATGAAGCATTCAGTTTTTGTAATAAGACTACTCTACAAGACAGTTATCTCAGCAGAATGGCTGTCCCAGTAATATGTTCTATTAACTGTTCAACACTGAATGTGCTGGATTAGAATTAATCAGCTGTGGGGGTTTTTTAATTATTGCTACATGAACCATATATAGAGGTTACCTCACCAGTCAGTTAGTCAACTTGGAAGTGAAATAAAACAGGTTGTTTGCAATACAGATCATACAGCACCTGAGGAATCAGTATAACTCCAATTTTTGTAAATAATTTATAGAGAGCATCCTTTTGCAGTCCACTGCTTTCGGCAGTCTGAGACGATATCACTTTTAAGTGGTGGCAATGTTTGTCACACTTTTGCATAACTTCTGGTCCACATATCACTGTCAATATGTTCCTCATGTCACCCGAGACGGCTAAATAAATTCCTATCATCTCGTGAATTTACATCAAAGATCACAGTAATGTTCTCTTACGTATTGCAGAGAATATAGTGAAATGAACAGCAGCTGGATAGACTGGTACACTTGTCAAAAAATATCATGATCTAAGAGAGGGACAGCAAGCAGCAACGGTAAACTTTCCTTCGCTGTTCTACATATGGATACTCTGACACCACGTCGAGAAGCACAGTATGGATGACAGGATGCACAGGTAACATTAAGGCAACTGAAACTTGTCTATAGTGTTTGTCAGCAATGTAACCCTATCCTCTGGGATTTTCTCTTCCCACTCTATGATTTTCCTAGATATTATGCAAGCAAACAAATATATATTATTTTTTTTCCCTTCAGCCAAGCAGTAGTGAATCAGGTATTCCAAAACCTAGGAATCACCGTCAGCAAGATGATTACTTCTTTCTGTCAATACCTCTTAATCTTAGCAAGCTTAATCTTTATTAATGTAATGAGCAGGTGTTAGGCTTTGACTGTAAACGGTGGAACTCTTCCTGCTGAACCTGACGGGATTTTTAACAAATACAATTATTTTGCAGAACAAACACCCAATAACAAAGCTTGAATGCTATCTGCCCTCGTGTATAGTTACACAGGCGTGATATCAGTATATCATTCAAGTACTGATTAAATCAGCTGCTGAATTTGCAAAAAAATCCCCCAAACATAGTGACAAAATTCTTGTATGATCCCCTATCAGTCAATCACAAATGGACACAAACTCTCCTGGTTTTGCTGCACAGTATCTTGTATTGCAAATGCCAAATGACAGTAAGTTTGAAAAATTATATTGTTCACTAAATAAATGCCAAATGTATCTTAATAAAGCTGTACAGAACAGTGAAAGAGTCCAATTTGATCTGGCTAAGAAAAAAACCTACTCCAAGGTCTTCATTTTTGAAACTTTATTTTCTCCTTCTTCTGTATTTTCTGCCAATAAAGCTCCTTCAGGCCATGTGCAAATAGCTATCCAATAAAAAATGCTTTCAAGAAATTTTTCTAGGGAAATTTTAGCTTGATATGATGTGTGATATTAACTCCCAAATGCAGTGACATCTTGGAGATCTTTTTGTCAGGGAATCTGAATAATAGTGACAAAATAAGAAGTGAAGTCAGAGAGCATTTCAGGCGCTGCATGTAAAATATCTTTAATTACAGAGTCAGCCCCCTAAAGCAGCGCAGCACACACTCTGAAGTCATTACCTTATGGATGCCTAGCAGCATACCTTTTATTTCAACACCAGTGAGTCTTGCTGGAGAACGTTTTAAAGTGCAGTTTAAAAATTCTGTACTGTAAAATTATTTGTTCTTAAAGCAGTATGTGTAGCGGTCAATGGCTGTATATATCCTGAGGTTTACATGTTATGACACAGATTTGAAGGTATTTTCCTTTGTTTGGGATAATAATCTGGGTTGTCAGGTGGACCTGTTTTTGCTATTTTTATACTGGGAGGAAAGACAGAATGTTTAACAGGGGATGCCAAAGGTGAAAGGATTGAAGACTATACCACAAAATTAAATTTATTTATTATTTGAGAAAGAGAAAGCCCACTCCCTTGTCAAAGCTATGTTTAGTAGTGTGCCTTATACATACTGCATATACTTAGTAGTGTGCCTTATACATATTGCATATACTTTTTGTCAGTTAGGCACTGTTGACAAAAACTTCTTGCTCTGCTTCCCAATCTGTGAAAAGGCAATACAAACGCTTGTGGAAGAGAGAAGAAAAACTACTAAAGCACCAATAAAGAATTTAAATTCCCTGCATATATGGTGTAGATGTGCTCTCGATTTTATCTGTGAAGCCTGTAACATCTGGGCAGAAGACTGCAGAATAAATAATGCAAAAGTGAACTGAGCCCCCCAGGTGGGAGCACGGCCAGGCAGTTGTTTCTATATGAGACGGTGTGTTACAAGACGACAAAGGAGCAAAGCCACTAGGAAGCCTGAAACACTCTGGCTTCAGAACTGTGATCTCTGAAGGAAAAACAGTATGAAAAAAAAATTTTAATTGTTGAGTCCTGACAACACCCAGCCATAAATCACAGTCTCAGGGAAAGATTTCAACTTAAAAGAAAATGATCTTTTGTACATGTGCACGTGATAAAAGCTCTTGGTGCTTCAGGCATTACAAAGTTCTCAGTCTCCTTACAGCTGTTTTGTAACCAAGGTCTCAAGCCCTTTAAAAGTGCAACAAAAGTGCTGCTTTAGTGACTGATGTAGCTTTTATTCTCTTTTGTTATTTCTTTTGGGTGAGAGAATAAACAGTCTTCAACATTACTGTGTTTCTTCAGGGGTTCAGTTCAGCTAAAATAAATTTGTCGACCTCTCAAACCAAACCTAACTGTATCACCCTGTATTAAGGTCACCCGCCACGCAGTTAATGCTGTGATGAATCTTGGTGGATAGCAGCTTTGCTGGGCACTGTGTTCGTGTTTATTTCATCACGAATGCCATACTGCAACACTCTGGATCAAAACTCAACAATTGTGCTCAGATTCAGGATTTGAACTGGGCTCGCATGAGCCAAAATATCTCACTCAATGAGTGTAGTGACAGTCGCTTCAGTGACTAGTGACATTATACAAGCAAAGGTCTATTGCTGAGTACTGCCGTGAGGAGGCCAGCTTCCATGGAGGGTACTCACATTTTCAGTTTATAAAACAGATCTGTCTACCCATCTGAAGTACCAAGATAAATGTTCTAAATGAGAGGAAAGGGTTATAAGTGTGTTATGATGACGAAGGCAATACAGAATGAGGGAATGTAAATGAAATAAAATGTGCTTCACCACACTGGCTTATGTAATGCTGTCATAGAGATGTTGGACTGCAGAAATACTAAGCATCAGCACATGCAGCTATTTTCCTCACTAAGCAAAGCTCAAAGATTTGACAGGAAGCTGTTTCAGGTTTGTGGTACTGTAGACCAGATTTAGCCGCAGGAAAATAGCCAGCAGCCAGGATCAGGGGTTTGTCTTCGCTGAGGTACAAAGAAGGAAGTTCAGCTACTGAAAAGTAGTCTCAGAGATGAAAAAGACTTAGACCTGGCAAAAGTGGGCCTAAATTTAGTTTCCTAACAAATCTTAGATACAAAGATTCATGGGAAAAATTAGAGGCATAAAAGGGAGAAGAATGGCAAGAAGATGCCTACATTATGCACAGAAAATGCTTAGGAGAGGAGCTGAGTCAAAAGTATCCTGGACTGTATTCTGTAATTTAGTCTCTACGTCAAATCTTTCCCATAAAGTAGCCAAAGCAAGAAGATTTGCTTCTTCAGCTTTGTATCTTAAATCCCAGACAGAACACTCTGCCAGTGCTTAGGAAACTAAGTTTTGATTACTGTCCTGCTTGAGAAGATATGACAGTTTTTAGCACCTTGGTAAACACTTAGCCCAGCCAGCTACAGTCATTAAACGTGTGGTGCCCTTGGATTTTTCTGTAGAGAATTACAATCTTTGTGATTATTATCACTAAGCCAGGAAGGCAGAATGAAAATGAGTGGGACTCAGTGATAAAGACATTCACATCACGAAGGACAAGCCTGGGCTTCAGACCCCCACATCAGTGAGCACTTCATACAAACCAGTTAGCCAGAGAATCAAACTCCCAGCATCAGCTGATAAGCTATTTTAAAGAGAAAACCAAACAACGCTGCCCCAGCCAGTCTCTAAATATGAAGAGGATTGCTTTTGGAGAGCAGGGTTTTCCAAATAACTGTCTTCAAAATACTTCTCAGTGATGAGTGCCTTCTCAACCTTTTATGGGCTTTTTCCCTAAGTTTATATGCTAGTATCACATACTGTCATCAGCATAGTTGATATCAGACTTAAAAACAGACTAACATTTCCAACACAGCGTAGCTCAGTTTATTTGCATAGTGATTTTGATTTCAAGGACCAAAAATACCCATGTTTTTTTAATAGGAGCAGAAAGGAATGGAGACCCAGTCTCTTGCCTTTTCCTTTTGCAAGGACGTGCACATCTGGTAAGAGGAAAACATTGTGGAGGAGTTCCCTCTTAAAACACTGGCAGCATAGCACACTACCAAGCAGGCAAGAGACTGGATAGATAGTCTTAATGAAGATTTATTTGTTCATTTGTCTATTCTGAATGAAAACAAGAAGGGCAAGAAAGCTGCTTAAAATCAACACAGAGGCCCCAAAAAGTCTGACTATCCAGACTGCTGATCAGTCTTGCATTTTCACTTGTGCTGAGCATCAGGAAAATGTAGATTTCTGACATTTTTTCTCTCAGTCTCATTTCTTACCCTTCTTGCAATCTTATCCACAGTAATCTACGATTCCATCTAAGGAGATGCAGTCTGGATGAATCAGTTAGAGTCTGGAAATTTGGACTTTGGACAAGTTTTCATTCCATCTGTGACACTGTCTGTCCCTAGACTTCAGCAAAATGCTTCCCCTTTCTGCCTCAGACTACTCATTACTCCCATCTCCAAAGCGGCTGCAGGCGATCTGAAACTCTGCTTGCACCTCAACACTGTCCAAAACCACACTGCAGGGATTCCTGTTCCGGGAAAGGCAGGAGTGGCAAAACAGGCCCTCTTACAGTGTGATGACAGTCAAAATGATATTTTAATGAAATAATGGGACTGCAGACACTAAAGCTCTAGTCATGGATCTAATGAGTTTACACTAGATATAGTAATGATTTCCCCTTTCCCCCAGGCAAACCAATTTAAAGACATCTAGTGAGGAATAACTAGTGAATGGTTCTTCTGCACATTTTAAACCGAAACAAAAATGTTGAATTCATAGTGTTGCTATAAATTGCCTTCAAGGGAAGGAGGCATTGAGATCTAAAAGTTCTATATATGTTACAAAAGACCGCATTATTAGATATACAAAATTCAGCTTTTAACTTTTATATTTCTCATTAGTATTTGTTGGCTGCTCTGCATTTTCCTTACTGCATATTGTTGCTGTAAACAAGAGAGATTAAGACTGAACAACAATGCAAACAAAACATTAAAAAGTCAAAATACTATAATTCTAAAAGATTTTTTCCAAGATACATAGGGCACAAATGCTCCAATTCTGCATTCCTTATACAGGGTTATTAGACAATGTCGTATGGCAATGTAATAGTCTGATTGTTATCTTTCTCTTCTCATTGGTTTAATGTAATTTATGGAGTTCAACCACACTCTTGTCAAGATATACACATTTCAGTATGTGCGCTACAAACTTTCCCAAGGAATGCCAACGGTTTGACTTTTGTGAAGGTCAAAAGACCAACAAAGTCTGGCCTATCTCACAGCAGCACAATGGAACATCTGAAGTAAGACAGAGTTCCACCACATATCTAGAGCAAAAAGTAGATACCAAAGACACTTTGTCCTTTCTGTCTGGAATTTCTTGGTTTTCAGGCACACCTGGAAATTCAATCGAGGACTGAATGAATGTGGAAAATCAACTTTATTTTCGTCATCAAAAGTAATTTCTGCAGGTAAAGATAAGGGACAGTAGAGGAACAACTGAACTGTAAGAGTCTATTCTGATGTAAAAAAGGGGGACCTTATTTGATGGCCTTCTGTCTGAACATTTAAGCAGAACAGCAACTGCCCTCCAATACTTTCTTGCATTGGTGGAACATTATTTTTGTCAGCATTTTCTTAGAGTGGCAGTGGCCATCTTCGACACACACAAATTGCTGGTAAGCAGTAAACAGCATTTCTCTTCATGTTCTTTTTCAGTGGATTCCTAGGAGCTTTCTTCATTCTCTTCTCAGCCACCATCTGAGGCCTATGTGACAGTTAAAAAATGTTGCAAGAAAAAAATCTGTCCAATCTTATGGAAGCTACAAAACACGATTTCAGTAGGATAATGTCCAGCAGCAATGTGAAGTTGTGGTTTCCTGGAGTTCAGAGAATTGGCTCAGGCTTGTCTGAGTGCTAAAATCATTTTGTAGCCTAAAATTCAGACAACTCTGGTGTTGGATTATCTGGTCACCACCAGCTAATTCTAACAACCTATTCTCTCTAGTGCTTTAGTACTACACCTTTTAGAAAACCTCATTTTCAGAAATCAAGCTGTCAACAGGATTAAGCTTCTTCAATAACTGATGCCCTGGTTTAGTGCAGTACTGTTGCTTAAGAATACATAAAAAATAAAAAGCGATGTATCAGGACACTGGACACTCTAGTAATACTAGGCATACATACTTTTATGCATAGATGTATTTGTGAAAGAAGCAGATTCAATATGTACTGCTTTCTTAACAGTATTTCAGACCTACACGCATATGCATTTTACACAGATATGTAAGTATTTGGGCAACTGCACCTATTCCCCAATTAACCAAGAATGTGGCCTGAGCTCATGGTGGAACTCCTACAGTGGTTAAGGGGTGAGACCCATACAATGAGCTGAAATAATGAAAGAATTTGCTTCAAAGAACCTGAAATCTGGAAACCTCATGGCTGCATACTTAAAGTTCAAATCTTTTCACTGAAGTTAGGCTGTATACATTGACTGTTCTTGAGGAATGAATTTTTCTCCCAGCTGTGCTGCATGGTTGTGGTAGCAACATGCCTTTGGTGCAAACTCTTTAAAAGAGCCCTGTTACTTTAAACAGTACACGTTTCTGAGCTTCGGGGATGTTCTTTTTACATTCTGAAATACTGAAGCTACATGGTTTCTAGTTCCTCAAGAAAGAGACTGGAGTTCGGCGGTTCTGCAAGCTTCAGAAAATGTGCGTGTGCTCAGCCATCTCATGTTTACAAGCAGACTGGAAGAAGACAGAAAACTAAGTTCTATACTGGTGGCTTCGTTCCACCAAAATCAGTGGGGTTACTCTCTTTTCCTACTGCAAGGATTTGTTCCCTTGCCTACCAACAGCTGACTGCTAGCAAAAATCCATGCAGATTTTTGTACAGGTACACAGGTACAAATATGTCCTTCATATAAATAAACTACAAAGTCAAAAAACACCTTCTTGTATTTCAAAATTAGTAGGAAACCAATTAAGAAACATCAAAAGGAATGAGATGTAAAGCTATTAGCACTGTAAAAGGGAAGTGTCTGGCTTCCACTTTCTTAAAAGTAGAGGATGAGGTATTTTGCTAAGGAGAATTTCTGAAGAACCTTTGTTTATGAAGTATATTTTCTAGTTGATAACACAAGATGTTCATGTATAATTTACTATTTTCATTGTATCTTAAGCATTTTATACCATTTTTGTCTTTTGCTGTGTATATCTCTCCAGAGAACTGTTATTAAATCCAAACTTCTTCAGATACGGAGATCCCGGTGAGAACACTGGTTTTCTCACTGAGAGGTACTCAAACAAAACAACCTATCCATACTTCTCCAAGTCTCCCTCTAGGAAGGGTAGGAATTAATCACTAGCAGAAAGACTAGAAGAAAGAGCTGTTATCATGGATTATGGAAGCAGAATTTGCTATTCATAAAATGAAAGTTCACCTGTTTTTCTCAGTAGCTGAGGCACTGAAGGTCTATACAGTTACAAATGGAAAGTAACACCGTAAGGTTTCTGGATGAAAGTGATGCTGCCATGAGGGACTCCAGTGTGAAATCCTTGAAACATCCTACTTCTTAAACACGTTGTCATAGAAAGCACTGCTGATTTTCACTGAATGAAATATTGCTTAAGCATACCGGCAACTCAGCTTCCACCAACTCAGCTTCCACAAAGCTATGCATTTAACTGTTCTGTATTTAAATCTCACAGTGCTTTCCACACAAGTAATTTAATCCAATTGTTATGCTATTTACATAAGCTTGGGTTTTAAGGACCGGAGACACACACAAAAAAAGGAATTAAAACTTTGCCTCTTGATAGAAGCTTGCATAGGGGATGGAAGTCAGAATTACTTAAACATGGTCTGAAATCAAATAAAATATAGAGAGAACTTTCAATTTTAATTTCCGCACTGCAGAAACCTGAAAACCAGCAGGGCTTTCCTTTCACCAAAGGTCATCAATTTTAGTAATCCTTATTTCAGCACCTCTATGTAGATAGATTAGTGTTAGCTGAGTAAGAAATACCAGGAAAAACCCCATGAAGAACTATAGAAGCTAAGTTCTCACTGTTCTATGCGTTGCATTTCTAAAGCAAATGAATGGTACGAATAAATTGTATTAACAGTTTCTATAGGCAAGGAGAATTGAAATTACGTTGACACAGCAGGGAGAATGCAGACTGCTGAAAGCATTTGATGATATCTTGGGTAGTAAATCAGTCTACATATTTGATTAAAACTTAAACAGAAGCAGAGATTTATATCTTTTTGCTCATGAGAAAATCTATATTCTATATTCAATTTCTTCAATATTCTGTATTACAATTTACTTTGTAAATTAGGGATTAAGACAATACAGAGGTACTTTCAAAGTAGTTTATCAAATACCTCATTTTTCCTTGCTTACTCTGTGACTTTTATCACTCCTGCTTGTTTCTTCTTGCACAAGTTAAGTTTTGATCCTCCAAACAACGGGGATTATAACTATTGTTTTGAATGACAAGGGCCTAATATAAGTCAAAACACATTGCTGAAGGTGGGGAAAAGGTAGACAGAGGTACTGAATATATTCATGGCAATGGGGCTTACCTGAATTCTGGAAACAGGTCCAAAATCTTCCATTGGCTTTTCTGGGCAGACACATACATGGGTTAGAGTCAATATGATTTATAACAAAAATAAACAAACATATACTACTTTCTGAAGGTCACTGCAGAGATGCAGAGCTCAGTTAAGATCAGACAACAATCAATAATAAAGAATCTTTTGCCGTTTTTGTCGGTGGAAGTATTTTACTTCAGAACCAAACTACGGAGAAAAATGGGGAGTTGACAAAGGCCCACATGCTAGAAAATCTCCACAGGAACAGTTTTATGGAACAAGCAACTGCTGCCCCACAAAGTCAGAGAGTGACCCTACACAGCAGTTGCTGGAGCAAACCTCTGCATCACTCAATCTTTAGTTACTCATTCAGTGTGGTAGCTCCAACAGCAGAGAGGGCTACTACTCAGCTCTGCCATAAGCTGGTGATCAGAGCATCTTCCTGGCAGGCTGGATGAAAGCAGGAACCACATCTTGCTAACCTCCATCTGAGCTTTCTTGGCACTTTCTGTGGTCATACAGGTAGCCCCCTATAGCTTTCCAGGCACAGCTACATTAATCCTCAAACCAAATCACCATGTAAGATCTGCTCCACAGAAATTTCTCAAATCAGTACAATTTAAGCATTTTTCTCTCACGTGTAAGCTACCTCACATATTCAGTGGGATGAAAATATACTCCGGGACTATCTGGAGGGAGCTGCTTGCAGGCAAGCTGCCTTTGCCCATCTTGTGTATTACACGCAGGACTCCACACAGCAGACTTCCCTAGAGAATGGGGTGCCTGGGAACTGAGCATTACAGCGTGCAGGTGCGCCAGCTCCACGCAGGTTCAGCCCTAGGACTACAACCACATGAGCTACAAATGTTATTTTTGTAGTTGAAAATCAATTTAGTCTCAATCTTTTGAGACAGTAAACTTGCCTGTGTGCACAAAATCTGAGACATGGCCAAAACATTGCCTTTTCTCCCTTACTACTGTGAAAATGAGATACCCTGTAAAATTACAGTCTTCTGTGTAGCACATAGATGAAGAAGCTAGTTCTTCTGTTCTATTTTATATCAATAATTAAAATGCTTGATTTAGTTTATTAGACTTCACACTTTTTTCACCTTCTTACCTCCTTACTCACATAAAATGCTCAAGGCATAATATGTAGCTTTCTCCTGTTTAAAATTGCTCCATTTGGTTTGCAAGGAGTAAAGTGAAGCATCTTATCCAAATATTTAGACAGAAGAGACTCTTACACTCCTGGAACCCTGATATGTGAACGGTTTATTATATTTGCATTGCCAATTGACTGCTGCATCATGATGATTAAGACTAATGATACCACAACAAAAAACAAACTTTTCATGTTCTCTCCTTGCATGTATCGTGATCATACTGGTTTTTGTTATGCATCACCTGGGAGGTTTTCAAACAAATAAAATTTATAATCATTCTTCTGGTTTTGGAGCTTCCTGACTTCAATCCCCATTTTTCCCCGGTCTTTCTTGTTTTACAACATATCCAGCAAACCTGGAACTACAAAGTCAAAATCTGAAATAAAGTGTTTTATATTACCGAGCGTTTGATCTGATTCTTGCTGTTTATGTCCTCATGAGCAAGCTACCTGTCAAGTATAAATCAAGTTTGAAATTGGGCTAAGCAGCAACTGCAAAAGATTTGTTCTACTGCTTCAGACCCTAATCTTGTGAGAATGCGTGCGATGGGACTACACACAAAGTAAAGCAAAGCATACCCTTTAAGTAGTGAACTCACGGACTGTTGATATGAAGGAAGTTAAGGATGTGTGTAAACGCAAGCATGTTTGCAGAATGAAGGCCTAGCAAAATAAGGTTCAAACATTCCACCAGTTCAGCAATTATTATGACTGCTATCATAACACGACAGCAGCAATGTTTAAAGCACTTTGTGGTCGGTGAGTTCCCTGGGTCACAAACATTGGAAAATAACGGGCAGAACTACAAGTGTCTAAAACTGGGATGACTATTAAAGTTAAGGGGCAACCCGTTGTAGTTTTCAAGAATAGGTACTGATTACCTGAATGTCTGAATATTGAAAATTTGCCAATTCTTCCTTCATGATGCTGCACTGCATAACTACATAATTCTTTTTTGTTTCTAATTTATACCTAAGAGATTTAATTGTGAACATAAAGTGTAGGTTTTTTGTGTGTGCTCCTTTATAGCACATTAAAAGGCTATGATTTATAAAAAAATAAAAATTAGGTCACCTTAATTCGTTATAAATGAGGAAAAGCATGCGGGTGTGAAGATTTTCAATTTGCATTTCTTGTGAAACACCTCCAGGTTTCTCTTTATTCTATTGGAAAAAAGTTAATATATACAGGGCAACATTTTTGGTAGCAATGAGCACAGCTGAGTGGCATTCTGTAAATCATGTTGAGAAAGACGAGTATTACTAGATTACTCAAATGGATACAGTTTTATTCACTATACGCAGTACCTTTATTAATGAGATGTGAGGCCAGATATGCCATAGTGAATTAGAAGCGAATAGGATCTAATTAAAAGTTCCTTTATCTTTTCTAATAGGAAGATTGCTTAATTATCCTTTCACAGTAAACACTGCCAGATAACAAATCTGAAAAATCACTCTGCTGCCATCTTTCCCAGTCTGAAACAGACTATCACCTGAAGCAAGTACTGAACAGCTAATTGTTTGTCACAGCTCTGTATATATATTCACCCGTTCTCCAGTTACATGTGTTTAAAAACTCAAACCAAAATTACCCCATTTAAACTGTGACAGTAACACTCAATAAACTAGCAGAAAGTTCAGCTGAAAGAAGTACACTTCTTCAAACTGCTAGTTTTACCGTTCTGCGTCAAAAAGTACTGAAAAGCATTAGCAGATATTGTACAAATTGATGAGTTCTCTATCACTCGGCAATTGCTATGCATGCTCCGCTGAACGGAAGGTGCTATTTGAATTCGTTTCAGTGGGGGCAGTACCTGAGCACTTTCCAGAATATCCACCTGCATGTGGAAAAAACATGTACATATAAGATTAGTAATATATTACACGTTAGAATTGCCTGTTACTCCATATTGTAAGACTGAGTTTTCAGTTGTCAATAACTTGGAAAAACTTAAATCTTTTGAACTGAAACTTTTCTTGCTGAGCTTTAGCCTTTGGATGACGTTTTTTTGAAAATTTCAGCAAAATCAGGTCAGCCATTTCCAAGAATGAGGCCAGTGACAAACATAGGATTTTGTCCATGTGTGAAAAGTCTGGTAATTTTTTTTTCTTTTTTTAACTAGAGTTCTCATTCTTTGGAGCAGGGACTTGACACGCTACAGAATGATGGCTTGTGGGCCAACTATATAAGTTACTCTTTTTGAAAATTAGCAAACTTACCCACATTTCTACAGGCTCTAAAACTCTGAATAATTACCCTTTATATTTTCTCAAACTTGTGAGAGGACAGAGAGTGATTCTAGTAGGTTAGATCTGCATGGACCATGCCTCAGCTGAGCGGTTCCTGTCACGGGTGGGCCTCACATGCCTAAGCTCTAGCTACCCATGCTAGATCTGGCTCATGGGGTTGGATTTTCTGTTGTATTTTTCAGTCAGAGCAGCAAGCAAGGAAACAAGACAACAGTTCTAATGTGCAGAGAGTAGAAAGTTAAACCTAGCAAAACAAGTAATAATATTTCATTACTGGAATTATATTCATCTACAAAACATTGTGAACGGCTGTTCTCACAATCTGTTCTTGCAGTGGTATCTCTGGAGTGTTATTATCTCTGTCTGGGTGGAGCTGGGTCTTGCTCAAAGGCAATCTTTTTCTTCTTATTGTAGTCCAAGTAACCAGGATGCAGAAGCAGTCTCTGCAGACACCGTTTGGGCCAAAGGTGCATTTTTCAGGAATTGAAGAAACCAGGGAGGTGGGCAGGAGTAATAGGCATTCAACAAAATCCAAGGAAAGGGGAAACAGGACTCTGAGAACCACTGGAGAAGAAAGGGAAAACCAAAGACTGAAAGAAAACTCCTTAATGTATCACACATTCTTCTGGGGTTGTATGTAAATCACAGGAAAAGGTAATGGGGAGTCAGGAGAGATGAGACTAGGACCTGACAGGCAAGAACACAGACAGTGCATTGCAAAAACAATGGAGATTGAGACTGTGTAGACTGAAAAAAAGTTGGACAGAGATCAGAAACAGAGGTGAGGCAGACGGGGAAAAATTACGAATAAACTGGCTGGGATAGATGAAATCTTCCTTGCAAAAAAGTGACGGGAACACGCTGAATCAATAAAGTGAACACTACTCTTAAACTTTGGATTTGAACTCCTGGCTTTAAATCTCTCAATTCTGATGTCAACCAATATCTGTAATATCTGAAAGCAAAGTTTCACATTCTTTCCTAACATTGCACATAGGAGGTGACTGTTCCTCACTCAAGTGAGCCTCACACAGCCTGTTGAAGTGACAGAGCTCTGTGTGATTAATGGGATCCTAAGGGTCCTAATGTCAAGGATGATCAGTATGGACATAAAGACAGTGCCACATTAACAGCCTTGCTGAGTCCTCTAAGTTTACTAGGAAATTACCTGTATGGTAACATTTTGTTAACGTAGGTTTTCAAAAAGTCATGCACACATCATTCAGGAGATGTCAATATTAAGGATGTCTTCACATTCCTTATTCTTTCTTCTTACGAGTATTTGTTTTAATTTTTCTGCAATGATCACTAATTCTCTCCATGGATGCTGTATATCTTTCAGATCACAAGATACATTTGTTGCAGGAATAAATACTGGTCGTGTAAAAAAGAAAACTGATTTCTACAGGAATGGTAACTATTTGCAGAAGTTGAAAGAGTGTTTAGTAAACAAAGAAAGTAAAGGAAGGAAAAGAAAGCATGGGTTCCTCCTTAAAGCAACAATGATTTCCTGAAGTGCTGTATTCCCTATTTATCTTTTCTACAGAATTCAAATACAAGCGAAACATTTTACAGGTAGCCATTAACTTTTCCTTGATGTTTGCAGAATTATTTTCGGAAGTGATATGCTGTCATATTTACAATTGAAATTGTTCTTGAATATACAAGGAGTTGTGCAAAGATGGCTGTAAGAATTAAGGTTCTTCACATTTCATTTAGATATTCAGAATTAATGAATAATTTTGACCATAATCTCTTTCTGACTCAGCTTCCTATTTCTAAATGGGGGATATTACTACTGCCTTAACTTTGATGAATCATTGTGAAAAGAATAGCTATGAAGCACTAAAATATTAACTGTGACAGGTGCCATAGCAAAGACTGTCTGGAAACTAATAACTCCTTCACAAAAAGGGGGTTGGACTAGATGACCTCTAGGGGTCCCTTCCGACCCAAAACTTTCTATGATTCTATGAAAAATGGGGGATGACTACAGTGCAGTGGTGAAACTGAAAAAAACAAAAACTTAACAATTCATGATTGAGTGAGAGGTCATATGGAAATCCCTACTCTGTAAGACAGCAGGAGATTTCAGAGATTCAGAGAAATTTCGGAGACTTTCAGAGAGCAGAGATTTCAGGATTTTGCCGTCAACTGTGCACAAAAGAACAGACAAAAGGTATCCATTACATTTGCCTAGACATCCTTTAGTGCTGATATTATCATTCTTCAGCGCTAACAGCAGTTTTTGAATATGCATTTGATACACAGAATTATAGATGTGTAGCATTTTTTTTACATATAAAGTATCATCATTTGTTAATGTGTGTTCAAGAACCAACAGCTATCTGCTGAGCCAGTTACCTGACACCAGCAAAGACATGCACGCCTCCATACACATACATGTACCTCCGTAATGAAGCATGTAGTTTATTTGCCTGTCTATACTTATTTGAACTTCAGCATATTCCTTAATATTCATTACCTGTAAGATACTTTTTTCCTTTCCTTCAAATTGTATCTCAAGGCTAGCCCAATGGAAGAATACTTGAGAGTGTGACAGAGCTGAGTTAAGGTAGAAAAATGGCACTCTAATTATAAGCAATAATAATAATACCACCTTATGAATAATCATACAAACATAGTGTACAGTTCTTCAACTTCCTCTTTTTGCGTGCTGCATACTTTTTTCATATGATATTTGTCTTGGACCAAACTGTTAGGGGCACTGACTCTATTTCTGCACTTACAACAATTCATATACGGAACACCTACCAGCTGTGACCCCCAGGTACTGTTGTCATAATCAAAGCTAGTGCAGCTGGAGCTGTTTAGGTGACTAGTGTAACTTGACAAAGTCAATTTTCCAGAAAATGTCCTCCACATCTTGTTCTTCTTGGGCTTCAAATGCCATGAAAACTGTCTATTATTCAATATTTTCAGCTTCTTTTCCAGTCTTGTAAGAATGGGGAAGAGCAAAGGCAGCACAAAGCACAGCACAAACAGGCAGCTGGAATGGCTGGTTACAGGAATTTACACAAGATTAGGTATAGAGTTATGGATCCCTCAAGAGCTACATGAGATTTTATCCTCTTCAGAAGGAATCTTGAAGATGTTTATCAATCTAGGCCAATCATCATTTGAGGATCAAAGTCTTAGAGGTATCTGTATGAAAAAAAGATTCCATCAGGACTTATCATAACAGGTCTGGGACTTGAAGGATGGATTTTTATTTTTTTTTTTTCAATATATCAGTGCAGACTTCAGAGTAGGAACAACTAGATCTGAATTTAAAACAACTCCAAACTACATTGATTTTGTGGATATTATTTGGAGCTTCGTACTTCTAGCAATACTGACCTGAACTGTTAAAGACAAATATTACATACAGCAAGCAGTCATGAAGTATTCATTAAAACAGAGAAGAACTTCAAAATTTTCGTGAATTTTAGTGAAAATAAAAACCATCTAAAATATGCACTGGGTAAGTTAATTGCTAAATTTTCTCTTTTGTGCTTTAATAATAGTTTTGCGGGTAAAGAATTTTACCAAAGTGCAGTCACTCATCATGCATTGTCAACAGAATCATCAGGAAATAAGTATGGAAATTATTAATTTTGGTTTGTAAGTAACATTTTCTCTGTTTTCCCCTTCTCTTCTGTTAGTGTGGAACCACCTAAAGAGTTGGTCCTGCAAAGGCAAAATTAAAGGGATGAAGATATACTTTATTGGAGAAGAGAGGAGGGGAAGTACAGGGGAAAGAAGAACGGGATAAAGGGATAGAAACCTTACGAAAAAAGAAGTTTAAAAAATCCCAAACAGTCCTAGTTTATTGGTCCTGACTTTTCCGCATGAAACAACAGTAACAAGAAATTGCAGAAATTTGACTACATCTCAGACTTGCCAGCCAGAAAAAAAGTTAACATATTTGCAGTGAATGCTATTTAGAGTCGGTGTTCAGCTTCATTGATATCCCAGCAAAAAGTATATTGAAATGAAGACACTCTGGAACTTTGAGCACTAGATCTAGAACTACATAAAAAAGCAGCTGGGGGTTTATTTGAAGAATTACTTTCTATGTAAAAGGTCAATTGATATATAGTATGTGTTCTTCTCAGCAAGAAGTAAAGAATACTTAATCTAGTGCAGGAGTGAAGGTATACATCTCCTAATGAAAGCAGGCATATTATCTCCTAAGAAAAGTTGATTCAACTTTAATATGCTTTATGGGAAAGAATAAACCGGCAAAAACAGAGCAAATGGAAATAATCATGCATTTATCAACTGAAACCTGTGCAAATGGAAATTATTTGACATGAAAGAGATAAGTTCCACACTGCCAAAGATGAGCACAAAGCGTAACAAGACCTTACTGTGAAATGGTAACAGTGGAAAGTTCTAGTGGCAGAGCGTGTAAATCCAGAGGGCCTTTTCTTCCATCTCACTCAAATAAATTCTTGTTATGTCTACTCTGCTTTTTTTTAATTTTTCAGTTAGGCAAAATCACAGAAAAGAACTCAGCACACTCAAAAGCACATTCACCTTACTGAGTTTGTTCTAAGAGCTTATGTACCAACACAGCACGCTGTTCTATAGAACAAAGTAGCTTTTGAGCCTGATTAAAATGACACTGCTCTCTTTCTGTTCTTTCAACACCTGCTAAATACACAATTCTTGGGGCTTTTTTAGACTGTTTCCTCACCCTGCAGAGCGTTTTGGATAGCGTGTCACAACATAACAGACATTCTGAATTAGGCTGTGAAACAGGCACTGCAGAATCTAATCTCTGATACAGCTGTGTGGATGTCCAGCACAATTCTGCAGGTTGAGACCTAGGTGGACTACAGTGGTCACTGCTGAATCAATTTCGTAAGCACACCTCTCATTTCCATTTCACTTTGATGTTTTGGTTTTAATAATTTTGACTAAACCCTGCCAAAAATACCAGATTTACCTCATTCCTCAGTCAAACCATAAGTTACTAAATTATTGTCTAAAGAGCTTTGTGTCTTTCTTGAACCTGTCTTGAGTTTTGGGCCTATTTAACCTATATATCCCAAAGAAACTAGTTCTGCAGCATCTGCATTTCAATGGACATGCATGATAACAAGAATGCCATGACTGTGGAAAAATCTGTAGTTAGTCTTTTGTTTTCAAAAAAAACGTACAAACGATGCCAGAAACAACTTGCTTCAAAAATATATATGTATACAGTCTGGGACCAGTTCAAATGCCTTTTTTGATGAATTTGAAAGACTGTATTTCAGATCTCAGCTTCTAATAACTGGATGAAATACTGAAGTTCCCATTTTTTTACATTTTCAAAGGAGCATTTCTGCACCGCAAAAGCAATGATTTTTATTTTTTTAAAAAACAGGATGTATTTGGCAAACTGACTTTGATAAAGCAGCAGTGTCTGTCATTAAAAAAAAGTTATTTTATTTCATTGGTTCTGCTAATTTTTAGTTATTGAATAAGCTTTACTTCCTATAACTAATGTTCATTGAAAGCAAGAAACTTACTAAAACCTATAATTTTCTTACTCACTGTTTTTTAAGGAGTTTCAGTTTTTAAGACCTTCAGCTATTAGAAATCTATAGGATGCTACTGCTGGCACGTGAAATGTCTTGGCTTGATACTACAGCCAACATTTTAATAACTTAAGGTGGAAGCTGCTATCTGGAAAAAAGTTGTTAAAATGCAGCTAATTCTTCAAAGTAAGTGCAATGCTTGTCTGAGAACTCCTTTTCCAGGATTGTCTCCTGTCAGCAGCAGCTACAGAACGAGGAAAAGATGTAATGTCTCTTATATACATCACATTTTTTTTGCCAAGAGAGTTTTGCTGTTAGTGTCTAATATGTGAGTAGCCTGTCTACTAGTGTTTTCCATTTATCATTTTCTGTTTTTTTTAAAACTTGGCATTAAAGCTGATATGAGATGGACTGAATCACAAGGGAGATTCCCTCTGTTTTCTGCCTCAGGTGAGCCAGACTACTCATAATTGCAGAGTCAGAATGGAAGCAGTCTCTTGGGCCTCAATTTTGATGTCCAGAATGATATTTTATAGTGATAACATACAAAGGCTTTTTTTATTGCATGATTTTGTTCTCCTCTGCAGCTGTACCACACAGAACCTATCATGATCACCAAGACACACAAAAATGACAGGCTGGAGCTACTCCGCAACCAGTGGGCCTAAGCATCTGAAAAGTCATAGTGAACAGAGTTCAAACACAGATGAAACACAGGACTACTCTATAACAAACACAAAGTTGGTTTGGTTTGGTTCGTGCTACAAAAAGTACACACAGCGTGCTCAGTGGGATCAGGGAGGGAAATTGCAGCAGGCCAGCTAGTCTGTCTGGAAAGCCCATGCCTGCTTCTGCTCTGGATGTCGGACGCTTTTTAAAGTCAGCAAAGTCATTGGGTGGAATGACATAACCATGAAGTCTGGGACCAAGACGGGTTAGTAGAGCAACGTGGATACTTCAAGATGAAAGTGGTAAAATTGTTTATTCAGGTGATCTGTGAAACATTTGAAAGGAGTTCTGCAAAGCAGAACTGACAGATGGACTCGGTCGGGGAGGACAGAAGGAGTATATTTGCTGTTTGGTGTCAGCTGCCTGCAGCTTAATGCCAGCAGCTTGATTTCAGTCCCTATTCCCAACTGTATCCCCTACAGTCATGTATGCTCATGCTAGACACAGCTCTGAAAGGGAAAAAAAATCAAGGGTGCATCATTTCTCTTAGATGACACAGTCTTTTCACTCTCAGTTGCTTTTCCCATGTTCTTAGAGTACAGCCCAGAATCCTCCCAAGCAGAATTTATCTTTCTCTCAAAACAACCCTAATAAACAAGCCATCCAACACTTGTAGATTTTGTGTGCTCAAAAGAGAAACAGCTCTACAAGAAAACAAGATCATTGTATTTCACCTTTATACTTATTAAACCAGTACTAATAACCCCAAGCCTTTAGACAACTTGCGAATTGCTGACGTATTTGAAAAGGTGTCATACTTAATTTTCATGCCTCAAAGCATGAATGCTTTGAAAAAACTCCCTTGCACCTGTTTCTTGTGGAAAAGGTAGGGTGAAAAGAGCTTTGATCTTTTTTATAGCCTGTATGGGGGGCTTACTTTTAAGAGTTCCAATCTCGCACAGGCCTGTTAGGAGAATTTCTGGAATTTAGCAATGGCAGAAGGATACCCTACGATATCTACCAGCTAAATACACAAGCTCAGTACCGACAATGTTTAGGAAGGCAGTTTTGCAACAACAGGATTGTTAATTGCTGTTGCTGCTGCAGCAGAATTACAGTGCTTCTGTAGAACGCAAATTTTGCAAAATACACTGCAGTTTTACAGGAAAGATTACACAAAATATCACCTCTGATTTGGATGAGATATGTCAAAGATTTAATAGTTCTCTCTATTGTAGACTATAATGCACTGGAATCCAGAAAACAAAAAATGTCTCATCCATATAAACTTCTGAGGGGAACTGAAACAAGTAAAAAATTAGGCTAGAACTCAGATCTGGTTACATGTACATATTAAGGTTTCATGTATAGCTGCTATTTATACTACTATCTTTATTCCTAAGATTAAGTCTAAAAACATCCACTAGCATCTAACAATACTCTAGACAAACATTCTAGTCATGAACTACCTTACTAGCATCTAAATTATGACCAAAAACCCTAGAAATTTTTATTTTTTTAATTGAAGAAAGCAGATCTTAATAGGAACTTGTGTAGAGATAGTGTCTTAGCTGCTGTTGTTTCCAAGCCTGCCAGTTAATCTGCTTAGCAAAATATGGGACAGAGTATGGGAGTTGAGGAAAGTTATAAGCACAAACCTGTGATGTTTAAGATAACACATTTTTACCTCCCTACTGAACACAGTTTAAAAATAACCATGAGTGAACTGCAGCGTGGTCACTTCTTCAGTCTCACTGGGTCAAATACTCAAACCAAGTAATGGACACAATTTGGTCCACTAAGACAGAATAAAAATGAATGCAAAAACACCCATAAACAACCGATTAAGTCATAATAGATCATTTCTAAAAATATACAGAGTTCAAGGGCTAAACTTCTGACATATGAACAAAGGATAAAATTAAAACGGACAGCTGGAAAATACATTTAAAGTGAACATATTTATGTGGATTACTCTCTTAGGCATCAGTCCAAATCCAATTAAATTCAATGCTAACACTAACAATTACTTAAGTGGGCTTTGGATTGGAGCCTTATTGACTCCATTTTGTTACATTGATATAAATACAATAACTTGACTGAAGCTAACGGAATCCCTTAAGGATTTTTGAAAGGCAAAGAGCTAAGCACCCTCAACTTCCCTGAGAGTAGGTGCTTATGATTCCACACAGTATTGCCTCCCATCTATGCGAACAAGAACAAACCTCAGTTTGTTGTGTTATAAGTGCCAGCTTCTGGTGAACTGAATTCCACATCTTGCAAGCCTTTTTTGTATGTGAGTCTGGCCTGTGAAAGGGAACTGCTTAGCTATCTGTTTGGGGCCACAAGCTAAAAGAAAGAAAGATGGAAAAAAAAAAAAGTGGTGATGGGACAGTATCGGTTTATTGGCTCACAGGAGGCAGCAGGTGGTGGTGCTTAACTACCATTCCCTGATGTAAAAGAGCCACCCTAAAGTGGAATGAATGGGCAAAATAACCTGACTCTGAACCATTAGCAAGCATGTCTTATTTGGGCCAGTCAGCGAATGTTGCCAGGACATCAGTCCAGAGCAAATGTTTGTGTTCGGATTGAATAAATTGCAGGATATTAGGTGGCAAAATAGTACCGTATCTATCTTTGCTTTTCCTTGGATACTGCAACAAAACAGTCTAAAAAAGCAGTTGGAATGACGCTTGGACTGAGTATGTTTTACCCTTAGAAGTCCTGCCTTGGAAGGAATGCATGACAATTTTCTCCAGGAATATTTTTATATTTGAGAGGGGATTTTGATTTATTTCAAGGGGGATCCCACTTGGCTGTTTCCATTCTCACTGAACGTTTAAGACATTCTGGAGTCATTCAACATGGATTCTTCTATACAGATAGTAGGAAAACCAACCGTATACTTTGTATAGATTTTCAGTTGCTGCTTTTCGACAGTAGTAACAGATTTATAAAGAGTTCTTCCAGTTCTTCCAACATTCCAGGAAGTCTTCTCTGCCATTCTAGGAAAACAGAACACATTTTGTTCCGTTGGAAGTTACTTGGTAAGTTCATCCTATATAAATTGTGAAACATATTTGAAGTTAAATGGGTAATTTCCCACTTAAGCCAGTGCAGGGCCAGGGTAAACCTTAAAATCCCTCCATTTACAACCTTAACTGCAACCAGGCTCAGCTACAAGCCCTTCATGCTTATTCTCCAGCAACTGCTTGTTCTTTTGAACTTTCTGTGAAGCAACTCACTTGGCAATGAGCAATGAGATGTCAACCTGGTCCCTATCTCTGAGTACAGTCAGTGGCATTCTGCTAGCTGATGCATAACAAATGTGTGCCAGGTAGACCAAGCATCAACAGAAGACTATTTTCCCCAAGAGCAAAACAGCTCCCTACACAAGGAGGTACACAAACTGTACAACCCAGACTGCAATTTTTAATACAAGTTTGTTTCTCAAAGCTAGTTCCTCAAGTGATCTTGTGCAGCACCTACTTGACAAGGTTAGAAATTTTTTGTAGAACCAATTCATTAGCATGTATTAACTTCTCTCCACTAAAACCTTGTGCAGTCACTAAGTAACTGGAACTAAGGCTTCCTAGGTCCACCAAAATTTTTCTAGTAAGAACAAAAGGCTTTGCGTTCCACGTCCTGCCACAATATTTAGACACCTGTAACAGAACGTCAAATTATAAGGAAAAATCAAGTTTTGTGGACCATTTTTCAGAACTCAGTAGTCTGATTGCCCAGCAGCATCAACATGGCCAGTATTAGTTCTTCCACATCTTTCCTTGTGATCTTAGATTCACCTGTTCACAAAAAATGTGGAATGAAAATTGGGTAAAATGTGTAATTTTCCACTTATTTTTCAATTATTATGTAATTTAGGTGTGAATCATTAATTATGGTGAGAGCAGGTAGTAAAGGGCAGTCACCAGTAGTGAACGAGTAATGGTGAAAAAGTGTTACTTTGACTTATGGAATATTTACAGCAATGACTAAAGTTGCTTCTCTGTTGGCTGCAAGTAGTTCTGCTGTAACCATCAAAGACATACTAGCACTGCAATAGGAACAGCATTCTCCTTAATTTGTTGGAGACAAGGAAAAGGGAACAAACAGAGAAATCAAAATCCCCTCTCAATCCCTTCTCTGCTGCATACAACCAGCAGAGAAGCAGCATCAAACACAATTGCAGTATGGTCGACTGAAGGACCAGGATGTGGAACATATCATGGTCCAGCTGTCCCCTTTGGTGATTCACTTATGAGGGATGAGAAAAGGAACCATTCTTGCCCATCAATAGTTACAGTTTTTCAGCCTGAACAGTTCTGCCTAGGACCCTATTCTGACAGGACTTGTGCACCTGCATTTGACAGCATCTATCTCCAGACATTTAACTATTAGTTAGCTTGTGGCAGTAATTACTGCGTATTGGAAAAACATCCCTCTGATATGAAAAAAGAAAAGATGAGTAGAACATACAGGGTCTTCTTGTTCATGTGTTCTAAAACGGTAAGGCACTATAAATAGATAGGATAACCCTAACCCTCTCTAGACAACCAAACCACCTCAAGGAGACTATACAGTTTTACACAGAGTAATTTTATATGGAGCACAACTAACAGATTGACACGTAATCAAGACTTGAGCAACAGATTCAGATTCCTTCTCTGGTTCAGGTGAGTCTCATCTGCACAAAGATTTATTTTTATTACGTACTAAATTTTCTGAATCCATTAAAATAATATTCCAAGATTAAATATTTTTTATTTGACAGCTATCTATTAATAAACCTGATTGAATAAAACAGAAATTATATTTTTCTTTCAGTACTGCCTGTATAGCCTTGAGCATTTTACTCCCTGTAGCAGAAGAAAGAGATAAATGTCTCTCAGCATCTAAAAATATCAGGCCCTCTGTGAACACCCTTGTAGGGAAAAGAAAAATAACAACACTTCAATGTGCACTTTTCATAGTTCTCTTTCTTGGACGGGTAGTGTAATTTATTTTTTAAGAGGGCAAGGATAATCACAAACTTTATATGTAAAAGTTTTAATCATGTTATTAATGTACCAATATTTTAGTATACAGAATCTCCTTGCTTTAGCTTTACTTGGACTGTATCTGTCCTGAATTCAAGAACATTTGATTTTCAATTTTCTACTCTTCAGACTCAGGAGAAGAAAATTATTCGGCTTCTTCACTGCAGAGCAGCATTTGCAAATTTTAGTCATCCTTGCATTGCCCTCATTTGTTCTTCTCATTACAGAGAGGACAAGAGGGTTAAAGAAATCAAATTAGTTGCTTGTACAAAGGATCTCTGAATAGCCAGTAAGAATTGTTAAGAATCTTGTGTGCTGTGAACTAATTTACATGCTGGCAAGAGCAAACAGGCAACATTAGAAATACCTTTCCTAGCCCTTCAGAAAACACTGAAGCACTTGTCTCATCAAATGCTGATCCTACTGGGAGGATGAAAGGTGCACAACTGACATACAGACAAAGGGCCATCCATTTGAGATTAACAGAGTATGCAGGAGCGTCTCAGTATGGGTCATGATAATGTAGCACTGACTAATTAAGTAAATAAATCAGTGCCAGTTTTTTATCTATTTGTTTCACTGATGCTTAGATACACTGGAGATAAAATGCCACTGTTGTCATAATAACATACTGCTGTGAGTTTAAATGTCCCAAGCTCTTGTTTTCAAGAAAAATAATAGCTTACAGCTATTTAGGCCGTTTAGAAATTACCTGGTAGACCTCACCATGGGACTGGAGTTCATAGGACCATGGCATTTAGAGATGGAAAAGACCTATTAGATCACTGGGTTCTTTCCTTGCAATTGCCTCATAGAGGGGGCATTGACTTCCAGTGTACTTTGGATTACATCCCTGATTCCCAAGAGACAAAAAGAAAAGAAACAGTAGATCATTTCCTGGAAACTAGTAAAAGCTCAGTACATTGCTAGAAAATGAAAGTCTGCATCTGAGCCGATGTACCGACCTTTTACAGAAGCCTTATGTGCTCACCTAAAAAAAATAGTGTGTATGATAGAAAACAAAATCTCAGTGATGAAAGAGTTGCAAGGATTTTTTTGTATGTATCTCATTATTTTCATGACTTGTATTTTCCAGAGAAAGAAAAACCAACACTTCTGGTGGGACCAGAGCAGTAAACTATATGTCTTACTAAATAACTTACCAGCCAAAGCTCAGAAATGGCTACAGGCTGCAAACCTGATTACTAATAGGTAACAGTTTAAACTTTGAACAGATGTGAATGATGGTTGCAGCACACTTCTTAGAATAAAATCTGCAAGGTGCAAATGCTGGGTGAAAGACAGGAAGCTGAGTTCAAAAAGACTTGAAAATCAATGTTTTAATCACTGATTTCAACAACTGAAATTAACAGTGAAAGAGAATGCAATATCTTCACAGCAAGGACAAGAACAACCTAGAAGGAAGCAAGCTTCACTTGAAATATATTTTTTTCAAATTAATATCTTTTATAAAATATGTCTAAAATCAGTATCTTTACAAGCTGTCTCCGAGAAATCCATGAAACTTTGTTTCTGAAAATCATGTCGCAAATGTGTTTCATAAAAAACAAAAGTGCAGAAGCAAATGAATTTTGTGTGAATATGTGTTAAACCAACAAAGTGATCGAGGAGCACAGAGCAACTTCATCCTATTCTACAAAATCTTCAAGAATCAGCATCGTCGCAAATATAGATAATCACAGATATTACAGGAGAGGCAATTCTAGAATAATGATATTTAAGGTTGATTTTAAAATCATAATTGGTTTTTTTACTGTACAAACACAATAAAAGATGATCTTTAAAGACTTCATGACATAAAATAGAAGAGATAATGTGAGTAAGAAGGAAAATAGAGGCCTGGAGAAAATCAGTGGTTTGCCCAGGAGCATAAAGTAAGTCTGCGGAAATGCTAAGAGGAAAGCCTAAGCTGCCTCCCAGCATGTCCAGTGCCATGTCTGGGTATGTCCAGTTTTAATCTTCTTAATCACATTCACAATGGAGATGAAAGTATGATCCATGGTGATTACCAGTGCTGAATTAGTGAGGAAGTAGATATTTGGTATTGCGTGTGCGTATTTCTATAGCTGCACAGTTTTGAATATTGACAAAAATAGATCCTTACATGAGAAAGTATGTGTTGGCTGTATCTGATGGACTAATAGAGATGTATTATAAAAGGTATATTTTTGTGCATGACTGACTCAAGAAATCTGTTTCTCAACAGTTTCCTAGATACCAAAAACACACACAAGAATTCATTCACACATGAGATTAGTTTGATGTTTTTTTCTTTAACTAGTGATGAACAAAGAAAATGGAAGCTATGACCTGAAACACACGCATATATTTACATATATTCCAGTTCTAGGACAATTTAAATATCAACAGTGAATATTTTAGCATTAAAACTAAATAAAATAGGCAACAAAGAGATAGCCATAGAAAGGATAAATATATCAGCCTTGAATACCACTACCAATAGTGATGGCTCGGCTATAGAATAATCGTCCTGTTGAGTCATTAGGAGTTTTGTTACTAAGAACACGACTCTATCCTTTGATCCTTTATGTTTTAATTCCACAGAAATAAACACAATAATGCATTCATAAAAAAAGATTTAGGCAACTTCATTGTGTGCCTAACTGCTTTTGAAGAGGGATGGTTTCTTTAACTGGAATCAAGGTATGCCAATACAAAACTCTTACTCTTATTAATCAGCACTTAAATGAGTGGCATTACTTAGGACAGAAGGTGGTACTCAGCAAGGTTAAGGATTCCTGTATTATGGTCTAAGCAGAGAGATGGGAGGGAGAGGAACTAGACTGTGTATGGAATCCAGCAAAGGTCATAGGGGCTGATGTGATGGTAACTAGAAACAGCAGAATTGTTACTCTGAACAGATCAGCAAAAATTAAGAACAGACATACTTTACAGATTACACAATTTTAAAAAATACATATTTTTCACCTGTATTGACCCAACGTTTTATTGACTGTTTCTTACAGCAGGAATTCACGTTGGACTAGGCTCTAAGCAATTAAAAAAAAAAAACAAAAGTAAATCAGCTTACTTTTTAATATTTGACAGGTTAATTCAACAGAGAAATTAAACCTGGTATTCATATTGTCCCTACTTCAGTGCAGAATTTCAAGTCTGTACTCAGTCAGGGCATATCGGAGCGAACATGTCAGTACCCAGCATGTTAAAAAACATCTACAGTTATGGCTCGAAAAATACGATCATGTTTGGAACATAAAAGACAACTTTTGTCTACTATACATGACATTGGAATTGTGTAGGTGAATGTTTTTCACCATAGGAACAAAATGTATTCTTATAGCACCAAATTTGAATTGTGATTCTTGCCTAAAATATCACTACTAGAATAGATGTTTCTTAAAATAACTTTAAATTTAAAATATTTAGCAGTGAAGATCAGCTCTCTTATACTTGGTTTTCTGATTACATTTGATTAAAGTCTGGGAAAACTGCAGATCTAATAAAACTAGACATTTGGAAAAATTTTTCCAAGTTTTGTGTAACAAAGAAAAAGCAATCCCACAAAAAAAGTATGTTATTTCTAAGCAACTTTTCTTGACCTAGAGCTGTCCTGAATTTATGAAACAGACATGATTTATAACCTGACGAAATCAATCCAACCCATTGAAAACAGAATATACAAATACAAAATCTATCCCAATTTTCTGCATCGTTGCTTATTATCCATTCACTCTTATTTAAGCTCAAGACTTTGAACATGAGAGTATTTTGATTTAACCCTTAAATTTCGGGGTTAACTTTTCTACTTGATCTCTTTAAAATCAAAGCTAAGTTTTGCTAGGCCACTTACAAACTTTCCAAAGTTCCATGCCAATGCCTCTTCCAGCCCTTCTCCCCAGACCAGTACAACACACTACAGACAGGACCTACAACATACCCACAGTAATTATTCAAAGTTTTCTTGTGAACTGACTAGCCTAAAAGTGAGGAATAGTTCAGTTGACCCAGAATGCTGAAGATGCAGCAGTGTGTTGTTCACTGCTCTGCACATGTAATATTCAGCTGCTTATCGTTCCAGGAGGACCGAGGAACCATGCTTAAGAGAGCAATGAAACTTGAGTGACCTCCTTGCAAAACCCTCCTACCAATAATCCAGGTGAAAGAAACTGTGAATAATAAAAGAATCAGGCAAAACAAAGGGAAAGATGTAGGGATTCCACATGGAAAAAGGAGATTTTAGCTAAGCAGAGTCCAGAGACTTACAGAAATGGACTCTTGCTCATGAAACTTTACAAGTAGAAAGAAATCTGTGTGATGCATGTATAATTGGGACACACATCTTCCAGCAAAGGTTCTGGAAGTCTTTGTGGCCTGTGACAACAGGTATAGAAAGTATGATGGATATATTTCATTACTTGTGGCTGTCATGGTAACAGAGGAACTGATCTCTTAAAGTGAGACTATTTAGACCTAAACTTAATACTAGGACGAGTTCCACGGAAAATACATGGGGAAAGAGGGTTTCAGGGAAGGTAACAGACAATGATAAACCCCAGAATTTTCCATATACTAATGATACAGAGAAAAAAAAAATCTAAGACTAGTATTTGCTAAGTATTCATCTCATGGAGCAATTTTTATCAGTTTTGTGTGGAGAGAAAACATATAGGTATGCAGCAGAAGATCTCCAGAGAGTACTTTGTGTTTAAATAACAACTGCCTTGCACTTTTTTTTGATTAATGAATGTATCTGTTTATTTACTCCTATCTGTATCCAGATAAGGTAGCAGATTTTCAAGTTGTTATTTTATTCTGTAAAGACTGTAAGAAAAAGTTCAACCAGTATTTAATGGGAAAAAAACCCATGAGTGGATTGTTACTGTCTTTTGATTTTTTTTCAAGTGTTGTAACATTAAGTTAGTGCTTTCCAAAGTTTTCCAATGGGAAGGTGTAAACTATGCCATAGAGCATAAAACAGACCATGGGGAGGAGGAAAAAGGGGAACTGAAGTTCTGCCAGATCCAAAAGTGTATGTTTGTAACTGGAGTTCATTGTTAACAGGTAACAGCTGAAAATGGAAGGCTGCAAAACATTAACCACAGACAGTGAACGTTTTTTCTGCAATAAAAATATACCAAGACTTTGATTTAGTTATATTGGTGACTGTTATTTGAGTTGTTATGCACTGAATTTCCTAAACGCTAAGGGCCTGCTCCAAAAACCTCACACGAGTAGAACAACCATCAGCTCTGAGTTTAGTGAATGCTAGGCTTTGTTTAATGAACCCTTCTGACAGATGTAGAAGGCTCTGACTCAGAGGAATCCTGTACATCAGATTAATAATAGCTATAGCACACGCTTAAATACAACTACGTTCTTAAAGGTTCTCATAGTGTGGCTGATTTTTCAAACAGGTTTAGATTTTAAAATGTCTGTGTTTCCAGGGAAGTAGACCAAAAAAATGTACGCTGAAAGATCCCAAGACATATGTCAGCAGAGAATCATGGTTACAACACAGCAGTTGAAATCTTTCATTTTTCTCTGTTTGCTTTTTCCAAGTGTAAGATTGATGCAATATTTATCATGAGCATTCCTTCATATGATGATGCACACATAAAACTCCATAAAAATAGAAGACTTTGATTAGATTTGGGCAGTAAGCTTCATGAGATATGAACCATTTTTCTCTAAATACTTCTACAGAGCATTTCTGGTTTGTCCCCAAAGCAAATTACTATCTATGAAAGCCGGTCTGCAAAATAAGGTCTTCTTGACCAGCGTGCACACGTGTACCACTCCCGTCAGAATGGAGAGACCACAGCAAGTTCACTGTCATCCACCAGAAATATGATGCCAATTGGAAGACAGGCCAGAGGAAAGGATGTTACTCAGGATATGTATTATTTTACAGCTTATGAAGATAACCCTGATCCTGATATCAGTGTTCATTTATTCCATTTGCTGTAACAGAATTTATCAGGCTTTTTTTTTATTTTTCCTTCTGAAACTATTGTGCAGACAACTGGACAAACAGCTTTTTTTTTTTGTTTATTTTAACACTATTTTTCATTAGGAGCTTATTGAGGTCATCAGAAGCACATCTATCACTTGGATTTTTTTTTTCTATGTTTTCTTGTCTCTTACACTAATCACTTACTTAAACAATGAAATTATCTTCATTTTCCTCTAGTCCTCTAATGCCTCTGGTTGCTTCTTGAGAAGCCATTAAAAACATCTCTGCTAGTGAACAGACAATCTCTTCTATCACCACCTTCAGATTTTAGGGTGCATAACCCATATGGGTTTGGAGTTCAGTCTATCTTTGGAAATATTAATTTATGCCAGACTTGTCCTAGAGTGATTCCTAACGCTCTCAGTGGACTTTTAGAGAAAATGTGCATTGCGGTATCCAATCGTGTCTTGATAGGGAGAAAGTGAGAAGCCAACTGCCCTGCCCCTGCGCAATATGGAGTGCATGCTGAACTGCAGAATGATCTGGGGGAGAAGATGGCTATAATCCCTCTAGTCTCCAGAAAACGCATTTTACTGTATGAGAGAGTGATAGAGAAATTGTTGCTAAAATTACATATGTTTATCCTCCTCTATTTCTAAAACAACCAAGGCAAATGTGATTCTCAATGAGGCCACCCGAGGAAGCAGTCCCAGTTCCATGAAGGTTTCTTTGGGTCCCCAGCCTCTTTGAGTAAGGAAGATTCGGACTTAAACACTTAAAATTCTACCACAATGAAGAGTGAGATACCTCAAGACAGTCCTTCTCAGTGAAGACTGAACATGCCAACCAACAGGAAGATAAAGGATTCCTCTGAGTTTACTTAGAGGCACTTTCCTGTATATTCCATGGGTGGCTTGTACATTGTATTCAAGAAAATTTTGTTTTCATTTGATAAAAGAAGTATTTTGTTTGAGGATTTGGAACCGGACTCAGGTTTTCTTCTTTCAGCAGAATGCCCTAACCACTATGCAACGGATTCTAGTGCTTCTCTGATTGCTTTCATTAAAGTTGTGCCAGAAAGACAGAAGTCTTGCCAATAACTTGGCAATTAGGTTTCTCTTCTGAGAACTCCAGTTCTTTCTTAGAGTTTCCATTTCCCGGTTAAGTGCTAAACATCAGATTAAGCAAAAGGCAAGGGCAACAGCCACTACCTCCTGAAGTACTGTAACAGAGCTTCCCAAATCCAATAGGCTGTACCTGGCATCCTGACAAATCACTATCATCGGGTTGGTTTTTTTTTTCTCCTAAGCTATTCAGTCCTCTGGAATCAGGCGATGAACCATGAGAATGTCACAACAGAAACACATATTGATACATATATATACACACACACAAAACTGAGGATGTAAAAACTGCTGAGAAAGGACTGAGGGAAAGGGAGGGAAAGGAGAAGAAAAACCTTCCTATGCTGATGAAGCTATGTGCAAGAACTGGGTTGTATCTTTGCCTTAAACCAATATAAGATTGCTGGATTTAGTTCTCAAATCTATATGAGAGGCAATGAAGACTGTTCAGACAATAGGGTTATTCTGGAGACTATCACTAGAACACTAATGAAGAAGAAAGTGTAGGAAGAATGATAACTCACTTTCCTTCAGCAGAAATAAAAGGTTTCTTGGGTAAAATGCCCATCGTACTCCCCGCAAAATTTATCTAAATAAATTATTACATTACAAACAGACAGTACATCACAACACTAAAAAAACCCTGAATCTATTTATGCCATGCTACTCATGTTTTCATACTTTGTCCAGAGAGAAAAAAAGGAATTGAACTTTAAAAGGATTAACGTACAGAATTATCTAAAATCATACATTACATAAAAGCAAAACATTTCTGAAGCAACAATTGTTAATAAAATTTTGCTATGATGTATAAGCAAGAAGAGAAGTTAAATCTCATAATCACAGCATAGAACATAAAATGCAAACAAATACCTATTAAGATCAAACTGAATCGAGGAAACAAATGAAATGGTTCAGTATTCAAAGAAGTTGAGCACATTTTAATTGAAGGCTATCATATCACATAAACTCTTCAAAACTTCTTGCTGAAACTGCAGAGCATTGATATGGCCAGTTATTCTGCCTCAGCAGTTCAGTCCAACGCATCCATTGAAGGATAGTAATTGCTTAATCCAGGCTGGCTGAATTTGAAAAAGCACTGCCATCTATACCCGTAGGTTAGGTTCCAACCTTGGGGGCTGATTCTCTGCCAGAACAAATGCCACAACTCTGTGTAATATACCGCTTTGCCATCCTGATGAAAGGCTGTCTAGAAAAACTCCAACACTTCCCTTTGGGGTAGAATCTCTTTCCTCCTCCTGAACAGAATTTCTAAAACATTTTTCAACAGTCCAAAGTACATTTTAAAAAGGGCTGTACAGAGCAAGTGTTCTGTGCATTGTTTCAGTCTGTACTTTGATCATTAATACTAGTTTACATAACTATTCTGTGTGGAAATTACCTGCTAGAAACATGGACACATTCATAGTAAACTGTTTCTGGATACCATGATGATGAATAGTCAGTTATCCAAGATAGTGATTAAGATCCATGATTAAATCATAATACTGTGTGAACTAAATTTGAGAAAACACATTTTCACATACATCTAATTGTTGGGAACACAACTGTTTGGATGCCTCCTCCCTGGCAGTGTTCCAGGCCAGGTTGGATGGAGCTCTGAGCAACCTGGTCTGGTGGAAGGTGTCCCTGCTCATGGCAGGGGGGTTGGAACCAGATGATCTTTAAGGTCCCTTACAACCCTTACCATTCTATGATTCTATAATGCTAGTTTCAGAGCACGTGAAAGCTATGGTATGAACCTTTTGTCTGTTACTTGAATTAAACCTTGTGGAACTTGGTTCTGTTACGGCATTTCTCTTTCAAATAAAAAGGACAACCACATTTTTCTGTACAGAATTCTAGAAGTCAAATATATTCCATAGTGCTTGCAGGTAAGTTTCATATCAGGCAGACTGTGTGAATAGAAGTTTTGTACAGAACTCAGCCTAATTCAAGTTCCAGATAGGAAGCGACAAACTCGGACAGAAGAACTTGGGAAGAAACAATATTTCAGTCTTTGTTTCCAAGAAGCTTGAGTTTCAAGAAAGCACAAAGACAAAAATGGAAGGATAAGTAGCACCTTTAAAATAAAACAGTTGGTATGCAACTGAGTCCTAAATAAACTATTGGATAAACACGAAAATAAACTTTTGAACAAAACAGCAGACTGTTTTACAGTGGCAGATTATACGCACATCCAGCCAACTGACTTTTACTTGGCAATTTAACAAAGCTGAAATGACAATACCTGTGTTCTGTCTGCAAGGAGGTAGGAGTGACAGTGTCCCAGAGCTTGGAGGAGGGCCTCTTCAAGCAGATGGTCAGACCATCAGTGATGCTAAAATCTTACCTATGTGCTTCCACTGCCTTCATTCGCCTTCTGCTAGCCTCTCCATTTGTAAATTCATAGAGCAAGGAAACTTTCACCTCCTCAAATTACATCTCTTAACTTTACATTCACTTGTTTGTTTGGTTGGTTTTGTTTAGCAGAATAAAGATGTCTTTTTCTTTTTCAAACAGTACCTGTGTCAGACTACTAGGTAACAGGTCCAGAAACCAGAGAACTTTTCCCAATGTGCCTCATGCTCCCAAAAGATCTCAAAATTAAATAATTAAATATTTCATTTATGTGTTACAGCATTTTCATTTGGGCTGTGCCAAGGTTAAGGAGAGTATTCCTTAATCTTGAATGGCTCATTCATGAATTATGGGTTACGTCTTACTTAGGATACATGGAATTCTTCACTGTATTCTTGCAGCTTTTAATATTTTTTAATGGATAGAAAAAAAATTACAGTTTCCAAATAAATCTTTTGCAATAAATACCTGTGATAGTCTATAATACAAGGCTGGAAGCAGCAATAACACAAGTAAAGACCTAACCTCTCCCACCAAAACTTTGTAACAGAAGGAAAACAGAGTAAATATGCCTTCACAAAAAATTATTGTTTCTGCAAACCTGAGATAAGGAAAAGGTATGATAGGACCTTATTAACATAAGTAAAATAGAAACATGACAAAACAGGAAACACTTCTTTTTTGAACCCCCCAAATTTTGACTGACTGAACAAACCAAAAATTCTAGACTAACTACACAGTGAATCACATACTGTATTTAGTGAGCAGGCAGAAAAAGAGGCAAATATCAGGGGATTCATTTCCCTGTTAAAAAGTATGTCATCAATCCCAAACTGCATCTGTGCATACAGAAAGAAAGTATTTTACAAAAAAGTAACGGTTTAGTTAAGTATTTTTGCTCTATAGTGTGCATACACTTTCTAATTTGAATAAGATATAAGAAAAGTATCATTATTACTCAACACAGTACATTACTCAATTCATTGTTCAAAATGTAAAATTATTTGGGATGGCATGTGTCACATAATATTTCTGATTATGTCCAGTCAAATGCAACAATGACAGGCAGCTGTCCCTTTCAAAGTATTTCTGTCATGTTCATTTTCATCTGCAACCACATCAGTCTGTAAATATTAAAATATTCACTCTCACATTATAAAAAAATATTTGTGTGTCTTATGGGACTTTTAGGGGATTCAACACTTTGAAACAGAAACTTGCAGTGTTACTCATAAACTTGTAAACTTAGAGAATGACACGTGGAGTTATAAAATACATTACTGCAATATATAAGGTCCTCACCAAATGAAATTTTTTCATCAAAGAAGTGAGGTCTTGCTTCACATAACATCCAGTAAGTTAGTTTTCAGACTATAGGTCTTCAGTTACCATCTACTTCCAGAAGAAAGGATGTTTGCTTTCAGAGGAAGTGCATTCATCATGAAAGTTTGATTAACCACTGTAGATGGTGACTTCTTAATTCCTACTTCATATTCTACGTGCTTATTCTCTACAGCAGTCAGGGATCACAATTTCCAGATGACAGACTACATGGTCATTCCTGCTTTGAGTGGCAGGTCCTATCATGTTGTCAAGCACTGCTTTCTGGATTTTTTTCAGCACACTGAGAGAATGTGGGAATCAGACCTGCTAAACACCTAAACAGGAATGTCCATAAGATGGTCTTAATGTTAGTAGCCTCGTGACTTCACCTGTAAATGCTAGTCCTCTGCAACTTCTTACTCATTGTCTTGAATATGGAAATTCTGAGTTACAGAATCAGAGAAACGTAGATCTAGAAAGAATTTCAAGGAATATCTAATCTGCTTGTCTGCACCATGTCACAGTTTACCAGCACATTCTACTCTTAAACATCTCCAAAAAGAGATTCTACAAGCTCCATATCTAGCCTGCTCCACAGTTTCTCTACCTTTATGTAGCTAGGTAGTTTTTCCTAATAACAAGCCAAAATCTACTTTCCTGCAAATTGAGCCAATTGTTTCTCTTCTTTCTTTCAGTGGCAATGGAGGACTTGCTGGAAAAACAGTCATCATGACTCCCCTCGAGCTTCTTTTTTTCCACGTTAAACAAACCCAAGCCTTTTAACTCCTTTCATTGTTTTACAGAAAAACTCCTGGTAATGAAGCCCAGAATAGAACCAGCATTTTGCAGCATCTTCACACTGTTGTTCTATACTTAATTTATGGCCCCTTGGATAACAACAAAGACATCTTTTTTAGCTGTCTAACTAATTACTCCCTGTTTTGTGTTCAACAGAAAAAGCATGTGAACAAATGCAACTTCAGATGTCCTTTTAGTCTGCCTGTTCTGTGAAAGTAATTTTAAACCTACACTTACCTTCTTTCTGGCACTCACAACTGCATGGTACATCCTTAACTTGCTTAAGAGAATGTCAAAGTATGTCTGAAATACAATCCCTATTATTCTTTATTTTCCCTTAAAAAAAAAAAGTTGTGTTTGTCCCTCTCATCATCTCCTGTCTTCATCTTTCATAAGTCTGACACACAATCACTAAGAGTTTCAAGGATTACTTTATCTACTTCTTTAAGTATTCAGGAATATATTATACCAGGGCTTCCCTACCTGAACATTTATCTTGGCTAAATATTCTTTAATATGCATCGGCTTCAACTCACACCTACTTGTTAAAAGTAATTATTTGGTCAAACTAACTTTCCTTGTGAAAATAAAAGACCTTGTATTTCAGATTCTTTCTTGTCCATATCAACATATGTCCATATCACCACCATATCAATATTTTGGGGTTTTTTGTTTGGTTTGGTTTCTTTAATTATTTAAATATACAGTATCTTAATTTTGCCTTATGTTCTTGGCTAATTGAAATTGACTGTTTTCTTAGTCTGCTCATTACATACCTATGTGTTTGTGCTCTTCTACACTCTTTTATGCCTACAAAAATTTCAGAGATTGACACAAGTGATATGCAAAAAAAAATTCTTAACATGTTACAAAGAAGAATCTGACTCCAACTCTGAGCTATTATCCTTTGAAGTTCTTTGTCTGTTGTTATCAAGGCTGACACATCTAGATGTAACAGTATTATTTATCACATTCTGAATTAATTTATAGATTAATTTGCTTTTTGTGTATCTTTGTGTATACACCAGTGCTTTACAAACGCAACATCTTGAACTTAAGGAAGGATTTTAATCAAGCTCCCCTACTAGTTCCAAATCCTTTCAAAAATTGTTTTTAAAGAATGAAACTTTTTTCTTTGTAACTTTGCACAGATTATCTTTTTTTGCATATTCTCTTGTTGCTCCAAACTAGCATTTTCTTCTAACCTTATAAAAGTGTCTTCAGAATACTAGGAAAAGTCTAAATGTTAGAATATGCTAATCAAATATTTATCCCTAAGGTGTGCTGCTATACATACTTTGAGATTACATATTTACATGTCATGCTAAACAGCTTCTAAAGTACTGAACACTTCCTTCATTTCAAGGGGACTTGCTAGATTACTGGGCAGTTTTTGAAAAACTAGTCACTGGTTTAGATGTCTGCATAAGTAGAACTTTGATGCTGAATGTCTTGAGCTTGCCATTTTTGTAAACAGCTATGAAAAGGAAATGAAGAATTTCAGAAAAATTTAGTAAAACGAGATGAGGATTGTCACTCTCAGAAATGCTATCTTTATTAATTTGTGTCATTATGTGCATTTGGATCATCCCCTTATATATGAAATAAAACTGAATTCATCAGAACAGATTCACTGTTCTAAAGTTCTCAGAAGAGTTTAACCAAGAGCCGCTTTTCAGTAGCCATAAACAATTTCTCTCTCCTTCCCTCTCCATGCTGCTTTTCGCAGTGATTCCTTCAGTTTCAAGGTATCTGCCTGGATCTCATTGCACAGTGATGACTAGACCACAATCTGCTTTACAGTACATGCACTCTTCTCACCAAACGGGGGATAAGAGATATAGTAAATCTTAAGAAATTCCATTATACCAGGGCAGTATACATATTTGTATCTAAAAAAATCTTTCTAAAGGCTGACTTTTTTTTTTCCCTCTTGAAGAAATTTATTGCCTTAACGAAGTTCTGACTTTTCCTTTTTTGTCTTGTGTCACTGGCTCTTCAGACCTGTCTACAGGATGTAACATAAGATTAGTTCACAATTCCAGTGTTAAAGCTTTCTCATCTATTTTTAGCCTGGCTTATTAACGAAATGTGACTCAATACGATCACTCATTTTTCCCTTCTCTGTCAAAGTGAGGCTACTCTTTGCATTTTGAACTGCTGAACTAAAATCAGATGGATTTGACTGAGTCTATGGAATTCTCCAGAATACCATGTTCCTTCAGATTACGTGAAAACAGTTATCTGCGTAAACAAGAGTGATCCTCTCAATGCCCACACTGAGCGAACAGCAACACTCAAGAGCTCAAACCTTAAATCTTTGGCATCAGAGTCTTCAAACTGGAGCTCAACTTCTAGCCACAAATCCATTTCTCTCAAAGCTTTCGTTGTACCTTTCTCAAAATCAGTTGTCACTGCTTCTCTGAAACTTTTCCCTCTCCTCTTAGTACTGTAATTGCCACCTCTGACTTTTCTGCATTACCATATGAAGGTGGTTTCTGTTTTGTGTCAGAATAATTTGGTCTTGAGAGCCTTCATGATTCTCTTCCTTTTCTTCCTCTCAAAAGAGATGCCTTTCTCTCAGAAACACTCTTAATTTCCATTACCTCATGCTCAGTAAACATGTTTCATTCATCTGCTGCAATTGCACTTTACAAAATCAGGTTTTAATATAAAAGTTGTTATCCCATCATTAATTAAAACCAAACCCCTAAAGTACAATTCATGGAAAAGAATTTCACAATCGTATATTCTTTGTGCAGAACATTCGAAAAGTTTCAAGAATCTCACCACAAAGTTAAATCTACAGCTAGAAAGTATGTTCTCAGCCAAAAATGAGACTGAACAGAGAAACTGGGTGAATAAAATCAGAAGATCCTTTGAAGACCTGAACTCTGAATAGCCAAGAGTAGGTCTGAGTAGTCCTTTAGGAGAGGCAGCTCTAAACTCTTCCACTTTATGAATAAAACTCCATTACAGGTAGGTGACAAGAGATCAAAGGGAGCAGAGACCTTGTTGTTACGCTCCACAGGGGTGAGTCCGTCTCCACATGGAACCTTAGCTGGGACCTGTTACCTGTTCCCTGGAAGGGAAAACCTACATCTCCCCTAACTGAAAAGATGTTTCTGCAAGGTTCACCTTGGAAGAAAAGGTACAGCTTTTCTTCCTGGAGTAGTGGATTGGCTCAGGGTGTTCAGACAGGCCTGTAATTACTTCCATACAGAAGGTTTTAGCTGTTTAGCCATGCTCCCTGTCCAGCTTTCTCAATGCAATCTAACTGGGACTTTTGCCTCTACCCACAATGCACACCAGTTCTGAGGCTAAACAGCTTTGGTGCATCTGGATACTTTGTTTCAGAAGATCATTCCCTTTTATGCCAAGAATGTACTCCTCCAATGGTCATTTTCAGATGGTTCAGCCATGCCAGTCTTGGAAACCAAGGCACATCAGGTGAAAAAGATTTTGAATTTTTCTGACGTTGCTCTTGTAAAAGGCAAAATGCTTGCTGAGTTGTGCTGGGTTTTTATTCTTCTCTACACCTAGCACTAGCAAATTCCCTTCCTCTGCACATTAGAGCACTGAAAGATATTAGAGCACTGAAAGATTTTCTTCCTCTTTTTTTTCCGTGTTCCATCAGTCTGTATGTTATCTGCCAGCAGGTTCTGCAACCTGAACAGGCATGAGCAATGAAAGAGTAGGAACGTAGTGTAAGAACCCTCATAGACCTTACAGGCCATGAATGAAGTTCAGGTGAAATACAGACAATTTTGTTTGGGAATCCGTGAGGATTGCACCTTTCTGCTCCCAGAAGGATTCCTAAATAAGACGAATTCACACTAAGAAGCATAACTTGCAATGTCTATACATTGTGAGACTGTGGAATAAGCAATTATGGAATAAGTGATCTGAACTACGTAACTGCATCCTGCTCTTACTCAGTTTTTATTAATAGTCTCTGTATGTGACTGTAAATGTGCAGGATTAACGTTATAAAGAAATTCTGGTCTTGATTTCTGCTGAGAACGGCTTAGCAAGATCATACTTGGAAGAATGTGGCCCACAGAAACTTTTTGAGATAAACTGATGGGTTTAACATGTCCTATTCACCATCACAGTTACTGTAACACAGATATGCATTTATTTGATTCAGCTCCAATTCTATGATTAAAAATCAGAAATTTGGCTCCAAACTGCCCATCCTTTCAAGTGTTCAGCTCATTCAAGCACAGGTGATATGTCAGTGTTATCAGATTAGGGTTCTGGGTGGGCAGTAAACCTACCTTAAAAAAGAAGTTTTACAAACTGCTAGCAGGTCTACCCAGTGGCTTTAAAAAGGAGAACATTTCAAACACTTCCACAGTATTATGAATTAATAAGTTCTTAGGAAAAAGTAGCAACAGTCTCTCTGAAATAATTGCGGACATGGATTCAATATTATGAAACTGCTATCCAGTTTCACTTACTGTCTATTTAAGTCCAAGAAAGTAGCAAGGGAAGGACAGAGATGGAAATGACTGAGAGAATAGAAGACAACGTTTGTTTCAGGTGTTTTAACTCTCTGCTTTGAAAACAGGAAATGTCTGACTGAATTCCATGTGAACAAGGCATGATCAAGAGACAGTCTTACTAAAATTCATGATACGGTTGCTTTTTGCACCTGGAAGCCTGGCACTGAGTAATCCCTCCTCACTTCATTGATAGTTTCCAAGTTTCACTTCCTTTTGCAGCTCCTGCTATTTTGACTTAAACTTTTGAGATAATTCGGTTTCTTCACCAGTAATCATCATAGCAATTTAACTAGAAAATTTAGTGGAATTACCCTAGTGAGCAATGTTAACTCATAGGAGAAATAATTGCTGAACAAACCTTTGTGCAATATTAATTTTCTATACAACTGTTCAAAATATGCAGCCCATCTGTACTGCCCTTACTTATTGCTTATTAATCTGGTAAGCATATAGACTGTTTTTTAAGTGAAATTAATCACATACTAAGATACTACTCACTAAGCCAATGGGCTCTTAATGATCACCACTCACCTCATTCATGAACATTTTCAACGGGAATAATCCATTGTAGAATATATATAAGCAATAGAAGTTCAACTGTCTCTAAATTACTATCTCATATCCTTAATTAATACTCTAAAGTATGATGCTGAAGTACTTCAACTGTTTAATCTTAATTAATACCCAGGTATTCCCCAATTAGAAATCCAAAAGGACTCAAATGATACAATTAAATATCCTTATTAAATAGATATTGAGTGAAATATAATCAATAGAAAATTAAGCATAATTTAGCCCAAGTACCAGAAAACAACTAATATAATGTGTGGAATAGTTGAGACTATTTTATATACATGGGAAGCAACAATAATTCAACAAAGTTCCACCCTGTATCTGTATGAAAGTTGATTTAAGTTTAAGATCACAAGTGAATTTGGAATAGATTCTGCTGAACGACATCATGTGCCAATACGGTTCCAAATACCAGCTGCCTTGTCAATTTAAATTGTATTTAAATTACTTAATTCTTAAATTTAAATGTATTTCAATTGTGTAGAAACAAGGCACTCCAATATTTGAAAATTTTTATTAGCAGACCAACTGATAACCTATAACATCAGCACTATCAGAATACTTCACTGAGAAGTAAAATTCTGATGCCCAGATTCATATGAATCTAAGAATTTAACTGAGATATCCAAGTTATGATGCTTAGTATTGTAAACTCCTTCTATAGTCAGTAGGAAACAAGAAACAAGCACTTTCAAAATCAGCTTCATTCCTGACGTGGATGGCTGTGCCTTCCTTTCCATTGACTAGAGCATTTCACAGCAAGATTTCTAAAGATCCCTAAAGTTAGACAGATGAATACAAACCTTACTAAGTTAAAATCTTTGTGCTTCACTGGGGCCTTTTACTGTATGTATTCTCTCAACCAAGCCGTGATACACCCAATAATCAATAATTACAACATATGAGGCTTTATGAACTTTTTGTTTGGGATAAAAAAACCTCAAGTGCAGTGAAATCTGGGAACTTTGCCTATTTTGTATATTTATTCGATGGTTAAACTGAAACCATGTAAATTTTGAAGTGTTCCAGGTTAATGCTCATATCACACAGTGATGTTACTTCACATTCACAAAGAAGCCTGGAAAGCCTTATAACATTCATACACCCACAAAAAAACTAGAAAAGCTAAAACCATGAAAAAAGATCATATTACATTTTTTTCCGTTCAACTGCTTTCCCTGAAATAAGCACTTATGTAGAGAGGCTCACTAGTATTTTTCCCAAATTCTACGTAATCCTTCACATTAAACTAGAACTAGAATTGAAAAGATGAAGTAATCTTTCGTTGAACACCAAATGACATAGATACACTAAAATTTCCATTGAAATCAGTAGAACAGCCTATTTTTCACAGATACTTGAAAGCTTTCAAAATTTGTAGTTTATAGTCTTTCAAATCTTACAGATACAAAAATACGTATCTGAAGCTCTAGCAGTTCAATAGTCTACTTAACTGAAAGGCTGTGTGTACCCAGTCATTCTGGCTATCCGCTCTTCAGCTCAGGAAGTCACCTCATCCTCTCACTTTCCAATCAACCCAGTACTCACTTCAGTTCAACTTCAGCACAATGTATTTAGGCACTCTTATGTCTTCCAGTTCACTTCCATCCATAAGCAGTCGCCTCTGCTCCCTTAGCAGCTGTAGTAGTTTTTCCCTTTCTTCCCTTCACCTTCGGAAAGGATCAGCTGAGCCTGTTTTTTTCCTGTCTAGTTCCAAAGCTGCAGTGAATCAGAGTAAAGGACTGAAAATACCTGTCTTAGAATTTACATAAAGCAATGGAGAAGGGAGAAAAAAAGGGCTTTTCTTGAGAACTTTGTGGAAGCTGCTGAAAGGAAGGTAAAGAAGACCTACGTGCTTTTTTTCATGGCAATCTCTAACTGGCAGCTCGTCCCCAGAAAATGAGCAAGCAATCCCAGAGCTGACATATAGGAGAGTCTGAAATGCCTCTAATTGCTGGGAGAATGTCTCCTAGCCAAGACGAAGACCAGGAACAGGCAATCTGGAGTATTACCTTAATTACATTTAGGAATATCGTCTTATAGTCATGGAGAAATAGACTGAGCTTTATTTATTTTCCTTTGTATTCTTCTCAAAATGTAAAATGGGTTTTTAAACAAATCTTTGTATCTGGTTTAGATTATTGTCTTAATGCTGCTCTGTTCCACAAGAGTTGTTTGTATCAGCTGTAGATAAAGAGATCATCTGTACATTTTTATTATAGCAAGAAACACATCAAATGTAATTGCAGTCAGTTACTGAGACAAATCTGAACTGCAATAACACAATTTTTCACATTTTTTTGAAAAATACCCTACTTTTAGACAATTTAAAGTGTTTCTGTCAGCTTGGTGTGACAGCTGTAAAAAAGGTCAAAAGAACAGAATATTGCAGTCTGACAATATCTGCACAAATACAAAACAGACAATAAGAGATTAGGTAGCATTTCTGCAGGAAAGAATTATGTATTATTGTGCATAATCAGAAGGTAAACAGCAGTAAAACATACTGCACTACTGCTGAAATACACATACATGGTTATATACATATATATGTACAATATACCTATGAAAAGAGAGCTGTGAAATTATCTGTTTGTGCAGAAATAATGTGATATCAGTGGGATTCCAGTGTCCAGGTTTTGACAGTACATTTTTAAGAAAGATGGAGAAAGTTCAGAGGAAAGCAGCACAAATTGTTAATTTAAGAGAATTACTTACAAGAAAACATGTAGAAAATTGTGGCTGGTTAATGGAAGGAAGAGGAAACTGACAGAGAAAGCGGTAACCTGCTGCTGCAAAAACGAAGCAATAATCTGTTTTTCATATCTGGGATATAAGCAAAGATATAATGGCTTAATTTACGGCAAAGTAGATTAAGGAGATATCTAAGGGCAAAATGCCTAGTAGAAAACATGGTGAAGCACTGGAAGGGATTTCCTGGAGCAGGTGTGAAGTCTCCAATGGCAATATTTATGAACATGTTGGACACCAATTCCTTCTCCCAAATAATTTAAAGTCACCAGCCATACTAGCATAGGATATACAACACAAACAACAAAAACTTCTTAGAACTGTATAGCCAGAATACATTTCATTAAGTGAGCTAAACTCCTGCCTCAGCTACAGTCATGTAAACCAGAACTATATGTGGTACTTCCTGGAATTAAGAGTGGTAACATTATGCAAGTCAGAGGAAAATCAGGACCAGTCTTCTTTTGGCAGTTCAAACTGCAGTACTATCTTCAAATTTTTTTAACACTATTCTAACATGAGAAGTCATCAAACATCAGCCATTAGTTTCCCCTCAGGTCTTATGCACATCTCCAAAAACTCTCTCCTATCTCTCTTGGAGCAATGCTATAATTATGCAGCGCCATCCCCAGAGACCTACTTTCAGTTCCAGTCACAGGATTTCAAATCCTCCATTAGTACAGACTCCTAAAAGGTAAATTTAAGCCTACAAATAATTTCTTTTCTCAGTTATCATTGAAGCCAGGTAGAAGTCATCTGTACGTTATTTTGAAAACCACTTCTTTGAATCAAAGTGAAATAAATGACCACTTCTATTCACTGAAACTAGCAAACAAGCAAGGATTATTACTTAAACTTTAAGTATATTCCTTTACTCCTGCTTTCTATTTGTAGTTTTTTGAATTATTTTTTCTTCTTACAATTAGTTTGATTACTACGAAGAACTTATTTGACCTAAATCTTGTTTTCTAGTTTATTTGATATTTCATTTTGATAAACAGTAGAAAAAACGGTAACCAATGTTACCACTTGAATATTTTTGTAATCTAATTAAACAAAGTATAATAAGCTTCAGTCCTAGGATAAACCAAGTAAATTAATGTGTCATATTTACTATGATTATTTTTAAAAAGTAATAATACCATCTTAGAGAATGTAGGATTTTTGATATCTCTTGCATATATTTACCTCCATTTTATTGCAGTTTAGAAACTAGCAACCCTATTTCAGTTTATGAAGGGGAAAAAAAAGTATAATGTTAACAAATATCTGCCTTTTTTCTATAAGTTTATAACTGACCTGGGCCAAGGGTCCTCCTAGGTGGGCTATACTCAGTCTGACTGCAACAGCTGCAGGTCCCAGTTTCCCAGGTTGCCTGTCTGAAACTTTGCTATGCATCACATCCAAGGTGAAAGAGCAGCAGAGGGGAATCTGCAACACACTTTAGCTGCACCCCTTCCTATTCTGCTGCATTCACACAAACTGCCAGGGAAATTGGGTGCTGAAGAGTAGTGTCTGACCTGGGGCAGAGCAAGGAGGAAGCGAACGTCAGCTCCTGCCAGATCTGTGAGGACAGCAATGGAGTCTGGCAGTAGGGCCAGCCAGCTGAGGTCATTCACATCTTCAGCAAGCAGCTGCTTGCTTCAGGGCACAGCAGTCACAATCCTCAGATCCTACAGACACTCTGCCGGCAAGCGGCACTCTATCAAGCTGCTGTTAGCACTCACCTTCTATCATATGTCCAAATACTAAGCCTGGTTTAGATAGAAATTATCTACGCTGACGCCAGCTAAACTGTAGGCAAACTTTAAACACAGTCAAGTCCTTAAACAATCTGCATTAGAATATTAATTTTAGTATACTTAAAGCAGACTGCATGGGGAAAACAAACGTGTTTGATGGGGAAGAAGCACTGACCACAAAGCAGAAAAGCTGAAAGAAATAAAAAGGCCTATTTGTAGAAGTTGCCAACCAGTTCTTTTTTCTTTGAAATCACTTTCCTGGAATTTTTTGTATAATATTTTCATTTTACTGATGAGTGGGAGGAATCAGAACAAAGCAAGAAAAGCAGGCAGCCTGTTTTTTAAATGACTGTTTATATTTGTCCTTCTTGGACTCCCTTCCCAAAACATACCACAAAGAACATTCCTTCTCTTCTCCCAGTCATGTTCTTTTCCTCTCTTTCACTTTTTCTAGTGTCTTCCATAAGGCTAGGATAGTATTCTGTGGAGATAAGAATCAGAAAGAGGAAGAAGGAACTCACCAGCATACAGTTAGACAAGGACATGAGAAACCTGGCTTTAATTTCTGCTGTTGCCACATATTTTCTCTGACACAGTTGTTGAGCCATTTCTCTTCCATGGCTTCCCATCTGTGAGATGTGGATAATCATTCTGCTTTCACAGAGAGATCCTGCTGAACAAAGCTACTTTCTACTACGTATAGCTAGCAACAATCACAATAACATCCAGTCTAGAAGAAATGTCCTCCTTTTTTTCCTTTTTTAAATTCTGCCACCCTCACATCCCCCATCCCGCTTTTGGAGAGGTTCACTTGCATTGACCTTCATAGAAGAAGTCTTACAGGCAGATAACATTCTCCCTGTCACGTGTTTGACTACACTCTTCACTGCTTATCACCACTTGGCAGCACACTGGCTTCCCTTGCTTCATATGGGCACTACTCTATTTGCAAATATGCTAGGCCAAAATTTTATCACTGAATAGGATGTATTCAGTGATTCTTTCAACAAGATAAGCAACGATGTACATCCCACAGATACAGCCAACCACTCAGTGGGCAAGAACTAGATGTTGTCTTCCTAGCAGTACATAAGAATGAACATTCCAGCCCTCTTCATCAAACACAGCATGGGGTAAGAAAACTTAAAGTCCAGGAATGACTCCAGATGTAAAGAAACCTGACAGCCAGGGAGACCATAAGGTCATTTGCTTGTTTAGAAAGGAGTCTGGGAGACTGGCAAGAACAGAATAAAGTTAAAATTTAACAGTAACTGAACATAAACTCCAGAATCAAAACCCAACTTGGGCACACATTAAGAAATATGTTTGACTGGATTATGTAGCACCTAAAGATATCAAAATCAAGATCCAGCCCAAACAGAGAATTCACATTTGAATCCACCAGCCCAGCTGAAAAGGCTGTGCAAGTGGGATGTGGGAAGCCAGGATCAAAAGCAACTGACACTTTTTCCCAGCTGTGCCATAGCACTTTAGGTATCACATCACTGTTGCTTCTCAAACGCATGCAACTGGTTATTGGATTCCTAGAGCAACTATGGCAAATGTGTTCTCTAACTGCACATTTACTCATAGACACCGAGCTACCCAAATTATACTTTTAATTTTCTTCTTGCACTATACAGATATAAAAAATAATGATAAATGTATTTATATGGAGCCTTAGGAATGCTTACTAAAAGAAATATTTCTTCCCAGTATCCAGAATTATAATTACATCACAAAAGTTTTATATGACTTTTAAGGAATTTTTCAAAGGCCCAGATTGTATTTTTTCTCAAATTAAGTTTGCTTTTTCCCACCACGCCACTAGAAAATAATGTTACATCAAACAGACTGAAGTCATGTCATGTGTGACTGAACTGTAACAGCATTCAGCTAGTTTGATGCAATGCTAAAGAAGGCAAATTTATCCCATTTCCGTTGACTGGGTATCGTGTCCTAACTTAATATCAACATTAAAAATACACTGTGAATGGGATAAAAACTTTTGGAAACTTAGAGTGCTTATATTGAAACAGTCTGTCTGATTCTTTTTGATCTTTGTTACTTGTCTGCCTTTGATGTGGCATTCTGTACACCTATTTAGTTCACTCAGTCTTGTAAAGGCCAAAAATCAACATGACATAAATTAATTTCTCAGGTAGGAAATTTTGTCATGTGATGCATTTTTAATTTTTCTAAACACAGTTCTGCTATCAAGAAATTGCATTGCATACTTCTACTGGGGAAAAAAACAAGTTGTTGATGTCCACTCTCCTTCCCATTTTGTTTTTATAGAGTGACAACTATTTCTCAGCCACTGTTGATGTCTCTGAAGCATTTAGTGGAAGATTTTACTTCAACGCCAGGCTATAAACCCATAGCTGTAGGAAACAATTTTCATTTTACAGAGGAGTCAAAAAAAAATATTTTGGGCCTCTTAACGTATATTTTTACATTCTTAAAAGTTTGACATATAACTTCTAAATTAGATTCCTCTTCAGAGTCCAGACAGACAGGGTGTGCCATGCCTGAGGATCAGTAGTCCAGCCTTGCAATGCAATTTAATGGTACTTTTGAATTTAATAGAACTTTTCTTACTGCTTTTCTTCACTTCCCTTGCAAGCAAAAACAAAACAAAAAATCCTGTGAAACTACTAAAGTCACAGAGTTCAATCCAGCAATGCCAAAACAGACATCTCTCAAAAGAACAGTCTGCATCTGCGTAAAGGAGGGCTTTTCAATGCACATACCCTTGGCGTCTGGAAGAGCTGGTGGTTAGTGCTAGGCTACCTGGCCTGTAGCCCCTTCATATCTTAAACTCTGTGATGGGTATTAATCACTACAGTTAGGTCATCGTTTATATAAAACAGAGCAGACAATTCTAATAATACTGCACTTTACAGTAGCGCTTCTACTTTTTCACTGGCCCTAATGAAGGGCTGGAGCATTTGTGCAGATAATCAAACTCAGCCTACAGAGAGTTAAGAAATCACTATTTCTTATCTGAGAAAGAGAAGCTGGCTGTATCCTCTCCTAGGCTGTTGCAATCTGAAGAAAAACAATGTTGATCAGTCCCCAAGATAAAGATATCACTGACTGTAAGCTTGAATATGTAATGTAACTGAGCAGCCTGAGTACATTGACAACAGTAAATATATCAGGAGAAACAGAAGAATGAGGAAGATATTGATTCCGTATCTTCAGTGCTGTTTGATTAAGTATGAATTCACTGAAGATCTTATAACGGATGGGGTCACAACCAAATTTTACTAGCTAATTGATACTTTTTTAGTTAGGCACATTCCACATTGCAGCAGCTGTAGAGATGACACAGCATACAGTACGTTTTAGACACTGCTGGGCAGGAGTAGTGCAGTCTTTGGCCCAGTTTTGGGTAGGGCTAATGCATTAGAATGGGTAAGTAAAAGCTCAGTGTATTATTAAAGTTGCAGTATGTCACATCCATATGTCTTTCACTCACCCAGCTAGTTAATCTGCAAAAAAATTGAAATATAGATTGATTTGACCTGATTTGCTCTTTACCATCTTGGGTATCTTTCATCATTTCTTTTGGATAATTTTAAGTTGTTCATTTAATGGTTTGCTCCAGTATCAAAGTGAGTCTGCCTAAGTTTTTATTCCCTGGTTTCTTTTAATTCTTTCTCACTTTTTAAAAATGAATACTATATTTGCTTTTACCAGTAATCCATGACCACATTAATCCTCTGTTAGCCCACAATGGTATTTACAAAGGTTTTTAAATTGTATTGACTTGTTTAAGCATGCTCCAGAGGTTTACTCTGGGAAATGTTAGAGGTCTATAGATCTGTATCTTTTAAATCTGTAAAGACAAAAGCAAAAGAAAAAAAAACCCAAAAGAATGGACCCCATCTACCTTCTGTACATCATCCATTATTTTACTTCCTATTGAGTATTGTGTCTATATGTATGTATTGTCTACCAGTGGGGTTACAGAACCTTTGTTTATTGCCTTTTCTGTCCCTTTCTAATGAAATTCACTGTCATCTTCTCACTTTGATTGTGATATTTCTTCACTTTCCTCATTAGTCATTTTTTAAAATATAATTCACATTTTGAGGTCCATAATAAAAGCTTTCCAACAGTATACATCATATCCTTTCTCAACGTTACACTTGCCATTATGATTTTCCAGCGATTGATGGTGTTGAAGCACAGTGAGTATCTGCAGTGGGGGTGTCGAGGTAAGGCGGGGACAGAATCACAGAATTATTGAGGTTGGAAGGGACCTCTGGAGGTCATTTCCTCCAACCTCCTTGCTCAAGCAGGACCACCCGAAGCCAATTGCCCAGGACCACATCCAGATGACTTGCAACCTCCCTTGGCAACCTGTACCAGTGCTTGATCATCCTCACAGAAAAAAAAAACCAACCCAAAACAGAACACCTGCTTCCCTATGTTCAGAGGGAACCTACTGTATTTCAGTTTCTGTCCACTACCTCTGGTCCCGTCACTGGGCATCACTGCCAGCCAGCAGAATCAGCAAGGCGAGCAAGAACTGGAACTAGTGTCCAGGTCCAACCAAGAAGATAAGTTGTAAGGCAATACCATAGGCCAAGTCAGGAAGTTAATCCATAGATCAGGCTTAAGATCAGGTCCAGTGATCATCAGGCAGGTCCATAGTGACAAGACAGGACTGAAGTCAAGCCAGGACCCCTACCCACTGGTTGAGACCTGGATCAAGAGGCACCATATCTAAACAAGATCATGTTTGGGATAGAGACCAGGCGTCCTGACCTCAGTCCTGGTCCCAGCCTCCGAACATAGCCCAAACAAGGATTAAAGGTCTCAGGCTGGGGTTAAACAGAGCTCCTGGGATCAGGGGTGTAGATGGAGGCCCAAGGTGATGCTGATCAAGGCCATCAGTGCACCCAGAGGCCTGACAGAGGCCACTCATCATCCCCTTAACCATTATATTATCTTCTCCAGTTGTTTGCTATATTGAATCTGCTTTTCTGAGACTGCTACTCTAACATTGCTTTTGTTCCTTCCTTAACTAGTGCAGCAAAGTTGTCTGTCAAATTTACCATTTTGATAATTACTAACCAAATTACTTTCCATCATAAACTTTTTCTAACCTTTCACTGTCATAAAGACCTGAAAAAAAACCTGCCAAAATTCAGAAATGTTGCAGTTTCCCAAATAACCGTACCTGCTGACCATCAGACAAATCCAGAAGACCCTCAGTTACCATCCAGTCAGTGACTGCATATTACTGTGCACAGATCTGTGGCTGTTTGTCACCTAGAGAGCTCATTAATATGTATTAAAATGAATCAAGTTCACCATCTCAAGATGGTGGTGAGCCCCCACTCACTCCAGTAGCGAAACCACAGCCCTGGGGCACCTACCCCCCGTCTGACTGTAGCAGCTGATACCAATCCCACTCACGTTGTTTACCCCCATAGCTTGCACCCAGGGCACAAAGACTGTAGCACCGACAAGGACAACCCAGAGAGTGATGGTCCCTCTAACTACTGATGCTGAGACACTCAGCATTAGTTGCTGGCATCAAAGGCCTAGGGGTGCTCACATCCTTGGTCTGATTCCACTCAGACCCACATCCACTTATGCCTGTCTTGCCATTTTCTGGCATAGAAAATTACACAGATTACACAGAAAGACGGTTAAGAAATAATTTAACAAGGAGATAGGACAGACTGTGGTGATCACCTTCAGGACTTGGTCAAAAACTGTGCTGGCCAACCACTTAATACATGTGTCCAGCCCCTCTTATACCCCTTTATGTCTATCACAGAATGGTTGAGGCTGGAAGGGACCTCTGGAGGTCATCTGGTCCAACCCTCTCTGCTCAACCAGGGCCATGTAGAGCCGTTTACCCAGGACCATGTCCGGACAGGTTTTGAGTATCTTCAAAGGCTCCACAACACCCCTGGGTAACATGTTTCAGTCCTTGATCAACCTCACAGTAAAAAATTGTTTCCTTTTTGCCCCCTTTGTTCCTTACTGATCCCCTTCCCTTTATCATTGTTCTATAAATTTTGCATAGTCCCACACATTTCCCCTCTAATGTCCCAAATCCTGATGTTTCTCTTGTTTCCCCCCTCTTATCAGTTAGAAAGTCCAGGTGACCTTCTTTAAACCTGTACCTGGAGTTTGTTACATGCCCGTCAGCCAATGAGTGGAGACTTCTGGTCTTTGGCATTGTCTCTGTTAGACCCTGCATACCAGACTTGTGTTTCTGTGCATTCTTGTTTATTACTTTCCCCTTTACTTATTATCCCAGCTGCACTGAAGAAGTCTTTGGATAACCTTAATAAAGCAGATTCTCTCACCTTCCACACACCCCTGTGTTACTAACTACTAAAACACTTACTGGTGTTAAATACACTGCATCACCTGCAGTTCTTTGCAGGGGCAGAACTGTGAAATTATTTCGATTTTCAGATCTGTGCTGATTGTGATATGCCCTTGCCTGTGTCACCGTGCAGCCAGCATTCACAAACAGGCCTCAAGCTGTGCAGACAAGTGTAAGTGATGACGATCATCACGATGCACATCACTGAAGAATGTGCTCTATCCTGACAGAAGGGTGAACAAAGTGGTGTTTGGCTTCACGAATGGATTTTTTTTTTGTATTGTCTTGGTTCCAGTCCTTTCCTAAAGTTACTATAAACATTTATGATGGATATGAACAGAACTTATTTGTAATGTTTCGAATTTTAGCTCAAGGCAGGCTCTTCCCAAGAAGACAGCTCTCTCAAGAGAAGAGTTTCACTTATTTCCTAATCTAGGAAAGGCTTCTCTGACCAGCACCATCATTTATTTTTTCCTGGAATAACGCTATTGACCTTTCACGGTTAATGTAGGCCGCTATCTTCTGCAAGTAATGGAGAGAACTTGTATTCAGGCTTCTAGGGCCAAACACCTATTTGGATAGAGGTCAGACCTTCTGGCATGTGTAAGAAAAAGGAGAGCTAAGAGTCATCCTGGCATTTTCCACATAATGTAAGTACTTTCCTTCCACTCATCTTCCCCCAAATAAATCCAACAACAATCAAGCACACCCTCCTCTCCTTCTGTCAGTGAACTCACTCTGCTACTCACCCTCTCAATTGTCAGTTTCTCCAGCCATGTGTTATGTGGTGTGACGGACAACTCAAAATTTCTGCACACTTCAGTTTGCTCTTTCTCCTAACGTACTGCACTTGCAGTCACAGCAAGACAAAAGGAAGACGGGAAGACTCAGAGCACGAATCCATTAAATATTGTATTGTAGTAAACTAGTATAAACATTAACAAGATTTCTAAAATTTCTGCACGCAGATTTATCAATTACAGTAATATATGTATTTTTATGCTGTTCTAATTACAGCATTTGTCTTTCTATATTATTACTATCACAGGTATTTTGTAAATTTTCTTTTATGTGTAAAGTAATTTGAGATTTTCCATGATGAAAGGCTCTATTTAGGTTGCTTTTCTTATTTACTTACTACGGACTACTCATATCTTCTTGGAGTCCACAAGTCAGCAATGTGACAGTTTTACTACTTGCATAGGTCAGTCAGAAAATGCCACCATGTCCTCACCCCCACCCTTCCAAATGCAGATTGAGAAAATTACATGGAAGGAATTGTGACTGAATGACTCTGAGTTGTAGTGCCTCCCACTATTGTGCAGTTTATGTACCTCACATTATATAAAACAACATTAATATATATTATGCAGTCCTATATCAACATTATAGGAAAACTTTTTCCCCCCATGGCAATTAAGAAAATCTGTTCTTGCTGATTTTCATGTGATCCAGATTTTATCCCAGAAATACTAAAAAGATACCTAAACTAAGAAATATGCAATGGTCAACATATCTGAAGAAGGATAAGCATTTGGAACAAAATTTCTTAATTTAAAGAATACATCCGTCTTAAATGATTACTAATCTCTGCATTCTTAGCATTGTGCAGCATGTTAAGATTGCTGACTGTTGGGAAATTTGGGGAAACGTGAACACTTTATATTTCTTATTTTTAATCTTTTCACCCCAACCCAAGACCGAAACAACAAAAAACTCAAATTTAAGGTAAAAAACATGCACTGCAAGAAGATTTGAATACAAACAATGGTAAGCGCAGGTCCTGAAATCCCTCAAGTCGTAACATTTTCAAGCTTTACACAGCTCTGATGATCAGTACCTAGCAAAGCAGAAATCATATTTGCCTCCAGAAAACAAAGATTTAAAATAGGTTCAGAACAGGAACTGACAGAAGCCTGTCTCAGACTTTACTTGTCTAAATAAGATTATCCATAAACCTAGCTACTCTGAATTCCCTGGCTTAATCCACTTCCAGGTGGAGTCAAATATACGACTATGATAGATTTGTTAAGCTTTCGACATCCACATTCCGTCAGTTCACGGATGCAACAGCCTGAAGCCATGTCTGAAGAGAAGGTTTAATCTTTTGATTTAATGCAGTATCAAGCCAGCAGGAGTCCACAGCCCTCCCATCACATTTGTTTCAAGTTTATATATGCAACTTGTATAAATACATATATTTCACTGAACAACTTATATGGTTTTTTAGGGTATTCCCTACATGAGATAATTTTAAATAAAAGAACAAGTGTGTGGGTGGTTCCCATTGTTCCAAAGGTGATGAAAGCCAGAAAAGAAATGCATTAATATGAAGTGCATGCCACACTATTTAGTACTTTGGTGTGTCTTGTCGACTACACAATCACTTTATCAATCTATTAACACATCTGTCTATTGTAGTTCATTCTCTCTACAACTCTATTTGCAGTAGTGTGGGTCCACTGATCCAAATCCAATTAGACTGAAGTATATTAATTACTTGCTGATTTGTGTGAGGCAATTTTTTTTATTTGTCAGGGAAGCTACTTGGAAATAAATGCACAGTGGTAAATTACAATGATTAGCAAGCTTATGAATAAAAAATCATAATTTGAGACATTATTCTGCTAATAATTTTTCAGATATATGCACTAAACATTGCTCCTTGGTTTCCTTCTACTTGAAAACACCTACAGACTGTTGAGCACATTCACCTTCAAGAATCCCAGGGAAATCTATAACAAATCATTGAAACTCAGCATGATATTTGAAGTGTAGAAAGCATGAAATTGTTCTGGACATAGTGCAGATTAGAAGTAAAGTGAGCTGGTCAGTGTGAAGGTGGGGCATTGTTACATGGAAAGGAAAAATATAGCTTTATGAACAGTAAGATTAAAAAGTCTAGGCTAAGCCTCAGTATCATCCCAGCCACTGGATTTCATGAACTAGAGCACCTCCAAAACTCCTTCAAATCTAGATCTCAAAATGATTTTTAAACTTCTAGAACACAATGTATCACATAATGGGCTGGATCATCAGCTCCTGTAAATCGGCAAGCTTTGCTGGAGACAATGTTTTTAAGGATAAGTCACATTACAAACCTGGTAAGAATCACAACTAACGGTTCTAGTAAAAAAAAAAGAAACTTGCACATATAATTACACATGGCTGAACATTCTAAAATTTGTTTTCATATGCCCTCCATATTTGTTATATGGTATTTCAATGGACAGCTGGTAGCTATGGAAAGCATTGCAAAATTTTCAGTACGAGCGTAAAAATCTTTAAAATGCATTGAATATACACTTGAAGTCAAGTAGTTTATTTACCATACTACTGAGAACAGTGATTGTGCAGCTTGTTTTATAAATAGTGTTCTGTGATTTGCAAGAAAAAGTATAAGCCAAACAGCAAAATTTGGTTTACTGCACAGTCAAAAAATAGTTGTTAGGTGTGTCTAAAAAATATTTATCTGTTACAGGAGATACACATCTAAAATGGGTAAATGTTGCATAGTAGCCAAGATTTCTATTATGTTGGGGCACTGATTCAGCATTCAACCAGGGGAATCCAAATAGGCTTCAACAGGTCTGTACAAGGTTAATAAATTAGCCTGTTTCTACACTGGAAGATGAAAGTAAAGGCTTACAGGAACACTACCATAGAGTCTCCCCTGTAGAACTGGTTCTCAAGAATAACTGCCACAGAGCATAATTCCTACAGACCCTCACTGTGAGGTGAAATCAGAGTGTGGTTTTGTGTGACTCAGGGCTCCACATCTGACTCTTTCTTCTATATGCACTGCAGTAGTAACTGCAACACCAGTTTTTGTCCTACCCTTTGTTATCTGTACAATATCTTAGTGTCAACTTTAGTGTCAGCTCTTAATGGCTAGTGTCCAAATGTGCTGCAGGCCTTTCCACAACTGATCTCAGTTGACTCTCTTAGTGAAACTTGGAGAAAGTAGTTGGATTAATCATGCTAACAAATTCACAACTACCCAACAAGATAAAGATATCATATAAAAGAGATCTGAACAAGTATGAGATAGTGACGCACTTAGTGCACCTTTAAAAACAACTTAATTCTCTGTTCAATTTGTAATTGTTTTTAACTGGCATACAAAAGGAGATCTGATGACCAGGCACAGCAGTTACCTCCTTTATAAGGACTATGTCTGGTTAGTCACGCTCATGAAAAACACAAACTTCAACTCACTAAATGACTCCTCTGAGGCTGATGAGACCACACAATGCATAAGTAAATATGAGCAAGAGTATTCGTCTAGCCCTAGCAAAACAAAAAAGACAATTATTTCCTTTCAATGAGTCAAGTCCTGCTGCACTCAGAAATCAAAATTTCCACTGACACAAATGGAATTTTCCTTGAGTAAAGTGGCAGGATCTGATTAGACCAAAAATCAATTTAGACCCCAGAGAAAACAAGCTGGAACCCTTCATTTCAATATCAGAGATTGTTCATCCTAAATATTACAGGATTTTCCAGAGTCTGTAACTGCTTCATGAATAACGTGAACCATCCAAATGGTTATGAACAATAAATAGCAAAAGTAACTTGTAAAAGTATCCAAACTAGAATACTAATGTGGAAATATGTCAGTAACTGGTTTTTAAGATTAATTCAGCATCTCTGCCAGAAGAGTCAAGGGATGCCTTTAATGAAGGTGCCAGCCCCACAAACACTCAACATACATTTGGCTTTACATGTGCACATTATTATCTTATTTCAAGTCCGTACTTTAGATCCTGCTCCCAGTATTTGACTGTCATTGGGTGAAGTCATAATTACATTTACAGAATTAGTCTCAGTTTGTTCTTTTTCTTTTTGCATTTACTTCCGGAACTGACATCATATTGAGCAACTCTAAAATATTTATACTTTCAAACTAGATTACAAAACATTTGACTTTGCATAAAATGATTGAAGGTTTTTCTCATCTTTAGCTTTAAAGGTGAAATGAAAGACCCAGAATACTTGTGATACTCATTTCAATTTTTCTGAGTGAACTACATTAAAAACTCAGCCAGTCCTGCAGGGATTTAAATATGTGGTTCCAGAAACACTGTGTATTGAAAAACTGGTGTTCAAACGACGCACAAAAGTAGATCACAATGTAGGATAGTCGGAGGGAATGTAAGGCTCCCCTCTTGCCAAGCTGAAGGTCTGTTCTTATGCCATCTGTCTGTGCTAAGAAAGTTACTTGCCCACCAATACCAGACCAACAAGATGAAAAATGTATAGTCTTCTAGGTAGCTCACTAATAGGGTCTGCAACATTATGATTAATAATTAGGACTTTACTGCACCGTAAGAGATTACTTAGTCACTCCCTTGTCAAGAGGCAAATCATCTACATGTATGTTACCTTTGACAGAAGTTTGCTTAGCCTATTGTTAAACAGGGTAGCAAAGCATTCTACAATTCTGATTCTATGATTTTTAAAGGTCTTCAGTGACAGAGCCGCCACAGCTATTTCAAGCAACATATTCCTATCCTTTATCTTCACAAAACTACTCCTTAACTGTCAAAACATCTATTGGAACGATTAATCTGCATCTTTTTAATCTTTTGCAGCTTAACCTTGGAGCACTCCTTTTATTCAATGTTTCCTTGTAGGTCATACTTCATACTTTGTCTTATGTATTTTTCTGGTAGCACTTTTCTAACTTCTCTCCATTGGGTGCACATCTTGGAAGTATGCTGCCAAAGCTGCACTTTGAAATGCAGTGAAAGTCATCTGCCCTAAGTGTACTGCACTTTTCCCTGTTGCATTGCATTGTATTTTCTCAGTTCCTCCAATGTGGGGGAGATTAATTTTAACGCTTTCTTGTTCTTGACTACCTCTGCAGTTACTCCCATGAACACATCTCAGATACAATCTCCATAAATCTCTAATTCACCACCCAGCTATCAATTATTGAAGAGTGTGAACCCAGGACAGACCCATACGGACAATAAACTATCACTAACTACTCCCATATCATTTTTCAAAATTAATCTTTATATGTGCCTTACACAGGAATTACATTGAGACAATACTGTTTTCTTCTAACAATATCATTTTAAAAAAGGCAAGAAACTGTTTAATAAACACAAGATACAGAATATCTCCTACTTTTCATTCACCTACAAGCCTACCATTCTATTCAAAATGAAAATTAGACTTTATGTGATTTTGGCTCTGTATCTTCTTTGTTTTCTGTCAGGTGATGACAAAGAGTTCATCTCGTTACTTTTCCAATATTTTTTGGATTAATCAAATCAAATTGATTAGCATATATAACCCTATGAGCCCTCTCTGTCCTTCACTTTTTCAAATTAATTTTACCTGAATTGTTTTTACCGGGGGAAGAAGATCCTCCTTCCAATAAAGTTTAAAATTGTGATTTGAATTTTAAGGGAACCATTTTGATTTCTTGATTCAAAATAACCTGTAAATTAAAATTTGTTGTTTTGATTTGGGTTTTTTTCCTCACATTAAGAAAGAAGTAATTAATAAAAAGTATTTAAAAATTCACTCCTGCCTCTGAAATATTTTTTCTCAGGACTCGACTACTCTTTTCATTTGACCAAAACTGGCTGTCGTACTTTAACCTAGCAGCCAGCAACTAAGCATTAGACAGCTGCTCAGTCACCCCTCCCAGTCTCCCCCAGTGGGATGGGGAGGTGAAATGGACAAAAGGGGAAACTTGTGGGTTGAGACAAAGACAGTTTAGTAAGGCAACAAAGGAAATACTAACACCAATAATAGTAATACTACTGATAACAATGAAAATCATGAATATGCAAAACAAACGATATACAATTTTTCTCACTACCTTAAGACCGATTTGCAGCCAGTCCCCCAGCAGTGGTCACAGATCCCTGAACTCAGAGAATTCGCAAAACTCCCCCCAAAAAACTCCATACTCCCAGAAAAATTAGAACTCCCGAACAACAGAGGATTCAAACCCACAGAAAAGAGAAGCACAGATTCCTACTCCCCAGCCAACCCTCATTAAGGAACTGATCAGATGTCTATGGCATGGAGTATTTCCCCTGCCCAGCTTGGTCTATCTGCCTGGCTCTGCTCCCTCCCCGCTCCTGAACACCTGCTCATTAGCTGAATGTGGGAGACCGGAAAAAGTCCTTGATTTCATAGCTACAACTGAAAACATCAGTGTTGTCAACATTCCTCCTGTACTAAATCCAAAATACAGCAGCTACTGAGAGAAAAATTAATTCTATCCCAGTCGAAACTGGGACAATGTTGTTTGTAAATAATTTTTCAGTTGTTTGAAAAAAAGCATTAAGTTTTTATGTTTCAAGTTGACCATAAATAGTTTGCTTGAGGTTTTTTTAATTAGCAGGTAGGCAATGGTAATTTTAAATTCCATGAAGTCATCAGAAAATACTACAATTTCTGTCATCCTTAAATGCAAGGTCTTGAGTGCATAATATCTACAGTGTTTCCTTAGAACTGATTATCTGCAGTTCACCTTAACAACTAACATTATACTAAGCATATTTGCGTTACAGAAATGACTCTCAGTGCATTAGCATAAGCTTCAGAAGAATTTGGGTTACTTGTCCTTAAAAATACAAACTGCAACAAGGACTTTTTACCATGATGAAGTACTCCTTGCTTTACAATATTTTAGAAAAATTTGAAAATTTCAAAAAAAGTACTTATCTCCACAGAGACAGCTGTTAATCCTACAAAATATAATGCACATCTAGAGTATGCCTATTATTATCAAACTTACAAAGTATTGCTTTAACTTCAGTAGAGTGTTTTGATTTCTCTTTCAGTAAATCACACATTCATCTTGACATTTCCTTTTTAAGAAAGGAAACTCAAACTAACTTCACCTCTGATGTTAAACAGAAAACGCAGCTCCTCTTCTTCACTTTAGAGGCCTTATTTACAGCAAGTGTTTGATCTTAATGGTAGATGAACACTATCATGCTGTTGGTTTTACACTTTTTCCTATTATTTAATACTATTTCAATTTATTTTTAATTCTCTTGGAAATTGAACATATCACAGAGACATCTCAATACAAATAATAAATTCAGCAGTGCATGGGTCTTGTTTGTCAATGCTCAGGACGTCAATTACTCTGAGTGAAAACTTCACTTAAATGTAACCTATATTCATCAGGCAGTTTTGACATCTGACTCATTTGTCACTCTAAAACAGCAGAAGCTGTATGTATCCATATGTATCTCAGTTCGCTGATGCATTTTGTTTCGAAAAAGCCTACCTATTTTTTCAGCATTTTTGAAGTATTGATAGTATTAAGGACTTTAAATTAGCATGACTGTGTAGAGATTGTTGACAAACGGAAATGAAGATGAACGTCCTTTCCTACAAGAGTGTCTGAGTAAGAGGATACCAACATAGCATTATCTATGGTTAGCACTCAGAAGAAGTGTGTGACTTCAGTTGACATATTTTGGTTTCAAACACAAGAAGAAGCTAACACAGTTGCATACAAATCAATGTCAGTCTAATTCAGTTCTTCAGGTTGCTTGCCTTTGCTAAAATCCCAGTCTTACATAAGGTTTCTGAAGTTCATTAAACACCAGTGTGAAGCTAGCCAAAAGGTCTCCATTTGTACTTCAGTTTGGCAGCCAAACCCCAAAGAGGGCAGTACAATGCTGTTCTAGCATTACAGCCTCCACGTAGGTGAGTCTCACTCCATTAGCTCTTCCAAAAGTCTGTCTCACAGCCTGTCAGTTAGATTCTGGTCTTTAATAGAACAGCTCCAAGTGGGTACAATAAGATTACGTTAAGGAAGCAGGAGTGTGAACATGTTTAAAAGCTGCATCTGTTCTTTGTTACAATCTCAGCATTACGCTAAATGAAAGCATAAAAACACCAATGCTGTATACATGCATATAAAGAAGCAAGATCTAGTAGTTTCAGCCCATGGGCTGTAGATCTGGGCACAAATTCAAGATGATTTGGATTTGGCCCTTCAGTTTTGCATAATTGTAACTTCCACGCTATGAACATATCTCTATGTATTTAAAGGTTTGGGAAAGGGCTAGTCAAGTCCCACTGCTATTTCGAATGGGTACTATATAAAGAAAGAAAAGATTCCCTTTGATTAAATAATTTGCCAAATGTCACTAAATTGTTGGAGATATTTATTTTCCCACTTCTCTTATTCATCAAAATCACAGAAATTTGGGTAGAATACATACATATACTTTTTAATATATGGTTGTAAGGAATTAAAGTCTCATGACAACTGTGTCTCCATTTAAGACAAGCTTTTTAAGATACGCAGTAAGAATCTTGAAGAACTCAAAGGTAATAAAGAAAAGATGAACCGAAAGGAAAGATGAATGGAAGTAAAAAGAAAGTGTTGAAGAGCAAAATTTTTATTTGCCCACAGCCATATTGCTCAGTGATAGCTCCATGAAGAGAATCCACGCCTCCTTAATCCGAGTCCAAGCATCTTCTGTTCTAATTTCATCTAAAAATAGGCCACCATCATTGCAGTTGTAAAGTTCTTGCTCAGTTGCACTCTACATAATGATATAAACATAGAAGTTTGTTCTGGAACAATTTTGGGGAAAAAAACAAGGTTATTTTAAAGTGTAAAAAACTAAATGATGCAGAGATAGCTAGAGAATGTATTTTAGTCATGTTTGTGATTAAGAGAAATTGAATTTTCAGTGATCAAGAAATATAAGCAAGGTATTCTTTTTTGCCTCCCTTCCCACTATACTCTAACAGATAACCAGAGAACGATCCAGCATATACAAAATATTCTCACCAACAACTCTACTTTTATACTTATTTGAAGTTTTTCCCCTTCTCTTTTAGGCATGAGTTAATATTGTTTTGGAACCAGCTAAGTTGCATTGTTTTGAGAAACTGAACTGTGTATGAAAATTTTGGAAGTCCATAACTCTGAGATAAATTCTATGATACATTCTGCATATTTAGTCTTTTGGTTTGATATTGTAGAACAGAATTTTAAAAGAAATATTTTAAGGTAGAATTATTTGGTATATACTGTTGAGAGTTCTTAAAAATCCAGTAAGAAAACATTATTTTAATCATAAATGCATTCTCGATATTTAAACTGGCTTCATTCAAAATATTAACTTTTTCAGATACTGAAATTTTCTAGACATAGAACTGTATTGGAATGACAGTTCGTAATCATGAGTCATGCATGCCTTGTACCAATCTTTATTTCCTGGTGAAGCTTACTACACTTTTGACACACCTAGTCTCCTTCTTACACTATAAATACTTCTATGAAAAAAAGAATAATGATAAAGAAAGCTTTCCAAAAGGAATCTTCAAAGCCTTACTCAGTTTATGCTCCATTGTGACTCAGGAAACCTCTAAACTCTCTTGAATTGTTCATTACAGAACTTCTAAGCACAGTGTTTTTCCTTGTTGAAACACACTACTTTGGATATTGGTTACCAAAACAGGTAAATTTTAGAACAAATACATATAGGAATGTGCATTAATTAAGAAAAAAAAGTTTAGAAGTTACATGAATATTGTCTTGTGGTGGGTGTGGACTTCCACTGCTGAACAGTTCCAAGAATCAATGACTAAAGTCCAAGCTAAAATTCATAGCACTTTAAATCTTACAACAGACAATACATTTACCTCTTGGGTTAACTACCGTTTTGAATCAGATCCTTTATTATTATCTTACATACTTGTACATGTGTAGTACTTATGTACTGTGTGTATGTACAAATCATATATGAAGACTTAGAGAAAAAATATTAGGTGCAAATATAAAGACATTACTGGATTTTAAATACTGGTTTAAATATCTGACTGAGGCCACTAAATTCAACAGAGTTAATCTAGGTAAACTCTAGTACATATTAAAAGAGAATATGAAGGAAGATAAGAAGTAGACATTGGCTCATTTTTTGTGTAGTCAGACAGCTGTTGTAATTGGCATGCCACAAATCATAGAATCAGAACAGCCCAGGTTGTCAGGGAAAGATCATCTGGTCCAACCTTTCATGTAAAAGAAAGCCTAGACAAGATTATCTAACACCCTCTCCAGTCACATCTTGAAAATCTCCAGTGATGGGGACTCCGCCACATCCTTGCGGAGGTTGCTCCAGTGACTGATTGTTATCACTGTAAAATATTTCTTCCTGGGGCAACCTGCACTCCTTGCCCTTTGTCCTCTCTATGACGCTCTTTGTGAAAAGAAAACCTCTGTCCTCTTTGTAGATGCCCTTTATGTACTAGAAAACTGTGATGAGGTCGCCCCAGGCCTTCTCCAGGGTAAAAAGACCTAACTCCTTCAGTTTTTCTTCATAGGACAATTTCTCCAGCCTTTTGATCATCTTTATGGCCCTCCTTTCGAATCAATCTAGTCTGGCTGTGATTTTTTTGAATTTTGGAGACCAGAACTGGACACAGTACTCCAGGTATGGTCTGACAAGCACTGTATAGAGTGGAATAGGTATAGGTTGGACTAGATGACCCACAGAGGTCCCTTCCAACCCCTAAGATTCTGTGATTCTGTGAATGATCGCATCTCTGTCTCTTACAGTAATGTTCCTGCAACTGCAGCCCAGGATCCAATTTGCTTTCACTGCTGCAGCAGTGCACTGCTGACTCCTGTTCAGCTTGTTGTCCACCAGGAACCCTCCATCCCTTTCAGCAAAACTGCTCCCCAGCCACACAGATCCTAGCTTGTATCGGGCTCTCAGTTGAATGTGAACCACTATTCTATGTATCTTTGTAAGGGTAAATATATTGGAGCTAGAAAGGAATCCAGACTAAGAATGTAACAGCTATGACAGTGCTTGGATATTTATTGTGGATGGTATTTGAGGCTGACTTCAGAATAGTGGGTTTAATTGCTCAGACTTCTTCTGAAAGTTGTAACTATAGCAGATTGATATATTTTGCTAGAACAATTTTCCAAGTTTCAATGTTTTTCAAACTGTGAAAGTATGAACTGTTTTCTGTGAGAACCTTCTATGTCAACTAAGTATCTGTCAACTTCATTAAACACTTCTAAATAAAAGAAGACTTTTCCTTAATCCAGCTCTTTTTAAGCAAAATGATATATTTTGAGAAAATTATGATAAAATACCATTTGATGTGTTTGGAACAGAACTTTGAGTTTTTCATTTTTATGAGCTTTTTCTTTACAGAATGGTACTATATGTCACTGCATAAATTGAGTTACTGCAAATAATAATAATAATGCAATGCAATCGGTCTATTTAAAGCTCAGTGTTTCCTCCGATTTCAAAATGGAAATTCAATCCTAAAATGTCAGAAGTGTCTGTTGAATGAAAATCCAGTCCCTACAAAATATTCTCATGTTTTTCAAGCCAGCCACAACAAAAGATCTTCTTTAAGTGTTTATCAAGCTCCAGGGGCAGATGAAGAAGAAACAACAGGTAGGGTCTATAAAGAAGAATACAGCTGAAGCTAGCAACTCTAGCGAAACACACTCTACCGCAAGGAAATTTTGAGTGTCTGTACACTGCTTTTCACGTTAACCCATTTCCATCCAGAAATTCATCTGCAGAATAGGAAGAGTAAAAGGCACTTTACAAGAACATGGAACTGGATTTAAAAAAAAAAAAAAATTAAAAAATCAGGAAAGGAAAAATAGAAAATTTTAAAAATGGAAAACTGAGTAACTTTGGCTTTGTTATCTAGCATCATCCTTACCTGTTTCCTTCTCACTGAAGAGATGTTCATTAATCTCCAGTGAAAATCTCATAGAACAAAAACTATGACTATTTTCTGAGTGTATGGCATGGTTTAGCTTAATTTGTTAAAGTCTGAACAAAACCTATCAAGAAATTGTGTTTGACTGTTGTTTGACTGTTCAATTTAAATTTATTAAATCACCTGTGATACATTTTAGTAGGAAAACTGAAGTGCTGAAAAGTCCTAATTTTAACTGATTCTAGCATTATTACAAGGAGTGGCTATGCAAGTTGTGGAAATTTGGCAAAAACGGAAGACCAAAATGAGATAAGCTGTTACTACTCTGGTTAGACTTAGAAGCAAAAAGCTCAATATCAGTCCTAAATCACATTGGTTTGCATTTGCTTGTTTTGCAGACTAAACCAGGCCACACAATGAACAAACTGACATCAGTTTGTAATTTGGATGACAGTTTGATCCCTTCTTTCTTGTTAATTTGGTGGTTATGATTTAATATTTTCTTTTTGTTTCATTTTTATTTCATAGCACACAGATAAAAATTAGAACTGTGAAATTAATAAAACATTTTGAACTTCTTAAGTGCATCCACATCGATACCAGGAGGGCTAAGTATCTGTCACGTGCCAACAGAGAATTACAATATTTACAAATGTATCAGAACAAATTAAACAGGGTTTCCTTAGGAAAATTTTAAGGAGAGGAAAAATTTTGCTACTGAAGATGCATGACAAAATAATATATACCACATATACAAAATAATATATGACAAAAAATATCATTTTCCATCTGCCAAGAGTAAATTAACATTAAAGGTTATTCACTCTAAATATTATAGAGATAGAAAATATTGCATCAAAATTTGATAGGGGTGTATTTCAGTGCATGACATCATGTGAAACTATCACCCTTTTCACAGCTGCCTCTTTATCCTTTCACTGTGTCATTTTCTTCATTAAGTAACCATTTTCCAAAAAATCCTTTTGCAAACAAAAGAACTTCTAAATAAACTTGGAGGAGCTTGGAAGTGAAGACTCTCAGTTTACGACCTGAATTCAGGAAATACAAAGAGTAAATTCCAGATAACCCATTTTACATTAATCTGAGAGTCTCACATCTGTTCTATTTACTATAGGATAAAAGTTCTTTATCCAAAAGGCAAAAAGAACAACTATGCACACAAGAACTGCACTTTCATCCAAAGTTATTTAGCACAACCCACCTTCTTAACTGTAATTGGAACATGTAGCATAGTGACATAAAAAAAGATCAGCTTTCTGAATTGGTCCCTTTCTGAATTCAGTACATTCTACTTCCAAACTCAAGGCTAAGATGTGTTGTCTGTGTAACTTGCATGTCCACAGGAGACAATGATTTACCGAAAGAGAGAAGTGAAAGCAGCTGAATTTCCTTTGAAGAAGACATCATTTATCTAGAACAATTCTACTTCCTTTTTGTTCTTTCTCTCAATGAAAATCTCCACTGTAGCTGTCTGACAGAACCATTCTATTATTTCCAGAGACTTTCAGTCTTAGGGTTTCATACTTCCAACTTCGTATCCACTTCACCAAAGCTGATTTATATTCAGAAAAAGAGGAAAATTAAAGTCTTTGGATTATTTCCCAGAGATGATTTTGCTTACACTAAGCATTCTGAGCAATTGCCTGTTTTTATAAGACATCTTGGGTATGAGAAGATTTCATAGTTTTGTGTTACGAGATAGAATGAAAAGATGAAAATAAAAAGGAGCAGGTGGTGTCCACCTAATCTTCTTGAAATGAGATAAAAAACCATTACATCATTGTAGGCTTGGGTCAGAGGAAAATTTTTTGCTGGGCTTCTGCTTGACCACATACAGACCTGAACTATAAAGGACATAAAAGCATTACATTAATTTTTGAACTAAAATAGTAGCAGAATACTATAATTCATTACAGTAGCTGAAGTATCACATATCGAGGAGATGATTTCTTTACAAACATCTTTGTAAAACAAAAGAATGCAAAATTACTCCAATGGAACCCAATCTCTTCTAAATATAAATAAACAAAAAATGAAAACAGGTGTTTTTATCACTATATTTCTTGTTTGCAAATATTAAAATCTGCACTCAAAAAAACACAGATAATTTTCAAATTAAAAAAATCTCAAGCTAAAAATTTAATATTCTGTTGATAATATGATGTATTTTAGGGAAAACAAAAATTAGTCTTTATTTTTTTATTCTTGCATGTATATGAATTCTGCATTGATAAAAACTTTGAACAAAATATTGAAATTATCTTTTAAACTATTTTAATCCAAACCCAGACACACACAAAAAATTAAACACTGTATTAAAGAGAAGTCCTTGCATTTGTTTTTCAAGCAAGGGGATATAATAACTGTTCAAGTGCAGCCAACAAGTAGACATATTTTAATCCTGTCGGGTTTCAATATTTGGTTTTGAATAAAAATAGAAATTCCACAAATAACGACAATGTGATACTTATTTGAAAATCCACATTCACTCTGTTCTTACGCTTCATTCGTCTCCGGCCACTTCCCTCGCAGGAGAGCCGAACCGCAGATCAGAACTCTGCCCTCGCTTCGTACTTGTTTGTACGTCTCATTCACGCACACTCATACAGCATTGACTTGGAACACAAAAGCAGTCAGCCCCTCCCGGAGCCCGCCTACAGTTCCAATGGGATACTCTACCCGCCTGTGGACAGAGCACTCCCTCCCAGATCCCAACAGACAGCAAAACAGATTCGCGATCCTTGAGTTTGGACAAAGCATAATCGAGGCACGATAACGGTGAATCAACCAACCTCATGATGTTATTTATTACAACTCTAAAGGTAATGGTCTAGCATAAGCAGTGTGAAGGAGATGAAGAAGGAAGGAAGAAAACAGAGAGGAGAGAGAGAAGGGAGAGAGAGAGATTAGTATCAAAAAAACCAAGAAAGATAGTCACCACCCTGGATCCTGTGGCGTCCTGTGGGTCCCCCGTTGATGGTCCTCAGCAGTCGGTGGTGGGTGCACACACATAGTCTCAAAGAGTGTCCTTTTATATCCGTCCAAGTCCATATGAGGTGATCAGTTTGCACCAATCACCTTGCACCTGTCACTTTTGCACCAATCCAATCACTGCGTACCAGTCACTTTTACACCAATCACCTTGGTGCGTGCGAGTCTCCAAGGTGTTGTCCCTCGGCTGTTCTTGGTGAGTCTCTCCCCCTTGGAGCAGGTGGCAGATCTTGTCTGGTTGGCCATTTTAAACAGGAGGTGAGACTTGAGATGGTGGCAAATTTTCTGAGACATCACAAAACTGGCCGGGCCAAGTCCCACAAACCCACACAGATAAACACTGGGAAAAGTCCTGACCCTTCTGAGATTTTAGGATATTTGCTTCTGATTTGTAAGGCCCAGAATTTAATCCATAAATAAAAATATTCTTCACCTATGTAATATAAACACTCTTCACCTAAACTCTCTCAAAATATACATACTCTCTAAATATAAATACTGTAACATGGATACAGAATTAAAGCTATCAGTGTGTGAATGGCTATTAACCTTTTTTTCATATTGTAAAAGTTATTTCCAACCACTCAAATAATCAGTCTAGCTAATGTATTAAGCTGTTCCATGCTAGAAGCCATATTTAATCAGTCAAGTAACTGTACAGAAAAAATATAATGTAATGACAGGCTTGGTAATGTAATTTGCAGCACATCTTGAGAAAACTTGTTCAAATAGACAGTACAATCAGCTTCCTGTCCCCAGATTGGGCAATATCAAACACACGAATACTAATGTAAGAAACAACGATGCAATTTAAGCATCAGGCACCTGAACCTATAATATAAACTGTATATGTGCGAGTATTTGCTTGTAGCTAGTTGAGAGTTGAAACTGAATTTCTTACAGACAGTAATTCTTTACTGAATGATAAGACCACATTAAGTATTATCATAAAATTAAATTATGATGAAAAGATGCAAATAACAAAAATCCACAAATCAGCTTGTTTTGTAATGTTAGAGTAGTAACACACACTTTAATCAAAGCTTCCCTTCAGGGCCTGTAAACATAAATTAGAAAAACTGAAAAAAATTACTGGCAACTTGCAAAAGGCAAAATCCCTATTTTCTTGCTATCTCCTCCTCCCGTACAGTAATGAAGAAAGCCTGTTAACAACAGCAATACATCAGGACAGTAGATCAGTTTCAGTACTGATTACTTAGATGAGATGAGGATTGTAGCAGCAGTGAGAAACTTCAGCAAACAGGTAAGTATATAAAGTATGCTTCTAACACATCTTCGAGGATTTATGAGCAGTCAGAGATTAAGCTTCATGACACTTCTGTATGCTAGCTAAATCTTTGACTTCACAGCACTAGAAACTTAATGGAATAAAACCTAGACCATGTAATGCACTTGAACACAAATACTTTCCCATCAAATAGGAAGATCAAGTCAAACTGACAAAACTCTACCACGAGAACTTCTTCTAATCTGAGGAAAGCCTTTGCAGTAGCAGTCTTTTTTCCCTCTCCCTTTCTCAGGCTCCTGTTTCACAGGTTTTAACAAAACCTTTTCAAGTAGAAAGTTAACCTCTTGTATGTCAGTCGTACTCATCACCAGCTTTGCTATTTGGTCTTTTTATTTTGGGAGCAAAAGATATGTATTCTACATGAGTTCTAGACATAACTGTAGCTACCTTTGGTTTTCTCAGCTGTGGGAATATATTTTAACTTAAAAGCCATTTAGGCTCATTTTTGCATCATTAACGATATTGCATGTCTGAACGATTTGACTCAATGATCCTTATGGGTCCCTTCCAACTTCAGATCACAGAATAACAGAACAGTAGGGGTTGAAAGCGACCTCTGCGGATCATCTACTCCAACCCCCCTGCCAAAGCAGGGTCACCTAGAGCAGGTATTCTACGATTGTGCGAATAAGAAGTCTGCACTAGTTGTCCTAGGTACTGGCAAGACAAACAAAACATTCAGCTATATATATTTCTACAGCTTTTACATACTGTCATGGGTTTAATGATCAGGTTTATTGCATTCTGGTGTAACAGAAGGGAAAAAAACACACAAAGAAAGAACTCTCCATACAACAAAACAGAAAAGCCAATCAATACTGCTGATTGGGGGTGGCAGACATGGAAGACATTGAACAAACTGATTAATGGAGGATAAAACAAGAAGCTGATTTTTGGGTTTGGGTTTTTTTGTTTTTGTGACTGTTCTATGCACATGAATAGTAATATGACCTTGGTTTTTTTTTTCGTATTATAACGCTTACTGTTTGTGACAATTTACAATTAACTTGGAATCTGTATCCTCATGATAGCTTTAATGCTAACCTACTGTGTGATTACTAATACTTCGTAATCCATGTAAGGTACACTAAGCAATTATCAATGATTTCACCACACTTCAGAGTCTGCAGAAGAAACTCAATCTATTTTTGTGCAAAGGTAGAAAAACATATGCCCGCACTTTTCTGGGTGATCTGGATACTGGATGACAGGCAGAAGGCTAGAGTAACCTGCCTGGGATTGCTCAATAGGTTGCTAAACATTCTGCAGAAGTCATTTCAAAATGAAGTAAACAGAATAGAGGGCTAAAAAACTGCTCCTTTCTTTCTGCCCTGCTCCTACAACTCTACTTCGTGAAACGTATGCAGTTTCTTCGTTTCTGGAAAACTGTACCAATGCATTTCTGCCAGCTTGGACACACACAGTGAATCTACTGTTTCCCAGTTACATCAAACCTACTTCACAGTGAGGAAGATGTAGTTTTCATCCAAGTGAAATGAGAGCTACATGGCCACAACCATTGCATAAGCATCTATGGCACAACTAAAGCTCTCTTTGCTACAAATTTAAATCTGTTTCTTTGTTTGTTTTGTCCCCAGAACATGCTCAGTGCAGTTGGTTGGTTCACATGCAATAAGTCCACAATATTTAGAACTGATCTACAAGTAGAGATTGTCTGTAAAGTCCACGCACTGCAGGCCATCCCTGTGATACAGGATACTATATACAGCAGCGTTACTGTACACTCAGTCAGACAAGTTCTTGCTTGGTTGGCAGAATGGTTGGATTAAGTCCGTGGTGACAAATCACTACCTTCCTACACATATGACAACCTGGAAGTGCTCTTCCACACAGTCCAACTGCAATGGATATGAGATGCATATAATGTAAATCCTTGAACAGCAATGAAATGGTTTAGAAAGCTAGAAAACGAGTAACAGCAAATGTATTATATTGCACTTTTCTTCACAAAACAGGTTTTCCGAGACATATGAATTCTGACTAAACTTTCTGAAGCAACCACACCTGTCACGGAGTAGTGATTTAATCAGTAAAACATGCATCTGGATTACTCAAATGTCAACAAATGAGTTTGGGGTTACTAATGATAATAATGACAATTGCTCCCTTACTACACCAATCAAACACTGTATTTATATATTACATGTTCCTGCTCATTCTAAAGCAAAAAAGGAATGCACATTTGTACTTGGCCTTTGCAGAAGACTAAAAGCTTTTTGGCTCAAGGATGCTCTACTGTTTTGCTTATGATTTGCTTAGTGAGTGTATAAAAATAAAGTCTTTCAATCTGGGGACACAACAATCATCTTCCTCTCCTTTGACAGGCAGGGTATTCGTATTTCCAAGAACAGATCTTAAAATTAAAGCTTTATGGTGTAGCAAAGTTTACTGCAGAAGCTCAGAAACCATGCTGGCAAACACCATTCTGCTTCATGACCAAAGTACTTGTGATTCAAGTCCTCGTAGTTCAATTACGTGAACTGGGCCTAGGTAAAAGTCAAAAAATTGAAATACGCCAAGCTTTGCAACGTAATTCCTGATTTTAAAATTAAATCTGAATTCAAATGAGTACCAAGTCTTTTCATTTTGTAAAGAACATTTCTCTCAATTCTAGCAACACTCTTTCATTGGTTGTGTTGCTTTGGGTTTTTCTTCTGCAATGAATTAATTTTAATGATTCATATTTTGCCCTGTATCAAGAAATGGAAGAATACTTATCACAGCAAAGCATCGTAAACCAAGCTGACTGCTTGCTTTTTACATCCACTAACTTGACAAAGTCCTTCTTGTATCACTACCATAGGGAAGATTTAAAAAGTAGATAGCAGTAATGATTACAGTCTTGTATTGTTTCATTCTAGACTAACATCAGTAAAGAAAAATAAACCACAATTCATCAAAGATGAGTATTTTAATTGGAAACTGCAGGGAGCTGTAGATTGTGTTCAGAGAAGATATCTTATGAATGCTTGTGATCTTGGAGAATCCCAGCTATGCCAAGAACTTTTTCTTTCTTGTATCATGAAAAAAAAAGATTAAAAAATGTAGTATGAATAATACATTCATACACTATCTTACCAGTCAATTGGTAGCATATTACTGGTCAGGACTTCAAAACATTTCAGTTTACTAAAAACAGTGATTTTCCTGCACTGAAGCAAACATCTACTACAACACTTTATGGAGCTTGTCACACAGGCTGTGACAGATAAAAACGGAAGTCTGAAACACTTATGGCTCCCAGCCACCCACCCTGCCCCTCTGAGAGATGGCTGTCCCTGAGGCATGGATATCTGATCCTTTTGTCAATCAGCTGCTGCACTTTTCAGCCTGTTGTATTATGGTTCATGATGGGATCAGACATACCTGGTTCAGGAATTGCAATGTCCAGAGATGGGTAAGACAGACAGCTGGGTGCAGTAATAGCTTCAGCTGTTTACATCACACAGGAGACCTAATAATACACACTCATCCTGCACGCTCACCAAACTACCACAAAATAACACCATCTCTAAAGTAGTAATGACAGGCCACAGTCCTGTGCCGCACCAGTGTGTACTGGTGCAGTACTCTGGAAGGAGCGAGCAATGCATGGCTTGAGGTGGACAGTGTGCTGTGTGTTGACAGGCGCTACCCGGCTGGCAGCACTTCGCCAGTTCATGAAGTTCAGCAACCTGTTCACTGAAAACATCAGTGATTTTCTGGTAATGCGCGTGCAGCCGAAGTTTTTTTTTCCTCCAAGTAAATACGGAGTTAAAAAAAAAAAAATGAGAGGAGGAGAGCAGGAGACCCCTGTGACTATTCATAGTTGCAGCTCACAACATTAGAAGGTTAAGTACAGCAGTGTTCAAAGTTTGGATGTTTATCTGAACAGAATGAACTTTTCCTTTGAGATTTTAAAAGAAGTCACGGGATTTATCCACTTAACTCATATACAAATGGATGGGAGTCGAGCCAATTTATGAGACTCAAGGAGGTAAGGAGTCACATGAGGGACCGGTATGACATTATTATCTACTTCCCATTAAGCCAAAAACATCTCAGGAGCAGAGGCAGGCATTTTAGAATATTTTGAGAGTTATGCTTTAAGGTTCTCATTCCCAGCCACAAGCTGTGAGCAATTAGTGTAAATTAGCATGTGTCCTGAGACATTAAAAAGCATTCCTTTCCATCTTCTGGCAGAGTAAAACCAACCATAGTACTGACAGATGCATCTCACGTTTAAACACAGTTTCAACGCATTTCAGGCATATTTGTTTCAAGTTTGGAGAAAAGATATGAGACAGCCCAAGTTTAATCTGGATTGCTCCTCAACTCTCAGCACAAAACTTGATTACAATTCACTGACAAACATTAATGTGGAACCTCGGTTAATTTACACAACAGGAAATTTAAAAGCATGGAAGATGAAAAGGGTTGACAGATCACTACTAAGATACACAAGAAGCCAAGTAAGCTTTGATTTGTATTTCATGCAATAAATAGTTCAATTAATAATAAAAATAATTTCAGGAACAAGTAATTCAACCTAATTAACTCTGTCTTTTTACACTAGAGTGTCATTAATGTAGTTTAGCTACAGGCTACATGACTTCAAGAACAATGGTGAATGGCAGTCATTTTTTAAACCTGATGATAGAAGGGATCATAATAAACGTGAAAGTATAACAAAGTGGCTTTAGTGGTATTTTCAAGTTGTTAGTATTTTTTATTATTACAGTTTGTATTCTTGCACACATAGTGATCTAATGCTGTAACTATTCTACTACCCCTGTTTCTACTTAGGAATGTAGTGGATGTATGTAAATATAAATTATCACTTTAAGTCATTAGATAAAATAATTAAAACCAAAGCGAGTCTTGGTCCTCAGTGGCTACTTGGGATAGCTGTAGGATAAGAGACTCCTAACAGCTCAGCCTTGCGAGGGCAGATGCAACAAACTACAGAGATAAAGAGGCACCAAGAGTGCAACAAGACCAGAGCAAAACAACCTGGAAGGACATGGTATACGTGATCTTAGAACTGAGTCTGCGCAGAAACAAAGGTCAGCCAGCGGACACTGTGATGAAGAGTATGAGCCTTCATCTGAAGACCCCCGACTACCACTTTGAGGCACCAACAGGCATGTGTGAAAGACATTAACTTATGCTAATTGGCTCTCGGGAAATCCATGAATATGCTAGGCATTTCTCGGCAATATAATGAATATGTATATTGTGACTGTATTTAACCTGAAATGAAAGGATGTATGGCATGCACGTTTGGAGGACAGATCCCCCATGTGCCCAGTGCTGTAATAAAGAATACCTGCTTAATAGCATACATTGTACTGTTGGGTTATTATCGGATCTTCGAATCACTGAGTAATCCGATTTCAGGTATTCTCCACTTCACAACACATTCTCAACAACTATGGGAGAAAACCTGAAAAATTACAGTGAAAGATGATTTGATATGGGTGATTATATCTGCAAACAAGTTACTGTACACTTTAATGGTGAAACATAATGTATTTTTTCATTTATTTGAAGAAAACCAGCAATACTTAAAGGCTGTATCTGACCAAAGCCATAAATTACACACCGCAAAAAAACACTTTTCATCATACTGCAGTGAGGAAAAGATTTGAATTATATAATTAGGAGATGCAAAGTAGTGGTTAGAGATGAAGTTTAGAGATTCCTAAATAATTCAATTTCTATTCCTAGTACTAAAGCTAATTTTGACCTTGAATAAATCTTTCAGCTTCTGGGCCTGTCCCATATGTAACATCACAGTAAATCACACTCAGTTATTTTTGTTGGGTTCAGTTCCTCCGTGTTTTTTATGCTGTGTGGATTTCTGAGTAACTATAGTCCAGAGAGCAAAGGATTAATAACTCTAATCTGCAAAACATCAAGTTTCCTTAATTCAGTTCACAAAGCTAACCACTAGTGAAAAAACAGTGTGAAGATCTTTCAAGCCTTATAAATTTTTTGACCATCTCAGGGGACAGAGTGTTTAGGTTATAAATCCTAATTTTGTTCCTTTTTATGACTCATTGTATCTTTCACTGAGGCAGTGTGTTGCCACAGCATATGAGAAGACCTGTCACATTCGGAGCATATATGAACAGCATGTACTCAGTACCAGTTTTCCCTTTGTCCTCACACTCTCTGAGCACATGAGATATTGTCAATGGAGATCTTCTGAAAAAGAACACCTCCCCACTCAGCAGGATGATGACAAGGCCTGCATGCACAAGCAGTATTTGTAGTTGTGATGTTCTTACAACAGGGAACATGTGAAACTACATAGCCAATAAACCACTGTATTTATTTATTCCCATTTTTGAACTGCCACGGTCTCCTTCTTCCAAACTTCACTTGAGCACTAAGGTGCAGACAATATATCAAACTACTCCCTGCAGCCCTCTGCATTATGGGATGTGACCAAATCTGCTGCCCTGTCTCTGAGAAGCATACTGGAATTTTTACAGTCTGGGGATCTCAGAGCACTTATTTAGGGAGGGGATATACATGAATTATTTAGCATTGCTCACTGACAACCAGCTTTTTTCCCCCAAAATGCTTCAGGTCATTTATGTTAGCTGGCTGTGAAAAGCCACAGTGAAGTTGCATATGACAACTCAAGTCCTGTTCACAGGGCGTGTATAGCCTAAAGGGAATTCAAACTTTAGCAGAGACAGATAACATAGCCACACACGTTTTGGCCTGCATACTAACGGAGCTTTTCAGTTGTGGTATGATAACTCAACTGAGCTCATATAATTAAAAAGAAAAAAAAAAATTAAAAAAACAAAAACCCAAAACCCACCCACAGCATATGCCTGTCACAGCTACTTTTCAGTTTTCCTTATGACCTTTAATTCTCTACCTGCTTTGCAGGGAGTGTTTGCTTAAGAGATTTGTAATCAGTTACAACACACCACTTGTCTCATCTATTTCACTACTCTATGCCAGACAACGGACAAAGTAATTACCACTTTCTTGCCCTTCCTTGATTGAAATTACTGTCTCAATTCAACTGAAATCCACCACATAAAGACATCATAGCTCTAAATTACTCCTGTTCATTGTTCCATTGAGGAATGAATAGACTGGAATCTCTACTATCTATGACAATTGATGGTAAAATTACACGGTAGTGAAGCTTGATTTTCTTTCATGAAGCAAATAAAAGTGGACCAAAAACCTTTGGAAGTTCTAGTCCATAATTCTGTCATCAGCAACCAAATATAGGCCTTAAATACATAGTGCTGAAATAGCTTAATGTCTGAAATCAGTTTGAAGACTAGTTCAGTTTAGAATCCATACTTCAAAGAGCCTGAGCTATAGTTTGCTGGAACATTTGTCAATTATTCTGAGCAAAGCTTTCCCTTTGGGTTTCTGCACAAACGTTTCTTCAAGGATTTTCCTGCAAGTTTGCATGCAGACATAATAGCTGTGGTCTGCCCCTCTTCCAGACTGTCTTCTGCAATAACATAGAGGAAACATCACCCATTATGTAATAATAACATTGGTTGTTTCATTTTGAACTAAATCACAGAGGCAATATATACGGCAGTGTTTTGGCAGATACAAAAGTTGAGAGAAAGATAGCAGAATAATAATCTCTAATTAAAAGTAGTGCTGTCGGAGTTTCAGAAAGCTCATTTTAAAAACAATCAAACAAAAACTAGGAGGCCTCGAAAGAGCTGCATTAAAATGTATATAAGATAAACTAATTTTCTTCTTTTTTTTTTCATACACAGAATTTGACAACTAGCTCATCTATTTTTTATAGCAAGAAAATATACTGTGCCTAGAAAACGTCCTAAGAAAAGGGAAGCTGTGTCCAGCATTTTGCATAGCTATAACAACTGTTCTTTGCAAGCTTCATGGAAATGCAATATTCTTCACTATACACTTCTAAAGATTATATTCAAAAGACAGTGGCTTTTTTGTTTGCATGAAAAATCTAGCAGACTACAAGAACTATGAATCTCAAAAATATACAGAAAACTGCAAAATGCAAAAAGGTCTGAACAGATCTGTAGAAAAATTATTTTAAAAGTATCTTTTCAGCTCAGTAGTCCTACTTAAGCCAGATGCAACATTCACACTTCAAAGAGGGCCTTTTCATTTCAACAGTTTTCACTAATCAGAAATAATGGTACACCTAAGGAACACCAAGAAATGTAAGCACTGGTTACAAGCGAAAGAAAACTTCTTCAGGTAACTATTCCAAATCCAACCGTAGGGACTAGCAGCTGGTTGCTACTAATTTGTGTGGTCTCCAGCCCAGTTGCCATTGGACACATATTCCAAGCCAGAAAAACCCTGTCATAACTGGTATTCTTGTTCACAGATTCAGGAAAGTATACAAAAGCAAACAGGTCCAGGAAATTCTTTTAATTCAAACCCCACTCTCATAAACAGTTTCTGTTCTAGGGCAATGCTGGGCATGCTGCACTGCTGCTGCTGCTGAATTGTACCTGTTCTGTCTCAAAAATTGACTCTATAGAAAATTCACACAAATTTTAAATGACTTGTACGCAATCCTGAAGAATCAGCATTCCTTAATATAAGACTATTCTTTTTTTGAGACAGTGTATCAGCAACAGCTAAAGACTTTCTGATAGTTTTTAGGTATAGCATGTATGGCATCAGTAATCTCATACTTAGCTCTTTTTCCACCATGTTATAAGATAGAGAAATAAGCCTTAGTTTACTGCTCTCTCATGAATGGCAAGAAAAGAATCACATATTGACATGATAGCCTTTTAACAGATGTGAGGAGACAGAGCCTTTGAAGTGTCCTCTTTGTAACATCAGCAGTCTGGTAACAGTATTGCAACTCTTGCCTGTGACTTCTCTGGAAACAGGGAGTTTTGATCTCAGGAGAGCTTTGAAGTAATCTTTTAAAATACGCAGTTACTTTTTATACTGCAAAGTAGCTGTTCATATTACCAAGACAGGAAGAGCAGTTAGTTTGCATTTGGAGCCTTAATACATTTTAGCTGCATAAAGATGAATAAATAGCGGCCTTAAACCTCTTTATTAAGACATCTTAAAGAGGTCTTATAACTCTTCACACTTGCACTAATTTCTGTGAGCCTCAGCTGGCCTTCTTCAAGCAGGTCTGCCTTAAAAACTGACCTTAAACTTCAAATTAGTTTAGGAGAGAAAGAAAAAAAAAAACAACCCTGAGAAGACCATCCACTTTAAAGTATATTGGCAGCTGTATGTAAAATAAAACAAATCTCTCTTCCTGTACAGGATGTTTCCTTAGGAATGCATTAGGAACAGCTCCACTTCCCAGTCAACAATAAACCAGTCCCAAAAAACATACTTGAAAAGAAAGGAAATATGCAACATGGTACATGACGCAAGCCTGGGTGTAAATGAGAAACTATGAATCACTAATACATTTTGCTCTAACTGCTGCTGTTGTAACAGACCAACGCATAAGTGCAGTGAAATCCCCCAAGCCACTCTAAACGTGCAGTCAATCAGGTTTTATAAATTCAAAATGCACAGCAAGTTCATGTCTAAGCATCTTAGGTCTTCCACGTGTATATTGTCAAAGCTAAAGAAAATGTTTGCAAAACTCCGTTTGCTAAAGCTAAAGACTTTCATCTGTGTCTGAGTTTGCTACTCAGGACTGACCCTGCTGCAACAGAACAAAATAACTTCAGGGATCTACTCTGTCTTCAGATGCTCATTTGAATCTGAATCAAGGAAACTTCTCACCCTTCTAGCTCTTTCCCATTTACTGCTCTCTTTAAAACAAAAATAAACACGCATTTCAATGGCAAAAGAGACACATTTATTCATAACTTTCACAGGAGATGTTTTCTATCACATGGCACAAGATTAATGTGGGGAGGCAACCTTATGACTCCTGATGACCAAGTAGTGACATTCTTTTCTGGAGATAGGTTCACAATATCGAAACTCAAAAGATTTATCACTGACTTGTGTATTGCTGTTTTCTGCAATGATCCAACGTCTGTAGGGCAAGTAACTTGGGACACCAGAATGTTGGATAAATACAGTGTTACTACCAATGCTAAATTATATTTTGTTTTAAAAAAAAGGGGTGTGAATTCCAAAATATTTAGAATCTAAAAACATTTCAATATTATACACAATACCTTCTTCTACAAGCTTTTAATATGCCAACATCTTCAGATACAGTTTCTAGCTGCAAAGACAATCAGGCAATTTGTTGAATAGTGTATATTTCACTCAATGGGTGGTATTTTAAAATATATCCAGATACATCAGGGATTAGTTTACTTGTGTCAAAGCGGACAATAATACTATGTATTTGATTAGATTCAAATGGATTCCTTATTTTTTCCACCCTTGACTAATCTGAATAATCTATCCTCTGAAAATTAGCCACTGTGTTTCTCAAATAAGTACTATTTCAGTTATTTATGTGTTTTCTGATAAGACAGGTCAACCATGTAGAACCCCAATAAGCATTCTGAATGTTTCTTATGGTCTGAAGTTCTCACTAAGAAACTGAAGGTTGGAAAAGTTTATTCACCTTCATCATCATTCTTCCAGAGGACTACTTCATTTAAAAAACACTCACATACAGCTCCATAGATTTCAAATGCAATCCCAGTATTATGTAACTTCTTATATATAATCAAGAAAACACATCTTAAAAATTCTACTCAGCTCCCATTCCTGATGATTTGGTGTTATGTTCTGTTAACTCATTACTAAATTCTTTATGTAAATTTTTTGCTATGAGAATCATGGCTAACAACCTTTCTGTCTTCCAATCACATCTTTAGCAACTAATGATAGTAAAGCGTGAGGGGCCCCTATGGCACTATCTAGCTAATAAGCAAACTATCAAGAAGCCCAAATCTCTTGCCAGATCTTTAATCGCAAAAGAATCACAATGTTGTTGATACTTGACTGTGCCACACCATATGCCCAAAAGGCTGGAAAACATGGCACTGAATACACAATGAATCATCATAAATTATAATATGCCAATAAAATGCTGGCAAGGATTTTTAGCTTTGGTATTTTTGCTCACTACAAGAAAGCCAACTGTGTCAGCAGGGGATTTAAAATGTGTAAATCCACACAAAAGGGTAGAGCTGCCACTTGTTAGTGTCTACAAGCATACCATAGAGTCAAACAGTCAAACAGGAAAGCATACTTAAAACGCTTTACTACTGAATAAAAATGCCGTAATACAGGTTATTTGGTTACAACCTGAACTCCAATTTTTCTGAAGTATGAAATCACCAGGTAAGTGAGGAATACTCCCAGGCACTATTTATTACAATACTGAATAACCCGCAGATACTTTATTTTAAACACAAGCCTAAAAGATTGCTGTGCACCATTCATACCTACCTCCACAGAAGAACTGACTGGGATTTTGGAGAGTTTAAGCATTTGAATAATTTGAGAGTAGCAGAGTTACCATGTCTTCCGGTTTAAAATGTATCTAAGTATAGTTGAGGGAACTGTGGATTATTGCTGGAGTAGATATAGAACTTCATATAGAAGTATGTCATTTTGATTCCTGTTTGCCTATGTATTGTGATTCTACTGTCTCATCTGAAAGGTTACATCACTTGTCAACAAGCAGCCATGATTTCTAAACTACTGTCTCCAGTTCCTACGAAATAAACCTCACACGGAGAGCCTTGCTGAAAAGTTTTTGATCACAGCAATAAAACTACATATACAAGCAAGCAAAATTAGCCTGCCAATGGCCACCACTTGCTTCATTACATTACTCTTCTCATTTAAATCACAATAACTTAATTTATTTACTTATAGGTTTGGTGATGGTATAACAGGAGGAAAATAAAGGCATAGTGCTACAATAAAGCTGGCACTCCGAACTGTCTTAGTGTCATGATTGCAGCTGAGTCTTGAAAAGTCCAGGATTTGAAGATGAGAAGAGCTGCATTTCCTTAAAGGGCTGAGCTCTTCATCTCCTAGTGCACGAGAGGTATACAACAACTTCTCTAAGTAGCAGTGGGTCTGCACAGAAACTCATACAGGCTAAGTGAGCCTTTACTAAAACTGGTGAACTTCAGCTTTGAGTGTGCTTCCACCAAGAACCTGACATGGTTGCTTTCAGGGTGTCATTCTTTCGAATGTTTGAAACCAAAGAGCCTGATGCTATAACTTTATGAGCAATAAAATACCATTCCTGTTAGGTAAGTTGCACGAAGTCTTTTAGAAAATAAGAAACTGATGGGAAGAACAGGCCTAAGGTAACATTTTAATTCCCAGTCACATTAAGGTTATATGCAGTTCTTAGATGTCTCTGTTCTTTGCTTTTTTGTAAAGACTCTAAAATTTCCTGTGTAGACTGGTGCTGGCATCCAGAGAGAACTGTAAAGGCTGCACTGAAAACTGATGGTCTCTGGGTACAGAACCTTCACAGCTGTGTGAAACATCCTGTCAAGGTACCAACGAATCTTCCAAACTATGGCATATTCTTGAACAGGGATGGTCTCCTGGTTCAAAATGTTGCATTACAAACCTCCATCAAAGTAAATAAAATAACAAGAAATAACTAACAGGATACAGCCGGTGTCAATACTTATTCCATAACAGAAGTCTTTTTCACATGCAGCAAGTTTCAACATGGTAGGTATCTGCATGTTCGTTACTTTTACCCAAATCATGTAAACAAACAAACAAAATGTAAGAATTTCTGTTGGACAACAGAAAGCAGTCAATATGTTAACAGATATATTACGGTACCTCTCATTTCAAGATCTCAGTGTAATCTGGAGTAATAAAACAACCCTCATATTAGAGTCTTGTGGTTATTATTTCCTCCCAGCTCACTATGAGGTAAGCAGCTAACTGCTTTGCATCTTTGGAAATCTTTCTCAGAAGAGTTAAATGATGAATTTAACTCTTCCGAGAGTTAACAATGAATGTGCATTGCACAGGTTGCCACTAGAAAATGAAATCTGACAAACTCTGTCAAGTAGGCAGCTTTTCCATGGCAGCAAGGACTGAAATGTTTTCTACACCAAAACAGATTTTCCCAGGTAAAGAGGCTATTGGCCACGTCTAGGTGTTAAGGATACTGCCACTCTTAAACTCTTCCAAACTTTATTTGCCAGTCACATGGTTAAGAAAGGACAGCCTGTTCCTGCAGTGTGCTCTTTGTTATACATGAAACATTTTTTGTTCCATTTCTGGATGAATCACTTTTAGGAAGGTCAGCAGGGAACCAATTTCAACATCATGTATAATGTCTTTGAAGTCTGCCTTCTGCTTTGTATCACAGCAGTGAACCAAACGTTTACATGCCTTCTTGGCTTGAACTTCATGATGCTGAGTGCATGTATCTATGCCTGTCTATGAATCTATATTGGCCACTAGATTTGGAATTTGTCTTTGTTATTGTATCATAAAACTGTAGTTCATTACAATTAGCTTTTTAGTAAACTCTATGTCAGTGTAAAGACAGATTTTACTTGTGGCAGTTCTTATTTCTCTATATCCACTTTCTTGGTTTAAATAACAGGCTTCCCTGCAGTTATGCCAAAACATTCTTTACAAACAACAATGATGTTTGTAGAGATTGGAGACTGCAATTCATATGCAAAAGAATCTTGGAATGAAACAGAATGGAGAAAGAAGAGAAGCAGTTCACATTCTAGCCCAGGCATCCTGTCTTAATGTGACACTGAAAAGAAAAGCAAGAAACAAAACAGAGAACACAGGTACGATCATACGAGGTCCATGTTACACACAACACATATGCCAGATTTGTACTTCTGCAAGCATACAGATAGACAAACAAGCATGAGCCTCCCCTTTTCCCTACCAGCTTAACATGATCAGCTCACTAACGTCAGCTGCAAGTTACAGTTGGAGGAAACCTAAAAGGAACGCAAACAGCATTCTATGACTGCTACCTGTGGTACCACAGAAGGTGTTGCAAGGATTGAAAGGAAAAAATACTTTCTTTCATACACATATGAAAAGCTGAACAGTCACTTTTTTTGGTAGAGATTCTTTCCCTCAGAACTGAAGAAGCTGTCTATTATAAATGACAAAAATGGGGAGGCTTAAAAAATATTTCTGCTTCTTTCACCAGGTGCAATCATAAGATCTAGCAGAAGATATTGCATTTCCCTAGAAAACTTGTACTGCTCATATCCTGAGACTATGACAGCCACTTACACAAACATTTTTCTAAAAGTATAGCAGAGGCAGACTTTGTGAACTGTAGAACCCACAGCTCAGCTGAAAAAGCACAGTCCAGGTAACAGCTGGCCAAAAGGCAGCTTGTGACACAGAAGGAAATGAGTCTTCTCTTATAAAAGCAGAGTTTGATACTGCAGTTCTCATTAACTCCAAATGCTAGTTGATGTAAGTGGAAGTGTTCACAGAATCACAGAATCACAGAATGGTAGGGGTTGGAAGGGACCTCTGTGGGTCATCCAGTCCAAGCCCTGCCGAAGCAGGGTCACCTACAGCAGGCTACACATGACCGCATCCAGGAGGGTCTTGAATATCTCCAGAGAAGGAGAATCCACAACCTCCCTGGGCAGCCTGTGCCAGGGCTCCGTCACCCTCAGAGGGAAGAAGTTCTTCCTCATGTTCAGCTGGAACTTCCTCTGCTTCAGTTTGTGCCCATTGCCCCTTATCATGTTGCTGGGCACCACTGAGTAGAGGCTGGCCTCATCCTCTTGACACCCACCCTTGAGATATTTATAAACGTTTATTAGGTCCCCTCGCAGCCTTCTCTTCTCCAGGCTGAACAAGCCCAGCTCCCTCAGCCTCTCCTTGTAGGAGAGATGCTCCAGTCCCCTCCTCATCCTCGTAGTCCTCCGCTGGACTCTCTCCAGTAGCTCCTCATCTTTCTTGAACTGGGGAGCCCAGAACTGGACACTGTACTGCAGATGGGGCCTCACTAGGGCAGAGTAGAGGGGGAGGAGAACCTTCCTCGTCCTGCTGGCCACACTCCTCCTAATGCATCCCAGGATTCCATTAGCTTTCTTGGCAGCCAGGGCATACTGCTGGCTCATGGTCAACCTGTCATCCACCAGCACACCCAGGTCCCTCTCCACAGAGCTGCTCTGCAGCAGGTCCACCCCGAGCCTGTACTGATACATGGGGTTGTTCCTCCCTAGCTGCAGGACCCTGCACTTGCCCTTGTTGAACCTCATCAGGTTCCTTTCTGCCCAGCTTTCCAGCCTTTCCAGGTCACGCTGAATGGCAGCACAGCGAGTGTTGTAAAACTGTTACAGTTTTAGTAAAACTTTAAATTTCTATTACAAATGTTATATCACAGTTATTTCATAGCAATTACTGCAGCTTTTTGATGAAACAGGCCTTGCATTTTATGAAATAGTTAATAAAATCCTGATGTTAATGGAATCACGCAAAATTTCACAGAGTGTCAAAACAGCAAATTCTGATCACACAAACACTGGCTTACGTCCACACTCTTTAGTGCCTATGGTCTGTTTACACTGGGGTAAAGTCAACCAAGGCTCTGGCTTTTCCCAGCAGCAAGCAGCCACTCAGAAGAACTGTTTGGAGCCCTTTCATTCTAACCAGCCTGAGGTTCTACATCTGTCCAACTTACCCCTCAGCTCCTAATTACTCAGGCCAAATCAACAGTACTCAGTTCCCTAGAAAAACAAAGCATCTTGGACAAGAAGAAAGTTGTGACCTTGAACACAGAGAAACAGAATCAAGAAAAGAGAAAACAATATGCTTTTTTTTTTCTCCCATCATATAATACAAGGGATGTTATCTGTCTGGACTTTAGTAAGGCCTTTCACACTGTTCCCACATCATCCTCCTGGAGAAACTGGCTGCCCACGGTTTCGATGGGTGTACTCTTTGCTGCATAAAGAACTGGCTGAATGGCCAAGCCCAGAGAGTGGTAGCGAATGGAGTTAAATCGAGTTAGTGGTTGGTCACGAGTGGTGTTCCCCAGGGCTTAGTTTTGGGGCCAGTCTTTTTTAACATCTGTATCAATGATCTGGATGAGGGGATTGAGTGCTCCCTCAGTAAGTTTGCAGGTAACACTAAGTTGGGCAGGAAAGTCAATCTGCTTGAGTGTAGGAAGGCTCTGCAAAGGCATCTGGACACACTGGATTGATGGGTTGAGGCCAACTGTATAAGGTTCAATAAGGCCAAGTGCCAGGTCCTGCACTTGGGTCACAACAACCCCATGCAACGCTACAGGCTTGGGGAGGAGTGGCTGGAAAGCTGCACAGCAGAAAAGGACCTGGGAGTGCTGGCTGACAGCCGGCTGAACATGAGCCAGCAGTGTACCCAGGTGGCCAAGAAGGCCAATGCATCCTGGCTTGTATCAGGAATGGTGTGGCCAGCAGGAGTAGGGAGGTGATCGTGCCCCTGTACTCGGCACTGGTGAGGCCGCACCTGGAGTACTGTGTTCAGTTTTGGGCCCCTCACTACAAGAAGGACATTGAGGGGCTGGAGCGTGTCTGGATAAGGGCAACGAGGCTGGTGAAGTTTCTGGAGAACAAGACTGATGAGGAGAGGCTGAGGGAACTGGAATTGTTCAGTCTGGAGAAGAGGAGGCTGAGGGGGGACCTTGTCGCTCTCTACAGCTACCTGAAAGGAGGCAATAGCGAGGTGGGTGTCGGTCTCTTCTCCCAAATAACTAGCGATAGCATGAGAGAAAACAGCCTCAAGTTGCGTCAGGGGACATTTAGATTCGATATTAGTAAAAATTTCTTTACTGAAAGAGTGGTCAGAGATTGGAACAGGCTGCCTAGGGAGTCACCATCCCTGGAGGTGTTCAAAAAAAGTGTAGATATGGCACTTCAGGACATGGTTTAGCAGGCATGGTGGTGCTGGGTTGACGGATCTTAGAAGTCTTTTCCAACCTTAATAATTCTATGATTCTATAATTTTCACTCACATATGGTATTCTTCTTCATGAGCGCAGACCACCACCTTGCAAATACCAGTAGCACTTTAAAAGCAGTTCCAGCATGAAGAAGACATGCTATGAATTTCTACATAATTTAAAGATATTTTGCACAGGAACACTAGTTTAAAGGGGCCTTACAATAAATTAGATTCACACTATAACTATTTTTAAGCACACTCAGTTAATGTGTAAAGAAAAGCGATGTAGTCACACAGCAGTTGTCTAAGTCTCAAATGTAACTCAACTGTTCTGAATGTTCATTGGCAAGATCCCCATTCAAGTAAGGTTTCCCATTCCTCTATGCTTATTTATTAAGCTCTATAAAATCACCAGAGTGATTAACCAACACATTTAAATTTTCTTTGCAAAACCACTAGTAAAATGTAGACTTCAGCAAGTTTTAAGTAATTATGCTCATCTTACATACTCAGGACTCACAAATATATGCTTCACTGCTCCTATGATCTTTATACTTCAATTTTCATTTTTACTGAAAGATAGTAATCAAATATTTACATGAGGTAAATTTTGTAGGCTCAGATGTAACTTGATAATCTTCCTCCTCCTTTTCTACACCAGTAGAACTGGTTAGCGACAGTTTTCTGTTTTGACCCATCAGCCTGAAAATAATGATGTAATGGATGATGGTGGAGTATTTGTGCAAACTCCCCACATCCCAGTTATCTGCAACTCTAACCATGAGCTACTGAATAATACCAGACAGACTTCTGTGTTACGATTTTCTTGATGTGAAAACATAGGGTCTCGATGCCTTCTGAGACAATGGAGTTGGCAGAAGCCACACAGTAATTCAGACCAAGTTCAGACTATTGCTTTTCATAGCATATGAGAGGTTTTTGGATGACCTTTGGGTTTCATATTGTTAAAAAGAAAAAAAAAATCCCTCACACAACTACTCTTTCAACACATTTCATTCTTCCAGCAAAAAGAAAGATATTTTTGTTACAGTTGATTCTTGCATACCATTATGTGAAGCTAGATGATGAAACTCCTCTTTACATGCCTCCCTGGTGCCTGAATCAGTTCCAAATTTTTAGCTGATTAGAGCCCACTAAATGCTCCTGCCAGTTTTACCCCTCATGCTCATTAGACTGAAGTAACTAATGCAGCAGTACAGCTTTGTTTTCTGAGAGTCCTCTGCTTTATTTTGTTAAAGTGAATGGCTCCTCTAAAATTACATCAGTTATAGCCCATTGTCTGTGAGAATGCCATTGGTATGGTCTTTAGCTGGGCTCTGATATTTCAGATAGTGTTGAGCGAGGTCTTTTTTCAGTAACACATTGAGAGTTGTGCAGCATAACATTAAATGAGAGATATACGATGATTCTCATCTGTGATCCCCTCCTTCACAAATGCCTTTTAGATGTTTAAACTCCAATTCTTAACCGGTAAGTGGATCCACCTCTTTCTTAGTAAGTTATTCAATACAGCCACAACCCTGACACTTGTATCCCTGCCTTTTATTAAAGATGATGACCTACAAGAAGTGTAACACCCAAAGTACACTGCAGTGCCTTTATTGATGGATTATAGATACACATACATATATTTAATCATATCAATATTACAATATATATATAAAAGGTCTTTGCTTGTTTTGGTAAGACTCCTTCAGGGGATCACACACCCTTCTCTCTTTCTGCAGGACTTCAAAGTGGGTGAGGTGAGTGTTGGCCCATAACCTCAATGCGTGTTCCACTGTGCCGGAGCCACAGCCCGGATGAGGAGCTAGGCTGCACCTTTCCTCCGAGGGTGGTGAGGTTACTGTTCCACAGCGCACAGCCCTAGTGGGTACCATCTGACTCATCCCAAATTGCTCTGCAGGGGCTGTGGGCATTAACATCCTTTCCACACCCCTTGCAAAGTTTCTGTGAGCTTTACTAAGAGAGTATTTCCCACACTAGCCAGTATGTGCATGTTTATGACGTTCTCAATTGGAAGTGAGAGTTGGTTAATTGGTTAAAGGAGAAGAGCTGACAACTGAACAATAGTGTTCTTATTCTAATATCCATTTCTAATGCAGAAGGGAGAGCAGTTCAAAGAGATAAAGAATATAAATGTGTATACAAATGGCTATACTGGATAAAATTCACTTATTGCTCATTCATGAGCACATTTACAATAGAGTTACAGTCATGAAAATTGTAAATGCAGCAAGACAAAAGAAGAGGAAAGAGGGGCAAACATAAACAACATGTTTAGAACTTACAGGAAAATGCAGCAGCTAATACTTGCTAAGACAAAACCAAAGCACATAGGTTAAATAACCTAGAATTGCACATCCTCAATATTAAGCACATGCTTAACTACACTGGTGAAGGGGCTGAGAATGGTTTGCATTTTACAGGCTTGAGTCTTTTAGGCATAGTGGTAAACACAAATACACCTCTCTTTCAGTGCCTTTTGAGTCATTCATTCTGACAGTTCTGCCAGTGTTTTAAACTCCCATTTCTTCCACAGCCTCTCTATTCCTCTATTGGCATCCCAGTGCATCAGCTTCACTTCAACGTCTGGCTTGCAGTATCTCTCATTTTTTCATTCCAATATCACCTAACGCTCCCTTCTTCAACTAATGTGCAAGATGACTCAACAATAAACACCCCACCAATGTGAAACTGAGTCACTGTGTCTCTAAATGCCAAAACCAAATCATTGCCTGAACATATTGCTGCAAGCCTTCTTCTCTTCACCTTCATCATATCTGTACAGCTTATTACCCTCATTCATCATGTCATATCTAAAATTAGATGGTAACCTCTCTAAAGTATGGATAATGTATTTCCCCCCTGTTCCAAAGCGCCTACAACAGTTTTGAGAAAAGTAAAAAAATTAATTCATACAAGAAGTGCCATAAAATAGCGAAGCATAAACAACCCTGGTAATTCTTTTCCTAACTAAGTTTTATGTTCATTCTTTCCACTAAATACTGTGAACTTTTCAAATAAAAAAATCCCACTTCTCTGTGTATAAACTAAAGTTTTAAGTTTAGTCTGTTCATGTTATTGTTACTGTCCACTCTGAGCTAGTTTCTTCCAGTTGTTTGTCTTACATACATAGAAGATATTGCTCCACTTGATATTAAAAAAAAAAATCTATCAGAATAAGAAATTGCTAGTAGTAAAAGACACTGAATATAGACAATTCTCACTGCAGCTGTTACCACCCAAAGATCTTCACTCTACCAAGCAAAACCCAGTACTGTCAGATTTTTAGTCCAATGATACTTGCGAAGAGTAGAATATGCACACAAAGCAAACAAATATCAACTTTTGGACTTTTTTTTGAGCCTGAGTAAGATTTTAAACACTCCAGCCTTCCTTAGCATTGCTTTAAAACTAATACATACATTAAGAAGTCATAAATAAATGAAGATACAATTTATGAAGGCAACTTCAGCATGGAATAATTTATCTAAAATCAAGGCAGTCACTTCATCCTGAAACATTCTGATGTGTTGGGAACGTAAGTTGCAGAAGGCAAAGGCGGGGACTGGGAGAATGAAGAACCACCCACTGTAGGAGAAGACCAGGTTCAAGACTGCCTAAGGAACCTGAAAGTGCACAAGTCCATTGGGCCTGACGAGATGCACCCGCGGGTCCTGAGGGAACTGGCGGACAAAGTTGCCAAACCACTCTCCACCATATTTCAGAGGTCATGGTGGTCTGGGGAGGTCCCCACTGACTGGAGAAGGGGCAACATCACCCCCATTTTTAAAAAGAGAAAAAAGGAAGACCTGGGGAACTACAGGCCAGTCAGTCTCACCTCTGTGCCTGGCAACATGATGGAGCAGATCCTCCTCGAAACCCTGCTAAGGCACATGGATAACAAGGAGGTGATTGAGGACTGCCAGCATGGCTTCACCAAGGGCAAATCGTACCTGACCAACTTGGTATCCTTCTATGATGGGGTTACAGCGTTGGTGGACAAAGGGCAGGCAACTGATATTGTCCACCTGGACTTGTGCAAGGCATTCGACACTGTCCCACATGATGTCCTTGTCTCTAAATTGAAAGGACATGGATTTGACAGATGGACCACTCATTGGATAAGGAACTGGCTTGATGGACATACTCAAAGAGTTGCAGTCAATGGCTCGACGTCCTGGTGGAGACCAGTGATGAGTGGTGTGCCTCAGGGGTCAGTACTGGGGCTGGTGCTGTTTAATATCTTTGTCAGCGACCTGGACATTGGGACTGAGTGCACCCTCAGCAAGTTTGCCGGTGACACCAAGCTGTGTGGTGTGGTTGACATGCTGGAGGGAAGGGATGGCATTCAGAGGGACCTTGACAGGCTGGAGAGGTGGGCCTGTGTGAACCGCATGAAGTTCAACAAGGCCAAGTGCAAGGTCCTGCACGTGGGTCGGGGCAATCCCAAACACAAGTACAG